>ENA-OUQG01000978-OUQG01000978.1-human-gut-metagenome-genome-assembly--contig:-NODE-978-length-16633-cov-4.065147_pt1 | contig 16633 bp, 20 predicted proteins | sample MGYA00237943_ERZ548823 | MGnify/ENA primary metagenome ERZ548823 (study PRJEB26490, sample SAMN05194731) | human gut metagenome | biome: terrestrial biome; feature: human-associated habitat; material... | reverse complement strand
AATCATCTTATCCGGTGCGGTTTTCAATGCAGAGGCTGCCCCGTAAGCTCCTACAAAATCCTCTGTGGCAATCTCCACTTTGCCGGTTGCAGCAGTCTCGGTCTGTGCCTCCTGCTGTGATGCAGTCTCCGTTTCTGCATTTTCCTGTGCGCTTTCCTGCGTATTCTCGATTGGGCTGTCGGTCACCTCCGGGATCACCGGGGATTCCGGACTTCCGCATGCAGAAAACGCAAGCAGCAGTCCTGTAAGTATTGTAGCCAATAATTTCTTTTTCATTTTATTTACCTCCTAATGCCAGTATATACAACCATTGCATCATAATGGCATCATGTCCCGACCACGCCCCGCAACACAACTTTCCCCACATATTTTCGGACGAGTTCCGCCATCTGTTCCAGTTCCTCCCGCGAGAAAGCACCGAACAGTTCCGCACCGCCCGGCTTAACAGCATTGCTTTCTGCTGTCCGCGTCATCCGGTACAGGCAGTTATCATTCTCCTGATAACTCTGCAAGTAGTATGCAGGACACCCTTCGATCCATCTGCCGATCTCCTTAAATTCTCCCACGGTATGAATCCCCTTTACCACAGTAGTTCGGAATTCATAGGGAATTCCGCTGCTTTTCAGGATACCGATACTCTCCTCAATGCGAGAGATATCCATATGCGGCAGTCCCGCCGCCCGGGCATAATTATCCCTGGAAGCCTTAATATCCATCGCCACATAATCGATCAGGTGCTCCTGTAACAATTCCCACAATACTCCTGGCATATACCCGTTGGTATCCAGCTTAATGGGATACTCCAGTTCCTTGATCTTTTGCAGGAACTTGCGAAGGTCCCTCTGCAGAGTCGGCTCTCCGCCGGTGACGCAGACGCCCTGGAGGATCCCCTGTCTTTTCTTCAGGTAGGACAGCACTTCCTCTTCTGAGACGGAGGGCTGACCCGCAGGATCCAGTACCAGTTCCCCATTGTGACAGAATGGACAGCGAAAATTGCAGCCTCCTGTAAAAACAGTGGCTGCAATATGTTCCGGATAATCTAATAAAGTTGTCTTGTTAAAACCATGTATTTCCATACAGCATTCCCTTCGTCCCCATAGGGACTGTATGACTCTTTCTTACGTCCTCGATATCGTAGAATCCCGGATCACCAGTTCTCCGTCGAATACACAGTGCTGGTGTTTCGCTTTTTTCCCGATAATGTCAAACAGAATCCGGGCGGTCTCTCTCGCCATGCTGTCTACCGGCTGTTTTAAAGTCGTCAATGACGGGATAACATATTTCCCGATTTCCACACCATCAAAACCCGTCAGGGAAATATCTTCCGGTACCCTGTATCCGGCATCAGACAATGCTTTTCCAGCACCGATTGCCAGCATATCGGAGATTGCGAAGATCGCCGTGCACGGAATCTGCTTCTCCAGGAATTCCTTCGTCACCATGTAGCCATTCTCCAGGGAGTAATCCTCAAGGTCACTCCTCATGGGCAGGATCAGTTCTTCCCTTACTTCTATTCCGTTATCCTTCAACGCCTTTTTATAGCCTTCCAAACGCAACTTACCGATGGAAGCATCCGTTTTGCGGGCACAGACGATCGCAATATCCTTATGCCCATTCTTACACAGATAGTCCACCATCTTGTAACTTTCTTTGGTATCATCCACGGTCACGGAAGAATAGGTATTACGACTGAATCCCTTTGGCAGCATTCCGGTAGTGCTCAAGATAAACGGTACATGAAGCTGTGCCAGTTTTTCCTCGCTGTGAACCAGATAACCACCGAGAAAAATAATGCCCCGAAGCCTTTTTTCCTTTACAAGCTTCAGCGCCACCTCCACTTCATCATCGTCATAATCGACATGCTGCAAAACCATGGAGTAGGACTTTTCCTTGATCTCTTCTTCCAATACCTTGATCATCTGGCTGAAGAAAGAGTTATTAATACCTTTGACCAGTACTGCAATTGCCTTGGCATCCTGACGCTTCAGGTTTCTGGCACTGTTGTTGGGTACGTAGTTATTCTCTTTGATCACCCGCATGATCGTTTCCTTGGTCTCAGGATTGATGTCCGGGTGGTTATTTATGGCACGGGATACCGTGCTGACGCCGACACCGCAGATTCTGGCAATGTCTCTGATCGTGATTTCCTCCATGGAATGCAAACCTTTCTAAGCCTACAGACTTATCTGCCGTACAGCTTTGTCATGCTGCGGATCCGCCCTGCAAGCTCCTTTGTAAAATCTCCGTTCCCCATTCTCCACATCCAGTTGGTGCCAAGTGTGGAAGGAATGTTGATGCGGGCCTCCGATCCCAAACCGAGATAATCCTGCATGGGAATGATCGCCATATCCGCTACGCTGGACATTGCGGCACGCACGAATTCCCAGGGAATCTGCTCTCTGGGAATCGGCTCTCCGTCCGCATTTTTCAGACGCAGATAGTCGTCACAGAGCTTTTTGTCAGCTCCCTTCAAGGTGTCATACCACCCCATCACAGTATCATTATCATGAGTTCCTGTATATACTACGCAATTATGTGTATAATTATGCGGCAAATAATCACTTTCCTCACGGGAATCAAAAGCAAACTGCAAAATTTTCATACCTGGATAACCGGATTTCTTCACTAATTCTATCACAGATGGTGTTAAAAAGCCAAGGTCTTCTGCAATAACTTCTTTTTCTCCCAATTTTTCCTTCATGGCACGGAAAATATCGTATCCCGGACCCTGTTCCCAGTGACCGTGCTCCGCAGTGGGTTCCCCATAGGGAATCGCATAATAAGCATCGAATCCACGGAAATGATCGATACGTACCACATCATAGCGCTCAAAGCAGGCTGCCAGCCGCTGCATCCACCAGGCATAACCGGTCTCTTTGTGATGTTCCCAGTTATACAGAGGATTGCCCCACAGCTGTCCGGTGGCAGAAAATGCATCGGGAGGGCATCCCGCTACTGCTACCGGCTCACAATCCTCGTCAAACTGGAACAGCTCCGGGTTCGCCCAGGCATCTGAGCTGTCAAATGCCACATAAATGGGAATATCCCCGATAATCTTGATGCCGTTATCGTTGGCATAGGTCTTTAGTTTCTCCCACTGTACCTGGAACAGATACTGCTGGAACTGGTAAAACATAATCTCTTTCGCATATTTTCTGCGATATTTGTCCATAGCCGCAGGAGTTCTCAGTTTGATATCATCCTCCCAGGCTGCCCAACAGATACCACGGAAGCCGTCCTTGACTGCCATATATAATGCATAATCCTCCAGCCAGTATGCATTCTTCTGTACAAACTCCTGAAATCTTGCATCTTCTTCAATATGGCTGTTATCAAACGCTTCCTTCAACAGGCGGAAACGGCTCTTATAGATTTTGCCGTAATCCACGGAATGGATATCCGTGCCGAAGTCATAGGTATTGCACTGCTCTGCGGTCACATAGCCTCTCGCCACCAGATCCTCAGGATCGATGAAATAAGGATTCCCTGCAAAGGTGGAGAAGGACTGGTAAGGAGAATCTCCATAGCTGGTCGGACCTAACGGCAGAATCTGCCAGTATGCCTGACCGGCTTCTTTTAATCTGTCAATAAATTTGTATGCTTCTTTGGAAAAGCAGCCGATTCCGTATTTGGAAGGCAGACTGCTCACCGGCAGCAGGATTCCACTTTTTCTCATAACATAAATCTCCCGTTGTAACTTTTTCGTTTAACCCTTAACTGCTCCGGCTACCACGCCTTCGATGATGTACTTCTGACAGGTCAGATAGAAGACGATGATAGGGATAACAGACAATACCAACAGTGCCATCATGGCACCCAGATCCTTTGCACCGTAAGAGCCTACCAGGTATTGTACTACAACCGGGATGGTTTTGTAATTAGTACTCAGACCGATTACCAGATAGGGCAGCAAATAGTCGTTCCAGATCCACATAGCGTTCAGAATCGCTACTGTGATAGCAGTCGGCTTCAGGATCGGCATTACGACGCCGAAGAAAGTCTGCAGCGGATTACAGCCGTCGATCATGGCTGCCTCTTCGATGTCTAACGGAATAGATTTGATAAATCCGCAGAACATAAATACGGACAGACCAGATCCGAAGCCCAGATACAGAAGCACCATTCCGGGAGGGTTATTTAAGTGAGTCATATTCGCCAGCTTAGACATCGTGAACATAACCATCTGGAAAGGTACGATCATGGAAAATACAAACATATAATACAATACGTTGGTCACACCGGTTTTTACTCTGGTCAGGTAATAAGCGGTCATGGAAGTAAACAGAATGATCGCTGCCACAGAAAATACCGTGATAAAAGCAGACCATCCGAAGGCTGTGAAGAAACCTGTTTTTTCAATACCGTTCACATAGTTGGTAAGCCCTGCAAAAGTCTCTGCGGTAGGCAGTGCGAAAGGATTGTTACTGATGAACAGTTTTCCCTTAAAGGAGTTGATCAGCACGAAGAAAATAGGGGTCAAAAATGCAACTACCAGCACACACAGGATACAAAAAATGATTACATTGGAAGTTTTTTTCTTAGTCATTATTGCTCTACCTCCTTACGTCTGGTAAGTACCAGCTGTCCCAGGGCAATGACTGCCACTACAATGAAGAACAGTACTGCTTTGGCCTGACCAACACCTTCAAATCCGCTTCTGCCATAGAAGGTATTGTAGATATCCAGAGCCAGCATAGCTGTCTTTTTGCTGGGTGCTCCAGCCGTCAATGCAAGGTTCTGGTCGAACAGCTTAAAGCTGTTGGACACGGTGAGGAACAAACATATGGTAATAGATGGCATAACCATCGGAATTTTCACTTTGAATAATGTCTGTAACGAAGTAGCTCCATCGATCTCTGCTGCTTCGATCAGATCCGTAGGTACATTCTGCAGTCCGGCTACATAAATGATCATCATATAACCGATCATCTGCCAGTTCATCAGAATGATCAGACCCCAGAATCCATAGGTCGGATTCGCCACCAGTGTTGTCTCGTATTTTAACAATACTGCGTTGATCATCTGCTGCCAGATATATCCCAAAATGATACCGCCGATCAGGTTCGGCATGAAAAATACTGTACGGAACAGGTTGGTTCCTTTGATCTTTCTCGTCAATGCCAGTGCCAAAATGAAGGCAAACACATTAATGGTGACAATGGACACTACGGAGAATTTTAGAGTAAATCCAAATGCGTTGACAAAATCTTTGTCCGCAAAAATTTTAATGTAATTATCTAAGCCTACAAATTGCGCGTTTGTAATTGTCTTAAATTTGCAAAAGGACAGATATACGCCCATGACAAACGGTATGATAAAAGCAAAGGAAAACGCGATCAGGGTAGGCAGTACAAAAATGGGAAAATATCTTTTTAATGTCTTTTGCATAAGCCTGTCTCCTTTTTTACAAACACAGGGGCCGTGGTACCACCACCGCCCCCTGTGTCTGAAGTTATATAAGATGGATTAAGTTATTGTCTTTTTGTCGATGGAGCTTAGTTAGCTGCGGTTGCGGCCTTTTCAGCTGCCCATCTTTCAACTACGGTTGTCTTTACAGTATCCCAGTCGATGGAACCGGAAGCATACTCCAGAAGAGCTGCACCGAAGTCATCCTTGAACTGCTGGCTGGGGAAGGAAGTGAAGTTCCATGATACAGATGTCTTGGAGGTATCTGCCATGTAACGAAGAACTTCCTGTGCCAGAGGATCGGTGGGCTTTTCGTCATCGCTAAAGGTATTGAAAGGAGCGATGAATCCAAGGTCGTTGGTTACTGCTGCCTTACCGGTCTCAGAAGAGAACAGCCATTCAACGAATGCGATAGATGCTGCCTGATCCTCAGCAGAAGCTTCCTTGTTGATGCAGAAGAAGTTCTCAGTACCGGTGCACAGTCCCTGGTTCTCTTCACCTTCAACTCCTGTATAGATAGGAAGGAACTTAACATCCTCAGCTTTAACAGTGTTACCGTCTACGCCATTGATCTGGCTCCAACCCCAGTTACCGTTCTGTACCATTGCTGCCTGACCCAGAGCGAACTCAGCCATGGAGTCGTCTACAGACTTGCTTCCCAGCAGGCCGGGTGCTGTGCAGGAGTTGTTGATGTACAGATCGAAAATGTTCTTGAAGTTATCGGAGTAAGTGAACTCCAGGTTATCGGTATCGGTGATACCCTTGTCCTTGAACTCGTAGTATACAGGGATGTTAGCCAGATGAGTCTGCCATCTCCAGTCTTCACCGGGAGTCAGGGATGTGGAAGCGAATACGCCTTCAATACCCAGCTCATCTTTCTTAGCCTGCATATCTTCTACAACCTCTTTTAACTTAGCGAAGTTGTTGATCTCATCCATGCTTGCTGCCTTAGCGCCATCCAGTGCGAAGTACTTCTGCATGATAGCGTCGTTATAAATGATACCATAACCCTCTACTACGTAAGGGATTCCGTATACACCACCGTCTTCGCCGGTGATTGCCAGGCTCTTATCCATTAACCAGCTGTACAGGTCTGTATCCTTTAAGTCTGCACAGTAGTCTTTCCAGTTCTGATAACCGATAGGTCCGTTGATCTGGAACAGGGTAGGTGCTTCCTTGTTAGCGATCTCAGACATCAGGGTCTGCTCATAAGTACCACTTGCTGCGGTTACAACCTTTACAGGAACACCGGTCTCCTCGGTATATTCCTTAGCCAGCTTCTGCCATACTTCGTCAACTTCAGGTTTGAAGTTCAGGTAGTATACAGATCCGTCTGCAGCTGCTGTCGTTTCAACAGCCTCGGTGGTTGCTACATCTGTCTTGCTGTCGGTAGCAGGGGTGGTAGCTGCTGCATCACCGGAGTTTCCACAACCGGTCAGCATAGAGGCTGCCATTACTGCACAAAGTAATACGCTTGCCAATTTCTTCTTCATAATCTTACCTCTCCTTTATGTTTGTACGGGTGACTTCATAATTTTTGTATGTCCCCGTTACTGTTTCGGAATCGGTATCGGTATTGTTCCCGGTAACGTTTCCGTTGCTGTAATTAGAAGATAGCACATTCACGAATCGGTTGCAAGAGATTTCCTGAAATTTATCGGAAGTTTGTATATTGTCGTCAAATCTGCGACATCGTTTTTGTGCAGTTTCACCACAGAATGAAGTGTGCAAAATGCTTATGGATAATTTTAATTGTTCTGTGACTTGAGAGTTAGTGAAATAATCCCGTAGCCCTTGGCAGGGTATAAGAAACGCGGCACGCTCGCGCTCTGTCGCAGAGCGTAGCGGTACATAAGCGGTCACAATACGACCGCTAAGTACCGACGTCTGCTTACGGCACTGCTTATTCTTATACCCAGCCGGGGCTACTGTTTTTTTAAAACTTTCCAAAATGCAGAACGCCCATGGCGGACGGAATGTCCTTCCGAGGATGTTTGTCGGGAGGTGGTGATATTTTCTCGAAAAGTGTTGAAAGACAGGGTGGAGCGAACAGGACGTTCGCGACAGGCGGATGTTGCCATGGATGGCAACTGGAGCCGTGCCCGTACGGATTAGAACCGCTACTCACTTTTCGTTAGAAAATTCCCACCGGGAGACCTCACATCGAGGAAGGACATTCCGTTCGCCGTGGGCGTTCGTGGCTTCTTCACTAACTCTCAAGTTATCAGTTTCTACAGCCAGCCTTCGATCAGGCTCTTGGAATTATCCACGCTACTTCCGTGGATGGCAAGTCCCTCTTCCACGATCGCGCCTTTTGCGGTCTTACGGATATCGTCCTCGGTATGTGACAGGCCACTGCCTTCATGAGTACAGAAGGGATGAATGGTCTTCCCTGAGAAATCATAGGTCTCTAAGAATGTGTATACTGCCATGGGCATGGTGCCGCAGTAATTGGGGTAGCCTAAGTAAATCTCATCATAAGCGTTCAGATTTGTGGGCAGATTCACAAGCTCCGGTCTGGCATTCTCCTGAAAATCCTTTCTGGCTTCTGCCACGCAGGTATTATAATCTGCCGCATAAGGTACCTTCTGCTCAATCTTAAACAGATCCGCTCCGGTGATCTGTGCGATCGTTTTTGCCGCTTTTTCGGTATTGCCGACTTTGATGTAGCGGTGCTGACCGCCAAAATAATTTTCGTCTGCTCTGGAATAAAATACTACTAATTTTGCCATTCTTTATCCTTCCTTTCTCTTTTTATTGCAACAGCCATGCGATCTCCTGCTTGTAAGGAGGAATCGTCTTCTTCGTTTCTCCCTCGGCGCAGAGCCAAGGGGTTTCCAAAATCTTCGGTACCCCTGCGAACCGCTCGTCATGAACGATCCGGTGCAGAGTCTCATAACCGATGGTGCCCTGCCCGATATTGGCATGGCGGTCCTTGTGGGCTCCTAAGGGATTGAGGCTGTCGTTCACATGGATCACCGCGATCTGGTCCAGTCCCAGCACACGGTCAAACTGCGCAAACACACCTTCGTAATCATTCACCAGATCATATCCGGCATCGTTCACATGGCAGGTGTCAAAGCATACCCTCAGTCTGTCCTTCCGCTCTACTTTGTCATAGATCTTGCGCAGCTCTTCGAAAGTTCTGCCGACCTCACTGCCCTTGCCTGCCATGGTTTCCAGTGCGATATTGACCTCACTGTCATCCGCATCAAGCACCCGATTCAGTCCCTTTGCGATCTGCTCCACGGAAGCTTCCACACCGGCGCTTAGAGAAGAACCCGGATGCAGTACCAGCACTTTACTGTGAAAAGCAGCGGTGCGCTTTACTTCTTTTGCGAGGAAATCCACACCGAAATCGAACATTTCCGGCTTCTCCATATTGCCTAAATTGATGATATAAGGGGCATGAATGATGATTTCCCGGATACCTGCTTTTTCGGCATAGGCAAGTCCCTCATCAAGTCTCAGTTCTCCGATTTCCTTGCGTCTCGTGTTCTGGGGTGCCCCGGTGTAGACCATCAGTGCATTGGCACCGTACTCTGCTGCCTCCTTCACAGAACCTAAGAACATTTCTTTTCCCGACATTCCCACATGGGAACCTAATAATATCTCTGACATGATCTCTCCTTATCCGGAAATTCTTTTTTCAAAATTTATCATCTCACAGCTATCAGTTTGGCACAATCGGGAAGGTTTTACAAGAGTTTTTATTATACCGCCTATCTCCCATATTTCTTTCAATAATAGAATATCTTTTAAAACATTTTACGGTAAAATTGTTAGCAACTCTTCAATTTTTTTAATGTGGTAATCTGCTTTGGCGTACGAATATGCTTCACCAGTTCCTACCGCCTGCATATTTCCAGCCTTTGCTGCATCAATACCCGCATAGGCATCTTCTACAACAATACATTCCTCCGGTTGCAAATCAAGGTACTCTGCCGCCTTTAAAAACACTTCGGGATCCGGCTTTGATTTTGAGATATTGGTACCATCTGATATTGCATCAAATGCCTCTTCAAGTGCCACTTTTTTCAAAATAATCTTAGCATTTCTACTGGATGAGCCCAGTGCTATTTTGTACCCTCTTTCATGTAAATCTGCCAACGTTTTTCGCACTGCATTGCTCACATCCGAAGGTACCATATTTTCAAGATAAATCCGTACCATACGATATTCCCAGCTGCTGAAAATACTCCTTAACTGCCATTATAGACCGGTTATATGTATAGATATCACTGTCAGAATCCACCCGTGCAAACGTTTCACTATCATAAACTGCCTGTTGCATTTACTGATATAAGTGAGAATACGATACCTCAATATTTTGCAGATATGCGGTTACGATATTGCTTTCCGCCCTTCTGTTCTTCCCCCGTACCCATTTCCGTCGATTCATCTTCTCATCCTTCTCTTTTCACTGACCAGAAAGGGGAACCTTTCCACCTTTCGGTTTCAAAGTTCCCCTATTCAGGATTATCTTATAAAATTCGTTCGTATACGGCTCTCTTCTTCCGGCAGTTTCAATCTCATTTTCAGTCCCAGGTTCTTGCAGTTAATGAGAAATGCCATATTGTTCCCAAGGGTTCGCATGGTCTGCAATCCCTCCAGATCCTGCCGCACGTCTTCCGGGCAGGCCCCGTGTACTATGTTCCAATACTGTGAAGTGACAATGGGCATCTGCATGAGACCGAAATACTTATTCATCTGGTCCCAGGTTGCTGTGGTTCCCGCTCTTCTGGCCGAGATCACGGCCGCTGCCGGTTTCAGCCGGAAGTGGCTGCCGCCGCCATTCAGATCCGCATAAAAGACTCTGTCCATAAAAGAAGTCATGGCTCCTGTGGCACCCGCCCAGTGAACGGGAGTTCCGAATACGAATCCGTCATAATCTCCGGCGATCTCCAGGAATTCATTAACCGAATCCTGGAACACACATTTCCCTGTGCCCTGACATTTTTTACAGGCAATACAGCCACTCAATGCTTTATTACCAATCCAGAAAATGTCCGTATCCACTCCGTTATCATTTAATGCTCTGGACACCTCACACAATGCGGTGTAGGTGCATCCCTCTCTGTGGGGGCTGCCATTGATCAACAATACTTTCATTGTTGCGCTTTCCTCATTTCCTTATTCATTCAGATTCAGAGAAGCCACCCAGTCTGCCGCATCTGCATCGGATGCACCGGAGCTAAATCTGTGACCTTCCTGCCAGTCACCGGTCCCTGCCATCTCTTCCAGAAGATTGCCGCTGTCACCCAGTCCGGAAGATGAAGAGGTGCAGAACGGAATCACGGTCTTACCCGTAAAGTCATTGCCTTTGACAAAATTGTCTACCGGCCATGCTGCGATTCCCCACCAGATCGGATAGCCGATCAAAACGGTATCATAAGAATCCCAGTCTGCGGGAGTAATCTCTGTCAGTGCAATATCCCGAAGGCTCTCATCATCATGCTCTCTGGATACCCGGCTGGAGCTGTTAGTCCAGTTCAGGTCATCACTGGTATAGGGCTCTACCGGAGTGATAGCTGTAATGTTCCACCCATACTTTGGTGGTCAGGAAGATCTCCTCTCTGGGAATACCTGACTCCTGAATAGCCTCTCCTACTTCTTCCTCATTCACATACGCATTGGCGGTATCGATCAGCTGGTATCCTTCTTTCAAAGCAGCATATACCGATTCCTGTGCCTCATCCGGGCTCAAGAGAAATGTTCCCAGACCTGCCATGGGCATTTTTACGCCATTGTTTAAAGTAATGTATTCCATCTTTTCCAAAATTTCCATACGATAACCTCCTGTCTGTAACTATAGAATTCCTTTATCTTTACAGTTTTATTATAAGAACTTCTCCTCACCGGCAGAAGTCTCTGTTTGTTTTTCAGTATTAACCCTGCGGTTATAATCCGTTACTTTATTTAAAGTTTCATGCATTACAACCATAAGAGCCAAAAGAAACTTTAATGTAAGTCTGTCACTCAGCAGACTCGATATAATTTGTCCCCGCGGAAATAATGGAGGATTAAATACCTGCATACGAGAGCGGTACTCCAAACGCAGCATACATATCCAGCCATGCTGCTCCTAACATTGAATCCGGCAATCCCAAACTTATAAATGCTAAATATATAATTGCTAAAATAATATGAGTCATCTTAACATCTCCATATATGCCATATAATAACTTTGGCACCGAATAACAGCCTGTCCCCATAATAGGTAACAAACACGATCATTCCCATCATCGCTATGTAATCCGGCAAAAACAGTCCAAGGCTTTCCTGTGGTCCGAAGAATACAAAATGGCTCTTTAAAAACAGATAGTTCACGATTCCTCTTTTATAAAAGGCATAGCCTCCGTAAACTGCGATCAGCAGTCCCGGGATCTTAGCGACGCCTTTCAATGGAAACACCTTTCCCAGAATTCTGAACATCATGTTCCAATGAAGTCCCAGATGCACCGCCATAAACAGAAATCCCCAGTATGCACAGAGAATATGGATGCTCCTTGCCAGATTGGCCACCCCTTTGATCCGGACGAACCGGAAAATATAGTTGGACAACAGAATACCGCTCACCATGAAGCCGATCATCGTCAGAGCCAGCAATATTACGATCACAGTCTGCAAGATTCTGTGCACCGTATATTTTCCCCTTGTAATGTTTCCCATCCATCTTCTGTTCAGAACATGGTGCCCTATGACTAACAAAAACATTGCCATGCCGATCCACTCATGGGCTTTTTCTCCCACCAGCTGATAGGACATCAGCAATAGCAGGGCAAGTGTCATTCCGGAATCGGCCAACAGTCTGATCTTCAGATTTTTATTCATTTTGTAATTCCTTCTACTGTTCTTACTAATTTCTCCACCTTTTCGGAAGGATCCTTCGCATACAGGAGTCCGTAAGGCATTTTATAGTCCCATTCCACCGGAAGGATCTTCATGAGCGGATGTACGCTCTCCCAGCTTTTGATGGCAAGCAGCATGTCATTACTGTTCTCACAGCGGTTGAAAATATCGACGTTGTAGAAATCAAAATCTGCGATGGTGATCTCCGGATATTTCTCTGTCAATTCTGCTCTGAGTGCATCCACATAGCAGCTCCAGCCTTTCCTCATCATAAGGAGCCGCTCCCCTTTCAGATCCTCCGGGGTCAGCACCTTTTTCCCCGCAAGTCTGTGATGCAGGGCTACCGCCACGCAAAAAGGTTCTCTGGACAGCTCCACGCCGTTGCACTTACGCAGTCCAGCATGGTCTCATCAAAGATTCCAGCGATCACGTCTATATTCTGTCCCAGATTTACAAGGATCTCTCTGGCATTCTCCGGGGTATTCTCAAAGGGAACCAGTTTAAACTTGACCTTGGGATACTGCTCCTGGATCCTGGGCCAGAGTTCCACAAAGACCTGCGGCGGTGTCATGGGTGAAATTCCCACCCGGATCACATCATCTTCGTCATTCCCGGCTTTTTTCGCTCTCTCGATAGCTTCTTTACTGTAATTTACCATATATTTTGCATCCTGATAGAGGGATTCTCCCGCCGCCGTCACCACAAGACCTCTGTGGGTTCTGGCAAAAAGCTGTACTCCAAGATTATTTTCCAACGAATTGATCTGCTTGATCACCGCCGGTAGGGAAATATACAGTTTGTCCGCTGCCTTGCTGAAACTGCCTGCTTCCACCACACAAATGAAGGTATCCAACTGGGGATTGTACATCATTTCTGTTACCTCCTTCTATTGAAAAGGTCTCTTTCTTCCTACGACCAACATTATTGCATCATATAGTGTGATTGTAGCAGTCGGTAGTAGCTACCGGTCAATGTTTTTTATATTTTTTAAGAAAAAACGGTGAAGCCTGTTGACTCCACCGTCGTATTCTTACCCTTTATGTTATTTCAAACTCTATTTGCAAATCTGCCGATTTACAGGTGTTCCAGCAATCCGCTGATCCCCTGTTCCTCATAAATATCCTTGTAATACGCTACTTCTTCCTGAATCAGCTGATCGATGACCTGCATGCCAAGAAGTTCTACAGGCGCCTTGTCATCGGTCATGAGGTAATCTCCGGCCACGTAGGCACTGCTGTTGTCCGCTACCCGCTGCATCATGTTCTGCAGTCCCGCATCTGACAGATTCTCCACATGATCGGATAATACTTCTATCATATCACTGTGCTGGGAAGCAAACAGTTCGCGGTTGGTGGAGCCTGCCACGTCTACAGTATAGACATTGTCAAATACGTTGGCAATGGTGTCGGCAAGGTACTGATTGATATCCCCTTCCTTGTTGCCGTGCATGTTCATATTGACTACCATGACACCACCGTCCTTCAGATGATCTTTGACCATGGTAAAGAATTCCACGGAAGACATCTGGAAAGGAATGGTGATGTCCTGATAGGCATCCACCATGATGACATCATAGGTGGTATCCACCGCCTGCAAAAAAGCCCTGCCGTCATAGGTGGTCACCTTCACATCCTCCGGCAGGGAAAAATATTCTCTCGACAGCTCCGTGATCTTTTCGTCGATCTCCACGCCCTCGATATTCATATCGCCGAAATATTTCCGGCACTGGGTCGCATAGGTTCCGGTTCCCATACCAAGGATCAGTACATCCATGTCCTCTACCGGTTTATCCGGCACCATAAGGGGCGCCGCCATGGCATAGTCATAATACATGCCGGTAAGTCCCCCTTCTTTCATATAGAGGGATTGGACACCGAACAGCACGTTGGTGGACAGGACCACCTGTCTGTCCGTCTCCGATACCTGCAGATAATTATAGATGGACTCTCCTTCGTAGGTCAGATCCTTCTGCCAGAAAGCAAAGGAATCCGAATATCCCAGACCTCAGCATAAAATAAAGATCAGTACCGATGCTGCAATCTTTTTCTTTCCCGTATGCTGGCAGATAAAGTAAATCACAGACAGCAGGATCAGAATTCCGGAAAAGATCAGAAATGTAATGGAGGTTCCCACCGCCGGGATCGTCACGAAAGTCGGTACGAAGGTTCCGATGATGCTTCCCACGGTATTGAATGCACCTAAAGTTCCCACGGTCTGTCCGCTGTCATCCAGACTATCCACGGAATATTTTACCAGAGAAGGGGTCACAGTTCCCAGTAAAAATAAGGGGAACACGAAGATCACCATGCAGGCTGCAAACGCCGCAATGATGAGGAAATTGTTGCTGACGGTAAAGATCAGCAGTGCGGAGATCCCAAGGATAATGTACTTGCCCACCACAGGGATCAGGGCAATCCAGATGGCCGCGATCAGGATCCTGCCGTAGAGTTTGTCCGGGTTCGGGGACTTGTCCGCACTTTTACCGCCGTAGATATTGCCCAGCGCCATGGCGATCATGATGGTGCCGATGACAATGGTCCATACGATCTGGGAAGAACTGAAATACGGTGCCAACAGTCTGCTGGCTCCCAGTTCCACCGCCATGACGGACATCCCGGCGAAGAACTCTGTGAGATACAAGAACAGCTTATTTTTCAAAATTCCTGAATGATTCATAAGTGTTGTAATCCTTTCCGCATTGACAGTGCGTCTATGCTACGTTATGATTTTATCAACGGTAGTAACTACCGGTCAATACTTTTTTGTAACTATTCAGAGCCATGCAAAACTGCGTTCTGCGAATGCTTGCATTCAGTCAGATAGGCAGTTTTATATGGCGAAGTAACCACATTAGCAAAAAGGAAGCCATTTTATGTATTCTATGAAAGAAGCCTGTGCCCTGACCGGCATGACCTATGAGAACTTAAAATTTTACTGCAAGGAGGGACTGGTACCCAACGTGAAGCGGGACAGCCGCAATTATCGTGTCTTCGATGACCACGATATCAAATGGATCCAGAGTCTCGGGTGCCTCAGAAACTGTGGTCTCTCCATCGCCGAAATGAAAGAATATCTGCATTTATGTCTGGAGGGCGAATCCTCCATTCCCGCCAGAAAAGACATCCTCTCCCGGAAAAAAGAAGCACTGTTAACCTCCATGCAGCAACTGCAGGAGGCCGTGGACTACATCGACTGGAAACAAGGATTCTATGATGACGTGTTATCCGGAAAGACCGCTTATTACAGCAATCTTATCCCTGAGACGACACCGGATGCTTCCGAAAGTACAGCTTCCTGAAACTGTTTGCGCAATCTAAAAAGCGGCCATGCGATTAAAGCATAGCCACCATGAAAACTCATCTCTGTTATTACCGGATCAAAAGCAACCATGCCATTCCATAATAAGTCACCACTGCCACCAGATCGTTTACCGTGGTGATCAGGGGACCGGATGCCACTGCAGGGTCTACCTTGATCTTATGGAAAAACATGGGGATCACCGTACCTACGGCACTGGAGATCGCCATTGCCACTAAGAGGGAGACTCCCACGCAGCCGGAGATTCCAAAGGCTCCCATCCAGGTATAACCTTTGAAGAAATGCACATACACTCCTAAGCACAGAAGCGCCATCACGCCCAACAAAATACCATTTAAGGAACCGGTCTTTACCTCCTTGACCACCAGCTGGAACTTCTGCTTTCCCGTCAGATTTTCATCCATCAACACACGGATCGTCACTGCCAGGGACTGGGTTCCCACATTTCCCGCCATATCCAGCACCAATGACTGGAAGCATATCACGATGGGAAGCACTGCTACCACGTTTTCAAAAAGTCCCACCACAGAGGATACCGCCATGCCTAAGAACAGCAGGATGATCAGCCAGGGCAGTCGCTTTTTCATGCTTTGAAGTGTGGGCTCCTTCAGATCCTCTTCTGCGGTCAGACCTGCTAACTTTGCATAGTCCTCGCCCATCTCATTGTCTACTATTTCGATCAGGTCTTCGGATGTGATGACACCGAGGATCTTCTTATCTTCTGACAATACGGGAATCGAGTCCTCAGCATAATCCAGGATCCGGTCCATACAATCATTGATCTTCTCATGATCGGTCACATAAGGATAAGATTTCAACACCAGATCTTCCAGATGTGTATTTTCTCTTGCCCGGATCAAATCCTTCAAATCGATGGCTCCGGCGAAAACACCCTTTTCATCTACCACATAGATGGTCATGATATTGTCGTTTTCTCCTGCCTGCTTCACCAGCTCGCTCATAGCCTGCTTGATGGTCAGGTCTTCCGGGATGCAGATGTAGTTCGTTGTCATGCAGCTGCCGATCTCTTCTTCATCATAGGACAGCAGCATCTTCA
>ENA-OUQG01000976-OUQG01000976.1-human-gut-metagenome-genome-assembly--contig:-NODE-976-length-16640-cov-10.055412_pt1 | contig 16640 bp, 15 predicted proteins | sample MGYA00237943_ERZ548823 | MGnify/ENA primary metagenome ERZ548823 (study PRJEB26490, sample SAMN05194731) | human gut metagenome | biome: terrestrial biome; feature: human-associated habitat; material... | reverse complement strand
AAGGGTTATACCCTAAGAGCAAACCACCCGCTATGCGGGTGGTCATGATTCGTCCGTCAATTAAGCTAGGTGGCAAGTTGTCACATGCACGAGCTAGTGATTTGCACGCCGAAGTCGTCGTGCTTGCTGCGTTGCTCTATTATTGAGTTGTTGTCTTATTGGCTTACGGAATGCGAATCAGCTTCTTGTAGGTCTCGAGCCCTGCCATGAGCACTTCTTCGTCGAAATTGAATGTGTCGGCATGCAATGGAATGCCCGTGCCAGTTCCCAATAGAAGGAATACGCCGGGCAGGTGGCGCTGGTAGAACGCGAAGTCTTCCGCGATAAGCAGCGGCTTGGGAAGTTCGGTTACATCGATGTGGCGCGAGGCGAGCTCGAACAGTTCCTCGTTGTTCACTACGGGCGGGTAACCTTCGCTGAAGTCGACATCGACGGTGCAGCCTGCTTCTGCTGCTCGGCGCTCAGCGATTTCGCGCAACGCTACCTTCGCCTCAGCGCCCATTTTCTCGCTGAAGGTGCGCAGCGTGCCTTCAATGTAGGTACGCGAAGAAATCACGTTACGCGCTTGCCCGCTTTCGAGCAGGCCACATTTGAATGTGCAGGGTTCCTCCTGCGCGCGCTTCGCCATGTAGTCGTACGCCTCGAGAATGAAGCGCATGCCTGCCTCCATGGAATCGGCGCCATCTTCGGCCTTGGCGATATGCGTGGCTTTGCCGAAGAACGTGAACGTGCTTTCGCTTGTGGCGGCAAGCAGCGCGCCGGGGCGGCTTGCGATTTGGCCTTTCGGCAAATCGGGCCACAAATGAAAGCCGAAAATGCGGTCGACGTGGTATTTCTCGAACACCCCCGATTCGCAGATGAACTGCGCGCCACCGGTGGTTTCCTCGGCGGGTTGGAATACGATGAGCACGCTGCGCTCAAGTTCGTCGAGATGCGCGGCGATATGGCGCGCGAGGCCGAGCGCCATGGCCATGTGCCCGTCGTGGCCGCATGCGTGCATTTGCCCGTCATGCGTGGAACAGAACGGCACTCCCGATTTTTCGGTCACGGGTAGCGCGTCCATATCGGTGCGAATGGCGGTTGCGTGCTCGCTTTCGCGATCGAACCACGCGCATACCGTGGAAGCGCACGGCTCGAACACTTCACATGGCAGCTTGTCGATAATCGAATGCACGTACGCGATGGTTTTCGGCAAATCGAAGTCAACTTCGGGAATTTGGTGCAGGTCGCGGCGGTATTGCGTGAGGTCAGCCAGCGTGGGTTCGGCAAACACGCCGCTGCAAGGTTCGCATTCGTTCATAGTGCCTCTTCGTCTAAAAGTTCCTTGAATTCTCGCGCATTATAGCCTTCGCACTTTGACTTTAGTGCACTAAAGTGATAGTTTCATTCGAACGATAGAGGCGCGGGTGCGATGGGCCTTGGGGAAGTCGGCAGGCGTTGATCCCAAAGCGAGGCAAACCCGCCGAATTCGCGTTGCCGGGCGCGGCGCGCGAATGGGCTTGCGGGAAACACCCGCAAGACTGTCTGCGAAATCGCAGGTGCGCTATCTTGCTGTGAAATGTTTTGCGCTGCCGCTGGCCGCGCATGCGACGCCAGTGAGGCCGTGCCTTGCTGGCTTTTTTATTATGCGGCTCGGGATGGAGCCCCTTTTCCCGCCGGGCCGCGCGCAGGTTTTGAGAAAGGCGACGCGCATGAACAAGCAACCCTTCGTTTCGAAGGCCCAGCTCGACGAGATCATCGAGCATTACCCCACGCCGTTCCATCTCTATGACGAGGCGGGCATTCGTCGAAACATGGAGGCGGTGCGCGACGCATTCGCGTGGAACCCAGGCTTCAAGGAATACTTTGCGGTAAAGGCCACGCCGAACCCGTTCCTTATCAATATCCTGCGCGATTACGGGTGTGGATGCGACTGTTCTTCGGCAACTGAGCTGCAGCTTTGCGATGCTATGGGCATCTCGGGCCACGACATTATGTTCTCGTCGAATGAAACCCCCGCAGCCGACTACGAGGCGGCTGCTAAGCTGGGTGCCGTTATCAATCTCGACGATATTTCGCACATCGACTTCCTCGAACAAACGATTGGCGGCATTCCAGAAACCATCAGCTGCCGTTATAACCCCGGTGGCCTTTTCGAAATTTCGAACGGCATTATGGACAACCCGGGCGATGCCAAGTACGGCATGACGACCAAGCAGCTGTTCGAGGCATTCCGCACACTCAAGGCCAAAGGCGCCAAGCATTTCGGCATTCATGCCTTCCTGTGCAGCAATACCGTGACGAACGACTATTACCCCGAGCTCGCCGCTGTGCTGTTCAATCTGGCTGTTCAGCTGCAGCAAGAGACGGGCGCGCACATTGAATTCATCAACCTGTCGGGCGGCGTGGGCATTCCTTACGAGCCCGGCCAAGAGCCGAACGATATTCAGGCGATTGGTAAAGGCGTTCGCCGCGTGTATGAGGAGATTCTCGTGCCTGCTGGCATGGGCGATGTAGCGATTTTCACGGAAATGGGTCGCTTTATGATGGGCCCATACGGTTGCTTGGTTACCACGGCCATCCACCACAAGCATATTTACAAGGAATATATCGGCGTCGATGCGTGTGCAGCGAACCTCATGCGTCCAGCGCTGTATGGCTCCTATCACCATATCACCGTGGCGGGCAAGGAAGACGCGCCGTGCGACCACGTGTATGACGTGGTGGGGGGCCTGTGCGAGAACAACGACAAATTCGCGATTGACCGTGCGCTGCCCGAAATCGAGGATGGCGACGTGCTCGTGATTCATGATACGGGCGCGCATGGCCACTCCATGGGCTATAACTACAACGGCAAGCTGCGCAGCGCTGAGCTGCTGCTTCGTGAAGACGGCAGCGTGAAACTTATTCGACGCGCCGAGACGCCAGCCGACTACTTCGCGACGCTGTATGGTTGCGACGAGCTGCTGCAGAACGCCCCGTACGATGCAGAGAAGTTGAAACGGAAATAAGCGCTGTCTGACCATCGAAGGTCAGCGAGAGGTCGCCCGGTGTTTTGAAGAGTCCCGCCGCGCGGCCGAGCGTGCTTTGACGCGCGACGGTAAGCGCATAAGGGGCTAGATGAAGCGCCCGGCGGCCTCGCAGCGTCGAGCACTTCGTCGTTTGTTGAAACAACGAAAGGAAAGAACATGGCAGACATGAAAGGCTTGAGCGGCTCCATTGTGGCGCTCATCACGCCGTTCTCTGAAGACGGCAGCATCGACTTCGAGGCACTTGGTCGCCTGGTCGACTTCCATTTGGGAAACGGGACCGATGCCTTGCTCACGTTGGGCACCACGGGCGAATCGTCGACCATGTCGCACGAGGAAGACGACGAGGTGTGCAAGTTCGTCGTCGACCGCGTGGCGGGACGCGTGCCCGTTATCGCGGGCAGCGGCTCGAACAGTACGCAGACCATGCTCGAAAAGAGCCTGAGCTTCCAGAAGATGGGCGCCGATGGCCTGCTGCTCATCACGCCGTACTACAACAAGTCGAACGAAGAGGGCATCTACCGTCATTTCGCCACGGTACTCGATGCGGTTGATATTCCCTGCATCCTGTACAACGTGCCTGGTCGTACGGGGTGTTCTATTTCCGAGAAGAATGTCGCGCGCCTGGCGAAGCATCCCAACGCTTTCGGCATCAAGGAGGCTTCGGGCAATATTGGCTATGCGACGAAAATCGCGCGCTACCTGTCCGATGACTTCTGCATGTTCTCGGGCAACGACGATATCGTTTTGCCCATGATGGCGTTGGGCAGCCGCGGCGTTATTTCGGTTTGGGCGAATGTGCAGCCGAAGGAAGTGCACGACATGTGCCACGCGTGGCTCGCGGGCGATCATGCCGCCGCGTTGAAAACCCAGCTTGCAGGCATCGAGCTGGTCGATTCGCTGTTCTGCGAAGTGAACCCCATTCCGGTGAAATACGCGCTGGAGCTTATGGGCTTTGGCAAGGCGGTATATCGCCAGCCGTTGTGCGAGCCGAGCGACGCGGCGAAGGCGACGATTGCCGCTGCCATGAAGAATGCCGGCATTATCTAGCACAGCCGCCGCTTTCAGTTGTTGAAGGGAAACGAACATGACCAAAGTACTTGTTATCGGCGATGGCCGCATGGGAACCATCATTCGCGAGCTTGTTGAAGCTGACGAATCGCTCGAGCTTACGGGCGTTATCGGCATCGACAACAAGGATGAGCTCGCCGACGTGACTCCTACGGCCGATGTCGCAATCGACTTCTCTCATAAGAGCATGCTCGACTTGGTTGAGGCTTACGTGAATCGCACGGGTGCAGCGCTTGTGAGCGGTACCACCGGTTACGACGAAGCTGAAATGGATCGCATTCGCGCGCTCGGCGAGAAGGCGCCCGTCATTCATAGCGCGAATTACTCGCTTGGTGTGGCGGTATTGCGCCGTCTTGCCGCCGAGGCCGCAAAAGCGCTGCCCGGTTTCGATATCGAAATCGTCGAGACCCACCACAATCAGAAGGTCGACGCACCGAGCGGCACCGCGAAACTGCTGCTCTCGGCCGTGAATCCCGACGATGAGTGCGATGTGGTATACGGCCGTGAAGGCATGTGCGGGAAGCGCCCCGCTCGAGAAATTGGCGTGCATGCCCTGCGTGGCGGCACGGTCGCAGGCACCCACACGGTGCACTTCTTCGGCGAAGACGAGGAAGTCGCCCTTACGCACCGCGCCGCGTCACGCCGCATTTTCGCGTCGGGCGCTGTGGCTGCGGCGAAAAAGCTGGTCGAACGTGAACCTGGGTTCTACGGCTTCGACGAGCTGATGTTTTAACGACGGCGGTGATGCCGAATGCCGCCCGGAGTCGCGCAAGACCGCACCGGGCTACCGTTCGCTATCGCTCGCTATGCGCCCGCTTGACGGCGCTTAACTAAGGAATAAGAGCAAATTTGAGCGCCGACGGTCTCGCGCGACCCCAGGCGGCGTTCGGCATCGAATGGTGCCGAGAATCGAAAGGATCAACATGAACGCTGAAGAAATTATCAATTTCATTGCTACGTCTGAAAAGAAAACTCCGGTGAAGGTATATGTACGCGAGAAGCCTGGCCAGAAGATTAACTATAAGGCCAGTGCTACGAAGGGCGAAGTGAAGGTGTTTGGCGGCCGCAAGGGTAAGATTGTGTTCGGCGATTGGGCCGACATCAAGCCTGTGCTCGAAGCCAACGCCGACGCATTCGATTACTACGAAGTCGAGAATGATTGCCGCAATTCCGCTGTGCCCATGCTCGATATGAAGGAAATCAACGCTCGCATTGAGCCGGGTGCCATTGTTCGTGACCAGGTTGAGATTGGCGATAATGCCGTCATCATGATGGGCGCGGTTATTAATATCGGCGCGGTTATCGGCGAAGGCACCATGATCGATATGGGCGTGGTGTTGGGTGGCCGTGCCATTGTTGGCAAACATTGCCACATTGGTGCAGGCACGGTGCTTGCCGGCGTAGTTGAGCCTGCGAGTGCAACCCCCGTTATCGTCGAGGACAATGTCATGATTGGCGCGAACGCCGTGGTGCTCGAGGGTTGCCGCGTGGGCGAGGGCGCCGTTGTTGCCGCCGGTGCCGTTGTGGTGAACGACGTTCCCGCGGGCGCGGTTGTCGCTGGCGTTCCCGCGAAGGTCATTAAGATGAAGGATGCGAAAACTGAGGGCAAAACTGCTCTGGTCGACGCGCTTCGCACGCTTTAGTTTTTCGGTGCGGTGAAGGGCTCATTCCTTTGCCGCACGTATGCGCTTCAATGGCAAAACAACGGTAAAATCCATCATCATCTCTAAGTGTTGAGCCTTTTGAGCTGGGCAAACAATAAATTCAACACATTTGGTCCATATCTTGAAACACTTACCATCCCCCCTGATTCAACCATGGGGGATGGTTCTTTTTTCGGCAAAACTTCCCATAATGCAATGCATCGGTTCGGGGTGCAGGAGGCGCCACGAACCATAAGCAAGGCCCATGAGGGCCACATGGTTAAAGCGCAGCCAGAGGGGGCTGCACAATCCAAAGGGAGGATTACACCATGAGCATTGAGAATGGTATGAGCCGTCGTAACTTCTTGTCCGGCGCTGCTGTCGCGGGTGCCGCGATTGCTGGCATGGCTGGCTTGAGCGCTTGCTCGCCGGCTGCTTCCAGCTCCAAGAGCGACGCCAAAGCCGACACCAAGGCTGCCGCTACGGGTGAGACCACGATGGGCTTCGACGGCACGGGCGCTATGCCTTGGCTTGGCGAGAAGCCCGAAATTGCCGATGCCGACGTTGAAGAGACCGTCGACGCCGACGTTGTCGTTGTAGGCCTGGGCGCCGCTGGCGTTCCCGCCACTCGCGCTGCCGCCGAGGCTGGTGCGAAGGTTGTTGCGCTCGAGTCTTCGCCGAAGCTCAACTCCGTTGCTTCCGACATGGCTATTTTCGGTGGTGAGACGCAGGCCAAGTGGGGCCGCGGCGACGGCTTCCTTGACAAGAAGATGGTCGTCAATATGCACATGGAAGAGTGCAGCCACCATGTGAACCAGTCCATCATTTCCACCTACTACGACAAGTCGGGCGAGGCCCTCGACTGGTTTGTGGCTGGTTCCAAGGATCTTTACATCGCTCCTGAAAGCTATGCCGAGATTCCCGAGGCAAGCCAGAAGAACTACATGTTCCCTTACATGTATCCCGTGCCCGAGACCTATGATTACACCAAGGAAGATTTGCCCTGCTATCCCACATCGGTCGGCTTCAGCAGCCTGGCAACCGTCATGCAGGACAACCTGCAGTGCGCTATCGACGCGGGCGCCGATGTGCGTTACGAGACCAAGGGCATCGAACTTATTCAGGACGCCGACGGCACCGTGACTGGCGTTTTCGCTCAGAAGACCGGCTCTGAGAAGTACATCAAGATCAATGCGAAGGCCGTTATTATCGCGACCGGCGACTACTTGGGCAACGAGGACATGATGAAGTTCTATGCTCCTCAGTGCGTTGAGAACGGCGTTCAGATTCTGTCCCTCGACATGGACTCCGCGGGCAACTACACCAACATCGGTGAGGGCCACAAGATGGGCGCATGGGCTGGTGCCCACATCGAGCAGTGGCACGCTCCCGTCATTCACCACATGGGTGGCGGCGCTGGCCCCGACGGCCGTGGCGTTATTGGCAACAACGGCTACCTGTGGCTGAACCTGCGCGGCAAGCGTTTCATGAACGAAGACATTCCTGGTCAGCAGCTTGAGAACCAGGTTGAGCTTCAGCCTGAGCGCAAAGCTTACCAGTTCTTCGACGCCAGCTGGCCCGAGCAGCTTAAGTACTTCCCGGCTGCCCACGGCGTTGCGTGCTTCTATCGCGAAGAGGAACTTCCCGAGTACACTGCCTCTGGCCTGCGCATCAATGTGCGTACCCAGAAAGATATCGACGACGCTGTCGCTGACGGCCGTTGCCTGAAGGCCGACACCATCGACGAGCTGCTTTCCAAGATTGAGGGCATCGATGTCGACGAAGCCAAGAAGTCCATCGAGCGCTACAACGAGCTGTGCAAGGCGGGCGAAGACACCGACTTCTTCAAGAGCTCTCAGCGTCTGTTCGCTCTGGAGAATGGCCCGTTCTATGCTGCTGAGTGCGGCTGCGCCCTTACCTTGGGCAACCTGGGCGGCTTCGATTCCGACGACGAGTGCCATGTGTACGACAACGATCGCAAGATCATCAAGGGTCTGTACGCTTGCGGCGCTCCGCAGGGTGGTCGTTTTGCGGTTCAGTACCCCATCTCGCTCAAGGGCCTTTCTTGCGGCATGTGCATGGTGTACGGCAAGATCGCTGGCGAAAACGCTGCTGCCGGCAAATAATGAGCTGGTGCTGACGTTTCGCAGCGCGACAACACGATAACTCGTAAGGACCGATTCCACCCCTCCACCTTCCCTTCAAGGAATCGGCCCCTTTTTAAGAAAAGGCTCGAGCTTTGTGGCTCGAGCCTTTTGTGGCTTTAGGCGGGGCTGGTCCTCGCGAAACAATGTTTGAGAAGGGGAGGGCGGTTATGCCCGTTCGAATCGGTATCGCTGCTTGGCGTCGGGGTACTTATCGCGATCGACTTCGCCTGCGAACATGTCGAGCGGCCGCGCCCAGAGGCCGCGCTCGCCATAGAGCGCGCGGTAAATGACCAGGGGCTCTTCGGTTTCCGAATGCTTTGCCACGCCAATGACCTCGTATTCGTTTCCTTTGAAGTGGCGATATACGCCTGGTGTGATTTCGCGTTCCATGCTCGGTCGCCTTCCTTTTAAACGAAAACAGGCCAGGCAAATTGCCTGGCCTGTGACATATCTGGCGGAGGAAGTAGGATTTGAACCCACGGTACCTTGCGGCACAACAGTTTTCAAGACTGCCGCCTTCAACCACTCGGCCATTCCTCCAAAGCTCTGAAAGCATACCACAAAGCGTGGTGTCTTCAAGGAAATGCGTCGACGTTCGCCGAAATTGCGTGTGTGCATCACGATTTCGGGTTCATCTTGTATGTTTGTCGCTGTCGCGGGTTTCCTGCATCGCCTCGGCAGCGGATTCATCTCGAGGGTTCTACTGCAACCACGAATTAACGCTCGGGCCTGCATGCGACGATTCTCAATGCATGCTGTCGCGTTTGCTGCGGCGCTTATGCCATTGCGGCGGTCTGCGCCAGCTCCGATTCGTTTTGCTCCAGGTATTTGCGCATGGAATAGTGCGCGATGTCGCTTCGGTTGATGACGCCTACGAGCTGGCCCTCGTCAGTCACGGGAACCTTCTTCAAGTGATTCTCGCCCAACACGCGGCATACCTCGCGAATGTCGGTGTGCACGTCAATCGAAATCACCCCATGCGTTGCGATGTCATACGCGCGCATTTTCATGACCTTCGCGGCTTTCACGGCGAAGTCGTCGCTGCTCGATTCAGTGAGCATAATGAGTGCCACAGGGTCGGTATAGGTGCTGTGGCGCTTCGAGAGGAAGCGAGCCACGTCGCCGTCCGAGACGAATGCGATGGGCTTTCCGTCGCCATCCACGATGGGTGCCGCCGAAATATGATGGTCGACGAGCAGTTTCACGGCATCGAAAACCGTTGCATTCTCGGGCAGGGTGAACACATCGCGTTTCATGATGCTCTCGAGCACAGAACGCTTGACGTTGTCGGGGTCGGCCTCGGCCGCATCGCTCGGCTTGTCTTTCACGAAAATCACGGTAAGCACGAAACCAATAAGGCACATTACCGTGGCTCCTGCAAACGCCATATTCACGCCGAAAATGCCTGCGTGCACGGGGTCTGTCGCGCCTGCGCTCATATTCGTAGCAATAGAGGAAATGGAAACGAGCAAGGCAGTTCCGAACGAGCCCGCCACCTGGCGCAGGGTATTGTTCACCGAAGTGCCATGGTTCATGAGGCTGTTGTCGAGCGCATTCATGGCCCATGTGGTGATAGGCATGTTCACGAGCGAAAGCGAGAACATGCGCACCGTGTACAGAATGGTGAGGTAGATAAGCCCCGTCGAGTCACCCAGGAATGCGAACGCGAGCGTCGAGAGGGTGAGCGCGCTTGTGCCAATGAGGCTCAGCACGCGCGGGCCGTGCTTGTCGAAAAGGCGTCCGGCAATGGGGCCCATCGCGCCCATCACGATGGCGCCCGGCAGAATAACCAAGCCCGAAACGGTCGCTGAATAACCTAGGTAGCTTTGCAGATAAATCGGCATCAGAATGCCTGCTGCCAAAAGCGCGCCCTGCACGAGCATGCCAATAATGGTGCCCACCAGGAATTTCCTGTTCGCGAGCACACGCACCTCGAGCATAGGACGATCCATCTTCAGCTGGCGGCGGAAGAACAGCGCCACCACAATGGCGCCAACGAGCGTGATTGCCGCGTCGGCGATGTTGAGCCCGTTTGAACCGATGGTCGAAAAGCCATACAAAAGGCCGCCGAAACCGATGGTCGAAAGCGCAACCGAAGGCTTGTCGAGCGGCAGATTCTTCGATTCATTCTTCGGTGTGCTTTTCAGCGCGAACCAGGCGCAGATAATACCCGCCGCCGAAAGCGCCACCACAATCCAGAACAGCACGTGCCAGTTGTAGACGTCGATCACGAAACCGGCCGCCGAAGGGCCAATGGCGGGCGCGAATGCGATGACGATGCCGAACAGGCCCATGGCCGATCCGCGACGTTCGGGCGGGAAGGTGAGCATGAGCACCGTCATGACCATGGGCATCAAAATGCCTGCTCCCGCCGCCTGCAGCAAGCGGCCGGCAAGCAGTACGGGGAAATTGGGGCCCCAGCCCGAAAGCGCCGAACCGGCGGTGAAAATAAGCATCGACACCGTGAATAGGTTGCGTGTGGAATAGCGGTCGATCAAGTAAGCGGTAATGGGAATCATAATGGCGTTGACCAAGGTGAAGCCCGTGGTGAGCCATTGCGCCGTTGCCGCATCGACGCTCATTTCCGTCATGATGGAAGGCAGGGCGGGCGTGACCAGGGTTTGGTTCAGCACGGTCACGAATGTGCCGAAAATCATGACGACAAGCATAATTATTTGGTGTCGAGCTAATTTCAAATCAAAGGCTCCCTTCCGCGGCGTGTGCCGCAATGTTTTCGGGCCGGATATAGCGCCCCGGCGAAGCGATTTGGATCACGCGCGCACGAAGCTAGAGGCACAGTCGCCTTCAACATGCATGTTGTTCCAAAGAAAATGCCTCCAGGTGGGAGGCGTGACCTTTTCATTATAGGAGCGCCCCGAAACCGGCTCACTTGTCGTGCTCGATTTTGCGGAAAGGCGGCACCGCAGATTCACGCTACGTTCACAGCTTGGTGGCTGATTCGCGAAAAGCCCCGCAGCGCGCGGGCATGCTCTACAATGCACACTGCATATATATGAAGGAAGGAGCTTGCATGGCATGGAGCTATGAGGGCATGTCGCTTGCCGAAGCGTGGCGGTCGGCCGACGATGTTGCCGAAGATGACGAACGCTTCATGCGTGCAGCCCTTGAACAGGCAAAACGCGCGGCACTTGAAGGCGAGGTGCCCATAGGTGCCGTGGTGGTGTGCCAGGGTGAGGTTATCGCCGAGGCGCGCAACCACCGCGAGGCCGACGCTGATCCCTCGGCGCATGCGGAGTTTTCCGCCATCATGCAGGCGTCGCGCGAACTTGAGCGCTGGCGTCTTCCCGACTGCACGGTATACGTCACGCTTGAACCGTGCATCATGTGCGCGGGTCTTATGCATCAAGCGCGCATCGGGCGATGCGTGTACGGCGCGCCCGACGCGAAGGCGGGCGCATTGGGCTCACTGTATTCAATACACGCCGATGCGCGGCTCAACCATACATTTGAAGTTCAGTCGGGCGTGCTTGCGAGCGAGTGTGCTGACGTGCTTTCGGAATTCTTCGAAGCGCGTCGCGGTGAGAAATAGGAAGGCGATGACATGAAACAGACTCTCACGGTGTTTTCCCCCGCGAAGGTGAATTTGCAGCTCGAAATTGGCGAGCGTCGCACCGATGGCTTCCATCAGGCGAAATCGATCATGCAGGCGTTGACGCTGCACGACATGGTCACGGTTGTTCTTGATGATGGCGTGGATGCGTATCTGAGCCCTGATGGCTTCAGCGATTTCGCGATTGATGTGACGTGCACGACGTTTGAGGGCATTCCCGAATTGGACGTGGCTCCCGAAAGCAATATCGCCTACAAGGCCGCGGCGGCGCTCGCCGAAAAGCTCGGTCACGAACAGGGGCATATCTCCATCCATATCGAAAAGCATATTCCGTTCGAGGCCGGCCTTGGCGGCGGCTCGTCGAACGCGGCGGCCGTTATCGCCGGACTGTGCCGCGCGTGGGGCGAAGATACCGCGAGCGAGGCCGCGCTTGACGTGGCGCGCGCGTTGGGCGCGGACGTGGCGTTTTTCCTTCATGGCGGCTGCGTGCAGCTGGGAGAGAAGGGCGATGTGCTCGAGCGCACGTTCGAGCCTGCGCGTGGCACGGTGGTTCTCGTGAAGATTGACGAAGGCGTGTCTACGAAAGCCGCATACGCCGCATTCGACGAGCTGGCGGCCGTACAGCATGCCGAATCGACCGACGCAATTGAATCGGCTGCTGAATTGCCGTTGTTCAATAATCTGGCGGCGGCGTCCGAGCAGGTGCTCCCCGCGCTTGCCGAGACGCGCGAGTGGCTTGCGTCCCAACCAGGCGTTGCGCATGATGCGGAGGGCAAGGCTGAGGTGCTTTTGTGCGGAAGCGGTTCTGCGACGTTCGCGGTTGTGGAAGACGGAGATTCGATTCGCAAGGCGGCCGATATCGTCGCGGCGGCAAAATTGAAGGGTATGTGGGCGCGCAGCTGCTCGTTTGCCCCTATTGGCGTGCGCGTGCTCGATGGGCAAGGCGCAGGTTCGAACCTCGGTGCTCCGCGCAAAATCTGGTAATCATGGAACATGTGGCGTGGCCCAACTTGTTTGGAGCCGTGTGGCATATGGGAAGCGCTGCGAGGATTGTCGGCCTCGTTTGGGGTTCCGGGCCCTGGGGCTTGGGCTTTGGGACTCGGGGTTTGGCGTCGCCTTTGCGGGGCAGTTACTTGCGGGCACGCCAACGCAACGCTTGGGTGAACGTTGATCGCGTAAGCGCTGCGCGAGCGCTCGGTTTCGTATAATGATGACACACGGCGCGCAGGGCGCTGAAACTTCCGTCTGAAAGGCGAAATCATGGTACTTGGAATTATTCTCGCGATTATCGTCGCGCTCGTTATTGCGGCGATCATGCTGTACAACAACCTCGTGAAAATGCGCAATATGGTCGACAACGCCTGGGCGCAAATCGACGTGCAGCTGCAGCGACGTTGCGACCTTATTCCCAATTTGGTCGAAACGGTGAAAGGCTACGCCGCGCATGAGTCGGGCACGCTTGAGAAGGTCATCGCTGCGCGTTCGGCCGTCACCAACGCAACGACTCCCGAGGCGAAAATGGAAGCCGATAATGCTCTGAGCGGTACGCTGAAGTCGTTGTTCGCGGTTTCTGAGGCTTATCCTGAGCTGAAGGCGAATGCGAACTTCCAGCAACTCCAGTCTCAGCTGGCCGATACGGAAGACAAGATCAGCTACATGCGCCAGAGCTTCAACGATACGGTCATGAAGTACAACACGGCCATCCAGACGTTCCCTGCCGTGCTGTTCGCTGGCATGTTCGGCTTCAAGGAGCGTTCGAGCTTCGACGCCCAGGCCGGTGCGGAAGTTGCTCCGAAGGTAACCTTCTAAGTCGCCGTTGCATAATTAAACAGATAAGCGTCCGTTTCTGCGGGCGCTTTCTTCATGCCCAAACTCGCTCAAACCTGTTAAACGATGCGAGCATTCAACAGGTGGCACTCGCTTTCCTTGGTCCATTCGCACCAAGGAAAGCGAGTGCCACGCTGGCGAGCGAAGGTGGCTTGAAAGAGGAGCGAAGCGTACTTCGGTACACGAGCGACGATTGAAAGTCAGCTTGGCCGCCCGCGCGGCACGCAGTGTCAGGGCGGCTCAAATGAAAAAGCCCGTTCGTCAGAACGGGCTTGCAAAAAAAACAAAACAGGCGCGGTTTCCCGTGCCTGTAGCTTATAACCTGGCGGAGGAGGGGGGATTCGAACCCCCGTGACCCGGGTTGCGGGCCAAACGGTTTTCGAGACCGCCGCATTCAACCACTCTGCCACCCCTCCGAGGGTGCGACCAAGAAGGTCGTATGAAAAAGCGCCGTGCGAAACGGCGCTTAGGTTATCTGGCGGAGAGATGGGGATTCGAACCCCAGATACGCTTTTGGCGCATACACGATTTCCAATCGTGCTCCTTCGGCCAGCTCGGACATCTCTCCATTGCGTCGATTGCTATGCGTATTGCGCGTAGCGAAAAAGCAGTATACCAAAAAAGCCAAAAAGGTAAACAGGTTTTTAAAAATAATTATTCGTCGACTTCTTCGTCTTCGATAATTGCGGGAACTTCCTCGTCTCCGGCCAGGAAGTTCGGCGCTTCGGCGAGATACACGACCTCTTCGTCAAACGTAAGAACGTCGTCGCCCTCTTCGTACATCAGGCACACGGCAACGCCTTTGCCGCCGTCAGCCGTGCCGCCTTCGGCGATGATCGCGTCTTTGCGACCGGCATCGGTGTCGATGTAGCCGTCGTAGCACAGCACGTATGCGCGAGCGCCCGTAGCGGCCTCAACGGTTTTACGCGCCGACTCGAAGCATTCCTCGGTCGTGCCGGTGTGGGTATCTTCGGTCACGGTTTCGCCGTTGAGCAGTGCCGTGAACGGCACGACTTCAGAACCCGCCTCCATGCGCTCCTGTGCTTCTTCGATTGCCTGCAGCAGCAGAATCTCGAGGGTTTCGTCGATCTGGGGAACGCCGAGCTCGTCGCTCTCAACGTTGCGGTCAGCCATGGTTTGCTCCTCTCTGTCGCTCGCGTGCGAGCGTGTTGGGAAACTCAATGCGCCTTTGGCGCTTTGCAAATCGTGCCGAATCATAGCAAAACGCGCCTGTCGAGCTGCGATATTGCAACGTTTCGGTTGAAAACACACGTTGCATGACATGTATGACACGTACTCGTTGGATCATAAGGCGTTTTTGCGAGGGAATTGAAGTGAGGTGCGAAGGAAAACGCGTGGAAACCTCGTTTGATTCGGCACGATCTGGCAACTTTTCCAAAGGAAAACGTCACGAATCGGGCAAGGTCTCGGCAAGATTCGCGCGCTAATCTGCTTAATACGTGCATGCTTCGTAGGGAATTGTGGCGCACGCGTGGAGTTGAGGCAAAGGCGCAAAACAACAATTGCCCCGATTGGATTTGGCTGTTATCATAGCCAAGTTTCCTGTCCCGGGCAGCGCCTTCATATGCCCCGGGACCGTTAAGTCCAGAGGAGGTGACACAATGAAGGCTTATGAATTGCTGTTCTTCGTCGCGCCCACCATCAGCGACGAAACCCGTCTCGCCGTTATGAAGCGTATCGAGGCTACCATCGCCGAGGGCGAAGGCAAGATCGACAACGTTGAGGATTGGGGCAAGCGCAAGCTCGCCTACGAGATCAACGGCCTGACCGAGGGCGACTACACCCTCATCGATTTCCACGCAGACCCCGCCAACATCGCGGAGCTCGATCGCGTGCTGCGCATCACCGACGCGGTGGTCCGCCACAAGATCGTTGTTCGCACCGACCGCGAGTAATCTCGGTCAACCAGTAGGCAGGGAGCAGCTGCTCTCAAACTTCAAGAATTGAGGATTTTGTCATGAGCATCAACAAAGTGGTTATCACGGGCAATCTTACGCGCGATCCCGAGCTTCGCGAAACCCCGAGCGGTTTCCAGGTCCTTTCGTTCGGCGTGGCTGTCAATGACCGTCGCCGCAACCCTCAGACCCAGCAGTGGGAAGATTACGCGAACTTCGTAGATTGCACGATGTTCGGCAACCGCGCCGCAAGCGTGTCTCGCTTCTTGAGCAAGGGCAGCAAGGTCGCTATCGAGGGTAAATTGCGCTGGTCCCAGTGGCAGGCGCAAGATGGCAGCAAGCGCAGCAAGCTTGAAGTCGTTGTCGACGAGCTCGAATTCATGACGAGCCGCGACGGCGGACAGGCTGTCCCGCGCATGCAGGCCGCGCCCGCTCAATCGTATGCTCCGGCACCCGCTGCCGCGCCTGCGATCGATACGTCCGTTTACGACGACGACATTCCGTTCTAGTCTGCTCCCGTCAATCAATTATTGACACAGTTCTGAAAGAGGAAATCAATGGCTGAATACACCAAGCAGCCTCGCCGTAAGTACTGCCAGTTCTGCAAAGACGACGCTCAGTACATCGACTACAAAGATACGGCTATGCTGCGCAAATACGTTACCGACCGCGGCAAAATCAAGCCCCGTCGCGTGACTGGCGCCTGCATGCAGCACCAGCGCGACATCGCTTGCGCGATCAAGAACGCTCGCGAGATGGCTCTCATGCCCTACACGGTTCCGGCCGTGAGCGGCCGCGGCGACCGCCGCAATCGCTAGGAGGCACCAATGAAGGTTATCCTGCTTACCGAGGTCCAGGGCAAGGGCGGCGAAGGCGACGTCGTCGAAGTTGCTCGTGGCTTCTTCAATAACTATCTCGGCCCTCAGAAGAAGGCCGTGCTGGCTACCGCCGGCAATCTCAAGCAGCTCGAGCAGCGCCGTGGCAACATTGCCAAGCGCGAGGAGAAGCGTATCGCCGACGCTGAGGCTCTGAAGGCTTCGCTCGAGGGCAAGAAGATTTTCGTCGACGCCAAGGTCGGCGAAGAGGGCGTGCTGTTCGGTTCCGTCACCACTTCCATGATCGCTGATGCGGTTCTGGCTGAGACTGGCGTCGAAATCGACCGCAAGCGTCTCGATGTCCGTAAGGCCATCAAGACCGCTGGCGAGCACACCGTTGCTCTCAACATCTATCGCGACATCCATGTTGACCTTCAGCTGATGGTCGGCGTGAAGGCCGTCGAAGAGGTTGAAGAGGCCGTTGTCGAGGCTGAGGCTGTTGAAACCGAGGCCGCCGAAGAGGCCGCCGAGTAGTTTCCGTTTCGCGAAACTCAATGGCTATTGAAAAGGGAGCGTTCGCGCTCCCTTTTTTAATATGAGCAGGACATTGTCAATAGACAAAATCGGGCCTGGCCCAGGTTT
>ENA-OUQG01000960-OUQG01000960.1-human-gut-metagenome-genome-assembly--contig:-NODE-960-length-16779-cov-21.541079_pt1 | contig 16779 bp, 18 predicted proteins | sample MGYA00237943_ERZ548823 | MGnify/ENA primary metagenome ERZ548823 (study PRJEB26490, sample SAMN05194731) | human gut metagenome | biome: terrestrial biome; feature: human-associated habitat; material... | reverse complement strand
TACTGTCGCATAAATCGGTATGTTAGCTTCCTTCGATCCCATTATACCCATTATACTGGGAGATGGGGGTATAGGGGGACGGCATTTTTTGCCGCCCTCCTGTACCATTCGTCATACTATGCGCACATCGCTTCCGGCAGCTCCATCACAAAAGGGTACGTTTCCAAGGACACATGATACATGGAGTTCATGGTCTCAAAAACGGCCTTTCTGTCAGTGAGAGATTGGATACGGACGACCCGTGAGGTGCAGACCAGACCGCTATGATGGCGTATCCATGCACGGCTGCCCTCGCAGAGCGGTGCGGCCAACCGGCCGGTAAGAATGACCTGCTTCTTATTCATTTTCTTTCTCCTTCCTTCGACCTGTGTGGTCGTGAAAAGCGCGATCATTATCCGAATCGAAAAACAGCTTGCGAATGATCTAATAGGCGCACTTGAGAATACTCCGCACCATGTGCACGGTGGTATTCTCCCTCTGCGCGATCTCCCGCGTACCGTAGCCATCTGCCTTGAGCCGCAGTACGTTCATATCACGGCGGGGCATATGCCGGCCCAGATCGTGGAACAGCAGGCCGATCTCCATCTCCAGAAAGCTCTCATCCGCTGCGGAGAGCATATCGGACAGAGACAGGCCGGCATCGTCCATAACAGCATTGAGGCTGACCGTCGGTGCTGCACGCTTGGTAGATGCCTGATGGCGGAAGTGGTCTGCCAGGCGGCTCTCCATCTTGCGCCATGCAATGGTGGCGAAGCTGAAACGGCTGGACTCACCCTGCGTGGTATAGTCCATGACTGCCTGCAAGTAGCCAAAGACCACCACATCGTAATACTCATCCTCCGGCAGCTTCTTCTCATTGAGAAAAGCATAGACCAGATTGTGATGCTCCTCCGCAAATAACTGCTGCGCCGGGGTCATGGGGGTATTTTCATTCATTACAGTTCCTCCTATATGCCGGGAGCCGCAGCCTGTGTTTTACACAGACTGCGGCTCTTCACATGTTTCAGATCCCTATAAGGTCTGATAGGTTCATTTAGTGGGGAAGCTCCTCACGCTCGCCATCGATCACATCCGCACCGGAAATGCAGAAATGCTGGCCGCTGTCGGCAACAGCATACTCGGTGTTTGCGGTGGCATACTGGTCCTCCTCACCCTCACGGGCGGCAGACAGCTCCGCACGGTTCTTCAGCATCTCCTTCGCCTGCTGGCGGAACGACTCTACAAAGGCGCGGAACTCGCCCACCTGTTCAGGCTGGAGATCTTCCACTTTACGGAAGGTCGCCACGCTGTAGGTGTTGTTGCCGTTGTCCACGCGCTTCAAGCCGATCTGCACCACGCTGCTCCATGCCGGACGGCGCCGGGCCACAAACGCGGCGTTCATGAAATCATTGAACGGTCGCAGGCTGGTAGGCGGCAGAGAGAGCTGCAGCGGGATATAGTCACCGTCCTGCAGAAGGTACAGAATACGCATATTCTTGCAGGCCTTCCCCTTTCCGTCTGTTGCCGTCCCGTAACGGTTCAGCTCACAGGCAGCACAGGCGCCGCCGGGCGTACCGTAGCCCTGCTTTCCGTCCACGGTGGAGCACAGAGGAACGGTGTTATCATCGTATTCACAGCCCTCGGGCCAATACGCGCCACTGGCATGGTGATACAGGATAACGCCCTGCAGAAAACGGGTATACTCCGGATTCTCCGGGTCGCCGGTAGGCATCTCGAATTGCAGTGCGCCGCCGGACGGGATCTTGACCTTGGGAAATGAGAGCGTCAAGCCCTCCATATCGTCGGCAAGATCATCGTTGCCGAAATCAAGGCCGGCCATGGTGGGAAGGTTGAATGCACTGGCGGTTGCCATCGTAGTAGTTTCAGGATAACTCATTTTTTGATCCTCCATTTTATCTTTTTTGTTTTTCTCATTACGCCGCGGATACCTGATTCAGCCGCGACCACACACTTCTGGGCATTGCCAGAATGTTGTAGCCGATGATCTCCAGATCCGAGGCGCGGTCATAGCTGCTTACGTCCTGACTGTACCGTGTTACCGCATTGGAAAGACCGTACAGGCTCAGGTCATGGCCTTCGATCAGATGTTGCAGGATGCCCTCACCCTCCGAGTCCGTAAGGCCGAACTGTCTGCTGGCCAGCTTCACAACGCCGGGTACATCTGCGGTGTTCATGGGAACAGCCGCAGCCTCCCGCATCATGCCCACCACCTGAGCGAACCGCGCTTCCTCTGCGGCGGCACGGACAGTGTCCTGCACCTTCAGCAGAAAAGCGTGATCGTCTGCAGCCAGCGTTTTTTCGGAATAGAGCTGGAAGTTCTCCTCCGCATCCGTTGCCCGGCCAATATGGTTGCGCTTTGTGGCGGCGTCGTTGACCACCATACCGTTGCTGCATACCAATCGGTAGATCAGAGGCTGGATGTTGACAGAGCCTAAGCCCACCTCGCTATTGCTGATGACCACACCGGCCTGCACTGTGTCACCCGGCGTCACATCCTCCTGTAAACGGGGATTGACCGCCTTGATATACATGCGGGAGTCGGTGATCTGGCAGCTCTCGATGCGCACATCGGGGATCTCCGCCAGGATGGGCAGCACCGCTGAGGCGATGCTGTAGTTGTCCATACGCAGATAACGATTGCTGAGGTAGGCGCGTGCCTTACCGTCCAGCACACGGATCATGCGCTGGGCAGGTGTCCGCTCCAGCCATGTGTTGACATTGTGTGCCAGTAGTCCGGGGTCTTCGCTGCGCATCCGCTCATAGTACTTGGCAGGGATACTCAGATGCGTACCGATCTGCCGGTGGGCGATGTCCCCGATCTCCAGCGGTTCGATACGGTCTGCGCCGTCACTGTCCAGCACACGAAGTGTCAGATCGGGGCCATAGCTTTCCAGACGAAGATTGCCGGTATTGACCACATAATCCTCTTTGGCACTCTGCTGCCGGGTGATCTCCGCGGCAAGCTGCTCCAGGGTTAAGCCTGTTTTCATGGCAGCACCCTCCTTACCAGTTCAGCGCGATGGCATCATCCGTCATGCTGGCGGCGATGCCCTCACGCTCGAACACCTTCAGGAGCCGGGGCCAGTAATGCTTCTCCGGCAGGTTTTTGAATGAGGTCTGCGCTTTCTCTACGTCACCCTGACGGATGCAGATGTCACCGTTGTCCTTGATGACAAGGCTGCTATAGCCACGGGAGTTGAGGTCGTAGATCAGATCATCCAGAACCTTGCGTCCCTGCTGCTCGAACCAGACCTGCGGATCGATCTCACGGGGCGGAGCAGGCAGCTTCTCGGAGGTGCCGTTCTCCGCCGCACTCTGTACCACAGGTGTGACCTTCAGCAGTGAGCAGGAGAAGTTGGCCTTTTGGTCAAAGGTCACCTCCGCCTGATCATAGTCGGGAATACCAGAGATGGTGATACGGCCGGTACCGCCGTGAAGGATCAGCTTCTCCGGCTCTGGGCTGCGCCACTCCCATGTGGCATCCGGATACACTGCTTTCAAATATGCGGAGATCCGGTGGTTAACATGGCGGAGCAGCAGTGGGCCGAAGCCATCCTCCTCTTCCACAGACAGTGCGCGAAGACTCTGGCGCTGTGCGTCATAGGCTGCTCTGCGGGCGGCGCGCCGCTTTTCGTTTTCCTGTTCCTGTATATAAGGGAATACGAATGCGGCCGTGACCCAAATCGCCCAAATGGTAAATGCGGCTGTCAGAAGCCAGATCTGCGTGTCGCTGCGTACAAATGCAACGATGGCCAGAACGGCTGCGATAAGGACAGATACGCCAGACCAGATGGACTTCTTCTTATTCATGCTTTGCACATCCTTTCCTTTTCGTGATGAAAACAAAAAAGAGGAGCTGCCACGCATCCTTTTGATACATGACAGCTCCTCTTATGCCCGGCATCCTATCCGGGCAAGGGTTCTCGTTCTCCGTCGATCTCCGGTGCCTGTTCAGGCACTTTCGTGTCACAGGGCTGGAGATAACGCCATCGCAGCGCGATGACCTTCAGACGCTTATCCCGCGTCCAACCATCCCGTTTCAGATAGTCCTCCAGCTCCAGTGTGCCTTCCACACTGATCAGCGCACCGCGGCACAAGCCTCTTTTGGCGAACTGTGAGGCAATAGCCCCAAAGGCAACGACCTGATAATACTGCGCTCTTGCGTAAGCCCCCTTACCGGTACGCTCCGCAAGGTCGAACCGTAGATAGGGCCGATTATTGGCGCTGATCTTCAGTTCAATATCATCCGATACAATACGGCCAACGACGGATATGTTTGCCATTACACTCCTTTCTGCCTTACGGCTTAAATATCTATAATAAAAAGTGCCGGCATACAGCATCAGCAATAAGCCAAAGCTGTCATGTCGGCACTAAACTACAATCTTAACAAACGTGTGCGATCCGAAAGGTATTCGGAAACCCTGAATAGGCGATGCACAAAGAACAACTACAAGTGCATTGTAGCACTATATATTGCGATTGTCAAGAGTTGCAAACCTACATATAGATATTTATTGAAACACACGAGAATCAATGATGTGCTGCAGCGCAGTGATTGCGGTGGAATATGACACGTCTTCAAAAAGGAGTGCGGATGTAATCTGCTCATAGTCACTCCTATATGCATCGGAGTCAACGATCTGCTGAAGGAGATTCCTTGATTCGGATTACACTATAATCAACGCACCGTGTCAATATTGCTATAATCCGACGCCGCCTCAAGCCCAAGAAAGCCATCGGTCGGGAGAGCTTCGTCTATGAAGCTGCTGCCAGTCTGTACCTGTGCAGGAGATTTATGTGCAGAGGATTTGAAATAGAAACGATATCGGCGGCCAACCTCTATCTTGTCCTGCCTAGGCAGTACAAGTGTCCTTTCACGCTCCTGACTGTCTATGATCCGGACATTGCGGTACTTGCGGAGCGGCGTCTGTGTGATGGCAATGCAGATGCCATCAATGTCCATGTAGTACCCGGTGATAATTAGGCGGTAGAGTTCTGCTGTTTTATAGGCAAGTCCTATGGCGAGGATGCCGCTGAGCAGAGCTGTAACGGTATCGAGGGAAAAGAAAATGGCTGCCAGCCCTACAAGGAAGAAAGCCGCCCCTGCCAACGCGGTGAGGAGCAGCTTTCTTCTCAGAGGCAGCGGTGCTGTCCTGAGCTTGTCCATCATGACAGCCTCTCAAAGATGATCTGACGGCGCAGATAGAGGTTTGCCACAGCCTGCAGCACGGGGCGGCAGCAGACGAAGGGCCTGACCATATCCGCGATATTGTCGCTGGTGGTGGTATCGTCTGCATACAGGGCGTCCATCAGCTGCGAATCAGAGTGGATCGCATGGATGTCATACTCCACACACTTGATCAGTTCTGCCGTGGATAAGAGTGCCTGACGGGACAGACGATAAACCCGCCGTTCGTTTGCGCTGCGCCGGTCCTTGCGGAACAGCTTCCTGGTAACCGCAAAAGGGACATGGCCGAAAACCGTCAGCTTGATAAACGAGATCAGCCGCAGCAGCAGACTGTCTGAGATCGGCACCACGTAAAGCCCTGACAACAGAGCATACAGTGCATCCTCATCGGTTTCGCCGCAGCCCGCCACCACCAGTCCGCGCTGCATCAGTCGGCGCATACAGTCGGAGATACTGCGCTGGGGTCTGATGCCGCTGGCTTTCAGCTTGGCAGAATAAGCATCCTCAAGGGATCCGGCGTCCATGATCTGCCAGTTCAGCGCAGCCCAAAGGATCATCTCCTGGATGTCCAATGCATATTCCCGGTTGTTGATGATGACCATAGGGCAGGTCATATCGCCCATGCGGCCTTTGCGCTCGAATCGACCGACGGCCGTATAGTATTTCTGCATGAATTTCACCTCACATTTTTCACGAAGCCTTGGAGCTTTTCTTCAACGGCTCATATTCAAGGCTATTCAAAAACTCCGCGTTATTCCTCAGCCGCTCGGCGGCTCTATGTACGGCCGCTCCCAAATAGTTGGCCTTGACGCCATAGTAGGCAGCAATGTCCGTATTGCTCAGGCCGATAAATTTCAGCCGCATCGCCTCGATACCCAGCCGTGCGACACCGTTGTATTGCTGCTTCGCGCTTTCCAGAAGCGATAACGCATCTACCTCAGCCAACTGCTCCTGAAGACTGCGGATGCCGGAGGCCATGGCACGGTGATTGTCAGCCTCCGTGTCAAAGATCTCCGATACAGGAAAGCTGCGCTGCTCCTTGCTGTGCTGCAGCCGGCAATAGGTACGCAGACCGTTCTCAACGACCCTCTGAGCATAGGTAGGAAAGCTGGCGCCGCCGTCCGGGTCATACGTCACTGCGGCCTTGCAAAGCCAAATGCAGCCCTCTTGAAACAAATCGTCATAGCCGAAACCATAGCGCTGCTCATTGACCTGAATACTGGTACGGATGGCCCAGCGTACCACGTCCATATTCGCCTCTACCATACTGCGCTGGGCATCAGTAAGGGCAATATCCGTATTCTTCATCGTCAGATTCACCTCTCTTTCTCTGTGGTTTTAGGCGTGCTCTCTATGCGACCTCTGCGCCGTGGATACGAAACTTATCGCAGGCGCAGATCAACCGCTCACACATGTACGCGCCGAATTGTGCGATATGCGCCTGTTCCTCGTGCAGACCGAACTCTGTCTGCATCCATTGATACGCCTCTTTCTTGGTCATCAAGCCGGAACGCCACAGGCGGTCAAAAGCCCGGTGTGCCTGGATACGCTTATGCCGAAGCTCTCCGTCAGCCAGAGAGCCCATGGGCTGCCGTGTGGCGCGATGGGCAGCCACATAGCTGTTGCAGGCGGGATAGCGGTCACAAACATACAGATAGCTTCCTGCACTACGACTGTTGCCATATACAAAGCTGGCAGGATGCAAGGTAGCCTTAGCTCCGCAATTAGGGCAATGGATATTGACTCTTTTCAGAATGTTCACCTCCTTCTTTCGGCTTGTGTGCGTTCATTGTTGGCAGCTCTCCCACAATTGGGATAAACTGCACCGTTTCGGGTCTTCTACGTTCCAGACAAGCCAGCTGGTGTAGAAGCGTTGGAATCCCTCCAACGTCATAATGCCGATGCAATCATATTTATCCACGGTCTCACCGGACAGTTCCTCGAATACCGCCACAGGGATGATTGACGGCACGGCATTGTGATTTACAGACAGAAGAAAACCGGAGCACCCGTCACAACGCTGGCAATCAATGAAGCAGCTGTTGCGCCAGTTACAGCAGGTTGCCTGTAAAAATCGGTAAAAACGCTTGTCCATAAAATTCCCTCTACTATCATTATCCGTAAAACGAAATCAAAAGTGCGCCACTTTTTGAAAAAATTTTCAAATTTCCCTGCGGCCACGGGGTCGGAGGCGTCTGGAGGCGATAATTGCCACGGCAGCTGCCGCAGCTAAAATGATACAAATTGCTTTTTTCATTGTGCATTTCTCCTTAATTTTCAGTTCGTTCACAGTAGACCACAAACCGCTGCCGCCCGCCGCCGGCGTGGGGGTGGCAGGTCAGCCGCGTCGCAGTTCTTGTCAACTTTCAGGCTTCTTTACCTCACAGGAGCGGTGGTTTGAATCACCGCCCGTTGAAATGTTACCGGGTTTATCTGCAAACATTTCATCAGAGCTATTGATTTTTATCTCACGGTGCCGTATACTATCCATTGAAATGTAGCATGATAATACCAGCAAGTTTTCAATGGAGGTTGGGCTATGGAAATAAAACGAGATCGCTATTTGAAAAAAATCATCTCCTTCATGTGGGATGGTCAGGTGAAGGTGATCACTGGCATCCGCAGATGCGGCAAGTCCTATCTGCTTCGTAATCTGTTCAAGAGCTATCTTCTTGGCGAGGGCGTTGCAGAAGATCACATCCTGTCCTTTGAACTGGACTTGACCCGCGATATTCGCTATCGCAATCCGCTGGAGCTTGCGGCTCATGTCCGTGAGATCGCGGAACACAGTGCAGACCAATATTATCTCTTTGTAGACGAGATTCAGATGTCCGATGAAGTTCCGAATCCCTATAATCCGGACGGCAAGAAGATTACCTTCTACGACGCGCTTAACGATTTGAAGTCATTGTCCAACTTGGACATTTATGTGACCGGCAGCAACTCCAAAATGCTGTCCTCTGACATACTGACTGAGTTCCGAGGACGGAGCGATGAGATCCGTGTGCATCCGCTTTCCTTTGCCGAATACTACTCGGCTGTCGGCGGTGATAAGCAGGACGCTTTTGACGAGTTCGCTTTCTATGGCGGTATGCCGCTGATCCTGTCCCGTCCCACAGATGCCGCGAAGATGGTTTATCTGAAATCGCTGTTTTCCGAGGTTTATCTGAAGGACATTGTTGAACGGAAGAAGATCAAGCGTGAGGATGTACTGTCTGCGATTCTTGATCTGCTGTGTTCGTCTATCGGCTCTCTGACCAATCCGACGAAGGTTGCAGCCACCATCAATACCGTGCAGAAGCGCAGCGGTGAGAACGTCGTTGCCTTGAACACCGTGAAAGCCTATATGGATCACTTATCGGATTCCTTCCTCTTCACCGAATGCAAACGCTGGGATGTCAAGGGCAAGAGCTATTTTGACTATCCCAACAAATACTACTGTGAGGACATTGGACTGAGAAATGCCCGTATCGGCTTCCGCCAGCAGGAAATGACGCACATCATGGAGAACATCATTTTCAATGAGTTGATGATCCGTGAATGCGCCGTTGACATCGGCATTGTCTACGGCAACGAGAAAAATACCAAAGGAAAGGTCGTGCCGGTCGCGCGGGAAATCGACTTCATTGCAACCTCCGGTGGCAAGAAGACCTATATCCAGTCTGCCTACGCATTGGGAACAGCGGAAAAGGCGATCACCGAGAATAAGCCTTTCGCGCTGACCGGTGATTCCTTCCCGAAGATTATTGTCCGTCATGACATCCGTAAGCGTTGGTATGATGAGGGCGGCATTCTCAATATTGGCGTCATTGACTTCCTGCTGGATGACACGCTTGTCTGAATCCTCTCAAAATAAAACTGCTCACCGTGATTGGCTCATGGTGAGCAGTTTTCGCAGTACACCACATACCTCTCCCGCCCACCGCTGGCGTAAGGATGGCAGGTCAGAAGCGTCAGCAGGTCGCGTCCTTGCTGGATTTTGATCTTATCCACCTCGTGGGGCAGGATAATCTGGATGTCAGCCACCGTGTAGGCCAGTGTCTCCCATAGATTCGTCAGCGTAACAGTATCGCCCGCCTGCAAGCGGTCGATGTGACGGAAGTAGTCCGCGCCGCGCCAGCCACGGTGTCCGGCAATGACGCAGTTGGTGTTGTCGCCGCCAATGGGCGCTGACGTGCTGCCTAACACCGCTGCACCGAGGGCAAGATGTTCGTCCGATGCGCCCAAGTAGACCGGCATGGTCAAGTCCATGGCCGGGATCTCCAGCACGCCGATGATCTCGTTCTCGACGCCGTAGGCGGTCAGGTCAGCGGCGGGTGTCTCGCAGGCTTCAAGGTCGGTGAGATTACACTGCTTTTCCTTATAAAGCTGTCGGTTGTACTCCTGTAGAGCCGCCAACAGCTCAGGGTACTGCTGCTCCGGCTTTCGTTCTTCAAGGAAGCTCTGCACGGCCTCATCTGTGTCGGCTTGCAGCCTTTGCCCCGTGAACACCGGCCACAGCATGACGCAGATGCCCGCCACGGCCAACAGTACCGCCAGTACAAGGGATGTCTTACGCATGGCGCATCCTCCTCACTAAAAAGTAACCGCCGCCGACTGCGGCCACCACGCCAAGGCCGATACCCAAGCCGGTGAGGTAGTGCTGCATCCACGAGGATGCCGCAGGTTTTTCTGCGGCAGTAGTTTCCTGTTCGGGAGTATAGAGAACACGGCGGCCACGCACCAGCAGTCGGTGGGTATTGACCCCGAACGGCGTGCAGGTCACCAACGTTACATAGTCCTTGCTATCCTCAATTTGCAGCAGGCTTGTGTCTGTGGGCAGTACCGTGTGGATGACGTCCACTTTGTAGGCCAAAGTGTCACCCAGCACATGGATGTAGAACACATCGCCCGCCGCAAGCTGGTCAATGTCCGAAAACAGTTTGGAGCTCGCCATGCCGCTGTGGGCCGACAGCACCGCGTGGGTACTGCTGCCGCCCACCGGCAGGGATGTGCCGACCACATGGCCAACTGAGTTTTCCAGCGTGTCCGCGTCCGTGCCATGCTGCACGGGCAGGTACACGTTGATTTTGGGAATGTCCACATAGGCCATGACGCCGCCCACCGTGAGCTGCTGGGCATAGGCCAAGGGAGGGGCGGATGCCCCTCCCTCAGTGATAGTTGCGCCGGACAGCATGGCGTTGTACTGCTGTGCGGCTTCCCGCTGTGCAACTATCTCGGCATCATCGGTGTCCGCGATAGCTGCGGTGTAGGTGGTTTCCACATCGGAATGATACTTTTCATTCAAGAGCTCTCCCACCAGTGGGTAAAGCATCAGCCCCAACGCCACAACACCGCAAGCCGCCGCCAGTATCCAGCGTTTCACTGCTCGTTCTTGTGCTTACGGCTGCGGATCACGATGAAGGCCGCCGCGCCCAGCAGCAGAACGCCGCCCACCTTATACATCCAAACGCCGTAGCCGCCGGTCTTGGGCAGATTGAAGCCGGGATTATTGACCACAGTCAGCGGCACAATGGCGTTGCCATCTGTCATGCTGGCATCTTTGCCGTTGACGGTAGCGGAAGCGGTCAGCAGGGTCGCGCCGCACCGTTCACAAGTGCCGTTCTCGCTGGTCTTGATAACGATTTTGACCGCTTCCTTCAGCAAAATGTAACCCTTGTCGGTGGCAGTCTCGGTCAGGGAATAAGCATCATCCTCCAGACCCTTGACCACGATGTGACCGCTGCTATTGGGAACGAAAGTGGTAGCGTCAGCTTTCTTTTCGGCAAAGCCCTTGGCGTAGTACACGCCACTCTTCAGGTCTGCGATGATATAACAGTCGTCAGTATCGTTGTGCAGCTTGAACTTCACATTCCGCAGGTTGCCGCCATTATCAGAAAACTGCTTGAGGACGTCGATGCCGTAGGTATACACATGGCAGCAGTCCTCCAGCGTATCATAGTAGGTCGTGTTGGTGCGCTTCCACGTCAGCACGACCTCATTGGGATTATCGGTATCGCCCATCTGAGCATCAGCGGTCAGGGTGGCGGCGTAGGTGATCCGCATGGCGCAGTCGCTGTAGCCGCGCTTCACACTGTCCGCATAAACAGCAGCCGCCTCGTTGATCTCGCTCAGACCAGCCTCGGTCATGCGGATGGTCATAATGTTCTGCGCGTCATCGTAAGCCACGGTGAATTTGCCGGAATCCTCTGCCCATGTAGTGATCTTGTCAGTGCAGCCAGCATCACGGAAAAACTCGATGACCACATCGTTCTTGTTGTACTTGATGCCCTTGGACATGGTATCTACATAGGTATACTCGCTCAGCGCAGATGCCTTGGAGGTGATGGTGGGCAGGGTGCTGATGATCTGGTAGTCCACAACATCACCCACGGAGGCGGTAGCAGTGTGAGCGTAACCATCTTTGATGTCGGTCAGGCTACCGGTATTCTTGCCGGTGGAGTTCTTTGCTTCACGCACGGTCTTATCCAGCGTAGGATTGCCAGTCTGGTTCTTGGGGTACACGGTCACATCGTAGTTCCATGCCGCGCCATCGATGGTAGTCATGGGCAGAGATACGAAGAAGGGGTTGCAGGTGCTGGTGACATTTTCAGGGACGCGAGTTTCTACAACGAGATAAAGCCCCTGCTCCATATCAGAAGCGGAGGTGTGCCCGGTGGTATCGGTCTCCGCCATAGCAACACCGCCGTTCTTCACAGCGGCCTCCAGAGCATTCTTGACAGTGGTGGCATTGGCAGTCAGCGCAGCGGCCAGCTTGTTGTTGAGCATATCGCTGGTGAAGTAGTTGATGCCGCCCGCGGTCTTGTGAGCGTCCGCGGCGGTCAGACCGATAGCGGACAGTACGGCATTGGAGCGTTCAGAACTGTCGAAGCCATACAGCACACCCACTTGACGCTGGCCGTCCGCCAATTCATTGTTCATGGTAATGTCGGCAATACGGAGGTATGTGAACTCCACGCCCTGAATGGCGTACTTGCTCAGCTTGTCAATAACCGCGTCGTCATGCAGGCCGGTGGAAACATAGGACTCGGCATCCCACGCGCCGTCATTGCCGGCCTTGGTGATGTCATACTTGTAGATGCTCAGAGATGCTTTCTTGCCAGGGTCGATGGTAGGCGCAGAATCTATTGTGGCAAATGCCGTCGTCATCAGGCCGAAGGCCATGACTGCCGCCATCAGCAGTGCCAATACGCGATGGATCTTTTTCATTTGCTTGTCTCCTTTTTGATGTTAGATTTTTTGCAAAAATAAACACCCATGCAGAGCATGAGTGCTGCAAACAGGAAATAGGTTGTAAATCCCGTGCCGCCCGTAAACGGTAGGGCAAATCCTGCATTGTTGCAGGCGGTGATGGTGACATCGCGGTTGCTGCTGTCCAATACTCCGGCGAACAGCGGCTCAGTCAGCAGCGTGTACCCTGCTGGGGCTTTGGTCTCCGTCACACGGTACTGCACACCGGTTTTAAGATTTTCCCACTTGGCGACGCCTGTACTGTCGGTGGTGATTCTGCCCACCTCCGTCCACGTCTTCCCGTCTGCGGAAGTCTCCAACAGCAGCTCCGCCCCAGCAAGAGGTGCGCCTGTCGCATCCACCTTGCGGACGGTGATGCTGCCCTTGGCGGGTGCGTTCTCGCGGGTAACCTTGATATTGAGATTTGCTGTGGTCAGGCTGAAATCGTATCTTGTCTCATCCAGCACATAGCCGTCCACGGTGCTGATTTCCTGATAAAAGTATTTGCCGAGTCTCAGGTTAGAGAATGTCACCTTGCCATTGGCATCAGTCGTGCCATCTGCGACTTTGCTGCCATTGGCGTCGAAAAGCCGATACACCACACCGGCCAAAGGCATCTTGGTGTCAGCGTCAACCTTCAGGATCTCAATGCTGCCGGTAATCAGCTTGTTCTCACGAGTGATTTTCAGAATTTGCCCGTTCTGATTCAGTGCAACAGAAAAAGCCGTATCATCCAGAACATATCCGGCTGGTGCCTGAAACTCCTTGCAGGTGTAGCTGCCCAGCTTCAGACCGGTGAACGTCAGCTTACCATTGGCGTCCGTATAGTCTTCCGCGACCTGCTTGCCGGAAGCATCGTACAGCCGGAAGCCCGCGCCTTGCAGCGGTGTCTTATTGTCACCGTCTACCTTGACGATCTCAATGCTGGCTTTGGCAGGTGTGTTGGCTCTCTTTTGCGTAATATTCAGTGCCGTGGCTGTAATGGTGATCTGATACTTGGTGTTGTCCACCACATAGCCAGAGGGAGCGCTGATCTCCTGATAGCTGTACTTGCCCTGCGCCAAATCCTTGAACACTGCCTTACCGTCCGCACCGGTAGTCATGTCAGCCACTTTTTTACCATTGGCATCAAATAGCCGATAGGTCACGCCCGCCAGCGTCTTGCCCGTTTCCGCATCCACCTTGTTGATAGTCAGACTACCTTTCTCCTCCACGGCCCGGATCTTGATATACACACGCAAAGGGTCACGCCCGACGCCAGTGTAGCTGGCCATCGCCTGATACCGGCCTGCTCTGTCGTACCAGCACAGCACCGCTTCATCCGGGTCCATTTCAAAAGCGCTGCCGGTGGCGGAATACGTTTTCTCACCGAGCAAATTCTTGGCCGCCGCAGCCGTGGCCGTGATAGTCAAGGTGTTGCCCTTCCGCGTAAAGGTAACTCCGTTCCCGCTGTTGGCAGTAAAGTTGTAGGCGCTCAGCACACCGTTGGTGTCCGTGACACTGGCCGTGTAGTTTCCCGCCGCGTTCTTTTTCAACTCGATCACATCGGCCCAGAGCTCGGCGTATGCTGCAAAGCTGGGGATCTCGTTGGCCGACTGCATCGCCGCCGCGATCTCATCGTACCACAGTTCAAAGGTGGGATACCGGCTGGTATCCACGCAGTCACAGAACGGGCTATAGCCCCAGTCATCATAGGTATAGGCACTGCGATATTCGCAGATCAGCTCCCAGATGATGGCCTGTGTTGCCGCCCATTTCTCTGCGTTGATGATGGCGCTGCTGTTGCGGTCGCCAGAGGCCGTGCCGTAGTCGGCGCTGGGATAGCCGCAGGCCAGTGCCAGCGCAATGGCGCTCTGCACAGATGCAGGCAGGTTATACCAACACCCGCTGCTGCCCTGGACATAGCTGCCGCTGTCGTCGGAATGGACGCCGGGCTGGATGCAGTACGCCACCGTCCCGTTGGCGTACTTGACGTGGTACAGAGCGCTGCCGCTGCCCAAACTGCTGGTAGCTGAGATGGTCATATTGATGACAGTCGGAGATGTGCTTTGGCTGTAGTCGTACTGCCGGAAGGTGATCTGGCTGGAATAGACGAACTCCCTGTATTTGACTGTCACGGTGGCGGCATAAGCGGTCACTGCCAGTGCTGCCGCCATGATCAACGCCAGCACAAAGGCTGTCATGTGTTTGAATGCTTTCAAATGACTTCCTCCTCTGCAAAAGATAAGACCTCCCTGTTTCCAGAGAGGTCTTACGTATTGTTTTTTCTCAGCCCGCATAGAGAACGTAGATGAGCAGGCTTGCGCCATCCTCTACGATGCAGACATTACAGCAGATACCCGCATCGGCCAGCGTGTTCACACCCGCCTGCATCATAAGCTGGTGGAAGGTATAGTCCACCATGTCCCGCGCCTTGGCCTCCAGTGTCTCCTGCGAGGCATCTGCCGCTACCGATGCAGGGAAGCGATACGCGCTGTTGCCCAGTGTCAGGCCGCTGTCCGTAGTGACACCATACTGCGCGGCGGCATAGGCACTGGCGGCTTCAACAGCCGCCCAGCGGTCCGCTGGTTCATACTCCGGCTCAGGTTCAGGTTCGGGGGCGGGTGTAGGCTCCTGTTCCTGTATCGGCGCAGGTTCGGGTTCGCTCGGTACAGGCTCCGGCTGCGGTGCAGGTGACATCGTCTGTTCAGGGGTAGTCGGCTGATCCGGCGCGTCCGGCTGCTCCTCACCGGTGGGTGAGGACGGTGTTTTCTCCGTCTTGCCGGAAGGTGTCTCTGCGTCCTTGGTGGGTTTCGGAGTCTCCTCGCTGCCTGCGTCCTTGGTTTCCTCGACAGTTTCCTCAGCAGACAGGCTCTCCGTATCTTCCTGCACCTTGTCCTCGACAGGCGCGATGGCCTGCGCTGCGCTCTGTACCGCCGCCACCGGCAGCATCGCCGATGCGGAATTGCTCCCCGTCTGCCCGCAGGCCGTGAGCAGCAGGAGCATCCCCATCATCAGGGTCATAATCTTCTTTCTCATGTGCGTTTCTCCTTTCAGTGTTTTGGGTAGCACAAACAACTACCACACAACCATCCGTAAGTCAACGGAAAGATTTAGAATGGTCTGACAGGGTGGGAGGCCCTCTGGCACAAGCCGTTCCCGTGCTCATACCATGCCGCCCATCTGCGGCGTGTATGCCTCATCCTGCCAGTTGTTTCGGCATTCTTCGAAGCGGTTGACCAGTTCTGCGGCGGTAAGGGCTACCGTAGGTGGCTCTATCGTTTCCGAGAAGCTGTCCTCGTCCAGCTCAAACCAGCAGTGATCCACCGCCGGATCATACCGATCAAAGCGGCGTTCCGGCAGACCCACTTGGCTTGGAATGAAGTATTCGCCCATGTCGCAGCAATCTTTGATGGCACAAATTTGCTCCGCAGTCAATGCGCCGGCAATGACGCATTCGTTGACTTTCTTGTAATTTTCGGCATCTCTATACAGATACGAGATTTTTGTGTTCACAGGTAGCCCTCCTTTTGAATGATCATGTCATGCCTCCCATCTCCATGCAACCGCTCTGGCTGCCGTTCATTACTTCCTCCATGCTGTAATAGCCCTTGTACGCGATGTAACCCCGGTCGGTGAACATGCCGTCCTCCTCACTCATGCGCTGCTGGGCGTAGCCTTCGTAGTCATAGAACCCATCTAAATTCTCATCGTAATCAAAATAGCCGGACTGCTGGATCATGTACTTGCCGTATTCCTCCGGCGTGTGCGCGTCGGGAGCGAAGTCAAAGAGCTCGAGGTTTTCCGCAAGTCTTTTGATCTGTGCCGCAGTTTCCGGCTTTGCCATAGCCACCACAGCGCCCAGCTTTTTGAGGTCATCCGTGGAAAGAGTATCCGCTACCTGCGCCAGTGCATTGAGGTCCGCAAGGCTTTCCTGTTCCATATCCAGCAGCACGTCTACCTCGTCCGGCAGATGGCTCTCCACCAGCCGCAGGCGGATCTCCAGCGGATCGGTGATGCCGGCACGAAGCAGGGCTCGGTCGATCTCCTCCTGCGCCATGGGGAGAAACAACCAAGTGATGTGCTCGGTGTCCTCCGGCTCGGCTTTGGAGGTCAGCGCAAGGGCGCTGGCATTCGGCTCATAGAAATAGCAGGGAAAGAACTGCCCATCGTAGACCTGCTCCAGCTTTATGCCGTTGTCATAGGCCACGCCATAGGGCGTGATCGTGCCGTTGCCATTCTCAATGAGCTGCCTTGCCGTTTCCTCGCCGTCCAGCGCCTCCAACTCGTCAACTCTTGCGCTGCCGCCGTGCAGATTCATGTAGTGGTCCCGGCCAATGGCAGCAAGGTCAGAAAAATCCGTGATGACTGTAGTCTGC
>ENA-OUQG01000943-OUQG01000943.1-human-gut-metagenome-genome-assembly--contig:-NODE-943-length-16876-cov-13.143392_pt1 | contig 16876 bp, 17 predicted proteins | sample MGYA00237943_ERZ548823 | MGnify/ENA primary metagenome ERZ548823 (study PRJEB26490, sample SAMN05194731) | human gut metagenome | biome: terrestrial biome; feature: human-associated habitat; material... | reverse complement strand
CGCAGGACGTCCTCGCCGACGAGCTGATGACCGCCTGCCAGGCCATCGACATCCGCCGCCGCCTGAACACCCACGGCCAGGGCATGACCCCGCTGCATGAGGCTCTCTATCAGCACGTGCGCGAGAAGGTCGCTTTCTATGAGATCGACCGTGAGATCTGGCCCGACATCCGTGCGGTGGAAGCGATGATCCGCTCCGGCGAGCTGCTGGATATCGTCAAGGAGTATATCCCCGACTTTGAATAAGTCAAAAACGGGCAAGCCCGTTTTTGAGAGGGGTCTCAAACTTTTTCACTCACCGTGAAAAAGTTTGCAGAGTGTCCCTGCGGACGCACATGTCGTCCTTCGGGACAATCCAAATTGTTTGCGGCGTGCGCGGCCGCAAATGTGATGCGTCTCAAAAATGGTTATTGCTACCGATTTGGGGACAATAATGCTGAAAGATTTGTGTTTTGACACGAATTGACAGGATGTAAAAGAAGGTGTAAAGTTATTTTGGCTTTACACCTTCTTTTTTTAGGAGGAACTTGCTATGGAACTGAACATTTTACGGGCGGACCCGGCGGGGAACATTACGGTGTTCGTGCTCGATCCGGTCGAAAAGGCACAGCGCGCGGCCATCGCGGAGAAAATCATGGCGATCCCCGCACTCAAGGCCGAGCAGGTCGGCTACGCCTGCGCCGCCGAGGACGACGTCGACGGCCACATGGAGATGATGGGCGGCGAATTCTGCGGCAACGCGACGCGCGCCTACGGCATGTATATTGCCCAGCAAAAGGGCGGCCTTTCCTCGGTCAGGCTGCGCGTGAGCGGCTGCGACCATGCCGTCACCGCGCAGGTCGATCTGAAATCCGGCACGGCGCGCGCTGAAATGCCCTGTCCGCGCAGCGTGAAGCGTGTCACGGTGAATGGTCACGAGGGCACGCTCGTCGACTTAACAGGCATCGCCCACTTCGTCGTTGAGGGCGTGGAGCCGAGCGAAGGGTTCTTCCGCGCGGCGGAGTCGATCTTTTCCGGAATTGCAGGGCTTGACGCCTGCGGCGTCATTTTCCTCGATGCGGAAAAGCGCAGCATGACCCCGCTCGTCAAGGTCATCGAGACAGGCTCCCTCGTCTGGGAGGGCAGCTGCGGCAGCGGCAGCGTCGCCTGCGCCGTCGCGCAGAGCGAACGCATGGAAAACGGCGGTTTTTCGTGCGAATACCGGCAGCCCGCGGGCGCGGTCCGCGCAAGCGTCGAGCGCCAAGGTGGAAACGTCATCGCCGCGAGCATCGGCGGCGAGGTCACGCTGGATGAGCCCATGCGCATCACGCTGTGACGCGGCAGAGTGAAATGAAAGCCGGGCGCTGGCAACTTTCGCTTTTCTCGTTTTGACCTTTGCCGCAAGCGTTGAAAATTCGTCCAAAAATCTCCCGTTTTTTTCTTTTTAAGGCACGCGAACCAACGCTTAATTTTTTAAGGTTTTTGGAAAAAAGAGGCTTGCAAAACAGTTTACCTTTCTCTATCGTTCGGCTATAATTGATTTTGTCAATAAGAGACAATTCTCCGCTTTTAAATACATAATTATTTAGGAGGTATTCCCCATGACCGACATTGAGATCGCCCAGGCACATGAAATGAAAAAAATCGTCGACGTCGCCGCCAAGGCCGGCATCGATGAAAAGCACCTTGAGCTCTACGGCAACTACAAGGCCAAGCTCGACTTAAGCGAGATCCGCAAGCTGCCCCGCAAGGCAAAGCTGATCCTCGTCACCGCTATCAGCCCCACCCCCGCGGGCGAGGGCAAGACCACCACGTCCGTCGGCCTTGCCGACGCGCTCAACAAGCTCGGCAAGAACACCATGGTCTGCCTGCGCGAGCCCTCTCTCGGCCCCGTGTTCGGCGTCAAGGGCGGCGCTGCCGGCGGCGGCTACGCTCAGGTCGTCCCCATGGAGGATATCAACCTGCACTTCACCGGCGACTTCCACGCCATCGGCGCTGCCAACAACCTGCTGGCCGCTCTTCTCGACAACCACATCCAGCAGGGCAACGTGCTCGGCATCGACCCCCGCAAGATCGTGTGGAAGCGCGCTGTCGATATGAACGACCGCCAGCTCCGCCACATCATCGACGGCCTTGGCGGCAAGGCCAGCGGCGTGCCCCGCGAGGACGGCTTTGAGATCACCGTCGCGAGCGAAGTCATGGCAGTTCTCTGCCTTGCGACCGGCCTCGCCGACCTCAAGGAGCGCCTCGGCAAGATGGTCGTCGCCTACACCTATGACGACAAGCCCGTCACCGCGCACGACCTGAAGGCTGAGGGCGCGATGGCCGCGCTCTTAAAGGATGCCATCAAGCCCAACATGGTCCAGACGCTCGAAGGCACTCCCGCGTTCATCCACGGCGGCCCGTTCGCAAACATCGCCCACGGCTGCAACTCCATCCAGGCCACTGAGACCGCGATGCGCCTGAGCGACTACACCGTCACGGAAGCCGGCTTCGCCGCCGACCTCGGCGCCGAGAAGTTCCTCGACATCAAGTGCCGCGCCGCGGGCTTCCACCCCGACGCTGTCGTCATCGTTGCGACCGTCCGCGCGCTCAAGTATCACGGCGGCGTGCCCAAGGCCGAGCTCAACAGCGAGAACCTTGAGGCGCTTGAAAAGGGCCTGCCCAACCTCCTCCAGCACGTCGACAACGTGAAGAACGTCTACGGTCTCCCCTGCGTCGTCGCCATCAACGCGTTCCCGACCGACACCAAGGCCGAGCTCGACCTCGTCGAGAGCAAGTGCCGCGAGCTGGGCGTCAACGTCCGCCTGAGCGAAGTGTGGGCCAAGGGCGGCGAAGGCGGCCTTGCGCTGGCTGAGGAAGTCGTGCGCCTGTGCGACGAGCCCAACCACTTCCAGTTCGTCTACGACGTCAACGACAGCATTGAGGACAAGCTCAACGCCATCGCTACCAAGGTCTATCACGCTGACGGCGTGGTCATCGCCGCTTCCGCCAAGAAGCAGCTTAAGCAGCTCACCGAGCTCGGCTTTGACAAGCTGCCCATCTGCATGGCCAAGACGCAGTTCTCCTTCTCCGATGACGCCAGCAAGCTCGGCGCGCCCCGCGGCTTCAAGATCACCGTCCGCGACCTCAAGGTCAACGCCGGTGCGGGCTTCCTGGTCGCCAAGACCGGCGACATCATGACGATGCCGGGCCTGCCCAAGGTCCCGTCCGCCGAGAAGATCGACGTCGACGAAAACGGCAAGATCACCGGCCTGTTTTAATTGTACAAGCTCAGGAACAGGTGGAGCGCGCCTCCGCCTGTTCCTGATGAATTTTTAATTTTAACCCAGGGAGGGCACTATGAAGATCGCAGATATGAAAGTAACCGAGCTCATCAACGAAGTCGGCGCGGGCACTCCCGCCCCCGGCGGCGGCGCGGTGGCAGGCCTTGCCGGCGGCGTCGGCGTGGCGCTGACGATGATGGTCAACGGCCTGACGCTCGACAAGAAGGGCTTTGAAAACGACCGCGAACGCCTTTTGGACGCCATTGCCAAGGGCAATGAGCTCAAGGAGCGCTTCATCGATGTGATGAACCGCGACAGCGAGGTTTTCGACGGTCTGATCGAGTCTCTTGCCCTCCCCAAGGACGATGACGCGCACAAGGCCATCCGCCGCGGCGCGGTGCAGGCAAGCTTCCGCAGCTGCACGCAGGTGCCGCTGACAATGATGGAAATTTGCTCCGAGGCCATCGACCTGTGCGCCGAGCTTGTCGGCACGACGAATCCGAACGTCGTCAGCGACCTCGGCATCGCCGCGCTCACGCTCAAGACGGCCATGCAGAGCGCGTGGCTCAACGTGCTCATCAACCTCTCGTCCTTAAAGGACAAGGCGTTCCGCGACGAGTGCTGCCAGAAGGGCGAGGCGCTGCTCGCGCACGCTGTACCCATCGCCCAGGAGAGCTACGAAAAGGTGCTCAAGGTCATCACCGAAAAGTAAGCGCTCTGCCTTCTCGTTTTCTGCCATTTCACGCCGTCCGCCGCGTCAAGCACGCGCCGCGGACGGCGCGCTTTTTTCTTTCCTGAATTTTTGCAATTTACAGTAGCATTTTGCGGATTTTGTGGTACAATACCATCGGTTCATATTTTGATTGATTCAAATACTGCACGAAAGAGGCTTTTTTCATGGATTTTGTTGCAAACGGCTCCAAAAACGTTGAAATTGAGACGTCCACGGGCGTCTATCTGCGCCACGCCATCCAGACGCACTTTGTCGAGATCGGCGAGGATTACATCGAACTCGTCAACCGCTACGTCAAGCCCCTCTACGAGGAGGGCGACCTGCTGAGCATCAGCGAAAAGATCATCGCCCTGTGCCAGAAGCGAGTGGTCTACCGCAAGGATATGAAAATTTCGTGGCTGGCGAAATTCCTCAGCCGCTTTGCCATCCAGCACAACAGCGCCGGCATCGGCGTGGGTGAGGTGTGCAAGATGCAGTTCGCCATCGACGAGTGCGGCGCGTGGAAGGTCCTCTGGGCCGCCATCTGCGCGGGCTTTGGCAAGCTCGTCGGCAAGCACGGCATCTTCTACGATATGGTCGGCATGGAGGTCACGGGCCTCGACGGCTTCTACCCCGACGTGTTCCCCGTCTACGGCGACTACGGCATCCGTATTCCGGAAAATCCCTCGGGCGTGTGCAACGAGATCTACGAGAAGACCGGCGTGCGCGCGATGATCGTCGATGCCAACGACCTCACGCGCGACATTCTCGGCAAGGCCGACTGCGTGACGCTCACCGACGAGCAGCTCTGCGAGATCATCCGCGACAATCCCGCCGGGCAGGACGACCAGTGCACGCCCTTCATCCTCATCCGCAAAAAGCAGTGATTATCCCCCTAAGCGCAGCAAAGCGGGGCAGTTCTCTAAAGAGAACTGCCCCGCTTTTTTCATTTTTTCCACGATCTTCCGCGCGGGAAAGGCCGTTCGGCCTCAACCCTCGCCTTCCTTGCCCGTATCCAGCCAGCCGGGACGCTCCATTTCCACAGGCGGTTCAGCCGCGCCGGGGTCGGTCGGCGCTGTCACACCGGGGTCTGTCGGCGTGACCGTACCGGGGTCTGTCGGCGTGACCGTACCGGGGTCTGTCGGCACCGTCGTGCCGGGGTCGGTCGGTGTTGTGGCCGTGGACTTGCCGACGAGCACGATGCGGTTGCGGGCCTTGTAGTTGCTGCTCGCTTCAAAGGTCGAGGAGATGAGCTTGCCGTCGCCGGAGTAGACGTTGCGATAGGTCTTGACCTTGTAGCCGGTGTAGGCGGTCTGCTCCACCTTGCGCTCGCCGGGGGCCAGCTCGTCCGTCTCAACGATCTCCTCCGTAAACGGGATCGTCTCGAGCACCTCCGTCTTGATCTTCACATAGCTGTCGTCCACCTTCGTGCCGAGGATGGTAATCTTGAGATAGTTCTTGCTGCCGCTCGTCGTATACGCGGCGCAGACCTTGATGGGATAGTCCGTATTGTTGCGGAACTCGAACTCGGGGCCGCCCTCGGCAACCGTTGCGTCGAGACCAAGGCCGATGTAGTCGGAGGCGAAGCCGTGGTTCGTGCGCTGCACGATCTCAAGGTTTGCATAGAGCGCGGCGGCATAGAGCGTGGAGCTTGCCTGGCACGCGCCGCCGCCGACCATGTCAACAGTCTTGCCCTGCAAGTAGCCCGGCGCGGGGCTGTAGCCGTTGGCCGCGGTGAAGGGCGTAACGAGCGGGCCGTACTTCATCGTCTCCCCGGCATTCATAATGTAGCCGTCGATGCGCGAGGCGGTGAGCTTGACGTTGGCGCGCCGTCCGGCCGCGCCGCCGACCTTCGTGGTGTAAGAGCTGAGTTCATCGCGGAAGAGGACCTTTTCAAGCTGCTCGGTCGTCACGTCCGGCAGTTCGACCGTGGCATTCGGCACATCGACCGTCGCCCCCGGCGCGGCCGCGTTGTAAGCGGCCTGCAAATCGGAAAAGCCAAAGTCCACGCCCGCGTGGCCGGGCACGACCGTGCCGCTCTGCTTATCGTAGGACGCGTTGACCTTCTGCCCGATGACCGCCTCGCGCTGCGCGGCAAGGTCGACCTCCTGCGCGGGGATCACATCGTAAATGCCGCCCTCCTCGGCGCTCCTCAGCACGATCTCAGAAGGCTCGCCGCCGCTGAGGTATGCGCCGCCGAGATACATGGCGAGCTGCTCGCGCGCGGTGTCGGTCGCGGCGCGGCCGTCCCGCGGCTTCGTGACGCTGACCCTGCCGTCCTCGGTCACATGGATGGCAAATTCCACCGGCTCGCAGGTAATGTCATCGCACAGCGTGTCGGCCAGACCGTCAAGTCGATCGGGCGAATAGTACAGCCCCACCGCCGCAGCGGCGTCCTGCGGCTTCACGAGCGCGCGCAGATACTTCGCCCCCGCCGTCAGAAAGCTGTCGTTGCAGCCGTAGACATTGTAGATGTGCTTGGCGAGGCCGTCAAAATCGGCGTACTCCGGCATCTCGTCGAGCGCCACGCGCGCGACCTCCGTGCCGTCTGGCAGGACAAAGTCAACGCTGGCGCTTTTTGCCCGCGCAGCGCTCTCTTTGAGCTGCTGCGCCGCCTGCTGCTCGCTCATACCGCCGTAGTTCACGCTGCCGAGCATCACGTTGGGATAAATACAATGGCTTGCCGAAACCCACGCGCCAAAGCCCAGGTACGCACTCGCCAGCACGGCGGCGACGATGGCGACGGCCTTGCCCGCCTTCCCCGATGTTTCACGTGGAACGCGCGCTTCACCCGCACACTCGGACACTCTGCGCCCTTTTTGGGGCTTCATCAGGCGCTTGCCGCCCTTTTTCCTCTTCTTTTCCGCAAAGGCGCCGACGTTGTCTTCCATCTCTGGCTCCTCCTGTTTTTCCTGTCTTCCCGGTGGGCTTTACCCTACCGGTGCACTCAGTATATCATAGTTCGGAGGAAAAAAGGATAACAAATTAGTAACAAATTCACAGGATTATCCGGCTTCTTTTGCACGTTTCGGGATGCGGATGGTCAAAAGGATGGCCTCCTCGCTGTCCTGGCGCTGCACGTCGGCCTGCACGCCCGCGCGCTGCATCACGTCGATCGAGCGGCGGATGGTGTTGAGGAAAATACGCACATCCTTGATGACGTAGGTCGGCAGGCGCGGCGGCGGGGTCTTCTGCCTGGCGGCCAAGAGCTTTTCAATGTAGCTCTCGCTCTGCGCGACGTTGTAGCCGCGCGCGGCGATCACCTCGAGCGCGCGGAGGCGGTCCTCCTCGTCCGCAAGGCGCAGCAGCGCGCGGGCATGGCGCTCGGAGAGACCGTTCTCCCGCAGCAAGTGTGCGCACGGCGGGGAGAGGCGCAGCAAGCGCAGCTTGTTGGCGACGGCGGACTGGGACTTCCCCAGCTTTTCCGCCGCCTGCTCCTGCGAAAGGCCGCAGAGTGCAATGAGCTGCGCGATGGCCTCAGCCTCCTCAAGATAGTGCAGGTCGCGGCGCTGGAGGTTTTCGATGAGCGCGAGCAGCGCGCTCTCCTCCTCGCTCGAGCGGGCGAGCAGGCACGGAACCTCGCGCAGCCCCGCCAGCTTTGCCGCGCGCAGCCGCCGCTCCCCCGCGATCAGCTCATAGCCCCCCGCTGTGCTGCGCACGGTCAGCGGCTGCAAGATGCCGTAGCGGCGGATGCTCTCGCTCAGCTCGCGCAGAGAATTCTCGTCAAAGTCCCGCCGGGGCTGGTGGGGGTTGGGACGCAGCGCATCGGTGGACAAATAGAGCACACGGCGCGTCAGCAGCGGCTTTTTCTCGGACATTTCCATGGATTTCCCCTCCTTTTTCCCCATTTTACACGCTTTGCTGTGCAAAGCGCGGCGAATCCGGTCGAGCGCACAAAAAAATCGCACCCGTTTTCCACACGGGTGCGATCTTTCTTCCTGTTTATTTGCCGTGGCGCTTGACCTGCACGCGGCTCATGGCGCGCGCCATGCGCGCCATGACAAGGGCGCGCTCCTGCTCGCTCTGCTTTTCGTGCAGCGCGGCCTCCGACTCTGCGGCGTTGCGCTCGGCGCGGCGCAGGTCGATCTCCTCGGGCCGCTCGATCGTGTCCACGAGAACGAGCGCCTCGTTGTTCACCATCTTGAGCATCCCCTCGGACACGGCCGCGATCTGCTCCTCCCCATCGGCGGTGTGCAGCGTCAGCTCGCCGGGCACGATGGCGATGACGACGTTCTCGTGCAAAGCCATGAGACCGTAGCTCCCGTCGATGGTCGGCACGGTGAGCGATGCGCACGCCCCGTCGTAAAACGTCCGCTCGGCGGCAAGAATGCGCAGGTGGAAGGTTCTCATCCTTCTTCCCCGCCCTTCATTTTCTTCGCCTTGGCGAGCGCGTCGTCGATCGTGCCGACGTTGTAGAATGCCATTTCGGGGTAGCCGTCCATCTCGCCGGAGAGGATGGCCTCGAATCCGCGCAGCGTTTCCTCGAGCGGGACGTAGACGCCCGGAAGTCCCGTGAACTTTTCCGCCACAAAGGTCGGCTGGGCGAGAAAGCGCTGGAGCTTTCGCGCGCGGTTGACCGTCAGCTTATCCGCGTCGCTCAGCTCATCCATGCCAAGGATGGCGATGATATCCTGCAGCTCGCGGTATTTTTGCAGCGTGGCCTGCACGCTGCGGGCAATGCGGTAGTGCCGCTCGCCCACGATGTCCTCTTCGAGGATGCGCGAGGTCGATTCCAGCGGATCGACGGCGGGATAGAGTCCCTGCTCGGCGATCTTGCGGCTCAGAACCGTCGTCGCGTCGAGGTGGGAGAAGGTCGTGGCCGGGGCGGGGTCGGTCAGATCGTCCGCCGGGACGTAGACCGCCTGCACGGACGTGATCGAGCCGCTCTTGGTGGAGGTGATGCGCTCTTGCAGCTCGCCCATTTCGTTGGCGAGCGTCGGCTGATAGCCGACGGCGGAGGGCATACGCCCGAGCAGCGTCGAAACCTCGCTGCCCGCCTGTACAAAGCGGAAGATATTGTCGATAAAGAGCAGCACGTTGCGCTTTTCCTCGTCGCGGAAGTATTCCGCCATCGTAAGGCCCGTGAGCGCCACGCGCATACGAACGCCCGGCGCTTCGTTCATCTGGCCGAAGACGAGGGCCGTCTTGTCAATAACGCCGCTCTCGTGCATCTCGCGCCAGAGGTCGTTTCCCTCACGGCTGCGCTCGCCCACGCCCGTAAAGATCGAATAGCCGCCGTGCTCCACGGCGATGTTGTGGATAAGCTCCTGAATGAGCACCGTCTTGCCGACGCCCGCGCCGCCGAAAAGGCCGATCTTGCCGCCGCGCGGATAAGGCTCTAAAAGGTCGATGACCTTGATGCCCGTTTCAAGAATGTCAACGCTCGGGTCCTGCTCGTCGAAGGCGGGGGGCTTTCTGTGGATGCCGCGGCGCGGCTCGTCCGCGCCGATGGCCTCGCCGCCGTCGATCGTATCGCCGAAGACGTTGAACAGCCGCCCGAGCGTGCACTTGCCCACGGGCACGCGCAGTCCGCTGCCCTCGCCCGTAACGACCATGCCGCGCGCAAGACCCTCGCTCTCGGTGAGCATGATGCAGCGCACGGTCTCCGCGCTCAGGTGCTGCGCGACCTCCATCACGCGCTGCTTGCCGTCAAGGTCAACTCGCAGCGCCTCGCGGATGCGCGGCAGGCTGCCGCAGGGAAAGCGCACGTCTACCACGCTGCCGGCTACCTGAATGATCTCACCTCTGCGCATGATGCTGCGCCCCCTTTCCCGCATGTTGTTTTCTGCTCCGCGCGCCGGCGGAGACTTCGGTGATCTCGCCGGTGATGGCGCTCTGCCGTTCGTGATTGTATTCAAATTGGAGCGAATGGAGCAGCTCCTCCTCGTTCTGGTTGGCGGCATCCATCGCCGCGGCGCGGGCGTTCTGCTCGGCGCAGAAGCTGTCGACCATCGCCGCATAGAGAAAGCCCGTGAGGTACGCGGGCACGATCTTCGCCAGAACCTCCTCCGGCGACGGCTCATAGCGGAGCCTGATGCCGTCGCCATGGCCCGCCGCGGTAAACTGCCCGCTCTCGAGCGGCAGCAGACGCGCGGTGCGCACCTGCATCTCCGCGCCGCAGCAGTCTGTGTAGACCATGAAGATCTTCGTGATCTTCCCGCGGTCAAAAAGATGCAGCAGCCTTGCCGTGATCTCCCGCGCGCGCTGTAGGGTCGGGCTCTGCGCGCTGTAATGGAAGCTTTCCTCCACGCTCACGCCGTGGGCCTTGAAAAAGTGCTGGCCGTTGCCGCCCACAACGAAAAGGCGGCTGTCAGGGTGCCGCTCGAGCCGCCGGAGCGTCTCCTGAATGATATTCTGGTTGTAAGCGCCCGCAAGGCCGCGGTCCGCCGTGATAACAAGATAGGCGTAGGTCCCCGGCGCGTCGTCGTTTTCGCCGTCCGCGCAGAGGTACGGGCTGTCGATCTCGCCCGCGTGCCGGAAGATGCTGCCGATCTCGTCTGCGAGGGTATCGAAAAAGGGACGGGCCTTGTCAAGGTCCTCCTTCGCCCGCCGCATTTTGGTCGAGGCGATGAGGTACATCGCATTCGTCACCTTCTGCGTGCTCCTGACGCTCTCGATATGCTCGCGGATCTCCTTCATGCCTGACATAAAGCGGCTTCACCTCACTTCTTTTGCCCTGCGCCGCGGCTTTCCCGCACGTAGGCCTTCGCCTGCTCCAAAATGAGCGCCTGCTGCTCGTCGCTCAGCCGCCCGGACTGCTGGATGGCGCGGCAGAGCGCGCCCTGCGTTTCGCGGAAGCGGCGCAGCAGCGCGGGGATCAAGTCGTCGATCTCCTCCGTCGCAACGCCGTCAAAGGCGTGGCCGAGGCCCGCGACCAGCAGGATGACCTGCTCATACTGCTCGTAGGGATGGTACTGCTTCTGGCGCAGCAGCCGCATCAGCCCCTGCCCGTAGGCAAGCAGCTGCGCGGTCGATTCGTCCAGATCGCTTGCAAACTGGGTAAAGGTCTCCATCTCGCGGTACTGCGAAAGGTCGAGGCGGATGGTCTTGGCCGCCTTTTTCATCGCCTTGGTCTGCGCGTCGCCGCCCACGCGGGAAACGGAGAGGCCGATGTTCACCGCGGGCCGCTGGCCGGCAAAGAAGAGCTTGGACTCCAGAATGAGCTGGCCGTCGGTGATGGAGATGACGTTCGTTGGGATATAGGCGGAAACATCTCCGCCCTGTGTTTCGATGATGGGCAGCGCCGTGATGCTGCCGCCGCCCTTTTCCGCGCTCAGGTGCGCCGCGCGCTCAAGCAGGCGGGAGTGCAGATAGAAAACGTCGCCGGGATAGGCCTCGCGTCCGGGCGAGCGCTCGAGCAGGAGGCTCATCGCACGGTAGGCGATGGCGTGCTTGGAAAGATCGTCGTAGACGATGAGCACGTCGCGGCCCTTGTGCATAAAGTATTCGCCCATGGCGCAGCCCGCGTAGGGCGCGATGTACTGCATCGGCGGCGTATCGCTCGCGGGGGCGTTGACGATGATGGTGTAATCCATCGCGCCGTGGTCCTCCAGCGTGCGCTTGAGCTGGGCGACGGAGCTTGCCTTCTGCCCGATGGCGACATAGATACAGATGACGTTCCTGCCGCGCTGGTTGACGATGGTATCGAGCGCGATGGCCGTCTTTCCCGTCTGGCGGTCGCCGATGATGAGCTCGCGCTGCCCGCGCCCGATGGGAAACATCGAGTCGATGCAGAGGATGCCCGTTTCCATCGGCGTATCGACGCTCTGGCGGTCGATGATGCCGGGGGCGGGACTCTCCACGCTGCGGTAGCCGTCGGCGCGGATCTCTCCGCCGCCGTCCACGGGAACGCCGAGCGCGTTCACCACGCGCCCGAGAAAGCCTTCGCCCACGGGAACGCCCGCCGTGCGCCCGGTACGGCGCACGGTGCTGCCCGCGCAGACGCTCGCGTCGTCGTCAAAGAGGATGCAGCCCACGCTCTCTTCCGATAAGTCCTTCACCATGCCGCGCACGCCGCCGTCGAAGAGCAGCACCTCGCCGTAGGCCGCGCCGGAAAGCCCGTCCACGCGGGCGATGCCGTCGCCCACGGTCAGTACCGTGCCGATCTCCTGGGCAAGGGGCTGCGGCGTCCAGGACAGGACGCTCTCTTTGAGCAGGGGGATAATGTCGCCCTGCTGCGCGGCGGCGAGCTTTTCCAGCGCGCTCTTGAACTGATCGAGCCGCCCCTCCACGCTCCAGTCGTATACCTCCGCGCCCACCTCGAGGCGAAAGCCGTTGGGGTAGGCGTCGCTCTGCTGCCAGATGAGGGTCGTGCCGGGGCCGTATTGTGCTTCCAGAAAGGCGAGAAAGCGCTTTTCCTGCTCCGCGCTCGGACGGACGGCGGAAAGGAGCTTTGCCGCCGGACGGTCATTGCGCTCACTCATGGTCCTTGCGCTCCTCCGCCGTGTTCAAAAACTGATCGTAAGCGTCCGAGGTGCTCGAGAGCACCAGCTTTTCCGCCGCGGCGCTCATCAGCTCGGAGACCTCGCTGCGCGCCTGTTCCATCACACGCTCGCGCTCGAACGCAGCGGCGGCGTGCGCCTTTTTGACGATCTCATCCGCCTGCTGCTGGGCCTGCGCGCGGCGCTCGTCGGCCTCCTTGTGCAGCTCCTCGTCGGCCTGCGCGCGCACGCGGGCGATCTCCTCGTCCACAGCCTTGAGCTGCGCGGCATAGGTCTCCTTCGTCTGCTCGGCCGCGGCCAGTGCGCTCTTCGCGTCCTCGTCCAGCTTGGCATAGTGGGCCCTGCGGCCGTCCATATAGGTCTTCACCGGCCGGTAGAGCAGGAAATACAGCGCGCCGAACAGGATGACAAAATTCAGCGCGTGCAGTAAGATCTGCTGCAAATTGATGTTAAGCGGCATTCAGCTTCCCCCTTTTTCCGAAGCGTGGCGCATCATAGCACGAAGATGATGAGGATCGCGACGATCAGCGCGTAAATGATGACCGTTTCGATGAAGACAAGGCCCATCATCATCGTCGTGCGGATCTGGCCGTTCGCCTCGGGCTGGCGGGCGATGGCTTCGCTCGACTTGCCCACGGCAATGCCCATGGCGAGCGCGCCGCCGAGGCAGGCGATGCCGATCATCAGTCCCGCGCCCATGGCCTTGGCGGAGGTAACGTCGTTTTCGTTGCTGCCCTCCTCCACGGTCTGCTCGGTCTCGGCAGGGGCGGCAGCGTTGCTGTCCGCCGCGGCCAGCGCGGGCACGCTCAGGACGAACAGCGCGATCAGCAGTGCGGCGATCGCCGCAAATTTCTTCATGGTCTTCATGTAGATTCCCTCTTTCTTACACTCGTTATGGGCGGTTACGCAGCGCTTTTGCTGCGGCTGGTTTTTGTTTTCTTTGCCTTGGGCTTTTTCTCGTGCCGCTCGGTCGACTCCCCGTAGAAGGTGGAGACGAGCATCGTGAGCACATAGGCCTGAATGAGCGCGTGCAGCAGCGTGAACATCACGCCCACGATCACCGGCAGCACATAGGAAAGCGCCGCATAGTAATACACAAGCTCCGTGACGAGCGCGCCGGAGAGCAGCGCGCCGAACAGTCGGAAGCTCATCGACACGGGGAGCGAGAAATCCTTGAGCGCGTGCAGGAAGCCGCGCGGTCCTGCGGCGATGAGGCCGCCGAAGAGGATGACGCCGTAGCTCATGCAGCCCATGGCGATCGCCCCGTTGATATCCGAGAGCGGCGCGGGCAGGCTGATGACCGTGCCCGCCGTCGTGCCCGCCTGAAGGCCGAGCAGCTCAAAGAGCGTTCCGACGAAGATGTAAACGCCGGCTGTAAAGATGTAGGCGCTCAAAAACCGGTTGCGATGGGGGCTGCCGCCCTCGGCAAGGCCGTCGAACAGCTCGACAAGCTGCTCAAGGAGCAGCTGGAACTTCCCCGGCACAAGGGTAAAGCGCGGGATGGCGAAGATCCTGCACACCAGCGCGAAGACGATCAGGATCGCGGTGACGACGTAGGCCGAGATGAGCCCCGGATTCACCTCGATGAGCCCGAACAGGCTCACTTTCAAATGCTCGTGCAGCACTGCGTCGCGCATCACATCCTGAATGGACTCGCTCTCGCCTCCGCCCGGACACAGCAGCGCTCCGACGAACAGCGCCAGCACGATGAGCGCGAACACGAGCAGCTGCCGCGTCCGCTTCTTTTTTTCCACGCTTGCTTTCCCCCTTTTCCCCTGCTGTCCGCGCGCGGCAAATGCGGCGCGGAACCTTTTTTCACAGCTTTCACTTATACCACTTGACCGGTGAGAATGCAAGTCCCGCCGCCAAACGTAAGGCATCTTTTCATTATCTTAACATGTCGCAAAAATGTATGCGGCGGAAGAGGGGATGGAGCATTTCCTCTTCCGCCGCATGTTCTGTCCGTGTCCGGCTTCTCTCTTCATTGCTTCGCTCTTTCCGCCGCGTTACAGCACAAAAATCAGCAGGATCGCCACGATGAGCGCGTAGATGATGACCGTTTCGATGAAGACAAGGCCCATCATCATGGACGTGCGGATGCTGCCCGAGGCTTCGGGCTGCTCGGCGATGTTTTCCGCCGCCTTGCCCACGGTGTGCGCCCGGTTTGGGAGCGCTTTGCGCATTATCTTCGTTTCCGGCGGCGGATGTCCTCGCCAAAAAAGAGCAGGAGCTGATATTCCCCCTGCAAGCGCGAGAGCACGGGCGCGCCGTAGCGCCGCCCAAGCTCGTTCGGGCTTAGATTCGTGGAGATGACGGTCTTCTTCCCCGTGATGAGGCGTGTGTTGATGATCTGGTAGATGGCGCTCTGGACGAAGCTCGTCATCAGCTCCGTGCCGAGGTCGTCGAGGATCAAAAGGTCGCAGCTGAGCGCGCGGCTCACGGCGCCGTCCGTTTCCTCGTCCGTCTCGCGGCCGAACTTCTGCGCTTCAAAGAGCGAGAAGATGTGCCCCGCCGTGTCGTACACGACGCTGTTGCCGCCCGCGCTCACCACGCGCGCGATGGAGGCCGAGAGAAAGGTCTTCCCCAGCCCCGTGCCGCCCGAGAGCAGGAGATTGCCGCTCTTTGGCGAAAACTCGTGCGCGTAGTCCTGGCACACGTCGTACACGCGCTCCATGTTCGCGCGCGGCGACACGCCCAAGTCGCTGTCCGGCACGGGAGAATAGTAGTCGAAGTCAAAGGTCTCAAAGCTCTGCGAGCCAAGATCCAGAAGGCCCGAGAGCTCCTTGTTCTGCTCGCGCACATAGTAGGAGCGAAGGCATGCGCACACCTCGCTTCCGAGAAAGCCCGTGTCGTTGCAGCGCGGGCAGGCGGGCTTTTCCTCAAGATAGTCGTCCGGAAGGCCCATCTGCGTGAGCAGCAGGCGCTTTTCCTGCTGCAAGCGGAGGTTCTCCTCCTGCAAGGCGGCGATGGCCGGGCGCGGGTCCGCGCCGCGGCGCAGGCCCGAGGCGATGATTTTCGCCATCGTGTGCGACAGCTCGCGGTCAATGTCGGCAATGCGCGGGCACTTGGTGTAGACCGTGCGCTCCCGCGCGCGGAAGCTCTCCGCGCGTCGCTGCTTGTCCTCGTCATAGCGCGCCAGCGCACGGCGCATCAGTCGGCCGTCGTAAGCCATCGCTCTCCCTCGCTTTCTTTATCCGTTGAGATATTCCTTCATCCAGGCGTTGCCGCCGGATGCTTCCGTCTTTTTCGGTTTTTCCTTTGCGTTTTCGGCGCGCACCTGCTCCGGCGTGTGCAGGCCCTTTTCGTGCCAGCGCTTTAAGATGCCGTTGCAGTACGGCCAGCGGAACTCGTGGCAGTGCAGCACCGTGCGGTCGTAGGCCTCGGCCACCGTTTCCGCCGGAAAGCCCATCTCCGCCCACGCGGAGAGATATTTTTCCTCGCTCGGCGCGCTCGCGCGGCCCGCCATCTGCACCGCCGCCATGTACTCGGGGTATTTTGAGCGCATGGTCTGCTCGCGCTTCATGTACTCCCCCGCCTTTTCGATGGAGAAAAGCTCCTTGCGCGCCCAGACAAAGCCCTCTTTTTCGATCTCGCGCATATTGGGAAGCCGCCCCTCGCCGAACTGCTGCGCCTTTTTCGTGATGCAGTAGTTCACCAGCGTGTAGACAACGTCCGCCGGGAGGCCGAGATTTTCATAGAGCCCCAATAGCTTCTTGACCGATGGGATGGACAGCGGCCCGAGCTTGTGCTCCACCTCGCGCAAAAGGCAGGCAAAGCGGCCGTCGCCCTCGAGCTTTCGCATGATGTCCTCGCGCGTGTAGTCGGGCGTTTCCTGCGCCTGCGGCGGCTCGGGCGGGAGGGGCGCGGCCTTCTTCTCCGGCGCGCCGACGAGCTGCATCTCATAGAGCGCCTGCTCCGCCGCGCGCACGCGCGCTTCGTCCCATTTGAGCATCGCGGCGAGCTTTTCCGCCTCCGCCGCGCCGTGCGAATGCAGGATGGCGAGATACAGCAGCGCCGCGTCGCCGTTGCCGCCGCCGATGAGCCGCTTGAGCGTCGCCGCCGAGAGCGTCACGCTCTCTTCCTCTTTCAGATGCAGCACATAGCCTGCCATACGTCCACCCTCCTTTCGCCGCATTTCGATCTTCCTATTTTACATGAAATTTTCCCATTCGTAAACATGAATTTTTTTGCTTCCCCCTTTTCACTTTTTCACTCTCGTGTTATACTATTAGGGACTATATGGGTGGAAATTGCCCTTTTCTGTGCAACAGCGAAAAAGAAAGGAGCACATAATCATGGAAAACCGCATCACCGTCTCTATTTGCGACGAGGAATACACGTTTGTCGCCGAGGAGGCCCCCTCTTATATGCAGAAGGTCGGCTCCTATGTAAACGACAAGATGAGCGAGCTGCTCGACAGCGCGAAGGTCGGCCGCACGGACGCCGCCGTGCTGACCGCCGTGAACATCACCGACGAGC
>ENA-OUQG01000941-OUQG01000941.1-human-gut-metagenome-genome-assembly--contig:-NODE-941-length-16891-cov-5.023937_pt1 | contig 16891 bp, 15 predicted proteins | sample MGYA00237943_ERZ548823 | MGnify/ENA primary metagenome ERZ548823 (study PRJEB26490, sample SAMN05194731) | human gut metagenome | biome: terrestrial biome; feature: human-associated habitat; material... | reverse complement strand
TTCCCTCCGGGTGGTGGTAACCTGACGGGTAATATCGCCTGCACCGTATTCTTCGGTGTAACGACATTCCTGATCACCAACTTCACCGGTACCAAGGAATACTGGAAGGATATCTTCTGGCCAGAGGTACCAACCTGGTTGAAGGTCCCTGTGCCACTGATGCCATTCATCGAGCTCTTCGGAATCTTTACGAAACCGCTGGCTCTGATTATCCGACTCTTCGCCAACATGATGGCGGGTCACGCCATCGCACTTTCGTTTGCGGCTATCATTTTCATCATGTTCAACATCAGTGAGAATGCTATCGCCAACTATGTGGCAGGTACGGGTATGACAATAGTAAGTGTTGCGATGAGCGCCTTTATGATGCTCCTCGAAGTATTGGTAAGCTACATTCAGGCATTGGTATTCACCATGCTGAGTGCAGTATTCATCTCGCTGGCTCATGTACAGTCTCATGAGGCTGAGCCAGAAATCGTAAAATAGAATTATAAATAAAGAAAATATTAACAACTTAAATTATTAAGATTATGTTATCACTTTTGTTAGCAGCAGAGATTGCAAAGTTGGGTGCCGCAGTAGGTGCAGGTTTGGCCGCTATTGGCGCAGGTATTGGTATCGGTCGCATTGGTGGCCAGGCTATGGACGCTATGGCTCGTCAGCCAGAGAAGATGGGCGATCTCCGTTCTTCTATGATTATCGCAGCTGCGTTGGTTGAGGGTGTTGCATTCTTCGCAGTCATCATCGCCATCTTGGCTATCGTTATGTAATAAAAAGGAATATCACCCTTCCCGCCGCGATTCATTCTCACGAATCTGTAGAATGGCCCGATATCTGATGCTCTCGGGATTTGTTCTCTCTTTGTGAGGGCGGGTGGGTGATCTTTTCCAGAGTTAATTAAAATAAAACGTTTAAGTAAAACTTTAACCAGTATATATGGATTTATTGATTCCTGATAGCGGTTTGCTTTTTTGGATGACACTGGTCTTCATCATCGTCTTCATTATCCTCTGGAAGGCTGGATTTCCAGCCATCATCAAGATGGTGACCGACCGTAAGGCCTACATCGACGAGAGCTTGCGTAAAGCTCACGAAGCCAACGAGAAGCTTGCCAATATCCAAAAAGAAGGTGAATCCATCTTGCAGGAAGCTCGCGAGAAGCAGGCTGCCATCCTCAAGGCTGACGGCGAAGCGCAGGCCATCATGGCCGTGCAGAAGGCCATGGCCGATTCTCTGGCGCTGCTGAACGAAAAGGCCCCGAACGATCAGGTCATCAAGCTCAAGGCGCTCGAGGCCATGCAGAAGATCGCCGACGGCAAGGCAACCAAGATCATCATCCCGTCCGAGCTGCAGGGCTTCGCGGGCCTGGCCTCCGGCATTGCCGAGACGGTAAAGGAGACGAAGTAATATGGCGAAGCAGGACGAGCGCTTTATCAAGGTGCTGAACGAGGGCAGTACCTGGACCACGAACCGTGAGATTTGGGTCGACAAAACGACCGGCGTCAACTATCTCTGGATCGTCTCCGGCAATGGCGGCGGCCTGACTCCGCTGCTCGGCGCCGACGGCAAGCCCGTTGTCACCCGCATCCCGGTAGAGGAAGAATAACTCTCAAACCAGAAACGGTGCAGACCAGCTTTGCTGGCCTGCACCGCTTGTTTCAGGAGCCCCTTCCAGGGGAACCCTAGATGTGTCTGCTGGCACATTTTCAGCATTTCCCCGCTTTATGCAGCTTCCGGATCAGCACGACAGCCAGGGCGATGACGAGGATGGAGAATATCCCGACCCCGCCGATGCGCAGCAGGAGCTTCCGGTGCGCGGTCTGCCGGGACTGTTCCGCGGCGGCTTCTTCCGCGGCCTTCTGCTCTTCGGCCAGCCGCTGCTGCTCCTCCGCCTGCCGCTGGAGCTCGGCCTGCCGGGCCGCTTCCTCCGCGGCCTTCTGCTCTTCGGCGAGCCGCGCCTGTTCTTCCGCCTCGGCCTTTGCCTCTTCCTCGGCGAGGCGGGCGGCCTCCGCTTCCTTTTCCGCCTGCTCCTGTGCCAGCCGCGCCTGTTCTTCCACATAGGTCTTGAACAGAACTGCCAGTTGCCCACAGATCACCGACCCCGCGCTCTGCCCGTCGGCATACGCGTTATCCACGTTCCCGCCCGCGCCGTAGGACAGGCCGGAGGTATAGACCGCCAGCAAAAACGGCTGCGCGGCCCAGATGATGCCGACGTCGTTCTCTGCGCCGTTGTAGCTGCCGTATTTGTGGGCGATGGGCGTCTCGTCCACATCGATGTACGTCTTGAAATACGCGTCCGGGCAGGCGATCTTCAGATCGTCGATGAGCTCAGTGTAGTTCTCCTGCCCGTCCCACACGACCTTCAGCGTGTCCATCATCATCCGGGTGCAGAAGAGATGGTCGTAGTAGTAATTCTGCGGGATCTCCTCATCCGTCATGGTGAAATATTTCCGCATGGCCTGCTTGTATTCCGGCCAGTCGCCGATGCGCCGCCAGAGGGAGTAGGACAGCTCGTTGTTGGAATAGACGAGCGACTGGTAATGCGCCTCGTCGAGCGTCGAGCCCTTCGTGATCATCGTGTCGCCGGTGATCTCGCCGGCCAGCTGCATATCATAATAATAGAGGTTCAGCGGCAGCTTGTACGTGCTCGCGCCGTAGAGCATCTTCGTCTCATTGAAATCATAGCTCTCGCCGGTGACGGTGTTGTAGTAGCTGAGCTCAAAATTGTCCTCGGTCAGGTCATGCTCGGCGCGGAACGCGTCGATCAGCTCCTCGACGGTCTTGCCGGAAACATCGGGGGCCGGGTAGTCTTCCGCGGCAAGGACGGGCGCGGCCGTCTGCAGCAGGCAGACCGCGCAGAGCGCCAGCGCGGCGGCGGTACGGAATTTACGCATAGATGCAAGCCTCTCTTTTCTCAGATAACGGACGTCGGTTCCTGACGGCCCGTGACAGAAAGCATCATAGCGCATCTGGATGGTTTTTGCAACCGTGCACCAAATGAAGCGCCGCGGCATATGGTAGGGAAGACAGAAACAATTCTTTAAGGTTGAAGGAGGGGTTTTATGAATCAACCCTGCAATTATACGACGACCGGCGGCGTGCAGGACGCGCAGGAAAGCCAGGCCTGCCAGACCTGCCAGCAGCCGTGCCCGCCGCCTCCGTGCCCGCCTCCGTGCCCGCCTCCGTGCCCCGGACCCGCGCCCTATCCGCCCTATCCCCCGTATCCGCCTCCCTTCCCGCCGTTCCCGCCCGGTGAGCGGCCGGTCGCCCCGGCGACGGAGGCGGATATCAGCTGCGGCTGCGGCTGTTCGTGCGCGCCGGGGCTCGTCGCGGCGCTGCAGCTGCTGTGCCGCCCGCGCTTTGCCGCGCTGACGGATTATAAGCAGTTCGCCTTCGTGACGCGGGATTTTGTGCTCGGCTCGTCTTTGAACTGCCCGGCAAGCGTCACGACTCCATACGACAACCTGACGGGGCCGCTGGATGGGGAATTTGTCAAGATCACGCCGAATTCGTGTGAGAATTTAGAGGTTTCCGGCCAGATCTATTACCCGAATCCCCTCTGTACCGGCGGAACGGAGGCGCCCTGCTGCGCGGAGGGTCCGTATTTTGACGCGGACTCGGTCCGGCTGTGCAGCCTGACCGCCGTCGCCTTCGGCGTGGCGGAAACGACGGACTTCCCCAGTGCGGAGGCCGCCTACAACGAGCTTGCGAAGCTCTTCTATCAGGCGACGCACGCCGGCTGCGGCCCTGCGCCGACGCCGCCCGCCAAGCCCACGCCGTGCGACCGTTCGTCGGATGACCTGGCCGGCCGCGGGACCGTGTCCGTCACGGCCGGGCCGCTGGTCGTCGGCAACGCGAGCGTCCTCGGCGAGATCGGCGATGTCGTGATCCTCGGCAACAGCGAGGACCACCTGTTCTACTTCGTCTGCCGCAGCGCAGTCGGCTTCATCGGGTAAAGAAACACCCCGCCGCAGGAGAAACCCCGCGGCGGGGAAATTTTTATGCCCCGCCGCAGCGGAAAAGGCTCCCCTTCCAGGGGAGCCTTTTGGGGTGCGTTATTCGACCGTGAATTCCGCGTACAGTGTATAGTCTGAGCCGTCGGGCAGGATCACGGGCTGGGCCAGGCGGTATTCACCGGCATCGAGTTCGCCGTAGAGCGTCTGCCAGTCGTAGTGCAGCGTGCAGACCGCCGCTTCCGGCGCAGCCTCGTCCGTCTGCTCCTGCGTCTTGAGCAGCGCCGCATCCAACGGCTGCCATTCGCCGTCTGTCTGTGTCTCCAGCCAGCATTCACTGCGCAGCGCCAGCGGGGCGTCTTCTTCGCACGTCAGCTGGAAGTCCGCCGACATGCGTGTGACGCTCTCCGGCACGACCGCGAAGCTGTCTGCGCCCGGAAGCGTCTGGGCGCTCTTTTCGCTGGCCTCCGGCGCCTCCGCGGCTGCGGGCTCTTCCATAGCCTCTTCGGGCGCGGCGTCCGCCGTTTCCATCTCCTGCGCGGCCAGCTCGGTCTCTGCGGGCGCGGCGTCCACGGAGAGGGGGGCCGTCTCCGGTGCGGTCGAGCCTGCGTGGAACATCGGCACGATAAACGCCGCCGCGCCGATCACCAGCGCGCAGCAGGCCGCGAGCGCGGCCCATTTGACCCATACCTGCGCGTGTTTTCTGACCGGCCGGTCCGCGCGCTCGATCAGATCGTCTCCGACATCGCCGATGGCGCGGAAGATCTTTTCCGTCTGTTCTTTCATACGATGATACCCTCCCCGGCCAGATACCGGCGCAGCTTCTCCCGCGTGCGGAAGAGGATCGATTTTGCCGTGTTTTCCTTGATCGCGTACCGCGCGGCGATCGACTGCACGGAGTCGACATACCAGTACCGCCGCAGGAACATGCTGCACTCGCGCTCCGGCAGCGTCCGCAGAAAGCGGTCGATGGCCTCCGCCAGCTCGCGCTCCTCCAGCGCGTGCTCGACCCGGCCCGGGGCCGGGACGCATTCCGACAGCTCGTCGAGCGCCAGCGGCAGCGCGCCGCCGCCGCGCTTTTCCGCATTCTGTCTGCGGCAGCGGTCAAACGACAGGTTGCGCGTGATCCTGCCGAGAAACGACGACAGGATCGACGGCCGCTGCGGCGGCATGGCGTTCCACGCGTGCAGCCAGGTGTCGCTGACGCATTCCTCGGTATCCTCGCGGTTTCGCAGGATGTTATGGGCAATGGAGCGGCAGTAGCCGCCGTATTTTGTATCCGTTTCGCTGAGCGCGCGTTCCTCCCGCGCCCAGTAAAGGTCGATGATCGCCGAATCCTCCATAAAAAACTCCTTTCTCTGTCTGTCTATATAAGACGCAAAAAAGCTGCGGGGGGTTTCCTGTCTAGTATAGCATTGCCAAAGTTTTTTGAAAATGCTATACTGAAAAAAATCGTAAAAGGAGGCTTCCCATGGAGCTTCGTGTTCTGGCCGTCGGCGACGTGGTCGGCGACGGCGGGCTGCAGTGTCTGGAAAAGCATCTGCGGAGCCTGAAAAAACTCTACCGCGCGGACTTCTGCGTGGTCAACGGCGAAAACGCCAGCGGGACCGGCCTGACGCCCCGGCAGGCGGACCGGATGCTGGACGCCGGGGCGGACGTCATCACCCTCGGCAACCACTCCTTCGACCGCCGGGAGATCTGCACGTATCTTGACGACTGCCCGGATATCCTGCGGCCCGGCAATCTGCGGCCGAGCCTGCCCGGCCGCGGCTGGGGCGTATTTGAGACGAAGATCGGGCCGGTCGGCGTGATGAACCTGCTCGGCCGGTGCAATCTGGACTTCCGGCCGGATAACCCCTTCCTCATCGCGGACAAGATCCTGCAGGAGTTGGGGGAGGTGCCGGTCTTTCTGGACTTCCACGCCGAGGCAACGAGCGAAAAGCTCGCCCTGGCCTATCAGCTGGACGGAAAGATCGCTGCCCAGTGGGGCACGCACACGCATGTGCAGACCGCCGATGAGCAGATCCTGCCGAACGGCACGGGCTATCTGACCGATCTTGGCATGACGGGCCCGGTCCGCTCCGTCATCGGCGTGAGGCCGGAGCAGTCCATCGCCAACTTCCGCGGCGAGCTGACCTCCCGGTATGAGGTCGCGCCCGGCCCGTGCATGCTCACGGGCGCGGTATTTACCTACGACGCCGCGGCAAAGCGCTGCACGGGCGCAGAAAGGGTGAGGATCCTTGATTAAATTTCTGCATGCGGCCGATCTGCATCTGGACGCGCCGTTTTCCGCGCTCTCGCCGGAGCAGGCCGCCGCGCGGCGGCAGGAGCAGCGGGCGCTGCTGACCGACCTGGCCGAGGCCGCCAACGCGCAGGACTGCGACGTCGTGCTGCTGGCCGGCGATCTGTTTGACAGCAGCAGCGCGTCGGAGCAGACGCTGCTGGCGCTCCGGCGGGCGCTGGCGTCGATCCACGCGCCGGTCTTCATCAGCCCCGGCAACCATGACTGCCTGCTGCCGGGCTCGGCCTATCTGACGGAAAGCTGGCCGGAAAACGTCCATATTTTTAAGACCGATACCATCGAGGCCGTGGAGCTGCCGGAAAAGAATCTGCGCGTCTACGGCGCGGGCTTTCCCGCGCGGTTTTGCCCGGCGCTGCTGGAGGGCTTTGCGGCAAAGGATGACGGCCGGACGAACCTCATGGTCGTCCACGGGAACCCGACGCAGCCGTCGTCTCCGTATAACCCGATCTTGCCCGCGCAGATCGCGCAGTCCGGCCTTTCCTATCTCGCCCTCGGGCATATCCACCAGGCGAGCGGCCTTTTGACGGCCGGCGGGACGGCATATGCCTGGCCGGGCTGCGCCATGGGCCGCGGCTTTGACGAGCTGGGGCAGAAGGGCGCGTATCTCGGCCGGATCACCGATGCGGGCGTACAGCTGGACTTTTTGCCGCTGCCCGGGAGAAAATACGAGATCCTCCGCGTGGACGCGGGCGATGACGCGCTGGCCGCCGTCGGGGCCGCCCTGCCGGAGCGGACGCAGGAAGATATCTACCGCGTGATCCTCACCGGCGAGGCCGCGCCGGTCAACTTGCCCGCGCTGCAAGCGGCGCTGGCCCCGCGCTTCTACGCCGTCGCCGTGCGCGACGAGACGCGGCCGCGGAAGGACCTGTGGCAGGATGCGGCGGACGATACGCTGCGCGGCCTGTTCCTGCAGGCGCTCAAGGCGCAGTATGACGCCGCGCCGGACGACGCCGCGCGCCGCACCATCGCGCTCGCTGCGCGGCTCGGCACGGCCGCCATGGACGGAAGGGAGATGGACGCATGAAGCTTCTGCGCATGACCGCGACCTTCGGCAGGCTCGACCACGAGACGCTGACGCTGACGGACGGTCTGAACCTGCTGCAGCTGCCGAACGAGGCGGGCAAGTCCACATGGGCGGAATTCCTGCTCGCCATGTTCTACGGCGTCGATACCTCCGAGCGGGAAAAGACGGGCGTGCTGCCCGTCAAGACCAAATACCAGCCCTGGAACGGCAAAGCGATGGAGGGCACGGCCGAGCTCGAGCAGGACGGCCGCCGCATCACCCTGACGCGCACCTCCGCCGCCCGCGCGCCGATGAGCGTGTTTTCCGCCGTCTATACCGACTCCGGCCTGCCGGTCGAGGGTCTGACCGGGGCCAACTGCGGCGAACGGCTGCTGGGCGTGCCGAAAAGCGTGTACCAGCGCAGCGCCTTCGTCCGACAGGCGGGGCTCGGGCTGACGCCGGACGAGAGTCTGGAATCGAGACTGTCCGCCCTTGTCACGACGGGCGACGAGACCGTCAGCTACGCCGCCGCGGACAAGCGGCTGCAGGCGGGGCAGAACCGCGTCAAGCATAACAAGACCGGCCTCATCCCGGACGCCGAGCGGGCGCTTGCCGCCGTGGAGGAGAATCTGCAGACGCTCGCGGGCGAGCATCAGAAAAATCTGGAGCTGCACGCGCAGCTGCAGCAGCTGCAGCTGCAAAAAACGAACTGCGAGGCGCAGCTGCGGGCGCTGGAGGCCGCCGAGGCGCAGCAGAAGCGCAAGCGCCTCTACGACGCGAAGCTCGCCGCCCTGCAGGCGTCGAACCGCGAAAACGCCGCCGCCGCGCAGTGCGCCCGGCTCCCGCAGGAGGGGACGCTTCAGACCCTCTCGCAGGAGGCTGCGGCCCTGCTGCGATCCCCGGAGCCGGAAAAACCGGCCCCCGCGCCCGAAAAGCCCGCCTGCCCGCCGGCCTTCGCCGGGGTGGACGAGGAACGGCTCATGGAAAAGGCGCAGCACGACATGCGGGAATTTGACCGTCTGACGGCGAAGAAATACCGCTCGTCCGCGCTGTGCTGGATCTTCGCGCTGGCTGGGCTTGCGCTGGCCGCGGTCGGCTGGTTTGGGCTGCACGAGATTTTGATCTGCGCGGCGGGCGCGCTGATCGCGCTCGGCTGCGTCGGGCTTGCCCTGCTGCACGCGCGGCACAACCGCAGGCGCGAGCAGGAGCTGGATCAGGCGCAGGCGCTGCTGGCGCTCTACGGCAACCGCAGCCGGGACGAATTTGCCGTTCTGGCCGCCGATACGCGCGAGGCGCTGCGCGTCTGGCGCGCGGCATGCAGCCGCGCGGCGGAGGACGCCGCTTCGTATGAGGCCGCCAAACGCCTGCGGGCCGAGCGCACCGCCGCGCTGCTCGGCAGCGTCCGGATGTTCTCGGACGCAGACACGCCCGCGGCGGCGCAGGCCGCGATCGCCAAGGCGCTGGCCGCCTACGGCGCGTATCACGACGCGCAGCTGGCTGCGCGGCAGGCGGGCGCGCAGTATGACGCGCTGCGGCAGGCCTTCGGTGAGCTCCCGGAGCTGCCGGACGCGCCGTCCGACCCGCCGGAGCTGACCCGCCCGCAGGCGGAGGCCGCCCTGGCCCGGACGCAGACGCTGCTGGCCGCGGTGCAGTCCCAACTTGACCAGAGCCGCGGACGGCTGGAGCAGTTCGGCAGCGAGGCGGAGCTGACGGCGAAAAAACAGGCGCTCGGCGAACAGCTGGAGACGCTGAACGAGCGGAAAGCCGCGCTCGAGCTTGCAAGAGCCGCGCTGGAGCAGGCGAATACCGCGCTGGCCGCGCGCTTCTCACCCCGGCTCGTGCAGGAGGCCTCGGAGATCTTCGCGGCGCTGACCGGCGGGCGCTATGCCCGCGTGCAGGTCGACCGCCGGATGAACCTGGAGGCCGGGGAGCAGGACGCCGTCATGCACCGGCTGCTGAGTCTCAGCGGCGGGACGGCGGACGGGCTGTATCTCGCGGTGCGGCTGGCCATCTGCCGGCTGCTGCTGCCGGCTTCTGCGCCCATCGTGCTCGACGACGCGCTCGCCATGCTCGACGATACGCGGCTGCGCCTGGCCCTGCAGCTGCTGCAGCAGGAGGCGGCCTCCCGCCAGATCCTCCTGTTCACCTGCCAGAGCCGCGAGGCGCAGGCTTTGCAGAACTGAAAAAAGAACCGCCCATCACAGGATCGCTCCTGTGATGGGCGGTATTTTTGCTTCGGTCAGGCCTGCGCAATGCGCAGACGGCGGCAGCAGCGGATGAAGTAGAGGATCTCCGCCGCCGCGGTGAGGATCCAGGAGAACGGATACAGCAGATACAGCGACGGGATCGTATGGAAATGCGCAAAGAGCGTATAGACCCAGACCACGCGGAACACGCACGAGCCGAGGATCACAATGATGGTCGGCACGAAGCTGCGGCCGATGCCGCGGCAGGCGGCGATGGTGCAGTCCATGAACGCGCTGATACAGTAGGAGAAGCACATGATCTGCATCCGCTCCATGCCCGCGGCCACGACGTCCGCGTCGTTCGTGAAGATATAGAGGAACGGCTCGCCGCACAGCAGAAAGCCCACGCCGAGGACCGCCGCGATGAGGAACGAATAGCCGAGGCTGATGTAATAGCTCTTCATCATCCGGTCCTTGTTCCCCGCGCCCCAGTTCTGGCCCATGAAGGTCGAGCAGGCGGTATAGAACGCGGCCATCACGTTGTAGATCACGTTGTCGACGTTGACCGCGGCGGAGTTGCCGGAGACGACGGTGGAATCAAACGAGTTGATGCCGACCTGGATGAAGAGATTCGCCACCGCGAAGATCATATGCTGGATGCCCGCCGGGATGCCGAGCCCGAGAATGCGGCCGGCTTCGCCCCCGTGCAGGCGCAGGCGCTTTCCTTCCACGCGGCAGCTGTCCTGCAGCCGCACCATATGGATGAGGATCAGCACAGCCGACAGATACTGCGAGATCACGCTCGCCAGCGCGACGCCGTCGGCCGCCATCTTGCAGACGATGACGAAGAACAGATTGAGGATCACGTTCAGAATGCCCGCCGCCGTCAGATAGGCCAGCGGCCGCTTCGTATCGCCGCTCGCGCTCAATACCGCGTTGCCGAAGTTGAAAATGCCGAGCGCCGGCATGCCGAGCGCGTAGATGCGGAAATAGAGCACCGCGCCGGGCAGCAGATCGTCCTTCGTCCGGAGCAGCTCCAGCATCGGCGCGGCCAGGAAAAAGCACAGCACCGCGATCACGAGCCCTGAGAGCGCGCACAGGATCAAAGACGTATGCACGCAGTTGCGCGTGTCCTCCTCCTGCTTCGCGCCGAGGTACTGCGCCACGCGCACGTTGACGCCGTTGGACAGGCCGATGAGGAAGCCCGTGAACAGCGTCACGAGCGTCGACGTTGAGCCGACGGAGCCCAGCGCCGTCGCGCTGGAAAATTTGCCGACCACGGCGACGTCCGCCATGTTGAACAGCACCTGCAGCAGCTGCGAGAAGATCAGCGGCACACTGAACAGGAAGATGTTTTTGTATAACGACCCTTCGGTCATCGTGATGCCGCCCGCGCGGGCGGAAAGCGATCTGGACATGAAAATCGAGCCTCTTTTTGCGTCGTAAAGTTGAAAAAGTCCGAAAAGCTTCCCTATTATAGAGCCTTTCCTCCAGCGCGTCAAGCAGGAAAAATAAAACGCCCGGACGCGCCGCAGCGCGTCCGGGACTTCCTCATTTTTCTGCGCGAATCAAGTTCTGATAAAACCGCACTGCGCCGGGCAGGCAGCGGTATTCGATATTTTCGTTGAGCCCGTGCATGCCCCGCATCTGCTCCGGGCCGTAGATCACGGGCGCGAAGCGGATGCAGCTTTTGCAGATGGGCTGGTAGAACTGCGCGTCGGTCGCGCCGGTCATGACATACGGGCTCGCGGCAAGGCCCGGGAAGGTCTCGCCGATGACGCGCGTAAAGAGCGTAAACGCCTCGCCGTGGATATCGACCGGGGGCGTAAAATCATTCGCGTGGAGCACCTCGGTCGAAAGCCCGTGCTTTTCGGCAAGCGTTTGGATGATGGCGAGACTTTCCTGTTCGCCCTGATGGGGGATAAAGCGCATGTTGGCGCCCAGCGTCGCCTCCTGCGGGATGACGTTGTAGGCGTCGGAGCCGGACTGCGTGGTAAACGCGATGGTGGTCCGCAGCATCGCGCCCGCCTGCGCGCTGACGGCGGGCAGCACGAGCTTGAGCAGCGGCGCGAACAGCCACAGATTGCCCAGCAGCAGCCGCAGACCGAACGAACTGGCATAGGGCGCGAGCGTCCGGAACATGGCTGCGACCTCCGGCAGGAGCTTCTTTTTGAACGGGCTGTGCGTCTCGACCTCCGTGACGAACGCGGCCAGCCGCGCGATGGGCGTGTGCTTTCCCGGCGCGCTGGCGTGGCCGCCGGTGGACTTCGCCGTGAATTTCACGTCGGCCTTGCCCTTTTCAAACACGCCGACCATGGCGAAGTTGCCGGGGATGCCGCCGATGGGCTCGGAGATGATCGCGCCGCCCTCGTCGCAGACGAGAAACAGCTCCACGCCCCGGCGCTGCAGCTCAGCTACCAGCTTCGGCGCGCCGTCGCCCGCCCATTCCTCCGTGCACGACGAGGCGAGATACACGTCCGTGGGCGGCGTATAGCCCTCGGCCAGCAGCTGCTCGGCCGCCTCAAAAAAGGCCATGACGGAGCATTTCGTGTCCGAAGCGCCGCGGCCCCAGACCTTGCCGTCCGCAATGTCGCCGGAAAACGGCGCGTGGCTCCATGCGCCCTCCGCCGGGACCACGTCCTGATGGCTCATGAGCAGGATCGGCCTCTCCTGCGACCGGCCCTTCCAGTAGAACAGCAGATTCCCGTCGATCTCCGTCTTCTCCAGCTGGGAAAAGACCCGCGGGAACAGCTCCGCGAGCGTTTTGTGGAACGCGCGGAAGCGCGCCGGGTCGTCGCCGCCCGCGTGGGAGGTCGTGTCGACCTGGATCATTTTAGAGAGCTTCCCGGCCAGCCGCAGCGCTTCGGCCTCATCGGTCTGCGGCGGCTGATAGTCGGAGGTCTTCCGCGGGGAAACGAGCGTCCGGACGACGGCGATCAGCACCAGCAGCACCAGAACGCCCGGCAGGATCAACAGATATTTCATGCCTGTGCCTCCTGCTTCTTCTTTTTATAAATGGTGTACGCGATCCCGATGGCCAGCGCGCCCGAGGGGATGATCATAAAGCTGGTGGACGAGATCAGCCCCGGCACGAGCGTAAAGAGCACGCTCATCACCACGAGCGGCGCAATGGCCACGACGATGTTTTTCCGGTAATACTGATACGCCATCGCGCCGAACAGTGCCGGGACGACGTTGGCAAACGCGGGCTGCAGCGCGGGCGACTGCAAAACCGGCTGCAGCGGCACGAGCGCGAGTACGCCGAGCGCCAGAATGACGATCGTCACGAGAGACGACGTGGCGATCGAGAGCGTGGAGACGATCTCGTTTTCCGGCGTGCCGGTCCTGACGCCCGCCAGATCGCGGGCATTCACCGCGCAGGGGATCTTCATGTTGATGAGATTGCCGGTGATGAACGCCAGATAGCCGCCGCCCGCGCCCAGCATCGGCGTGTAGATCAGAAATTCCGCCACGCTGCTGACGGTCCACACCAGACCCACGGACAAAAATCCCCGCGCCGTCGCGCCGAGGTCCGGATACGCGCCGAGCAGCGCCCCGATGACAAACGGCGCGCCCAGCAGCAGCGCGACCGTGATCAGACTCAGCACCCGGCCCAGCCGGTGCGTCTGCTTCGTGTACTGTGCCCAGAGGGCGTCCTTCTGCTTCTGTTCCATAGCCTTGCCCTCCTTACACCAGCCCGATCAGCACGGCGGCCGCCATGCCGGCGAGCATGCTGCCCGCGATCGAGAAATTCTCGACCCATGTGATGTGCTTTTTCTCCGCCAGATACACAAACAGCGCCATCACGCCCGCCGAGACGGCCGCCACGGCCAGCGGCGTCCAGTCGCCGGAGAAGGTGAACCGGCCGTTCGCGGAGATAAAGCCGCCGAGATAGCTGCCGATATACGCGCTCACAAGGCCGATGAACATCGCCGTCATGGCAAGATCGCCGAAGCCCGCCGCCGTCTTTCCGCCCGCAGGGCTGGAAGAGAGCTTTTTCGTATAGCGCTTGTTGAACAGGATCGACAGCACGATGCCCCAGATGATGCACAGGCTCATGAGCAGCGCGATGGTCGCGAAGCCCGCGGGCGTCATCTCGGCGGCAGACAGGCTCTTCATGCCGACCTGCTCGGCCGCGGCCTGCGCGACCTGCGTCTCATAGTGCAGCGCCCCGATGACCGACAGCCGCAGCCACGGCCACGGCGTGCCGAGACTGCCGGACAGCGCGATCACGCCCAGCAGGATCCCGACGCTCGGCAGCGCCGAAAACGTCGCGCTCGAGACGATCACGCGCTTCATCTTTGTCCGGTCCATCCCGATGGCAAGACCGGCCCTCCACGCGCGGATGAGAAATACGATGCAGATCAGCGCGACGAAGGCGACGATCCCGCCGCAGATCGCGTACATCGCCGGGCTGTTCAGCTGCGATAAGATTGACATGGCGAATTTCCCCTTTCTTTTCCTTCTGCGCCCAGTATAGCACTTTTCTGCGGGAAAGCATAGCAAAAGATATGGGGTTGACAAATGTTTACCTATATGGTACGCTGAGTATAACAAATGTTGACCAAGGAGGACGACGATATGGCAGACCTGCATTTATCCGATGGAGAATGGAAGCTGATGAAGGTGCTCTGGCAGCAGTCGCCGCGGACGCTGGGGGCGCTCGTCGCCGCGCTCGCGCCCACGACGGGCTGGAGCAAGGCGACGGTCTTTATGATGCTCAAGCGGCTGATCGCCAAGGGCGCGGTCTCGCTGGACGAGAGCGGGAAATACCAGCAGTACAGCGCGGCCGTCGCCTACGCCGAGGTCGAGCCGGAGGAGACAGCGTCGTTCCTCACGAAGGTCTACGGCGGGAGCGTCGGGCTGATGGTCTCCAATCTCGTCGGCCGCGGCGCACTGTCTGAGCAGGAGATCCGGGAGCTGAAGGCCATTCTGGACGCTGCGGAGCAGCAGGAGGACTGACATGCTGAAAGACGCTTTGACGCTTTCGGCGCTGATCGCGGCCGTGCTGCTGGTGCGTGCGGCGTTCAAAAACCGCGTGCCGAAGCGGCTGCTCTACGCCCTCTGGCTGGTGGTGCTGCTGAAGCTCTGCCTGCCGGGGACCGCATACGCCCTGCCGCTGCTGCCTGCGGAACAGACAGCAGCGGTACAGCAGACCGAAACACCGGCGCAGTCCGCGCCCGCCGCGCAGCAGCCCACGCAGGCCGCTGCGCAGCCGCAGACGCCCGCGCAGCAGCCCGCCTCCCAACCGCAGGAGGCGGCAAAACCGGCGGCAGCGATGCCGCTCGTGACCGAGCCGGTCCTCGTGATCTGGCTCTGCGGCAGCGCGCTGCTCGGCCTCTGGCTGCTTCTTACGTGGCTGGTCTTTACCGTCCGGCTGCGCAGGAGCCGCCGCTTCCTCGGCAGGCGCGGCCGCGTCCGCATCTACGCCGCGGGCAGCATTTCCTCGCCCTGCCTCGCAGGGCTGATCCCGGCGGTCTATCTGACCGAGGACGTGGTGCAGACCGACGCGGCGGAGCTCATCCTGCGCCACGAGCTGACGCACCTGCGGCATCTGGATCCCCTCTGGTCGTTCTGCCGCGCCGCGGCAGTCACGGTCTATTGGTGGAATCCGTTCGTCTGGCTCGCCGCGCTCATCTCCGGCCGCGACGCGGAGCTGGCGTGCGACGAGGCTGTCGCCGCGAAGCTTGCGCCCGCGCAGCGTATGGCCTACGCGCGCGCCATTCTGGCGCAGGCCCCGCGCAAGACGGCCGCGCTGAGCCTCGCTGGCCCGCCGGTCAAGGAGCGCATCGTCTTCCTCACCAGAAAGCAGCGCACGAGCGTCCTCTGCGTCGTTCTCGCCCTGCTGCTCACGGTGACGGCCACCGGCTGCTCGTTTGCAGAGCTGACGGCCAGGGGCGAAGACCCGGAAGCGGCGCATCAGGAAGCGCTGAAAAGCGTCCTGAAGACCGATGTCTCGCTCACACAGGAGCAGATCGACGCGGTCAACGCGATCTTTGCCGACTATGAGCTGTCGACCGACGACACGCTCGGCCACTTCGCGGTCAACGGCTTCTTTACCTCAACGTATGACGATGTGCGCGAGCTGAACCTCAAGGAGTTCCTTGCCTACTTCGGCGAATGCGGCGAGGAGGATATTTCGGAAGAGGAGTTTGCCCAGCTGAAGGACAAATGGGACGACTTCAAGGCGGAACGCCTGGAGGATTTCCCGCTGCCCATCCACCGGTATCCGGCGTCGGCGGTCGAGGCCGTCCTGCAGCGCTTCGCGGGCATCGGCCTAGCTGACCTCAAAGATATCCAGGAGCCGTTCTCCGGCTATACGTATCTGGAAAGCACCGACGCGTTCTATAACACCACCAGCGACTATGCACCCGGCTATTTTATATGTACTGGCGGTGAGGTGAATCTGGAGGAGGAATATGCGCGGCTATATGGCAGCACAGCGGGACTCTTTTCCGGCGAAGCCGTTTTAAAACTGGTGAAGACCGGCGAAAACTGGTACATCCATTCCTTCACCATCGAGTCCCCGGAGGCGGAACCGGCTGTGGTGGAAGACCCCATCCCGACCACGGAACCTTCTTATCCCCTTGCCCTCCTTCTCACGCAGGAGACCGCCATGCGGAAGGACGCGTCGGACACTGCGGAGCTCTGCGACGGCCGGCCCTTGCAGGAGGGTGAATATGTCCAGGCGCTGACCGAGCGGACGGTGGACGGGCAGCTCTGGTATCTGGTCGAATGCACGCCGTTTGACACTCCGGCGGACACGCGCGGCTGGGTCAAGGCGGAGGTGACCGAGCCGTACACGGTGCGGAACATGTGGAGCTGCACCGCGCCCCTGTACCTGGTCGACGGCGCGCGGTATTATGATAAAACGGGCGCGCACACGCTTTCCGACGCCGACCCGCGCGGGCCGTACCGCATCACGAGCTATGATGAGGCGAACTACCGCTACCATCTCAGCGGCGCGGGCGGTTCGGAGATCGAGATCGGCGGCTTTGACATGATCGAGTTCCCACCCCTGCCCGCGGACGACCCGGAGACGATCAGCTATCAGGTGCAGCAGAAGCTGGCCCACGCACGCTGGCAGCAGCCAATGACGGCGGATTATGAAGACCAGATCCGCAGCTTTGAGGGCGCAGATTACCGCGACGGCTGGGGCGTGGGGCAGTACCCGCACTATTACAAGACCTTGGCCGATTTCTTCGTGGAGTTTTCCCAGTACCGGGACGTGCTCGAGCCGGACGCGGTCTGGAGCCGCGATCTCGCGGCAGACGGGACGGTCATGCGGATCGACATGCAGAGAGGAGACACATTCGTGGGCCTGTTCTACTCCATCGAGACCCACGACCTCTGCACCGCCCCGGAAGGGGAATGACATCCGCCGCAGCGGAAAGAAAAGCTCCCCTTCCAGGGGAGCTGGCGCGCAGCGCCTGAGAGGTTGTAGCAA
>ENA-OUQG01000924-OUQG01000924.1-human-gut-metagenome-genome-assembly--contig:-NODE-924-length-17068-cov-4.090519_pt1 | contig 17068 bp, 9 predicted proteins | sample MGYA00237943_ERZ548823 | MGnify/ENA primary metagenome ERZ548823 (study PRJEB26490, sample SAMN05194731) | human gut metagenome | biome: terrestrial biome; feature: human-associated habitat; material... | reverse complement strand
GATCGTCACCTCGCTCGAATCCGCCATCGGCCCCGAGCCGAACCAGCTGGCCGATTCCGAGCTGCACGCCAAGAAGATCCTCATCCCGCTGCCCGTGGTCAACTCTGATGAGATGGCCCAGCTCAAGCGCCTTGACAAGGCCCGCATCCTCGGCGGCTACTACCGCCCATACGTGGTCAAGGGCCTCTACCAGGTCGCCGGCGGCGGCAAGGCCCTCGAAGAGCGACTTGACGAGATCTTCGCCGAAATCGACGAGGCCATCGCCAACGGCAAGAACTTCATCGTGCTCTCCGACCGTGAGTCCAACCATACGTGGGGTCCGATCCCGTCCCTGCTGCTGACTTCCGCCGTGCAGCACCACCTGCTGCGCCGCCACACCCGTACGCAGATCTCCGTGGCCGTCGAGGCCGGTGACGTGCGCGAGATTCACCATGTCGCGCTGCTGATCGCTTACGGTGCCGCCTGCGTGAACCCGTACCTGGCATTCGAATCCGTGGAAGATCTGGCCCGCAACGGCTACCTCAAGGTCGACGCGGACACCGCCGTGAAGAACCTCACCAAGGCCCTCTCCACCGGCGTGCTCAAGATCATGTCCAAGATGGGCGTCTCCACCATCATGAGCTACCGTGGCGCGCAGCTGTTCGAGGCTGTGGGCCTGAGCCAAGAAGTCATCGACGAATACTTCACCGGCACCACCTCCCGTGTGGGCGGCGTGAGCCTTGAAGAAATCGCCGAAGAAGTGGCCATCCGCCACCGCGTGGCCTACCCGAACCAGTGGAGCGCGTCCCCGCACCGCAACCTGCGCACCGGCGGCGACTACAAGTGGCGTCGCACCGGCGAGGACCACCTCAACGATCCCGAGGCCATCTTCCTGCTTCAGCAGTCCACCCAGCGTGGCGACTACCAGATGTTCAAGAAGTATTCGCACCACATCAACGACACGTCGAACCGACTCATGACCCTGCGTGGCCTGATGAAGTTCAACACCAACCGCAAGCCCATCGACATCGCCGAAGTCGAGCCGGCCTCCGAGATCGTCAAGCGCTTCTCCACCGGTGCCATGAGCTACGGCTCCATCTCGCAGGAAGCACACGAGACGCTCGCCATCGCCATGAACTCGATTGGCGCACGCTCCAACTCCGGTGAGGGCGGCGAATCCGACGACCGTATCAATGATCCGCAGCGCTACAGCCGCATCAAGCAGATTGCGTCCGCCCGCTTCGGCGTGACCTCCGATTACCTCGTGCACGCCACCGATTTGCAGATCAAGCTCGCCCAGGGCGCCAAGCCTGGTGAGGGTGGCCACCTGCCCGGAGCCAAGGTCCCGCCGTGGATCGCCAAGGTCCGTCACGCCACCCCGGGCGTGGAGCTTATCTCCCCGCCGCCGCACCACGACATCTACTCCATCGAGGACCTGGCGGAGCTTATCTTCGACCTGAAGAACGCCAACCCCGATGCTCGCGTGTCCGTGAAGCTGTGCGCGCTGGCGGGCGTGGGCACCATCGCCACCGGCGTGGCCAAGGGCGGCGCCGACAAGATCACCATCTCGGGCCACAACGGCGGCACGGGCGCGGCCCCGCGCGACTCCATCTACCATGCGGGCATCCCGTTCGAGATCGGCCTGGCGGAAACCCAGCAGACGCTTCTGCGCAACGGCCTGCGCAGCCGCGTGGTCGTGGAGACCGACGGCAAGCTCATGACCGGCCGCGACGTGGCCATCGCCTGCATGCTGGGCGCAGAGGAATTCGGCTTTGCCACCGCGCCGCTGGTGTGCCTCGGCTGCGTCATGATGCGCGTGTGCAATCTCGATACCTGCCCGATGGGCATTGCCACCCAGCGGCCGGAGCTGCGGAAAAACTTCTGCGGCAAGCCCGAATACGTGGTGAATTTCATGGAATTCGTCGCGCAGGAGCTGCGGCTGATCCTGGCGAAGCTCGGCGTGCGCACCGTGGACGAGCTGGTCGGCCATACGGAGTATCTGCAGATCCTGCCGCACCAGATCACCCAGCGCGCGGCCATGGTGGACGTATCCGGCATTCTCGCCCGCTGCGGCGGGGAAAACTGCCGCTATGACCCGGCGCAGCGGTTCGACTTCAAGCTCGATGCGACGCTTGACAAAAAGGTCCTTCTGCCGCTGCTGCCGAAGAAGGGCAAGCCGGCCGCTCCGAAGCAGTGCGCGCTCGACATTTCCTGCACCGACCGGGCCTTCGGCACGCTCTTCGGCGCGGAGATCACGCGCCGCTGGGGCGGCACGCTTCCGGACGATACCTACCAGATCCGCTGCCGCGGCGGTGCGGGGCAGTCGTTCGGCGCGTTCCTGCCGAAGGGCGTGACGCTCACGCTCGAGGGCGACAGCAACGATTACTTCGGCAAGGGCCTGTCCGGCGGCAAGCTGGCCGTCTATGCAGACCCCGCGAGCATCTTTGACCCGGCCGAGAACGTCATCATCGGCAACGTCGCGCTCTACGGTGCGACGAGCGGCAGCGCGTTCATCTCCGGCGTCGCGGGCGAGCGGTTCTGCGTGCGCAATTCCGGCGCGACCGCCGTCGTCGAGGGCGTCGGCGACCACGGCTGCGAGTACATGACGGGCGGCACCGTCGTCGTGCTCGGGCGCACGGGGCGGAACTTCGCCGCCGGCATGTCGGGCGGCGTCGCCTACGTGCTCGACCCCGAGCATAAGCTCTACCTGCGCGTCAACAAGGAGCTCGTCTCCGTCGAGACGGTCTCTCAGAAGCAGGATATCGCCCGCCTGAAGGAGCTCCTGCGCCGCCACGTGGAGGCGACCGGTTCCAAAAAGGCCCGCCAGATCCTGGAGCACTTCGACGAGCGGATCCCGGATTTCAAGAAGATCATTCCGTACGACTACAGTCACATGCTGCAGCTGATCGGCCGCTTCGAAGCCGCCGGGATGACGCGGGACGAGGCCGAGCTCGAAGCATTTTTGAAGCGGGAGGAATAAGCCATGGGAAAACCGACTGGATTTCTGGATTACGCGCGCATGGACTGCCCGGCGCGCAGCGCCGAGGCCCGCGTGGCGGACTGGGCGCCGCTCGATCTTCCGCTCTCGGAAAAAAACCGCCGCCGGCAGTCCGGCCGCTGCATGGACTGCGGCGTGCCCTTCTGCCAGGCCGGCGTGACGTTTGACGGCGCGCTGCTCGGCTGCCCGCTGCACAACCTCATCCCGGAGTGGAACGACCTGCTCTGGAACGGAAATTATGAGGGCGCGCTGCAGCGCCTGCTGAAGACCAGCCCCTTCCCGGAGTTTACCGCCCGCGTCTGCCCGGCGCTGTGTGAAAAGGCCTGCGTCTGCGGCCGGGTCTCGCAGCCGGTGACGGTGCGGGAAAATGAGCTTTCGATCATCGAATACGCCTTTGAAAACGACCTGATGCAGCCCATGCCGCCCGCCGCGCGGTCGGATAAGCGCATCGCGGTCGTGGGCTCCGGCCCGGCCGGGCTCTCCGCCGCCTATTATCTCAATCGCCGCGGCCACCACGTGACGGTCTTTGAACGCGATCCGCTGCCGGGCGGGCTTCTGACCTACGGCATCCCGGAGATGAAGCTGCCGAAGCGGATCGTCACCCGCCGCATCTCTCTTCTCGAGCAGGAGGGCGTCGTGTTCCGGACAAATTGCTGCGTCGGCCGGGATCTGAGCCCGGAGGCGCTGGCCGCGGAGTTTGACCTTGCGATCTTCTGCTGCGGCGCGCAGCAGCCGCGGCCGCTGCCGTTTGCAGAGGCGGGCGGGGTATTCTACGCGCTCGACTACCTGCGCGCTTCGGCGCAGGCGCTCCTGGCGCAGGCAGAACCGGCCGTCACGGCGGCCGGGAAGCACGTCGTGCTCGTCGGCGCGGGCGACAGCGCGTCGGACTGCATCTCCGTCGCCCTGCGGCAGGGCTGCCGCAGTCTCACGCAGCTCATCCGCAAGCCGCGCACCGCAAGCACGGAAAAGCGCAACCATGCGCACGAGGAGGCGGAGGCCGTCTTCGGCGCGGATATCCGGCGCTATGAGACACAGATCGACAGCCTCAGCTGCGGCGCGGACGGCGCGGTCAGCGCCGTGACCCTGCGGGAAAGCGGCGAGCAGCTGCCCTGCGATCTGCTGCTGCTCGCCTCGGGCTTCTCCGGCTGCGAAGCCGCGTCGCTCGGCGCGTATGAGGCTGTCCGGCAGGCGGGCATTCCGGTCCTGACCGCGGGCGATATGGCCTCCGGCGCGTCCCTCGTCGTCCTCGCCATCGCCAGCGGCAAACAGGCCGCCGCCCGGGCCGACGCCAGCCTCATGGGCTACACCAACATCCTCTGACCCCGCAGCCCACGCATACAAAACAGCCGGAGAGCAACTGCTCTCCGGCTGTTTTTTTCTTATATCACCCCAAGGCCCTTGATGAAGATGCCCAGGGCCAGGATCAGGCAGACGGTCCAGCCGATGTAGCGGCTGGCGATCTCCCAGTCGGAGGGCTCGGCCTGCTCCACGTCGCGGACCCGGAAAGACAGGTCCCAGCGGAACAGCTCGTCCGCAAACAGGATCGAAAACGCGGTCACGGCGCAGACGAACACACCGCCGAACCACGCAACCCAGACCCCCTTGTGCTGCAGCTCCGGCCCCTCCGTCAGCTCGAGGATCGTCCGGACCGACAGCTCCATCGGGTCGACCTCGTTTCCGTCTTCGTCCAGAACGACCCCGCTGCTCGTGGTAGCGGTAATGGACAGATCCAGGTCTATGCTTCCGTCCTCGTGATACAGCAGGGTCTCGCCTCCGTTCTCCATCACGCCGCCGCGGAACAGGATCGTATCCCCGCAGCGGACCTCCACGCCGGTCAGATACCTGCTCAGCTCGCTGTCCGGGCGCGCGTCCGGATCCTCCGTCACGGTATAGGGGCCGTAGGTCTTATCCCCGTACTGAAATTCCACCGACTTGCCCGCATGCACGGTAAAGCGCGCGGCCTCGCCCCGGAGCTTGCCGGAATAGACGGTCGTGTCCCCCTCCTGCGCGGGCGTCAGGATCGTGTCCTGATACAAAAACCCCACCCGCGCCGTCGTCACCGGATAGAGCACCGAAAATACCAAAATCATCACCACACCGCACACCAAAAGCGCGATCTGATACCGCCCCAGCCCCCTGAGCCGTTCCATAAGCCGCCTCCCTTTCATCCCGATCGCCAGTCCTGTCTGCTTCCATTATAAATGCAGCCGGACCGATGTCAAGCCCGCAAGTCAGTGCGCCGTCCTGCGGAGCAGGCGTTCGTGCATGAGGATCATAAGAGCCAGCAGGGCGATTGGGCATCAAGAATGGATCTAACGGCCCTGCGCCTTGCGCAGGGCCGTTTGGTGTTTCAGAAATTCGCGTTCTGGTATTCTGTGGGGCTCATGCCGGTGAGTTTTTTGAAGGTGCCGGAGAAGTAGGTGATGTCTTTATAGCCCACGGCTTCGGCGACCTCGTAGACGCGGAGCTTTCCCTTCTTGAGAAGCGCCATGGCCTTCTGCATCCGGCAGCGCGTGAGATAGCTCCCCACCGTACAGTCGGTCTCCTTCTTGAACAGGTGGCTCAGGTGTCCCTCGCTCAGGCCAAGGCTTGCCGCCACCTGCCCTACGGACAGGCCGGGGTCCGCGCAGTTTCCTGCGATATAGTCCATCGCTTCCTGCACGTAGCGGCTCTTGGCTCCCGCGCGGATCGCGGGAAGCTGCGCTTCCGGCTCCTTTTTCCGGCTGCTCAGCTTTTTCTGCAGCGCAAGCACCGCGTTTTCCAGATCTCCGTCATGAAACGGCTTGAGCAGAAAATCCACCGCTCCCAGCCGAAGGGCCGTCTGCGCATAGGTGAAGCTGTCATAGGCCGTGAGGATGATGATATACGCGTCGCATCCCGCCTCGCGCAGCTTCGCGATCATCTCGAGCCCGTCCATTTTCGGCATTTTGAGGTCCGTGATGATGAGTGACGGCCTGCATTTTTCCGCCTGCGCAATGCCCTCCTCGCCGTTGGCCGCCTCGCCGACGACCACGCAGCCAAGGCTCTGCCAGTCCGTCGCCAGCACGATGCCCTTCCGGATCATTTCTTCGTCTTCCACGACCAGGACCCGCATCATTCCGCATCCCTCCTTCTGACCGGCAGTCTTGCCGTGATACAGGCGCCGGTCCCGTCCGTCCGGTTGTCCAGACGCAGGCCAAAGTGCTCGCCGTAATGTTTTTTGAGGATCGTATCCACATTAAAAAGCCCCAGATGCCGTGTCTGCTTCTCAGGCGGCCGGTATGGGCCGAGAAGCGCCTCGGGCAGCCCCGCGCCGTTGTCGCAGACGCGGATCTCGAGCGTTTCATCTTCCAGTTCTCTCGCTTCCACCGTGAGCTTTCCGTCCGGCACGCCGGAAAGACCGTGCAGGATCGCGTTTTCCGCCAGCGGCTGGAGCATCATCTTGGGGACCATGCACGAAAGCAGCGCCTCCGGCACGGTCTGCTCGTAGGTAAAGCTGTCGGACAAGCGGATGCGCTGGATCTCCACATACCGCCCGAGGATCTGCAGCTCCTTTTCCAGCGGCACAAACTCGTCCGGCGAGATGCAGAAGCGCAGGATGTCGGCCAGGTTCGTCGACATCAGCGCGACCTGCGGCACCTGATTGATCTTGCTGATCCACTTCATCGTGTCCAGCGTGTTGCACAGAAAGTGCGGGTTCAGCTGCGCCTGCAGCATCCGGATCTGCGCGTCGTTGAGCGCCTGCTGATTTTCCAGCAGCGCCTGCTGGTTGCGGCGCAGGGAGAGCACCATGCGGTTGAACTGCTGGGCAAGCTCGCTGAGCTCGTCGCGCCGGTCTTCCTCAATGGCGACCTGCACCTGCAGATCGTTCTGCCCGACCTGCGAGATCGCGTCATGGAGCCTTCCGATGGGCCGGAACATCTGCCGGCTGAGCTGCAGACTCAGGAAAATGCTCACCGCCGCGCCGCCCAGCGCGCAGAGCGCGCTCACCGTATATAACAGGCGCAGCGTCCCGCGTGTAAACACCTGCGGCTGCTGCAGGACCAGATAGAGCCCCGTCACGCTGTCCTGCCGGGCGGTATAGAGAAAGTCGTCGGAAAATCCGGTCAGCGCCTTCCCGGCCAGAAGCTGCGACCGCAGCGCGCTGGCCAGCGTCTGGACCTGCGCCGGCTTGGTGCAGTAGATGCCGTGCCAGAAGCGGTCCATCACAAGCAGCTCGTTCTGCGCGCCCGCCATACCGTCGAGCGCCTCGCGCAGCTGCTGTTCGTACATGACCGCCACAAGAAAGCCGGCCGTTTTTCCGCTCACCGTCAGCCGCGCCGCGGCGCGCAGGACCGGCGCGTCCGGATCGGTCGGGTCTTCGCTCGCGCTGTAGACGAGCGTCCCGTTTTCGGCCTGCGCCGCTTCGTATAAGATCCCCCAGTCGGGACTGAGCGCGTCTTCCCCGGGCGCAGCCTGCGTGGAGTATAGAAGCGTGCCGTCCGCGCTGTAGAGATCGAACCGCGCGGTGCTGCGCACCGCGGCCGTCGCGGTATAGAGACTGCTATAGACCTTGGCGCTGTCCTCCTGCGCGCCCGCGAGGGCCCGCGTGACGAGTCCGTCCCGCTGCAGACTTTCCGCCGCGGAGAGAATGCCGTCCTGCATCGTGTTCAGCGCGTGGCAGGCGCTGCTCAGCTGCTGCTGCGCGTTCTGCTGCTGGTCGGCGGTCATGCGGAACCGGAAGATCTGCAGCAAAAGCGCCGAGCACAGAAGCAGCGGCGCGAGCGACACGGCAAGAAACGCCGCGTTCAGCCGCTGCCGGAAGGAATGGAAATGAAGCCGCTTCATGCGCCCGCCTCCGTTCCCAGATAAAATTCCCAGCTCATCAGCAGCGCTTCGCGGCTGCGGCTGGCCCAGCCGACGTCATAGTCGACCTGCGGGATCTGGCTCAGAGCCGGGAGCGTCCCCGTGCTTTCCAGATCCCCGCGCACCGAGCGGCGGCAGAAGCGCTCCTGCAGGAGCTTCTGCACGCTGAGGCTGACCGTGAAATCCACAAACAGCTTTGCGTTTTCCTCGTGCGGCGCGCCCTTCAGGATCGCGCAGCCGTCCGGTACGCAGCTCGTCCCGTCTGCCGGATAGACCATTACAAGCTCGTCGCCCGCGGCGATGCTGCGGCTGGCCGTCTCTTCGAGCGTCACGCCGACGACGGCCTGCCCGCCCGCGACGGCGGTCAGGACCGCGCCGGAGCTCTGCAGCTGCTTCCCATCAAGATTTTCGGCAAAGGCCTGCAGAATTTCATCCGTTTCGCCCGGAAGCGCGCAGAGCATCGTGACGAGCGCCGTATAGCTCGAGCCGGAGACCGACGGGTCGGCAAAGGCGATCTTTCCCGCAAGCTCCGGCCGGAGCAGATCGGCCCAGCCGGTGATCTCCTCCGCGCCGACAAGCTTGGGATTGTAGACAAAGACGAGCGGCAGCGACGAAAACGGCGTCCAGATATCGTCCTTCGCGCGGTACTGCGGCAGGATCGCGTCGGCATCCGCGCAGGTGTAGGGCGCAAACAGGTCCTGATACGATTCCAGGCTTTCCACGCCGCCGCCGAACATCACGTCCGCCTGCGGCGCGTCGGTCTTTGCCGCAAGCTGCTCGAGCAGCTCATTGGAGCCTCCCTCGACCACCGTGACCCATACGCCGGTCCGTGCCTCAAATTCCTTGACGATCGGCTGCCAGACCTCTTTTTTATGTGAGGTATATAGGATCAGCCGCTGCGATTCCTCCGGCGCATAGTCCGGCAGCGGCTCGGAGGCGGCGCAGCCGCACAGCAGTGCGAGCAGCAGCGCCAGAAGCAGCATCCGCCATTTTTTCATCGTTTCACCCTCCATCGGGGCAGTAATTTTGACCTAATTATAGCACACCGCTCCTGCTCTTTTCATCCATTTATCACAAGAATGTCAGAGGATTACAAGAAAACGCAGAATTGTCCCCTGTCCTTTTGTGCAAATAGCCGGTAAAATAGAGCTATCCAAACAGTGCCAGGCACTGCCCGGTGAAAAATTTTACAGGAGGAAACACACATGAAAAAGATTCTTGCATTTCTGCTTGCAGTTTCTATGATCCTGGCGATGGCCGCGTGCGCAGCCGCTCCGGCCCAGACCACCACGGAAACCGCGCAGACCGAACAGACGGAACAGACCCCCGCGGCAGAGCCCGCCGCAGAGGAGCCCGCTTCCGAGCCCGCAGCTCCGGCTGAGGAAGAAAACCTCACCGAGACCCAGAAGATCATCAAGGAAGCCGAAGGCATGAGCCTCGAGGATCTGGCCAAGAAGGCCATCGAGGAATCCAACGGCAAGATGTTCTACGGCGTCGGCAACTCCAGCCGCGGCAAGAGCGCCCTGCCGCTGTTCATCGAGTACCTGCAGACCATCGACCCCAGCTACAGCATGGAGTTCGAGTGGCAGCAGCCCAAGAACAACAAGATCTTCGATCAGCTGACCGCTGACTCCCTGAAGGATACCGGCACGTTCGCCATGACCCTCATCCAGGACGGCAACCAGATCGAAAGCAAGATGGTCCAGACCGGCATCCTCGACACCTTCATCCCGAAGGATTGGGCAGACGCCAACGGCACCACGGCCGACGCTTACACCGGCTTCCTGCCGCTGCAGACCCTCAACAAGGTCTTTATGTACAACTGCACCGGCGACAAGACCTATGACAACTGCTGGGACTTCGTTGCCGAAGGCGAGCACGGCCTGTACATGGACATCGACTCCGAGATCGTCGGCAAGAACTTCCTGTACATGCTGACCCGTGACGACTACGCAGCTTGGATGAAGGAGTCCTTTGAGGCTCTGTCCGCTGACGAGCAGGCATACTTCCAGCCCACCATCACCGAGATGGAAGCGGACGCTGCCGACCTCGGCCTCGGCGCTGACGGCGCTTACGCGCTGGCCTGGATCAAGCTGTGGGTCGAAAGCTACAACGCCCAGACCGACGACGGCCCCATCTGCAACACCCTGGTCGACGCCTCCGCGAAGGATCAGTTCGGCCTTCTGGTCTACTCGAAGCTCCGCTCCGTCGAAGAGTCCAGCTCCGTCTCCGTCAACAACATCAAGGTCGCCGCTTATGAAGACGGCTATCAGGGTATCGGCGGCTACGGCTACTGCCACTACCTGTTTGTCACCGACAACTCCCCGCTGCCCTGGACGGCCTGCGCCTTCATCGCCTACATGACCTGCACCGCCGACGGCTTCTCTGCCTGGGGCAAGGACATGGGCGGCTACTCCTCCAACCCGACCGTGGCAGAGGAGACTGAGGCCAACTTCCATCACTCCATCGGCGGCATGGCCGAGGACGGCACCACCGTTGAGTTCGCAGCCAAGAACGACCGCGGCTACGAATGGTGGACCACCAACGGCAAGCTGGTCCTGGAAGATCCGGAATACTGCGCGGACGTGGCCTTCACCGTCGGCAGCTGGATCGAGATGCTGACCAAGTACTCCGCAGGCTAACCTGTCATTTCGCACCGTTTCCGGCGCCCCTGGATGCGCGCATCCAGGGGCGCCTTTCAAAAGCGCTGTTTCCTGGATCCTTTTTGTAGGGGCCGATGCCCGCATCGGCCCGTTCTGCCCCCCATGCGGAGCCGTACGGATGGGCCGGTGCGGGCATCGGCCCCTACTGCAGGCAGCGTTTTCACGCCCCCTGATCTGTCCCTTCAAACCTGAGAAAAGAGGAGGAAGCCATGAGCAAACCAACCACCCTCCGCGCCAGCCGGACCACCATCGTCCTCAATAAGGTCAAGACCTTCTTTTCCAAGCCGCACAACGTCATTCTGCTTCTGCTTGGTATCGTTCTGACCTTCACCACCGTCGCGCCGATCGTCGCCATCGTGCAGGATACCTTCAAGATCCACGCCGGCACCATCGACGCCCACCTGACGGGGCAGGCCTCCGGCTATACCACGGTCAACTATATTGACCTCTTCACCAGCCGCATGGCGAAGACAAACCTCTGGACGCCGCTTCTCAATACCGTCCTGCTTGCCGTCGGCACCTGCATCGTCTCCATTCTCTACGGCGGTCTGTTCGCCTTCCTGATCACAAGAACTGATCTTGCCTGGAGAAAATATCTGAGTTCCATTTTCATTTTCCCGTACATCATGCCGCAGTGGACGCTCGCCGTCGTGTGGCAGAACCTGTTCAATTCCAACGCCGTTACCGGCACGTCCAACGGCCTGCTCGCCGCTCTGTTCGGCATCAACATGCCGATATGGTGGTGCAAGGGCCTGTTCCCGAGCCTGATGGTCCTTGGCCTGCACTACGCGCCGTTTGCCTATATCCTCATCGGCGGCATCTTCCGCAATATGGATGCGAACCTGGAGGAAGCCGCCACCATCCTGGATACCCCCAAGTGGAAAACCATGTTCCGCATCACCCTGCCCATGGTAAAGCCCGCCATCCTCTCCACCATCCTGCTGGTGTTCGGCAGCTCCATGGGCTCCTATCCCGTGCCCCACTATCTGGGCCTGACCACCCTCGCCACCAAGTACGTCTCTTTGAACTCCAAGTACACCGGCGAGGCCAGTATCCTCGCCATCATCATGATGATCTTCGGCGTGGCCATCATGCTGCTCAATCAGCGCAGCCTGAAGAGCCGCAAAAACTACACCACCGTCACCGGCAAATCCGGCCAGATCTCCAAGATCACGCTCGGGAAATACGGCAAGTACATCATTGCCATCATCCTTGTCATCTTCACGTTCTTCACGAGCATTTTCCCCATCATCTCGTTCGCCTTTGAGACCTTCCTGCCGAACCCGGGCGACTATTCCTTCCTCTATACGGGCGATGCCTCGAACCTCACGACCAAGTGGTGGCTCACGAGCGAGAATGTCACCGAAAACGGCATGTACGGCCAGAAGGGCATCTTGTACAATGAGACCATCTGGCGGGCCTTCAAGGGCACGATCCTCGTCTCCGTCGCCTGCGCGCTGCTGGCCGGCACCATCGGCACGATGATCGGCTACGCCGTCTCCAAAAACCGCCGCAGCCGCTGGGCCAACTACGTCAACTCCGTCGCCTTCCTGCCCTACCTCATGCCGTCCATCGCCGTCGGCGTCGCATTTTTCATCCTGTTCTCCACCGAGAAGCTCAACCTCTTCAACACCTACACGCTGCTGATCATCGTGGGCACGGTCAAATACATCCCGTTTGCCAGCAGAAGCTCGCTCAACTCCATGCTGCAGCTCTCCGGCGAGATCGAAGAGGCTGCCATCATCCAGGATATCCCCTGGATCCAGCGCATGACGCGGATCATCATCCCGATCCAGAAGTCCTCGATCATCTCGGGCTTCCTGCTTCCGTTCATGACCTGCCTGCGCGAGCTGTCTTTGTTCATGCTGCTGTGTGTGCAGGGCTTCATCCTCTCGACCACACTCGATTACTTCGATGAGATGGGCCTGTATGCCTTCTCCAGCGGCATCAACCTGATTCTGATCATCACGATCCTCATCTGCAACACTCTGGTGAACAAGATCACCGGAGCAAGCCTTGACAAGGGAATAGGAGGTTAAGCACATGCCTGAAATCAAACTCGAACACGTCACCAAGCGCTGGGCCAAGTTCTACGCTGTGGAAGACCTGAACCTTACCATTGAGAATAACGCGTTCGTCACGCTGCTCGGCCCCTCCGGCTGCGGCAAGACCACGACGCTCCGCATGATCGCGGGTCTGGAGACCCCGACGTCGGGCCGCATCACGATCGGCGACAAGGTCGTCTTCGATAGCGACCTCGGCATCAACGTCCCGGCCAACAAGCGCAAGGTCGGCTTCCTGTTCCAGAACTATGCGCTCTGGCCCAACATGACGGTCTACCAGAACATCTCCTTCGGCCTCTCCAACATCAAAGAGGAGCTCCCGAAGACCGATTTCGAGGCCAAAAACGCTGCGCGTCTGGCTCAGATCCTCCAGACTCCGTCCGATGTGACCGCGGTTCTGGACGAGTGCCGCGACAAGGACGGCAAGCTGGAAGAAAAGAAGGCCGTCCTCAAGCTCATCGACGCCTTTACACTCTCGCAGTACACGGCGAAGAAGCTCTTCGGCTATCATCTGGAGAACGGGGCCGACTGCGCCGCCGCGATCGCCGCACTGCAGGCAAAGGTCGACGCAGCCCATAAGGCCGCGAAGGACGCCGGCTGCACGCTGGACGGCGAATTTCGCTTCTGCAGGGACGGCAGCGTTGTCAAACAGACGAGAAAGCTCACGAAGGAGGAGATCGACCTCTCCGTCCGCCGCGTCAGCCGCATCGTCAAGATCGGCATGTTCATGGACCGGTATCCGGCCGAGCTCTCCGGCGGCCAGCAGCAGCGTGTCGCCATCGCAAGAACGCTCGCGCCGGAGCCCACGGTTTTGTTCATGGACGAACCGCTGTCGAACCTCGACGCGAAGCTGCGGCTCGAGATGCGCTATGAGCTGCAGCGCCTGCACGTGGAGACCGGCTCGACCTTTGTCTACGTCACGCACGACCAGATGGAGGCCATGACGCTCGCCACGCAGATCTGCCTCATCAATAACGGCGTTCTGCAGCAGTATGAAGCGCCGCTGGAGGTCTATCATCACCCGGCGAACCTCTTTGTCGCCGACTTCGTCGGCAACCCGTCCATCAACTTTGTCGAAGCCAAGGGCAAGCAGGCGGCCGACGGCTCGCTGACCCTCACGGTCCTCGGTGGGCTGACAGCCAGATTCCGCCCGGCAAAGGCGCTCGAGCTTTCCAAGTGGTTCGCAGACCGCGACGCAGCTGCCGCCAAGAAAGCCGCCGACCTCAAGGAGAAGGCCGCGCAGAAGGGCTACGTCGAAAAGGGCAACAAGGATGAGGTCTTCCGCTATCATATCGCAAAGGTCGACGAGGAAGACGACTCCCTTGCGGAGCTTCCCGAGATCACGAACGAAGATTTTGTCCTCGGCATCCGCCCGGAGTTCCTCGACATCGCGGACGAAGGGAACCTCCGCGGCGAGATCTACGGCGCCATGCCCACCGGCATGGAGTCGACGATCAAGGTCCGCGTAGGCGGCTTCCTGCTGACCGGCGTCGTCTTCGGCAGCTCGCTCTTTACCATCGGCACCGAGGTCCCGCTCTCCGTCACCGGCGACCAGATCATGCTCTTTGACCGCAAGTCCGGCCAGTGCATCACCTCTGGCACCCTGAATTTCTGATCCAACCGCAAACCGGCCGATGCACCTGCATCGGCCGGTTTTCTTGGAGCCCCACCTGGACACTATGCACAATAAGGAGGCAATTCCATGGACCTTTCCCGCTCCCGTTTTTCCGAATGGCTGGCGCAGCCGCTGCTGGACACCGATCTGAAAGAAGAACTGCTGGAAATGGCCGACAGCCCGCAGAAGATCGAAGACGCCTTTGGCTGCGAGCTGCAGTTCGGCACCGGCGGCCTGCGCGGCATTCTCGGCGCGGGCACGAACCGCATGAACATCCACGTCGTCCGCCGCGCCGCGCAGGCCACGGCGGACGTTCTGAACGCTGCCGGTCTTCCCCGGCGCGCTGCCATCGGCTATGACAGCCGCATCGGCAGCGAGCGCTTTGCCCGGGAGACCGCCTGCGTGCTGGCCGCGAACGGCATTGAGACGTATCTCTACCCGCGGCTCGAGCCCGTCCCGGCGCTGAGCTTTGCCGTGCGGACGCTTTCCTGCGGCGTCGGCATCTGCATCACCGCCAGCCACAATCCCGCGCAGTACAACGGCTTCAAGGTCTACGGCCCGGACGGCTGCCAGCTGACGCCCGACCGAGCCGCGCAGATCGCGGAAAAACTGCGGCTGCGCTCCTATTTTGACAAGATCCGGACGGAAAGCTTTGCCTCGCTTCTCGCCGCAGGCCGGATCCGCTGGATCCCGGACGCCGTTCTGGACGCGTTCGTCGACGCGGTCCTCGCCCTGCGCATGGGCAGCGGCGCGCTTTCGGACCTCAGCGTCGTCTATACGCCGCTCCACGGCTCCGGCCTGGAGTGCGTGGAGAAGCTGCTCGGAAGACTTGGCGTCGGACGGCTGACGCTCGTCGAGGCGCAGAAGGACCCGGACGGTCATTTCCCGACCTGCCCCTATCCCAACCCCGAGATCCCCGAGGCTATGGCGCTCGGCCTTGCCTGCTGCGCGCGCGTGCATCCCGATCTTCTGATCGGCACGGACCCGGACTGTGATCGCTGCGGCGTGGCCGTCCCGGACAAAACGGGCGGATACCGCCTGCTCACGGGCAACGAGATCGGCGTGCTCCTGCTCGACTATCTCTGCCGGCGGCGGCTGCAGAACGGCGCCATGCCGGAAAACCCCGTCGCCGTCACGACCATCGTCTCGACCGATATGGCCGACGCCGTGGCGCGGAAATACGGTGTGGAACTGCGCCGCACGCTCACGGGCTTCAAGTTCATCGGCGAGCAGATCGGCCTTCTCGAGCGGGGGGGGCATCCGGAGCGCTTCGTGTTCGGCTTTGAAGAAAGCTACGGCTATCTCTCTGGCACGCATGTACGCGATAAGGACGGCGTGAACGCCGTCCTCCTCGTCTGTGAGGCGGCGGACTGGTATCGCAGGCGCGGCATGACGCTGTCGGACGCCATGGACGCGCTCTACCGCGAGTTCGGCTATTTTGCCTGCGCGCAGAAAAGCGTTTGCTTCTCCGGCGCGCACGCCATGCAGGAGATGGCGGCCCGGATGGCCCGCCTGCGGGAAGACCTGCCCAAGACCATCGCCGGCCTCCGCGTCGCCGGCGTCACGGACTACCTGACACAGCAGACCGGCCTGCCGCGCGCCGACGTCCTCGAATTCCGCCTGGAGCCCCGTGCCAAGCTCATCCTCCGCCCCTCCGGCACCGAACCCAAACTCAAACTCTACCTCACCGCCCCCGCCCCCTCCGCCTCCGCCGCAAAGCCCCTCCTCTCCGCACTGGAGCAAGGCTGCTCCGCCCTGCTGAAAGGGCCGTCCGACGCATAGTGTGCAGCAGAAAAACCGCAAAAAGATTCCCGTCCGCAAAGAAAACCAGCACCGGCCCACGCACGAACCCCGTCGCGCCCAGGCCGGTGCTGGTTTTTATTCGGAATGGATAAAAGCAAAACTCCGCATCTTTCGATGCGGAGTTTGGTGGGGGAAGGTGGATTCGAACCACCGAAGTCATTGACAGCAGATTTACAGTCTGTCCCCTTTGGCCACTCGGGAATTCCCCCATATTCACTTTGCTGTACTCATTTTGAAACCCAGCGAAGCGGTTTCAAAATGAAGAGGAGAAAGGCGATTGCGGATATGGAGCTTTTCGCTTCTGCGGAAAGCGGAATGGAGCAAGCGTCTTTCGACGGTGGAGCTGGTAGACGGATTCGAACCCCCGACCTGCTGATTACAAATCAGCTGCTCTACCGGCTGAGCTATACCAGCAACTCAAACAGCAAGGCTGATTATAGACGAAGAGCGCCAAAAAGTCAAGAACTTTTTGAAAAAACGCGGAATATTTTTTCGGGCGGGGCGGCGCGCCGTATTTGCACTTCCGGCAGTTTGTGCTATACTGATAAAAAAGGAGGGATCCGCTATGAAGATCACATTTGTCGGCGCGGCGCACGAGGTCACCGGCAGCTGCACGCTGCTGGAACTGGGCGGCGAGAGCTACCTGATCGACCGCGGCATGGAGCAGGGCGTGGACGTCTATGAAAACATTCCCCTGCCCGTGGCTGCGAAGGACGTCGCCGCCGTCTTTCTGACGCACGCGCACATCGACCACGCGGGGCTGCTGCCGCAGCTGTACAAGGATGGCTTCCGGGGCAGGATCTACGCCACGCCCGCGACCTGCGCGCTGGCGGACGTCATGCTGCGCGACTCGGCCAACATCCAGGAATCTGAAGCCGCCTGGAAAACGCGCAAGGCCGAGCGCGCGGGCGAGCCGCCGGTCGTGCCGCTGTACACGGTGGACGATGCGAAGGGCGCGGCCTCGCTCTTCCGCCCCTGCCGGTACGGCCAGATCGTGCCGATCGCGGAGGGGATGCGTGTCCGGTTCTCCGACATCGGGCATCTGCTGGGCTCGGCCTGCATCGAGTTCTGGCTGCGCGAGGGCGGATGCGAAAAGAAGATCGTCTTCTCCGGCGACGTCGGC
>ENA-OUQG01000919-OUQG01000919.1-human-gut-metagenome-genome-assembly--contig:-NODE-919-length-17081-cov-5.494538_pt1 | contig 17081 bp, 9 predicted proteins | sample MGYA00237943_ERZ548823 | MGnify/ENA primary metagenome ERZ548823 (study PRJEB26490, sample SAMN05194731) | human gut metagenome | biome: terrestrial biome; feature: human-associated habitat; material... | reverse complement strand
TGTCGAAAAGCGCGGTGTACCATCGCGTGCGTCGTTTGGAAGAGATGGCGAAAAGCCTCTAAGAACTATTATGCGCGAGTAATGCCGGCAGTTTTATCCTTTCGGATCGGAAATGACTCTAATGCGACTCGCGCTATGGACGCAGTCTGCATCGTGTATGAGGCTTGCGTCATGAATCTGATTTGCGTCACGAAACGGATTGCGTCGCGGAATGATCCGCGTTGTGGAGCGACCCGCATCGTGGGTGCGACCTACGTCGCGGATCGACCTGTATTGCGAATGCGGCTTGCATTGTGAATCTTACCTGTGTCACGGAATGACTTGCATCGTCGATGCGACTTCGATTTTGTTGATAACGACCCTCGAATGTGGTCTTTTCTGCGTCAAAGATATCGAATAATTAAGTACGGTGCATACTTGTTGCACAAATTACCAGGTCAGAAGCTTATTAGCGTAACTGCATAATGCAGAGGTCACTGCGTCATGCCACATTCGAGGGTCTTTTTGCGCAAATAGCAATGGGCCCACGTTGTGTGAGCCCATTCATCTGAAGCGATATGTGGCGATATATGGCGATTATCCTACTTCGCGTTGTCGGAGAGCCAGTTCATCGCGACGCTTGCGTAAAGCGCGCACGACATGGGAAGTGCGTTTTCGTCGAATCGAACATGGGGGTTGTGCTGCCCGTAGCATTCGTTGAGCGGACCAGCGGCTGCGCCGATCATCATGTAGTTTGCGGTGCAGGCTTGAGAGATGCTGCCGAAGTCTTCGGAGCCCATGCCGTGTGCGCCGCCGTAGAGTTGCGCTTGGGGAAGCGTCTGCTTGGCATATTCGACGCATTGTTCCATGAATTCTTTGTCGTTGAACACCGCAGGGCTCGGGCGGCCGAAGGTCGTCGTGGCTGCGCAGCGGTAGGTTTGTGCGATTCCGCTTGCGATTTCGGTGATGCGTTTTTTGGCGAGTTCTTCAGTCTTCTTATCGAACACGCGAATAGTCCCTTGCATCGTAGCCGACTGTGGAATCGCGTTGCCGGCGTCGCCGGCGTTGAATGCGCCGCAGGTAATGACAAGCTCGCTCATGGGAGAAATCTCGCGGGCGAGAATTTCCTGAAGTCCGATATGAATATGGGCGGCGGCGGTGATGGGGTCGACGCATGAGTCGGGCATGGATCCGTGGCCCGCAACGCCTTCAACGACGATTTTCCAGTTGTATGCCGCGGCCATAGGGCGTTCGCCGTACACGATGACGCCCGTGGGCACCGTCGAGACCACATGCATCGCGAATGCGCGGTCGACGTGCGGGCTTTCGAGCACTCCTTCTGCAATTGCCTCGTCAGAGCCGTTGTAGCCTTCCTCGCCTGGCTGGAAGAACAGCTTCACCGTGCCTTTCAATTCGCTTTCGTGCGCTTTCAGAATATGGGCGGCGCCAAGCAAGGTAGCCGCGTGCATGTCATGGCCGCAGGCATGCATGTTGCCGTTGGTCGAAGCGAACTCCTCGCCCGATTCTTCGGCCATTGGCAAGCCGTCAATGTCGCTTCGCAGCATAAGGCACGGTTCGCCTTCGCCAATGGTTCCCACAACGCCTGAACCGTTGATGATCGTGTGGAAGGGAATACCGAGCTTGGTAAGCTCTGATTGAATGTAGGCGCTCGTATTGGGCGTTTCGAGTCCGATTTCCGGCATCTGGTGGATGTCGCGGCGCCATGCAATGAGTTGCTCTTTAAGCGCGGTCGCTTCTTCGAAGAAATTAATGGATGTCGGCACTGGTGCCTCGCTTTCCGCCTGGGCCGCAGCCTCGGGCAAGCCGAAGTTCTGAAGAATTCGGCGAGCGATTCTACGCGCTTTTATTTCAAATGTCTCAATAAATTGCGGCTAAAATGCAAATGAGTTAAAACTTTAGTTGACTAAAGTGGCGAATCGTCGTAACTTTACGCGTTATATTTGCGGCTCTTTGTGCAAACAGGGGCCATATCGGAAGGAAGAACTATGGCGGAAGAACAAGTCGCAAACGGTGCGCAAGACGGTGCGCCGAAGACGGGCAGCAAAGAGAAAAAAGGTTTCTTCTACGGCTGGTGGATTGTCATCGGCGGCTTCATGATCATGGCTACGTGCTACACGGCCTTCGTGAACTGCATGTCGCTTTTTCAGGCGCAAATCGTGGGCGATTTGGGCATGACGATCGGCGAATATAACACGGGTACATCACTCGCGTCGCTTATTTCGATTGTGGGCACGCTCATCATCGGCTTCTTGCTCGATAAAATCAATGCCCGCGCTATCGCAGTTGGCATTACGGCTCTTGCGACGGTGATGCTCTTCGGGTATTCGGTCGCAAGCGCTCCCTGGCATATTTACTTGCTTGCCGCGCTTTCTGGCACCATCATCACCGCCGGCGCGCGCCTGTTCGTCTCGGTTATTATCACGAACTGGTTTAACTTGAAGCGCGGTTTCGCCGTGTCGTTGGCGCTGTGCGGTTCCGCGTTCGGCGGCGCAATTCTCTCGCCGATCGTCGGCAACATCATCGCCACCTCTGGCTGGCGCTTTGCTTTCGTGGTGCTTGCGGTTATCTGCCTGGTCGGCTCACTTCCCATCGCCGTGATTTTCTTCCGTTCGCATCCTTCCGATAAAGGCCTGCAGCCTTATGGCGCTGAGCTTACCGAGGACGAAATTAAAGCAATCGAGAGCAAGGGCAAGAAAAAGGTTGTACAGGCCGACCCCGAGGTCACGGTTGCCATTGGCTGGAAGGTCATGAAGAAAAGTGCTGCGTTCTGGCTGCTCGCGTTGGGCTTCATGCTGGTTGGCGCAATTAATGCGATGATCGTCGTAAACACGATTTCGAATATGACTTCCGTTGTCATGAATGGTGAGACCATCGTGACGGGTGGCCATGATATCGCCTGGGCTTCTACGGTGCTTTCCGCCGAATTGGTGCTTGTTGTGTTCTGCAAGGTTGCGCTCGGCTCGATGTATGACCGTCTTGGACTCATTCCTTCGACCATTATTGGCGCCTTTACGTGCTTCGCGGCCAATTTCTTCATGATTTTCAACACGACCGACTGGGGTCCGATTCTTGGTGCGGTGTTCTTTGCGTTCGGCACGTGCGTATGCACCGTTGGTCCTTCGGTTATGATGACGAAAGAATTCGGCCGTCTCGATATCGGCAGGGCCACGAGTATCATGGTCGCCGTGCAGAGCGTTGGCGGCATTATGGGAGCTATCGTTTCGGGCCAGGCGTTCGACGCGGCTTTGAGCTTTACTCCCGCCTGGATTTTCGGCATGGTGATTTCGATCATCACGGGCGTGTGCATGGTTACCTCGGTGAAGCTCGCGCGTAAGCTCGTTGCGAAGCAAATCGCCGCTGGCGCTCCTCGCGTTGATGAGGAAGGAAAGATCATCGAAGGGTCTGTAGCTACCGCTTAAGAGCCGCTGCTTCGATGGGCGACGCGAGTCTCAACATGCTGGTGAAGCGATGTTCGACCCATTTCTCAATGAACGCCTTGAGTGGTAGAGTCGTTGTCATATTGCGTTTTCTGCTGCGTTTATCGAAAAGCCGTCCCGAGGGGCGGCTTTTTTCACGCAGAGAGTTGGTTATTGGATATACTTCTAGAGTTTGCGTTCTGCGACGCAATCGTTGTTCTACCTATTTGTATAGAGAGGTTTTCGATGGCTTCTAACGAGCAAGCCGCACCTGCGCGCGAGCATTTCGCGTCGCGTATTGGCTTTTTGCTTATCGCTGCAGGTTGCGCGATTGGCCTGGGCAATGTGTGGCGTTTTCCCTATATCGTCGGCGAGTACGGCGGCGCCGCATTCGTGCTGCTATATCTCATCTTCCTCGTTATTCTTGGTTTGCCCGTTATGGTGATGGAGTTCGCTGTGGGCCGTGCGAGCCAGAAGAGCGGTGCGCTTGCATATGATGTTTTGGAGCCGAATCGCCGTTTCCACTGGTTTACGTGGTGGGGCCAAATCGGCTGCTACGTGCTGCTCATGTTTTATACGACGGTTGCAGGCTGGATGCTTGCGTACATTCCCAAAATGGCTTCGGGTGAACTGTCCACGACCGACCCCGATGTGATCGCCGCGACGTTTTCAGGCATGCTGGCCGACCCCGCGCAGCTTATTGGATGGATGGTCGTCGTTGTGCTCATCGGCTTTCTTGTGTGCCGCCTAGGCCTGCAAAAAGGCGTCGAGCGCATCACGAAAATCATGATGGCCGCACTCTTTGTCATCATGATTGCACTGTGCATTCGCACGGTTACTTTGCCGGGAGCGGGTGAGGGCATTGCGTTTTATCTTATTCCCGATTTCGGTAAGCTGTTTGCCGGCAATACGCCTGCTGAGCAGTGGGCGACGTTTGGGCAGGCGGTCTACGCCGCCATGGGGCAGGCGTTCTTCTCGCTGTCGCTCGGCATTGCCGCAATGGAGATCTTCGGCAGCTACATTGGCCGCGAGCGCAGCCTGACGGGCGAAGCCATTTCGGTTACGGCGCTCAATACCGTCGTTGCCATTCTTGCGGGCCTCATCATTTTCCCCGCATGCTTCGCGTATGGCGTCACGCCCGATTCGGGCCCTTCGCTCGTATTCGTCACCCTTCCCGCCGTGTTCGCGGAAATGCCTCTGGGCAATGTATGGGGAGCGCTTTTCTTTGTGTTCATGAGCTTCGCGGCTCTTTCCACGGTTATCGCTGTGTTCGAGAATCTCGTAAGCTGGACGATGGACAAATTCGGCATGTGGCGCAGCCGTGCCGTTACCATAACCGCCATTTTGCTCGTGCTGCTGAGCTTGCCGTGCGCGCTCGGTTTCAACGTGCTTTCTGATATCGCGATTCCCGCGATCGGCGATATTCAGAGTATCGAAGATTTCGTCGTCTCGAACAACATGCTGCCGCTGGGCGCCCTTGTTTTCGTGCTGTTCTGCACGCAGAAATTCGGCTGGGGCTGGGATAATTTCCTTGCTGAAGCCGACCAGGGCAAGGGCGTGAAATTCCCCGCTTGGGCAAAACCGTGGATCAAATACGGCATCCCTGTACTCATCGTGGCCATTTTCGTTATGGGCTATGCGAGCATTTTCGCTTAACAACTTCCGTCTTAACGACCCCGCCTTTGCGGGGTCGTTTCGTATTTTTTCCACATCACAAACTTTAGGTCGCGCGACGCTGCTTGCGACCATAACTCGCTACCGCTTCGTGTCCTTCGGCCACTGCACTATGCGCGCGCCTGGCTTCGTTTAACTATGAAACTAAGTGGGCGAGTGAACTCGGACGGTCGCTATTGTCATCGCACAGTCAAAAGCTGGCAGAAAGCATGACTACGAGAATAAGCAGATTTGCAATCGGAACTCTCGTCCAGGTCTCCTATTGAACGAATCTCGCCTTTTTTGGCGTCGGCGCTCGGGAAGGCTTGCGTGGGACCCTCTGCGTTCAAATGAGGGGTTCATCAAAAGTTGAACGCAGCGAGGTGAGCGCATAGTGAGCCAAAGGCGAACGGTAGCGAACCGTGGTCTCGCGTAAGCCTTCCCGAGCGCCGACGCCAAAGCTACGATTCGTCTCAATTCACCATTTCTTCGCATCGTCCAACCCTCGATTTGGCGGCAGTTATACCTTTGGCGTACAATATCGCATTGTTGATTTACGTCCGTTCTAGTGGATGTCTGACCAAACTGCCATTTTTTGCGGCTCGCATTATGTGATAGGCGGTTGGTCTTTGAACGCGCACTGCGTTCTCTTATATGGATGTTGCATTGCGCTGGCGCGCGTTGGTGCTGCCGGGTGATGTGTTCATTGGAATATCGAAACGTCGTGCGACTTTTAAGGTCGCCACTATGCGCGTTTCACTATGCTTAAGGAGCGAATGAAACTTGACTAACGAACAGAACTTGCCGGAGCTGTCTTCCGGCACGCTTGGCGGCGCTATTGCTGCTGCCAAGTCTTCTGCGGCAAAAAATGACGCTGAAGGCACCGATGGTTCGAAAAATCGCAGCCGTTCTCGCGGCTCTCGCGGGGGCCGCGGCCGCGGTCCTAAAAAAGACGCCGCGCAAAACGGCAGCCAGCAAGACGCCAAGGCTGTCCCTGCCAATCGGGCCGAGCAGTCATCGAAGGCTTCGAACGGAAATCGTCGTCGTTCCACGACGCGCACCAAGCATGTCTCGCTCGAGCATAAGCGCCCGCAGCTTACGCCAGGCTCTGAGCTTGAGCCCGAATCGTTCAATAAACCGCGCACGCGCAAGCCTCGCTCTGGCAGCAATTCTCGCCGTGCGGTGAAGAACAACCCCGATGTGACTTTGAAGATCATTCCGCTTGGCGGTCTCGACGGCATTGGCAAGAACATGACCGTCATCGAGTGCGGCGACGACATGATTCTCGATGACGCCGGCCTCATGTTCCCCGACGATGATCATCCGGGCATCGACCTCATTCTTCCCGACTACACGTATGTGCTTGAGAATGAGCATAAGCTTCGCGGCATCATCATTACCCACGGCCACGAAGACCATACGGGTAGCTTGCCGTACCTCATGAAAGACCTTACCAAGAAGGTTCCGATTTACGGCACGAAGATGACGCTCGGCCTTATCGAGGGCAAGTTCAAGGAACATCGCATCAAGGCGAAGCTGTGCGAAGTCAATCCCGGCGACGAGATGAAAATCGGCAATTTCGTGGTCGACTTTTTCGCGGTGAATCACTCCATTCCTGGCGCGCTCGGCGTGTTCTTCCAATCTCCGGCCGGCAATGTGCTGCACACAGGCGACTTCAAGCTCGACCAGAGCCCGATTGACGGTGTTCGCACCGACTTCGGAGCGCTCGCGCGTTTCTCGAAAATGGGCGTCGACCTCATGATGAGCGACTCGACGAATGCCACGAACCCGAACTTCACGCCTTCTGAGGCTGAAGTGGGCAAGACGTTGCGTCCCATTATTGAGAACGCCAAGGGTCGCGTCATTATCGCGAGCTTTGCAAGCCATATCCATCGCCTGCAGCAGATCGCCGATGCGGCTGTCGCGTGCGGTCGCAAAGTCGTGGTCACGGGCCGTTCGATGATTCAAAACACCGATATCGCACGTCGCTTGGGCTATCTGAAGATTCAAGACGTCGACCTTATCGACGCCTATGACCTGAAGGGTATTCCGCCCGAGAAGGTCGTCATTATGTGCACGGGTAGCCAGGGCGAGCCGCTTTCGGCGCTTGCCCGTATCGCGAACGGCGAGCATAAGACCATTCAGATTGACGAAGGCGACACGGTCATCATTTCCGCGACGCCCGTTCCTGGCAATGAGAAAGCTGTTACGCGCATCGTGAACCAGCTTTCCAAGATTGGTTGCGATGTGTGGGACAAGCACCGCGCCATGGTTCACGTGTCGGGCCACGCGAGTGCAGAAGAGCTCAAGCTCGTGCTTTCTATTGTGCAGCCGAAGTACTTCATGCCGGTGCATGGCGAGTCGATGCATCTTCGCGCTCACGCGAATCTCGCTCAGGCCACGGGCGTTGACCCGAGCCATATCTTTATGTGCGAAAACGGCGATACGCTCGAGATGACCAACGGCATCGTTAAATTCGGTGAGCCCGTCGAAAACGGCATCGTCTACGTTGACGGCCTTTCGGTGGGCGATACCTCGAAAGACGTGCTCGATGAGCGCACGACACTTTCCAATTGCGGTTTCGCTTGCATTTGCGCCGCTGTCGATCATAAGCGCCACCAGATTTTGGGCAATGTGCGCGTCGAGATGCACGGCATCACGGGCGGCGATGTTGCTGAGCTTCGTCGCGAGGCGACCGACGGCGTTAAATGCACCCTGCGTCGCAGCGTTGAGCGCGGCGTGAAGGGCAAAGACCTTGAGAAGGCGTGCCGCGATTCCCTGCATTCACTTCTGTGGGATCGCACAAAGCAGCGCCCCATGGTTATCGCGACGATTATCGAGGTGTAAACGTTTCGCGGAATGAACATTCCGCTGCGCTATAATTCAGGTTTCGCACGTCAGTGCAAGCCGTATGAACATTTCGGCCGGGTTGCCTTTCAGGCGACTCGGCCGCTGCCGAATTTATATGCATCGTAAACGCAGTATTTGAAGGAGCACGCCATTGGCCCGCGGTTCAAAGAAAAACACCGCACAATCGAATAGCGCCAAAGGCGCTTCTGCCCAAAGGAAAAAGGGAAAGAACGACGCCGAAGATCGCGTCGCGCTTAAAGATGCTCCGTCTCGCGGCAGGGCGCGTGCCCGTGCCGTCGAAGAGGAAGCCCCCTTTGAGGAAATCGATCGCGAGCCGCGTATTTTCGACGATCGCACCAAGCGCGATATCGCCGGCGTCATTGTCGCCGTGCTTGCCGTCGTGCTCTTCTTGGCCGTTATATTGCAGCCTTCTGGCTTTCTGACGAGCGCTCTTTCGAGCGCGTTGCATCTTTCGCTCGGAATTGGCGCGTATGTGTTGCCGTTCATTTTGGTTATCGTGGGCGCAAGCCTCGTTGTTCGCGTCGATCGCGCCGATTTGCCTCTACGCTTGGGCGTAGGGCTTGCCATGCTCTTCTTCGCGTTCATGTCGGCCCTTTCGCTGCTTACGCCTGGTGCTTCAACCAATGGCGCTATGCTTTTCGACGCGAATGTGCTTGCCTCGCGCGGTGGCTACGTTGGCTCTGGCATTGCATGGGCACTTCTGCAGCTGTTCGGCGAAGCCGTGAGCATCGTGCTCCTTCTCGGGGTCGCGCTTGCTGGAGCCGTCATCATCGGCTTTTCGCTTACGGGCGCATTCGAGTCGCTTCGCGAGAAGGGTTCGCAATTCAATGCGCGCCTGCGTGCCGCACGCGATGCGGAAGACGACGAACTTCCCGGCATTCCTTACGAAGCTGTCGATGAGAACGATAATCCCTATGCTGCGCTTGACGAAAATCGTCCTCAGGTGCAGGTCGAGTCTCCCGAGGCTCGCGCCCCTCGTCGCGAAGAGCGCGGCTTGCTTGCCGGCTTCGGCATGACGAAAAAGGAACGTGAAGCTGCCGCTGCTGCGAAGGCCGCGCAAGAGGCCCAACGAGAGGTGCCGCCAGCACGCATTCGTCGCGCCGAGCCTGTACATGTGCCTCGTGATCTTTCGCGCCCTCGCCGCGCATCGGAGTCGCTTTCGACGCAATTACTCGAAGGCCGTCGTCCTGGCCAGGCTCCTGTTCCTACGGTCGACACCTATTGGCCAGCTGAATACGCTTTCGGCGCTGCCAATGATGTCGTGAGCGCTGCTTCAAATGCTGCGGCGGGGGCTGCTGGTGTTGCCACTGGCATGGGCGTAGCGCATGCGGCCGACGAGAGTGCCCGTGATGCCCTCGATGCCGCCGAAGAAGAAGCCATCACTCAACTTCTCGGCGCGAAGCCCGCGTCTTCCCGGATAAAAAAGCAGGCAGACTGCAGCTCTCCTGCGCCTTCTGCGAAAACGCGGGTGCTGAAAGCGAAGCGTGAGCCGCTTCCTTGGGAAGACGAAGCCGAAGCTGTCGACAACGCTTTGCGGCCCGATTCGAACGAGGGCGCTGCCGAAAAGCCGATGACACGTCGTTTGGGCGATGTTTCCGCCGCGTCTGGGGCGTCGAAAACGCGTGCTGCGGGTTCGGCTAAAGCTAAGAAAATCGATAATTCTGCGTTTAATAGAGAAGGGGAGACGCGCGGCGATTTCACCTTGCCGGCGTTTGGTCTCATTCGCCATACCGAAGTTGCTACCGAAGCCGACGAGGCTGAGCTTCGCACGCTTGCCGCTGAGTTGCAAAACACCCTCGAAGATTTCAGCATCATGGCGCAGGTTGTCGGCTGGGTTGCCGGCCCCACGGTCACGCTGTTCAAGGTTGACTTGCCTTCTGGCGTGCGCGTAAGCCGTATTATGAGCCTGACCGACGATATCGCCTTGGCGCTCGCGGCGCCCGGTGTGCGCATTTTCGCGCCCATTCCTGGAACGAATCATGTCGGCATCGAGGTGCCGAATCGCACGCGACAGAACGTGCTATTGGGCGACGTGCTCAAAGACGCCCATGGCGCACCGCTTGAAATGGCTATCGGCAAAGATGTCGAAGGCCATTCGATTGTCGTCGACCTCGCGAAAATGCCGCACTTGCTTATCGGCGGCACCACGGGTTCGGGCAAGTCGGTCGCTATCAACGCGATGATCATGTCCATTCTCATGCGTGCCACGCCCGATGAGGTTCGCTTCATCATGATTGACCCGAAGCGCGTTGAGTTCACCCCGTATAACGGCATTCCCCATTTGTACGTGCCCGTCGTTACCGAAAACAAGGAAGCTGCGAGCGCTCTGTCATGGGGCGTGGCTGAAATGGAGCGCCGTCTGAAAGTCATGTCGAAGGCGGGCGTGCGCAATATTTCGCAATACAACAAGAAGGTCGAAAGCGGACAGCTCGATGATGAGGAAAAACCCGAAGATGAGTGGCCGAAAAAGATGCCGTATATCGTCATCATCATCGACGAGCTCGCCGACCTCATGATGAACGTTGGCAAAGAGGTCGAACTCTCCATTAGCCGCATTGCGCAACTTGCTCGTGCGGCGGGCATCCACATGATCGTCGCTACGCAGCGCCCGTCGACCAATGTCGTAACAGGCCTTATCAAGGCGAACATCACGAACCGCATCGCCTTCAACGTTGCTTCGGGTATTGATTCTCGCGTTATTCTCGATACTCCCGGCGCTGAAAACCTCATTGGGTTGGGCGATATGCTGTTCAGCAAGCCTGAATGGCCGAAACCCCAGCGTCTGCAGGGCTGCTTCGTTTCCGAAGAGGAAATCGAAGCCGTCGTGAGCCATTTGAAGGCGCAGGGGGAGCCCGAATACCATAGCGAGATCCTCCAAACGAACGTGATTAGCCTTGGCTCGTCTATGCCCGACGGTTCCGGCGGCTCTTCGAGCGCCGACGATCCGCTTTTGTGGGACGCCGCAGACATCGTCGTGGCGAGCGGCCTCGGCTCTACTTCGAACATTCAGCGCAAATTGAGCGTTGGGTATTCCCGCGCAGGGCGCATCATGGATATGCTAGAAGAGAAGGGCGTTGTGGGCCCGCCGAACGGCAGCAAACCCCGAGACGTGCTTGTTGATGAAATGGAACTTGAATCTTTGAAGGCTTTTGAGGCGCGTGACGCCGCGGAAGATGGATTCTAGGAGTAAGAGTGAACGAATCGAATTTCGGCAATATTCTGCGTGAGGCGCGTGAGCGCTCGGGCGAGGATTTAATGTCCGTCGCCCGCAAGCTCCGCATTCGTCCTGATATTTTGGAGTCTATTGAGGCTGGGGATCTTTCAAATATGCCCCCGCGTGGCTATTCGCGCAATATGATCAACGCGTACGCGCGCTACCTTGGCCTTAATCCCACAAATCTCGTCGACGCCTATTTGTCGCAGCAATATCAAGACCAAGTTGAGCGAGCTCGCAAGAATATTCGCCCGACTGGTTTTGATATGCCTTCGGGCAGGCGTCACCATGGCTTGCGTGAGGAAATTCATGCCGACGAGCGTTCGCAGGCGCGTGCCGCTGCGGCAGACCGCGTGTCTCGCGATGACGCGCTCTCTAACGAATATGCGGCGATTGAAGCGGAAAGCTCCCGGAACCGTGCGCGACGCCTGGGACTCGATTCCCAGCGATCGAGCAGGGCTTCTCGTTCGACTGACTCATCGTCGCGACCTTCTCAGTCGCGTTCGTTCGGCGGCTCGTCGTTTGATACGGGCCTGTTCGACGATATCGATCGCGGCGCAGCCGAATCCCGTGAATTGTCCTCGGCCGAACGTGCCATTGCGCAACGCCCGCCCTCGACTTCGCATAGCCGCCGCGCGGGAGCGGTGCATGTTGGTTCATATAATGCGTATGGCCAGGGCCTGTATAACCACACGCGTCAACAGGCGTCTGGCGATAGCCCTGAGCGCACGCGTCGTTTGGACGATGCTCCTGCACGTCCTTCTTCTCGTCGTTCGAATCCGGCGGCTGCAGGCTCTACACGTAGACTGCGTCGTTCCGAGGATGAAGAAAAGGAAACCTACATGCCGCGCCAATCGAGGCGTTCGGCACTTCCTGAAGAGCACTCAATCAGCGTGTATGCCGCTCCAAGCAACCTCGGAAGAAATAAATCGGGCATCGCTGAAAAGCTCCCGTTCCTTATCGCTGGCATTATTATCTTGCTGCTCGTCGTCGTTATCGCTTTCTTGGCGAATGGCGTGGGCTCGAAAGCAACGTCGAGCGCCCAACAAAGCACGCCGATGAACATCACGGGGCTTCCCGAATCTTCACCTTCGGGCTCTTCGTCGAATACATCTTCCGATTCCGAAAGCTCCGATTCGCAAACGACCAAGGAGACGACGACTAAAAAGACTGAAACCGCTCCCACTAAGGCCGTTGTTGCGTACTCGGTCGCGAAGGGCGAAACGCCGTATGTCGAAATCTATGAAGGCAACACATGCTTGGTTGCCGAAAATCTGTCGGGCGGTGCGTCTGACAGCTACGACGTAACCGATTCGCTCACGATTGTCGCGAGCCCCTACGATGGGCTTACCGTGACGGTCGATGGGCAAGCAGTTGATTTGTCGCAGTATGTCACGAACGGCATTCTGCGCTACGAGGTGAACTTCAGCGACATTCTCGCGGCATGGAATGAGGCCCATCCCGATGCGGCCTCGTCTACGAGCAGCGCTTCTTCCTCGTCGAGCAGCGCATCTACAAGCTCTACTTCCAGCTCCACTGAAGGCTAGTACTTACCTCTTGTTTTAGAAAGGGATACCATGGCAAAAGAATCCAGTTTCGACGTTGTTTCCACCGTCGACATGCAAGAAGTCGATAATGCGTATGGCCAGGCGAAACGAGAAATCGCCCAGCGTTATGACCTTAAAGACTCCGGTGCGGAAATCACCCTTGATAAAGGTGGCCGCAAATTGACCGTCGCAGCCCCGGCGGAATTCGTCGCCAAACAGGTTATCGACGTCATCGGCAGCAAGCTCATCAAGCGCGGCGTCGACCTTTCCGCTGTGAAATGGGGCGACATCGTGCCTGCCGCTGGACAGAGCGTTCGTCGCACTGCCGAGATTATCGAAGGCATCGACAAGGAAACCGCGAGTAAAATCTCGAAGGACATTCGTGGCACGAAGCTCAAGTGCAAAGTCACTATTGAGGGCGACAAGCTGCGCGTTTCTTCGGCTTCGCGCGACACGCTGCAAGAAGTTATTGCCTTTTTGAAGGGCCAAGATTATGGCCAGCCTCTGCAATACGTGAACTATCGATAACGCTAAAGGGTATTCGCATGTCTAACATTGACGTGAATGTTTTGGCTCAGAGCGCGCCGCGCGTTTGTTTCGTGACGCTTGGCTGCGCCAAAAATGAAGTTGACACCGCCGAGATGACGAAACGACTGACCGCGGCCGGCTACGAGGTGTGCGATGATGCATCAACGGCCGACGTCGTGGTCGTGAATACGTGCTCGTTCATCCAGGCGGCAACCGAAGAGAGCCTCGAGGCTATTTTTGAGGTATGCGACCTGCCGAACTTCATCGAGGGGTCCGCAAAGCTCGTCGTGGCTGGCTGCATGCCTGCGCGATACGGCGACGACTTGGCAAGCGAGCTTGGCGAGGCGCAAGCATTTGTGCCGTGCAGCAAGGAAGACGATATCGTGGAGGTTCTTGCGGGAGTGTTGGGCGATGCGGCGCCTCAAGCGTCGATGTCCCCCGATGCCCAATCGCCCTGGGCGGGTTCTCCCGCATCGTATGTGAAAATCTCAGATGGCTGCGATCGCTTCTGCTCGTTCTGCGCTATTCCGTACATTCGCGGTCGCTATCACAGCTTCCCGCTTGAAACGGTACGCGCTTCAGTCGCTGAACGCGTTGCGGCTGGTGTGCGCGAAGTTACGCTTATCGCTCAAGACACGGGCCGCTGGGGTGAAGATTTCGATGAACCTTCCAATACCGCCACGCTTCTTGCAACGCTTGCCGACGAGTTCCCTCAAACATGGTTCCGTCTTATGTATATTGAGCCGCAGGGCGTAAGCGATGAGCTGCTCGACGTTATCGCTTCCAAGCCGAACGTCTGCAAGTATCTCGATATGCCGCTTCAGCATGCGAGCAAGCCTGTGCTTCGTGCGATGAACCGTCGTGGCGACGAGAGCTCTCATCGCGAGCTCGTTGCGCGCATTCGTGAACGCGTTCCCGGCATTACGCTGCGCACCACGCTCATCGCCGGTTTCCCGGGCGAAACCGATATCGATTTCGACGTGCTGCAAAACTTCCTCGAAGAGGTCGAGTTCGATTACGTCGGCGTTTTCCCGTATTCGCAGGAAGAAGGCACCCGCGCCGCTGAGATGGATGGCCAAATCGATGAGGCCGTCAAAATCGAGCGTGCTCAAAGCCTGCGCGATATTTCAGACGCTATTGGCGAGGCCCACGTTTCGGCGCGCATCGGGCAGGAGATGGACGTGCTCGTGCTTGGGCGCGAGGAAGACGGCCAGCTCTACGGTCGCGCAATGTGCCAGGCGCCCGAGGTTGATGGTGTGGTGTATTTGGAAGAAGGCGAAGTTGGCGACATTGTGCGCGTTCGCATAACCGATACGCTTGTGTACGAGATGGAAGGCGATGTCGTTCATGGCTCATGATTCGAAGGAATCCTACGCTTCTGGCAAGCCGACGCCCGCGGGCCAGGACACGGTTGATAAGATTCTTACCCCCGCGAATGTCGTAACCATGATTCGCATCTGCTTGGTACCCGTCTTTGTCGTAGCGCTTATTAGCCCATGGCCCGACGCAATGGGACTTGCGTTCCTCAATCCCTGGAAGGCGTGGATTGCCGCGATCATCTTCGTCGTGATCTCGTGCACCGACTGGCTTGATGGATATCTCGCTCGTTCTCGCGGCGAGGTTACCGACTTCGGCAAATTCATGGATCCTCTGGCCGATAAGGTGCTCGTTGTTGCGGCGCTGCTCGTGCTCATTGAGCTGGGGTCGCTGCCGAGTTGGCCCGTGCTCATTATCGTCGCCCGCGAATTCATCGTGAGCGGCGTGCGCATGGTCGCCGCGAGCAAGGGCGAAGTCATTGCCGCCTCGTGGTATGGCAAGTTCAAGACCGTATTCCAAATGATTGCTATCGTGCTGTTCGTCGTGAAGGAAAGCCCTGCAATCACGGGCATGCTTTCGCATGAGCTTAATATCGCGCTCTATATCCTGAGCTGGCTTGTCATGGCGGTCGCCCTCGTGCTCACGATTATCTCTATGGCCGATTACATTTGGAAAGCTCGCCACCTCATTGGCTTCAAGCCCAAGGGCGGTCGCGCCCGCGTCATCGACAATGACGACCTTGCGGCGCAGTGCGAAGGCGATTTTGACAGCGAAATTCGTATTGAAGCGGCACGCGCTGTCGTGCAAAAGGCGCTTGCTGCGAAGGCGACGGTCGCAACGGCTGAAAGCTGCACGGGCGGCCTTATCGCCGCATCGCTCACCGAGGTGCCAGGGTCTTCGGCTGTGGTGCGCGGCGGCGTGGTGAGCTATGTCAACGACGTGAAAATGAAGAGCCTTGACGTCCCTGAAAATGCGTTCGTCGGTGGCAGTGCTGTGTGTGAAGACGTTGCCGTAGCTATGGCGCGCGGTGTCGCATCTGAGCTCGGCGCCGATGTGGCGTGCTCCGTTACGGGCATTGCGGGTCCCGGTGGCGAGGAGCCCGGGAAGCCGGTGGGCACGGTATGGATTGGCATCTCTTCCAACGGTAACGCATTTGCGAAGGAATTCCATTTCAAGGGCAATCGTGAAAACGTGCGCGCGCAAGCGACCCAGGCCGCGCTCGAAATGCTTCTCGAAGCGCTGTAGCACCTTGTCGTCACGGGCAAAACGCGATATTTCGAAGGGCATTCTGCGAGGAAACTGAGGGAAACGCATAGGAATCTTCAAGGGAAACCGATGGAAATAGGCGATTTTTCGCCTTTAAAAATGCGGCATCCGGGCAAGATTCCGGCAAGGTTTGCGTGCTTGAATTCGTTCAACGATTTCTTTCGCGACGATGCGAATTATTTTCGCATCGCACTTGACGTAAGAACATCTGTTCGTAATAATGAGCGCGGTACATAAACCGGCTCTGCCGGCAGCAAGGAGATGCAATGGCTCAGACTCAAAACAAAGAGAAAATGCTCGAGCTCACGACTGAGCAAATCGAGAAGAAGTTTGGCAAGGGCGCCATCATGAAGCTCGGCAACAATGCCGAACACCTTGAGGTTGCCGCAATTCCCACGGGCGCTTTGCCGCTCGATGCGGCGCTCGGCATTGGTGGCGTTCCGCGTGGCCGTATTGTTGAGATTTACGGTCCTGAGTCCAGTGGTAAAACGACGCTCGCATTGCAAATTCTCGCCGAGGCGCAAGCGCTTGGCGGCGTTGTGGCATTCATCGACGCGGAACATGCCCTCGATCCAACGTACGCCGCGCGTTTGGGCGTCGATATCGATGAGGTGCTCATCTCGCAGCCCGATACGGGCGAGCAAGGCTTGGAAATCTGCGACATGCTCGTTCGCTCCAACGCTATCGACTGCATTGTCATCGACTCCGTAGCCGCTTTGGTTCCTAAAGCCGAAATCGAAGGTGAAATCGGCGACTCGAGCGTTGGCCTTCAGGCTCGTCTTATGTCTCAGGCACTTCGCAAGCTCGCCGGTTCTCTTTCGAAGTCAAATACCACGTGCATCTTCATCAATCAGCTGCGTGAAAAAATCGGCGTGATGTTCGGCAATCCCGAAACCACGACGGGCGGCCGCGCCCTTAAGTTCTTCTCGAGCGTTCGTATCGACATTCGTCGAATCGAAACGCTCAAGAATAAGACTAACGATCCTGTGGGCAACCGCGTGCGCGCCAAAGTTGTGAAGAACAAGGTTGCACCTCCGTTTAGGCAGGCCGAGTTCGACATCATGTATGGCCAGGGCATCTCCCGTGAGGGCTGCATTGTAGATATGGGCGTCGAAGCTGGCGTGGTGAAAAAGAGTGGCGCCTGGTACACCTATGGCGAAGATCGTCTGGGCCAGGGCCGTGAGGCTGCGAAGGAAATGCTGCGCACCCATCCCGACGTTCGCGACGAAATCGAGCAGAAGGTTCGAGACCATTTCGAGATTCCCACGG
>ENA-OUQG01000912-OUQG01000912.1-human-gut-metagenome-genome-assembly--contig:-NODE-912-length-17162-cov-7.167300_pt1 | contig 17162 bp, 10 predicted proteins | sample MGYA00237943_ERZ548823 | MGnify/ENA primary metagenome ERZ548823 (study PRJEB26490, sample SAMN05194731) | human gut metagenome | biome: terrestrial biome; feature: human-associated habitat; material... | reverse complement strand
GAGCGCATGGCTGGCAGCCATGAGGTCAGGGGTTCGATCCCCCTAGGCTCCACCACGGATTCCCGAGGGGCCCGCCGGAGACGGCGGGCCCCTCTTTTTGTTTGCCCCAAGACGGAAAAGCAGGCTCGGCGCGCGATCGCTCTTGGGCGTCGCGGCCGGCCGGCTTGCTCTCGCCCGCCTTCCCTGGAACCTGTTAAACGCTGCGAGCATTTAACAGGTTTATGTTTCTTGTTGGGTGGTTTTTCGGGATACGTGAGTTGCGCTGTATCATATGAGCGTATTCATTCTGGCGTTATTGCGCCCATCTCATTACCAGGAAAGAGTTGATATCTCTATGGCCGATTCCTCTATTAAGGAACAGCGTGCCCTTTACGCTCAAGTTGCGCTCGAAACCCCTGAGGCGCTGAATGCCCTCATTGCCGATCTTGAGGGTTCTTCTCGTCGCAAGAGGCAAGCAGCTGCTTCGACGCTTTCGATCGCTGCTTCTATGAAGCCTGAGGTATTGACCGAGTTTTCGAACGTGTTTGTTGATGCGCTTAATCGTCCCGAAGCGCAGACTCGTTGGGAATGCCTCGACATTCTTACGAGCATCGTTGGCGTTGAATCTCGTCTGTGCGACAAGGCAATCCCTGGTGCCGAGAGCGCGCTGTTTGATGAAGATTCGGGTCCGCTCCATTTGGCTGCCATGCGATTCCTGTGCCGCCTGGGCTCTACTACCGAAAACCGTAGTCAGAAGGTTTGGCCGCTTATCGACGAAGCTATTCAGTGCTATCACGGCGATATTGAATTCCAGGAAATGCTCGTCGCTGTTATCGCGTTTTCCGAAGGAAAGCTTGCCGATGAGGTCGCCGAGGAATTGAAATCCCGCATGGCTTTCGACGCTAAAAGCGGTAAGGGCGTGCTGAAGAAGCGTGCCGCTCAAATCGTTGAGAACCTTTCATAAATGCCAACGAGACACTCTTCGGGGTGTCTCGTTTGTTTTTTTTGGAGCTCTTTCTTGAGCGGCGTCCAAGGCGGCCCGTATGGCTCTGTTTGCCGCTTATCGATGCCTCGGAGCAATTAATCGACGTGCAACAAAGGCATGGTATGATGGCGAGACTTGTGAAGCGTAAATTATGCGCCGCCGAGGTTTTTGCGGCCGCGCGATAATGGAAAGGTGTTCATCGTGGCAAAGCATACTATTACGCTCATCCCAGGTGATGGCATTGGAATCGAAACTTCTGCCGCTATGCAACGCGTTGTTGAGGCGGCTGGCGCCGATATTGAATGGGAAGTTGCCGAAGCTGGCGCCGCGGTTATGGAAAAGACTGGCGGCTCTCCACTGCCAGAATCGACCATCGAGGCTGTGAAGCGCAATAAAGTCGCCATCAAGGGCCCTATTACCACCCCTGTGGGCACGGGCTTCCGCAGCGTGAATGTCGCGCTTCGCAAATCGCTCGATTTGTACGTGAATCTTCGACCGGTGCTCTCGATTCCCGGCGCGGGCGGGCGCTACGAAGATGTCGACCTCGTTATTGTTCGCGAGAATTCTGAAGACCTCTATGCCGGCATCGAATTCGAAGAAGGCACGCCCGAAGCGAAGCGCCTCATCGATTTTTGTGCTGCTGAGGGCGCGGGCGTGATTCGTCCCGATTCGGGCATTTCCATTAAACCGATTTCGATTACCGGCTCCGACCGCATCGTTCGCTTTGCGTTCGACTACGCTGAAAAGCATGGCCGCGAAAAGGTGACTGCCGCGCACAAGGCGAACATCATGAAATTCTCCGATGGTTTGTTCTTGAAAGAAGCCCGTAAGGTCGCGGCCGATTACGAAGGACGCATTGCGTTCGACGACCGCATCATCGACGCGTTCTGTATGAACTTGGTTACCGACCCCAGCCAGTTCGACGTCATCGTGTTCCCGAACCTGTATGGCGACATTGCGAGCGACTTGTGCGCCGGCCTGGTAGGTGGCTTGGGCATTGCTCCGGGTGCGAATATCGGCGACGACTACGCTGTGTTCGAGGCCGTTCATGGTAGCGCGCCCGACATTGCGGGCAAGAATATTTGCAACCCCACGGCGCAAATTCTTTCTGCGGCTATGATGCTTGACTACATTGACGAGCCCGAGATTGCCCAGAAGATTCGTGTCGCCATCGCCAAGGTATATGCGGAAGGCGAGCACTTGACGGGCGACATTCGCAAGGTCACGGGCAGCTCGAAGCCGGCTTGCTCGTGCACGGAATTCACCGACGCGCTCATTGCCGCGTTGTAGGTTAGTCCTTATGATGCGCGGGTCGTATTGCGGCTCGCGCATTTGTTTTCGAAGGGGCCGCGCATGTGCGGCAAAGTTGTTTGATGAATGGGTGTGTTGCCAATGAGCGTTCAGACGCAAACCTTGCATGTGGGGGACAACGATTTCGAGGTATGCGACACGTCGCATGTTGAAGGGGCCGAGGCGCTGCCGCATTCGTTGCGCATTCTGCTTGAAAACGTGCTGCGCAATGTCGACGATGCCGACGCGCGCGAGCTTTATGCGAAGCGCATTGTTGATGCCGGCACGCAGGGCGTTCAGGGCGGCGAAATTGAATACATGCCTGCTCGCGTATTGCTGCAAGATTTCACCGGTGTGCCGGTGTTTGTTGACTTGGCCGTGATGCGTGAAGCCGCACGCGATTTGGGTGCCGACCCCGCGCGCATTAATCCGCAAATTCCGCTCGATTTGGTGATTGATCATTCGGTGATCGCCGATGCGGCTTGCTGCGCCGATGCTCTTGAGAAGAACATGGACATGGAATTCAAGCGCAACGGCGAGCGCTATCGCTTCTTGAAGTGGGCCCAGTCGTCGTTTCAGAATGTACGCATCGTTCCTCCCGGATCGGGCATTTGCCACCAGATCAACGTCGAGCGTTTTGCGCGCGGCGTTATGACGAAGGCGACCGACGCCGGCGAACTTGCGTACTTTGACACGGTGGTGGGAACTGATTCCCATACCACCACGGCAAATGGCATTGGCGTGCTTTCTTGGGGCGTGGGCGGCATTGAAGCTGAAGCTGCGGCGCTTGGCCAGCCCATCACGACGCTCGTGCCGCAGGTCGTGGGCATTCATTTGACGGGCGAGCTGCGCGACGGCGTATCGGCCATGGACGCTGCGCTCACGTTCGCGCAGATGTTGCGTGCGAAGGGCGTGGTAGGCAAGTTCGTCGAATGCTTCGGCGATGGCGTGGCTACGCTTTCGGCGACGCAGCGCGCCTGCATCGCGAACATGACTCCCGAATACGGCTGCACGTGCACGCTGTTCCCGGTCGACGACCGCACGCTTGAGTATCTGCTGCTTACGGGCCGCGATAAGGAACAGGTTGCGCTCGTCGAGGCGTATGCGAAGGCACAGGGCATGTGGAACGATGGCGCATCGCGCGTGTACTCCGAGGTACTCGAGCTGAATTTGAGCGAAGTCGAGTGCTCGCTCGCGGGTCCGAGCCGTCCGCATGACCTCTTTGCCCGCAGCGATGCCCGCTCACGCTTCAATGCGATTTGTGCCGATCGCAACCTCGATATGGACAAGCGCGTTGCGGTGAATTTCATGGGCACCGAATACAAATTGACCCATGGCGCTATCGCGATTGCGGCCGTCACGAGCTGCACCACTGCAACCGACCCCGCCATGATGCTCGCATGCGGCCTGGTCGCCAAGCATGCCCGCGAGCGCGGCCTGCTTGCCAAGCCCTGGGTGAAGCGCGTTATGGCTCCGGGTTCGCATGCGACCCAGCTCATGCTCGAGCGTGCCGGCTTGGCGCAGCCCCTTGCTGAGCTCGGCTTCGCAACATGCGGTTTCGGCTGCATGAGCTGCATCGGCAATTCCGGTCCCGTGTGGCCCGAGATGCACGAGATCGCTGGCGACATCGAGCTGACGAGCGTGCTTTCTGGCAATCGCAACTTTGACGGACGCATTTCGCCTGACGTGTCGCAGAACTTCCTGTGCGCGCCGGCCTCGGTTGTCGCCTACGCTATGGCAGGCACCATGAACTTCGATTTCGAGACTCAGCCGCTTGGCACCGACGGCGACGGCAACGATGTGTTCTTGCGCGACATTTGGCCGAGCGACGCCGAAATCGCTGCGCTTATGGACGAATTCGTTACGGCGGAATTGTTTGATGCGGGCGCCGAAGGCCTTTATAGCGGCACGCAGGCATGGCAGGAACTCGAGGCTCCTGAAGGCGACATTTTTGCGTGGGATGAAGGCTCCACTTATGTGCGCCGCGCTCCGTATTTCGACGGCATGGGCAAGGCTGTCGAGGGCTTCGCGCCCATTTCTGGCGCGCGCGTGCTTGCGAATTTGGGCGACTTCATTACGACCGACCATATTTCGCCTGCTGGCAGCATCGCTTCCGATTCGCCCGCCGCGAAGTATTTGGCCGAGCGCGGGGTCGACCCGGTTATGTTCAACACCTACGGTTCGCGTCGCGGCAACCATGAGGTTATGGCGCGCGGCGGTTTCGCGAACATCAAGCTGAAGAACCTGCTAGCGGAAGGCAAGTCGGGCGGATGGACGCGCGACTTCGAGACGGGCGAAATCACGTCGATTTTCGATGCGTCGCAAAGCTATGCTGCGGCGGGCGTGCCTTTGGTGGTGCTCGCGGGCAAGATGTATGGCAGCGGATCGTCGCGCGATTGGGCGGCGAAGGCGCCGTTGCTTTTGGGCGTGCGCGCCGTTATTGCCGAAAGCTTCGAGCGTATTCATCGTTCGAACCTGGTGGGCATGGGCATTTTGCCGCTGCAGTTCCACGAGGGCGAAAATGCTGAAACGCTGGGCCTCGATGGCACGGAAACCTTTGTTATTGAGCCGGTCGATTTCGGCACCGGCGAGCCGAGCATGCCAAATCCGCGCGAGGTGAACGTTTCAGCTTCAAAACAGGACGGCGAAACGGTGAAGTTTCACGCTATAGTAAGGGTGGACACACCTACCGAAGGCGCATACATGGCTCATGGCGGAATTCTGCAATACGTGCTTCGCCAGCTTGCGTAGAACTTGACGTGGGGCTTCGCGCCTGATTCGTCCATGCAAGACTGCATTCAGGCGGCCGTGCCGGTTTCGGTGCGGCCGCTTTTTGTATGCAAAGGCGCGTGTTGATTTTTCGGGCGAAAAAAGGAAGGCCCGAATACGATGAGAAAGGCATTTCATGGCTGGCAACCAGAACCCGTTCGCCGCTATTTTCGGCGACGACCCGTTTGGTGTAGGGGGCGGTTTTTCAGGCGGCGGCTCGCGGCAGGGCGCACCGCAGGTTGAATTCAACACCAACGAAGAGTTCAATAAAATGAAAGACAAATTCGCGACCATGGGCAAAAAGGCGATGATCGCCTGCGCCATTATCGCGGTTATCGTGGTCGCTGTGGCGTATTGGTGGTTCCATCCGCCCATCAACATCCACTCGATGGACACGTGGATGTTCATCGGCATTTTCATTCTGCTGCCGTCGTTTCTGTTCTTCCGCGCCCGTGCGCACGCGTACAAGCATGGATCGGCGAAAGTGGGCGTCTCTAAGGCGAAGGCGAAAACGTTCGATACGCTTGCGTGGATTCCCGTTGCCGTCGTCGCGCTTGTCGCGGTAGGCACGCTGCTGTCGCTGTCGTTCTTCCCGGGCAATGCTCAGAAGTACGCCAACATTTTGGTTCCTGCCGACGACGAGTTCACGCAGGACATTCAAGAGGTCAACTACGACGAAATCCCCGTTATCGACCGCGATTCGGCCATGCTTTTGGGCAATCGAACCATGGGCAGCATGTCCGATTTGGTAAGCCAGTTCGAAATTGCGCCTACCTATAGCCAGATCAACTACCAAAACCACCCGGTGCGCGTGAGCCCGCTTGGCTACGCCGACCTGTTCAAGTGGCTGCAGAACCGCGAGCAGGGCATTCCCGCATATGTCATTGTCGACATGACTTCGCAGGATGCCCAGGTTGTGCGCCTCGATAGCGAGCATGCGATCAAGTATTCCGAAAGCGAGCCTTTGGCGCGCAACATCGACCGCTATGTGCAGCTCAAGTACCCCTTCTATATGTTCGGCGAGAAGTCGTTCGAGATCGACGATGACGGCAACGCATGGTGGATTTGCCCGGTGCGCGACTTCACGATTGGCCTGTTCGGCGGCGAGACCGTGTCGCGTGCCGTGCTCGTGAACGCGGCGACGGGCGAGTGCCAAGATATGGCGGTTGAAGATGTGCCCCAGTGGGTTGACCATGTGTACCCCGCGAACCTCATCATCCAGCAGTACAACTGGCATGGCAAGTACACCAATGGCTGGCTGAACAGCTGGCTTGGCCAGAACGGCGTGGTGCAAACCACTCCGGGTACTGATGGCAGCGCGGGTTATAACTACATTGCCAAAGACGATGACGTGTGGTTGTACACGGGCGTTACGTCCGCCACGGGCGACGAATCGATCGTCGGCTTCGTGCTGGTGAACCAGCGCACCGCTGAGGCGCACTTCTATTCGTGCGCGGGCGCTACGGAAAGTTCGGCCATGCAGTCGGCCGAGGGCCAGGTGCAGAACCTGCGCTACGAGGCGACGTTCCCCATTCTTATTAATGTGAACAATACGCCGACGTACTTCATGGCACTGAAGGACAATGCGGGCCTGGTGAAGAAGTACGCTATGGTAGACATCCAGAGCTACCAGAACGTTGCGGTTGGCGACACGGTGGCCGACACGCAGAAGTCGTACCTGTCGCTCATTGCGGCAAACGGAACGGCGGCGAATACGTCGTCGGTAAGCGATTCGGCACTTGAGGCAACGGGCGTCATTAAGACGATTGCCACGGCGGTAATCGAGGGCAATTCGCACTTCTACGTGACGCTCGAGGGCGATAGCAAGATTTACGACTTCGCGCTGCCCGGTATGATCGAAATCGTTCAGTACGCGCAGGGCGATACGGTTACCTTCAAGTATGTCGAGGGCGATCCCACGTGCTCGGCGCAGTCCATCGAAGCCGCGAAGAGCGCGAAGGCGAACTCGGCCGATGCCGCTGGCGCCTCTTCGGCCGACACCGCCAAGGCGAGCGATGAAGCCAAGGCAAGCGACGGTGCGGCAAAAGATGATGCCGCTTCTTCCGCGAGCAGCGATACATCTGCCGAGCAGAAAACCGCCTAGCTCGGTTGGACACTTCTCGATTTCGTGAAGCATTTCTGAAGATGGCCCGTTAAGGAAATTGATCCTTGACGGGCCATTTTCGTTTAGTAAAATATCGTTTTGCGTGTTTAAGAGATGCGCAACTACACGTTAGTTCCGCTGCCCAAGACAGCTGGCACCGAAAGGTTCAATCGCATGTTCGCATGCGGCCCGCCGAGGTGGTTCTGAAGAGCGATTTGCTTTGACGGCCCCTGCTGTTTTGAGACGCGGGGGCCGTTTTTGTTTCTTCTGAAACGGCTCCACTCCACGGGGCGGAACCCGATTTTCAGAAGAAGGAGGTGTACTCATGCCCAACGTCAAAAATCAAGAGACTCTCGCCGTTATCAAAGAGGAGCTCAGCAACGCCGGCGCTGTCTGGGTCGTCGATTACTGCGGCCTGACCGTTAAGGAGGTTCAGGAGCTTCGTCGTTCCGTTCGCGAGGCTGGTGCTTCCATGAAGGTGTACAAGAACACCCTCGTGCACATCGCCCTCGAGGATGCCGAGCTGCCTACGCTCGACGACATGCTCAACGGCCCGAGCGCATTCGTGTTCGCTGGTGAAGACGTTGCTGCTGCTGCGAAGGCCGTCAAGAACTTCGCTAAGGGCAACGACAAGCTGGAGATCAAGGGTGGCTTGATGGAAGGCAAGGCCGTTACCGCCGCCGAGGTCGAGGCTATCGCTTCTCTGCCCTCTCGCGAGGAACTGCTCGCCCACATCGCTGCCGCTATCAACGGTGTTGCCAAGGCTCTCGCCGTTTGCGTCAATGGCGTGCCCCAGGGTCTGGCCCAGGTCACCAAGGCCGTCGCCGACCAGAAGGCTGCTTAATTGCAACCGCAGCGTAAAACGCGCTGCATAACATTCAACAATCCGGCCAGGCGCAAGGGCGCATGGCCCCTTTGAAAGGAAAGCTATCATGGCTGTTACTCGTGAAGAGATCATCGAGGCTCTGAAAGAAATGACCCTGCTCGAGGCTTCCGAGCTCGTTAAGGACATCGAGGAGACCTTCGGCGTTTCCGCTGCTGCTCCCGTCGCTGTTGCTGCTGCTCCTGCTGAGGGTGGCGCTGCTGCTGAGGAGAAGACTGAGTTCGACGTTATCCTCGAGGGCTTTGGCGACAACAAGATCGCTGTCATCAAGGTTGTCCGCGAGATCACCGGTCTTGGCCTGAAAGAGGCCAAGGAGGTCGTCGAGGGTGCTCCCAAGGCTGTCGTCGAGGGCGTTGCCAAGGACAAGGCTGAGGAAGTCAAGGCTCAGCTCGAGGGTGCTGGCGCTGCCGTTACCCTGAAGTAATTTTACGCGGTTCTACGAACCGCGTATTATGCCGACGCTGCGCGGGTCTCTCGCGGCACGTTTCGGGTTCTGCTTTCGGCTCGCGTACCAAAAGTACGCGTCGCCTCGGCATCGCCCGAATCGCACTCGCGAGAGACCCGCTCGCTGACATATATATGTCCAGCGAGGTAAGGCACCAAGAGCCGGGATTCGTCCCGGCTCTTTTTTGTAAGGTTTCTCGGCATGCGATTTTGACCGTGTGGAATCTGCCGAAATCGCATATCGAAAGGCCCTATAAAAAGAGGTACAGCGTAAATTGGATTCTTCGCTTTCGGCTTGGAATGCAGATCCGATAGATTCCGCACGAGCCGAACAGCACTTAATGTGCTGTTCGCGCGAGTCAGGACTTGACCGAAGCGGAGCTGCATTCCGAGCTGAAAGCGACGAGTGCGAAAAACGCTTCAAGAGGAGACTCGATGTCGAAGCACGATAAGGCTCAGGATAAGACCAATGCCATGCGCATGTTCGATGCGGCGGGGTTGCCGCACGAAGTTTTGTTTTACGACGCCGAAGCTGCGGTTTCGGGCGCGGAAGTTGCTGCGGCTCTGGGCCAGGATCCCGATCAGGTGTTCAAAACGCTCGTGACCATTGGCAAGAGCGGCGAGCATTATGTGTTCATGGTTCCTGTCGAGGGGGAGCTGAATCTTAAAAAGGCTGCCTCGGCGGCGGGGGAGAAGAGCATTGCGATGATCAAGTCGCGCGAGTTTCTTCCTTTGACGGGATATATTCATGGCGGATGCAGCCCGCTTGGCATGAAAAAGGTATTCCCCACGTTCATCGATGAGACCGCAATCCTATTCGATACCATTATGTATTCAGGCGGCCGTCGTGGGTGCCAGATCTGCTCATCGCTTGCTGACCTGCAGAAACTTGTGGATGTTCAGACTGCTGACATTACGGCTTAACGCCTCGGGTTGCTTCAATCGCCATGATCCGCACGGCTTCGGAAATTTTTTTAAAAAAGTTCTTGCATGAGCCGCCGGAGTTTGTAATAATATCCGAGCTGCCGCAAACGAAGCGGAAAGCACGTCCCCATAGTCTAGAGGTTAGGACGCGGCCCTTTCAAGGCTGAGACACGAGTTCGATTCTCGTTGGGGGCACCACCGAAATTTGAAAGCCGCCTGTTCAGGGCGGCTTTTTTCGTATCGAGGCGCGGAGGGATCCCATGGAAAAAATCGTGCTGTTCTCGAGTATGGACGCCGCGCTTGCCGCCCGAAAACGTATGGCGCGCGCCTGCGATTCCGAAGTATTCGCGACAACGTATTCCACGCCGCGCGCCTGGCTTGGTGAGCTGTGGGAAGCCTACGGCGACTCTCGCTGCATTGCTGCGCGTTTTGAGAGAAGCGTTGCGCTCTTTTCCGCCTTGGAGGCGCAAGGCGACGCATTGTGGGCGTCACAGGGCACCTGGCGCCTTGCAATGCGTTTGATTGACGGTGGATTGGGCACCGTCGAACTCGATGCCGCGCTTTCCGGGGCGGCTTCCGCTGAGGCGCTTCCGGCTGGCTGCGAAGCTCTTTTAAACTGCGTGCGCGCGTATGAGGGCATTTTGTTGCGCGCGGGCCTCATCGATGAGGGAAGGGCATGGCGCGTTCTTTCTGAAGAACAAGTTCTATTGCCTGAATGCGAAGTCGTTCTGCAGGATGTTCGCCCCGCATGTGCGCTTGAGGAATTCCTCGTGAGCCAAAACGCGACTGTGCGCGAAGAGTCGGCATTTTCAGGCACAATCGAGCGAGCTCCGGAAGGCATTGCGGTTCGATTCGCGTTTCCCTCGGGGCGATATGCCGAACCCGCGTTGCTCGCCGAGTTTATTTCGAATGTACCCGCCTGCGAAACCGTGGGCATTGCTTCTCGCAACCCGCGTGCACTCTATGAGGCTATTGCGCCTGCGCTGCACTCATTGGACATCTCGGTGGCATGTCGGGCGAGCATCCCATTCGCTGCGACCGATTTTGGCCGCGCGTTTGAGTGCGCCGCCGCATTGTGCTCCGCCGATTGCGTCGATGTTGCTGCCGCTGCCGATTTCGCGTTGAACCCGTTTTCTCGCATGGGCAAGCGTGCGGCGTTCGACTTCGCGGCTACCATTCGCGGCAATCGCCTTATTGATAAAGAGGCATGCCTCGCATTGCTTCGCGAAGAAAGCCGCGCTTTTGAGTATTTCGAAGACCTCGTCGAATCGCCTGAGGCTGTCGCGATTGCCGGCGTATTTGAAGACGCCGCTCGCTCGATCGGCGCGGGCCGTGAGGCGTATACCAAAGAACAGCTCTCGGCAATCGGAACGCTGCGCGATGTATTTGGCGCAGCCTGCGCGATGGACGCCGAGCAAAGCGCGTGCGTGGCGGCGCTCGAATGCGCGAGCGTCAACGTTTCGCGTCAAGCCGAAGGGGGCAGCCCGCGCGTCGTGATTATGTCGCAGGCGCAGCTTGCTGCGTGCGAGCCGCGTTCGTTTGACCATGTGGTGCTCACCGACATGACAAGCGTCGCCTATCCGTTGAAGGAAACGCACGATATAGCGGTCGAGATACTTGACGCGCTTGGAATCGGCCGAGGCCCCGAGGCGCTCCTTCGCGCCCGCGAGGCGTTCTCGGGCTGCGTGCGTGCGGCTGGCGCAAGCGTGCTCATCGAGCGCTGCTTGAACGACGAAAACGCCGCGCCCACCTATCCCGCTGCCGTGGTGCAGGAATTCGTTGATTGCTATCGAGCCGACACCACTAACCCCGACGATATCGATAACCCGTTCTCGCTGCCCGAAGCGCTCCAGGTGGGCATGCTGCAGCGTGGCGAAGAAGCACTCTATGAAAACGCGAGTGCGCGCGACGCGCGCCAGGAGGTATGCGCCCGCGTTGAGGCGCCGAATATGGGCCGCGTGTCGGAACCGTATCGAAGCGCGCTCGTGCTGCCGCGCCGCGGGAAGGGCGGCGTTGTGGTGAGCGAGCCGTGCTTTTCCGCATCGCAAATCGAAAGCTATTTGGAATGCCCCCAGAAGTGGTTCGCGCTGCGCCGCCTTCGTCTCGACGAGCTCGACGAGACGTTCGGCGCGAAAGAGATGGGCGACTTCTCCCATAGCGTGCTCGAAGATTTCTACAGGCGTTTTCAGGAAAGCGTTGGGCCGAAGGTTGAAGAGGGCGCGCTGCCTGCCGCGCGTGAGCTTATGCGAAGCGTGCTCGAAGACCATGAAGCCGCGCAGTATGGCATGAAGCCGATGAGCAACCGTCTTGTTGCCACAACCGAGTTCGAGCGCCGCGAAGTCGCCGACCTCAAGCGCAAGCTCGTCGATTTCCTCGAAACTGAGGCGCAGCTTCTGCCGGGCTTTCACCCCGCGCATTTTGAGTACGACATTCCAGCGGCGAGCCCTGTTGCGTATGCGGGCCATTTGCTCATGGGCACAATCGACCGCATCGACGTGGACGACCGGGGTCGCGCGATTATCGTGGATTACAAAAGCTCGCTTTCGCCCGAATACGATTTGTATGAAGGCGAAAAGCAAGGCGGCGCGATGCGTCACGGCAAGGTACAGGCACTCATTTATGCACAGGCGATTCGTCGCCTGCTCGGGCTTGACGTGGTGGGCGCGATTTATGTTCGCTACGGCCGCACACCTGCCGCGTCGGGCGCGCTCGACAAGAGCATAGAGCCACTGCATGTTCCTGGTTTGAAGGCCGATCGCTGTGTGTACAAGGGGGAGTTCGGCCCCGCGTTCGGCGATTTGCTCGACGCGACCGAGGAACGGGTCGCCAAGGCGCTCGACCAGCTTTTGGCGGGCGTTGTGCCGGCCTCGCCTTCGAGCGATTCGGCGTGCTCATTCTGTCCTGAAATCACCTGCCCGCAAAGGAGGGGGTAGCGCGATGGATTTTTCGACGTTCAAAGAAGGCCAGCTGCGTTGCGTGAAAACGCTCGATGCTCCCGTGGCGGTGTCGGCGGGCGCGGGCAGCGGAAAAACCTTCACGCTCACCCAGCGCATCGCATGGGCCTTGCTGCCTGGGTCGGGCGCTGATGGCGCTCCGTTTTTGGAAGACATCGACCAGGTTTTAGCCATCACGTTTACCGATAAGGCTGCTGGAGAAATTAAATCGCGCGTGAAGGCGACGCTTGCTGCCGAAGGTATGGCGGCCCAGGCACTCAAGGTCGACGATGCGTGGATTTCAACCATCCATGGCATGTGCTCGCGCATCTTGCGCATGCATGCCACGGAGCTGGGCATTGACCCCGCGTTTTCGGTGCTCGATGAGGCGACGGCCGCCGACTTGTTCAACGCCGCGGTGGAAGAAGTGCTTGCGGGGCAAAACGAATTCTGGTCGCCGGGCGGTCTCGATGCGCTGTTTTCGGAATACCCCGCGTGCTCGCATGGCGGCTTCGCCCAAACGTCCATTGAAGACATGATTCGCGAAATCGCCCGCGCGGCAATTGCGAGCCCGCGCGGCATGGAATGCGTATGCCTTCCGCCGCAGCCGCGCCCTGCTGGCGTAATCGCTCGCGAGTTGCTCGAGCTTGTGACGGCCGCGCGCGACGCCGCGACGCCTTCCGCCGGGAAGAAATCGGCCGACGCGTTCCTCGAGAAGGCCGACAAATTCCTCGAGAAGGCCAATGCGCTGCTTGCTTCGGGCGAGGTTTCGGGCGAAGCGCTTCTGAGGCTTGCCGACGCGTGCCCGTTCCCTGCCGCGAATTTTGGCTCGAAAGAATACAAGGCCCTCGCGAAAGAGATGCAGCGCGAGGCGGCGCAGCTTGGCCAGGAGGCCCGCTTCGCGTTCGCGCAGCCGCTGTTGAGCGACCTTGTTGGTTTGGCCGGCAAGGTCTATACAGCGTATAACTCGAAGAAACGCGAGATGGCGGCGCTCGACAACGATGACCTGCTCATTTTGGCCGCGCGGGCATTGAAGGAAAACGGGCACGTTCGCGAGGCGTTTTCCGACAAATTCAAACTCATTATGGTCGACGAATTCCAAGACACCGACCAGCTGCAAATCGATATGGTGCGCACCATGGCGGGCGCGCGCGGCGAGCGTTTGTGCACGGTGGGCGATGCCCAGCAAAGCATCTACCGCTTCCGCGGCGCCGACGTTGCGGTGTACGACCGCCATGTGCAGCACGTGCGCGAAAACGACCCGAGCATGCCCATCGTGCTGCCCGACAACTTCCGCAGCCATGCCGACATTCTGAGCTTCGTCGATCGCGTTTTTGAGCAGCGCGAGGTATTCGGCGAATCATTCATGTCGCTTGCCCCGTCGCGTATTGAGGCGAAGGTGAAGCACCCGTTTTTGGCTGGTCCCGGTCGCGTTGACGTGCTGTGCACCACATACCCCGGCGCAAGTGGAATCGATAAATCTGACGTGGTTGCCCTTGAGGCGCGCCGCATTGCGGAACGCTTCGCCGAGCTGCGCGAAGCGGGCCATGCTGCGGGCGACATGGTAGTGCTGCTGGGCCGCATGACGAACGCCGACGCCTACGCCGCCGCGCTGCGCGAAGCTGGTTTCGCATGCGTTATTGCGGGCGGTTCTATTTTTTCGCGTGCGCCCGAGGTGCGCGTGGTGCAGCGACTGGCCGAGGTCATCGCCAATCCCAAGGAGACGGCGTCGCTTTTCGAATTGCTCGCGAGCGACATGTTCGAGCTTTCGGCCGACGATTTCGTCGCACTGTCGACGTGCTTCGACGAGGCTGCGGGCATCAATCGCCGCCGCAGCCTCGATATTGGCTTCAGGCAGCTTGCCGAGGGCGATATGCCGAACGTCTCGCCGCAGCTTGCCTGCGCGGTGCGCGTGATTAATTCGCTCTCTGAACAAGCGGGCGTGCAGCCCACGTCGCGCATTATGATGAATGCCGTGCGCGACTCGGGTTGGCTCACGCGCCTTGAGCGCAAAGAGGCCGAAGGCCTCTCGGTCGCCGGCAACGTGTTCAAAGCCATTCGCCTGGTCGAGGGCTTTGAGGCGCAGGGGGCATGCGGCCCCGCCGATTGCGCGGCGCGTTTGGCGGCGCATATCGAGCGAGCCAAGGAAGCTCCGGGCGCACTTTCGGCCGAGGGCGGCGATTTCGTGCGCATTATGACGGTGCATGCGAGCAAGGGCCTGGAATTTCCCATTGTGGCCGTGGCCGAAATGGCGACGGGCGCGGGACGCTCGAGCGCGTTCGCGCTGCAGACCATCGATGGCGTCGCCTATGTGTCGCTTGCGCCGCAGCGTTCGGTCGCTTCGGCGGCTTCGACGTCGCTTCTGAAGAAGTGCATATCGAAAGATTATGCGGCGTTACTCGATTACGAAGGCGAAGTCGATGCCTCGTTTGTGGCCAATGCGTCGAGCGCTGCTTTGCGCCGTGAGGCTATGGCTGAATACGAAAGCACGCAGGAGCTGCAGGAACGCCGCCGCTTGTTGTACGTCGCCCTTACTCGTGCGAAGGAAGCCCTGGTGGTTGCCATGACGACCAAGCGCGATAAGGAAGGCGGCTCGGGCGCTTCGTCGGGCGTGTATGGCGATATCGCGCACGCGCTGTTCGGCGAGGAAGGCGATATCCCCGAAAAGGAATGCGCGGTGCCGTTCGGCGGAAGCGCGCCTGCCCGCGTTTCGCGCTACGACGTGCACGAAGGCGAATTCGACGCGCCGCAGGTCGAAGACGCTGCGGAAGCCCCCAGCGGCGACGTGGCGTGCGAGGCTTCGGGCGCAGGCGCGGATGGGCCTGGTTGCGTGGGCGATTGCTCGGCCCAGCCGGGTATCACGTGCGCTTCCGATTCGAATAGCATGGAGATTCGCGAGGCGGGCGATGCTTCGTGCGACCAGATAGCTGGCACGGCTCACGCGCGTGCGCTTGTCGACGTGTTCGAGCCCATGGCCGCTCCCGAATTGGACGAGGTTGCGTATAAGTCCGCCCGCGATAATGTGACGAGCTATTCCGCCCTTGCGCAGGTGCATTCGGCTTATGCTGCGAGCGCCAGCGATGCGGCGGCGGGCGAGGCCGTGTCCGAGATAAGCGACGACGATGCGTTTTGGGAAGAGCTTGGCGCGCGTTTGCTCGCCGACGCCGACAAGGCGACCGACGTGGGATCGGCATTCCACGTGCTTGCCCAGCGCGCGGCTCGATGTGCGGTCGCGAGAGGCGAAGAAGGCCGTCCCGCTGCGATCGAGATGCCTTCGCGCGAGGCGATCGATGCTGCCGTGCACCGCATGGGGTGCGCCCCAGCCACCGTCGACCGCGTGCAGCGCGCGCTCGAGCGCTGGTGCGAGAGCGGCGTTGCCGCAAACATGGCGAGCCATCGCGTGTTGCGCGCCGAACTGCCGTTCTTCGTGGCGTTCCCTGTGGCCGAGCCAGGTGGGGAATGCGCCTATCTGGAAGGCTCCATGGACCTGTTCGCGTGCGACGAGATGGGTGCGGGCGACGCGTATATCGTGGATTACAAAACGGGCGGATCGCCAAAGGGACATGGGGACGATTTGGTCGAAAAGCATCGCCTTCAGGCGGAATGCTACGCTTATGCCGCGCTCGTGCATGGTTTTAGCCGCGTACAGGCAACGTTCGTGCGCGTGGAGGCGCCGGCCGAAGACGGCTCGCCTCAAACGGTACAGTACCTGTATGAGCAAAGCGACATGCCGCAGCTGCTTCAGGGCATTCAAAGCGCATGGGCGGCATTGCGAGAAGGCAACTAATGGCCGACGGCAACAAAAAGACGGCGGCTGCGTGTGGCAAGCAGCCCGCCTCGCGCGCCAAGAAGACCGCCTCGTCGAACGCATCGCCGCAGGTCGAAGGCCAGCGCGCACGCCGATTCGGCACCTACGCGAGCGCGCCGCGCACGAGGGCCCAGGCGAAACGCATCGCCGCAGGCCTTTCCGTGGGTGCGCATCGCGTAAAGAAGGCGAGCCGCGAGGGTTTGTGGTACGTGTCGGTGGCGCGCGACAATCGCCCGCTTACGCGAGAGAGCTGCCGCGAGGCGCGCTGTGTGCTTGCTGCGCTTCCGGAAAAGCGTCCGTATGTGAGCGCCGCCACCCATGCGAGCATGCAAGGCAATAAAAGCAAAGATACCAAGCCTGAGTTGCTTGTGCGTGAGCGTTTGCGCGAGGCGGGACTTGGCGGCTATCGCCTGCAATGGAAGGCACCCGGCCGCCCCGATGTGGCGTGGCCAGGCAAGAAGGTGTGCCTGCTCATAAATGGCTGCTTCTGGCACCGGTGTCCGAAATGCAACCCTCCCGCGCCGAAGAAGAACCTCGAATACTGGGTGCCGAAATTCCAGCGCAACGTGGAACGCGACCAGCGAAACCTCGCTTTGCTGCAAGAGCAGGGGTGGCGTGTGCACGTGATTTGGGAGTGCGAGCTGAAAAAGAAGACCATCGATGCGACGTTCGAATCGCTCATTCCCGTTCTTCGCGAGGAATTGGATAAGTAAGAAATTGCCTAAGCGGCCCGGGCGGACATGCGGTTCCGCTTCGGTCAAGTCCTGGCTCGCAGTTGCCGCCTCGGCTTTGCCGAGCGGCAACAGCGCCCGCTCGGGCGCAGAAGTTTGGGATTGAAATGCCCGCAGGGCATTTCAACGTGCGGAATCTAGCGAAACCGCATGTCCAGTCCGCCGGGCATTTCGAGGATGAAGTTGGAATAATGCCGTTTGCTGAATGATGGTCGCTCTTTCGTTTGGGAAGGAATGCGGGCGTGTCGGGCGTGCGATTCCGATAGATTCCGCACGAGCAGAAGGCGCCAGTGGCGCCTTCGTCGCGAGCAG
>ENA-OUQG01000911-OUQG01000911.1-human-gut-metagenome-genome-assembly--contig:-NODE-911-length-17162-cov-17.654644_pt1 | contig 17162 bp, 15 predicted proteins | sample MGYA00237943_ERZ548823 | MGnify/ENA primary metagenome ERZ548823 (study PRJEB26490, sample SAMN05194731) | human gut metagenome | biome: terrestrial biome; feature: human-associated habitat; material... | reverse complement strand
CACCTCGCCGTCCCGGTCGGTGCCCTGAATGTTCACGGTCACGGCGTCGTACTTTTCGAGCAGCATGCACGGATCGTTGACCTCGCGCACCTGCTCGAGCGAAATTTCCTTCGGCTCGTCGGCGTTTTTATCGTTGTTGTTCGTGTCGCCGCCCTGCGTGCCGCAGCCCGCGAGCAGGCTCACGACGCAAAGCGCGCCAATGCTTGCTTTCTTCCAGTTTTTCACCTTGGTTTCCTCCTTATTTGGGTGCGGACTTACGCCCGCATTCTAAAGCTTTCTAATGGTTCTCTTCCAGCGGCACGATATAGACCGTTGCACTCTCGCCGCTCGTGTCGATGCCCGCCTGATAGTCGATCTCCTGACTCAACGCTGCATCATAATAGATATTGCTGCCGGTACGGCAGGCAAACATGGCATAGCTGCCGCGCGTCACGCGGTACTGCTGTGTTTCCTCGTCCGCTGTGCCGGGGTCGTAGATGAGCGTCAGCAGGCAGGTGTCAGCACTGTCGGTCTCGTGCAGTGCTTCGCCCGCAAGGTCACGCTCAGGCGCGTAGGGCTCATCGTAGCTCCAAGTGTAGCGCATCTTGCCGTTAAAGGCCTCATCATCTGCAGCATGATCAGTCACTGTCATGGCGTGAAGCTCGCCGGATCCAGGTTCAACTTCGTAGAGCGTCTTGCTGTGATAACCGCCAAGGTTCGGATATGTCACACTCCCGGAGAGCAGGTACACACCATTCTGTAATCCGATCGTTTCCTCGCTCTCCTCGGTGCCCATCTCAAATTCCGCAATTGCGGGCAGATCAGCAAGAACATACATCTCGTAATCTATTTTGGTGAAGCAGGTCATCATCGTTCTCTCTTCGTTCGATGATCGATCCAGATACACTTTTCCGTTTGCCTGCGTCCAGCGCTCTTTTGCACTGGCCGGATAATTCTCGCTCGGATCATACCCATAATGCCCCCAGGACACGACATTTCCATCCGCATTACGGGTGTACTGCACTCTGGCGGTATAAGTCACATCGCCATTTTCATCGGTGTACTGTACATTCACCGTCACGACCTCATGTCTTTCGAGCAGTGCAAGGGGTATATTGATCCCTCGAAGATCCTCGACGGTATAATCCTCGCCATCTTTCAGCCCACAGTCGCCTCCGCAGCCTGCAAGTAAGCTCGCAGCGCATAAAGCAACGGTGACGGCTCTCTTCCAGCTTTTCATGGTGTGCTCTCCTCTCTCATCTCCCGTCAGTCTTGATCGCCGCTTTTCACATAGATGGTCGTACTGCCGCCGTCCGGCCACTCGATCTCAGGGGTTTGATACTCCTGCGTCATGGCGGCGTCGCAGTAAAGCATGACGCCCTTACCACTCTCTGGGGAAAAGTACGCTGCGCTCGGCACGGTAAAGTGCTGCTCGTGCTCCTGCGCGGTGCCCGGGTCCCACACGAGCGTGATTTCATGCTTGGGAACATCGTCCGACAGCATCAGCGCGTAGAGGTCTTCCTCCGGCTCGTAAGAGCGGTCATAGCGGTATGTATACGTTCCCGTGGCAAAGCAGGTGTCTTTTCCCTGCAAGTCTTTTCTGTGCCGCTCCAATTTGATCGCCATAAGGTCGTCGGAGGTCGGATCAATATAGAGCCATCGCATCGAGTAGTCACTGTCATCGCTGGTGAAGTAATGCTTGACTTCCATCACGAGCTGACCGTCCTGCTCATACGGCTCTCCGGCCTCCACGGTGATACCGTCACCGGCCACGAGCAAAAACGGTTCCCGCGCGGTACTTTCTTCGTACCACTCATCCGTTCCGCAGGCGATCACACTGGCAATTCGAGCGCTGCCGTCATCATTTGTTCCAGCGATAATGCACATACCGTCCGGCACTTCATCCAGGCAGACATTCACGCTATAAATATCGTCTGCGCCGTACTCATCATAATACCAGCCGTGGCTCCAGCTTTGCAGCCGGCCTTCTTCGTCGCGCGTGTACTGGTCAGTGCTCTTGACGTCCTGACCGCCGTTGCTGCTGTCTGTGCTCTCCCGTACAATAGTCACCACCTCGTGCCGTTCAAGCAGCGCGGAGATCGTGTTCCGCTCACAGACGTCTTCATAGGTGATGGGATGCTCTTCCGCCATATCGGTCTGTTTCTCCGTCTCTCTGCAGCCCATGAGCAGCAGCGCGGCGGCAAGTGCGAGGGCACTCATTAGTCCCCAGCGGTTCATTTTGTTTCTCCTCTCATCGTCTTCTTTCCATCTTGATTATGCGGAGCTTTTTTCGTTCCGTACATTCTCTTAGACGAGAAATTTCTCAAAAAGTTTCCCCCTTATGATTTTTTAAGAAACTTTTTTCTTTCCCGTGCGAGCTCTTGCATTTTCCGCCGACACGGCATACAATGAGGACACATTTCACCCGGGAGGGGCGTTTTTATGAACTATATTGGCATCGACCTCGGCGGCACGAACATCAAGGGCGCACTCGTGAGCGCGAAGGGCGAGATCTTAAAGGAGCATTCTATCCCGACGTGCGTCGATCTCGGCCCCGAGGCGGTCGCGGGACGCATCGGTCAGGTCATCGCGCAGCTCTCTATCGGCGAGGACACCGTCGGCGGCGTGGGCGTCGGCTGCCCCGGCACGGTGGACGACGCAAGCGGCATCGTGCGCTTTGCGGCGAACCTGAATTTTGTGAACTTCGACCTGCGAAGCGCGCTGCGCGCGCACACTGCGCTTCCCATCCACCTCGGCAACGACGCAAACGCCGCGGCGCTGGGCGAGGCGCTGTTCGGCTGCGGCCGCGGCGCGGAGAGCACCATCGTCGTCACGCTCGGCACGGGCGTCGGCGGCGGCGTGGTGCTCGGCGGCAAGCTCCTGACAGGCTACACGGGCGCGGCGAGCGAGATCGGCCACATGGTCATCGCGGAAAACGGCGAAGAGTGCACCTGCGGCAGCCGCGGATGCTTCGAGGCCTACTCCTCCGCCACGGCGCTGATCCGCGATACGAAGCGCACCATGGCCGCGCACCCCGAGAGCCTGCTGCACGCGATTGCCGCGGAGCAGGGCGGTGTCGACGGCCGCACAGCGTTTCTCGCCAAGGAGCGCGGCGACGAGGCGGGCGCGCAGGTCGTGGAGGACTACATCGAGCATCTGGCCTGCGGGCTCACAAATCTTGTCAACATTTTCTTCCCCGAAGTGCTGGCCCTCTCGGGCGGCGTAGCAAATCAGGGCGACGCGCTGCTCCTGCCGCTGCGCGAAAGGGTGCGCGAGCGTTCGTTCGGCTCGCGCTATGCCGTCTCGCACACGCGCATCGAGCTCTGCACGCTCGGCTACCGCGCGGGCGTGATCGGCGCGGCGATGCTCGCGCGCGAGTGAGCGTAAAATAGCGCAAGATATGATAAGGCCCTCCGCATTTCTGCGGAGGGCCTTTTTTACCGGTAGCCGTCGGGCTCGGCCGAGCCTTCGATCAAAAACTGCACCTCGTCCACGCCGCCGAGCGACAAAATGGACTGCTCGAGCGCGCTCAGCATCAAATCGCGCTCCGCCTCGTTCTCCGGCAGTGAGCCGCTCGCAGGGAGATTCAGATAGCACACGCCGTTTTCGATGCGAGAGGAGATGACCGCAAAGTCCTCCGGCAGGAGCGAGACGAGCGAATCGTCCTCCGGCCCCTGCGCGAGCGCTTCGAGCAGCGCGTTCACGCGCGTCTGGCCCTCGTAGAGCGCGAGCGTCTGCTGCTCGGCGCGCAGCTCGCCTGTCTTGCTGTCGAGGAAATAAAGCGACACGGTGATCGGCCGCAGGCCACTCTCACGCGAGGAAAGCAGCGTATCCGCCGAGAGCAGCACTTGCGTCTCGCGGTACGGCAGCTCGCGCCCGTCCGCTGTGATGCTCACAGCGTTCACATTCGGCAGCTGCGTCAGCGTCAGCGTGATGCAGTAGTCAGCGAGCGACAGGTCGATGCCCGTCAGGCGCGCATACTGTGCGCTCAAGTCGATCTGCGCGCGGCGGCCCGACACCTTGAGCGACTTGAGCGCCGTTCCCTCCGGGATGGGCGACGAGAGCGACGGCTCGTCGGGCCCTGCGAGCAGCGCCTCCATCAGCGCGCGGACACAGTCTTCGGTCTCCATCGCGCCGTCGAGCGTCAGACGTTTTTCCTGCGTGCGGATGGCGTCGCCGCCGCCCGCGGAGTTGGGATCGCTGAGAAAATAGAGCTCGTAGCCGTTCTCGTCCATTTCCTGCGCGTGCTGGGCCGCGCAGGCGCAGAGAAGCGAAAGCAGGAGGACTAATGCCGCAGTCAGGGAAAGACGTCTTCTCATGTCTCATCCCCTCCCTCTTCGCAGCGCGGCAGGCGCACGGTAAACACCGTGCCGCCGCCCTCGCGGGCGCGGACCTCGATGCTGCCGCCGCGGCGGCGCGCCGTGTCGGCGGCGATGGAAAGGCCAAGGCCTGTACCGCCCGCGGCGCGCGAGCGCATCTTGTCCACGCGGTAGAAGCGGTCGAAAATGCGGGGCATGTCCCCCTCCGGAATGCCGATGCCATTGTCGCTGACAGTGAGAAGGCAGTCCTTTTCATCCCCCGCGAGCAGCAGCTTCACAAAGCCGCCGGGGCGGTTATACTTGATGGCGTTTTCCGTCAGGTTGTAGATGATTTCGTGAATTTCATCCTCGCTCGCAAGGGTCTGTCCCTCGCGGCGAATTTCATATGAGAGGTCGACCTGCTTTTCCTCGGCCACAAGGCGCAGCATGCGCACCACGCGCGCCATCACGGACGAGAGGTCGACGCGCTGCGCCTCGGGCAGCATGCCGCTGTCCAGGCGCGTCAGGCGCAGCAGATTTTCCGTGATGCGCGCCAGGCGCTCGGACTCCTGCTCGATATCACCGACAAATTCGCGCACGGTCTGCGCGTCCATGTTCTCCGTCTGCAAAATGGAGTCGGACAGAAGCCTGATGCCCGCCAGCGGCGTTTTGAGCTCGTGGCTCGCGTCCGACACGAAGCGGCGGCGCGCGTCCTCCGTCGTTTGCAACCGGTCAGCCATGTCGTTGAACTCGGCGGCGAGCTCGCTGATCTCGTCGTGCCCGCCGACCTCGGCGCGGTGGCTGTACGAGCCCTCGCGCATCTTGCGGATGGCGTCGGTCAGTACGCCGAAGCGCCGCGTCAGCACACGGGATAAGAGTACGCTGATCCCGCCGGCGAACACCAGCACGACCGCCGAAATCGTCAGGAGATTGCGCTGCAGGGACAGCAGCAGCTCCGCTTGCTCGGTGTCGTATTCGTAGGCATACACCGCGCCGATGGTCTGGCTGTGGTAGATGACCGGCGAGGCCGCGCGGCTTTTGAACGCCTTGTCCGAAAATTCGGTGTAGAAGACGTCCTCCCCGCGAAGCGCCTGCACAAGCTCTGTATAAAAGGCGTAGCGGCCGATCGCGCCGTCGGTTTCGCGCGTGTCATATAGCACGCGGCCCGAGGCGTCCGTCACAAGCACGCGGGAGATGCCCGTCTCCTCCACGAGCGTCATCGCACCCGCGACGTTTTCCTCGCTCAGCTCCTCAAGGCCGGAGAGCGCCGTCACCATCACCGAGACGCTGCCCTGCAGCGAGCTCTGCTTAGAGCGGAACGTCAGGTTTTCCGACGTGATGAGCGGATACGTGTTCAGCAGGATCAGCACCGCCAGAATGATGGCGATATAGCTGAAGCTGAATTTTCGCTGCAGGCTCGCATGCATCTGCACGGCGCTGCCCCCTTTCTCTTTCTTTTAGTGGGAAATCAGTCCTTCAAGTAGTACCCCACGCCCCATTTGGTCAGGATGTGCTGCGGCGCGGCGGGGTTTTCCTCGAGCTTTTCGCGAAGCCGCCGGATGTGCACATCCACTGTGCGGTAGTCGCCTGCGTAGGTGTAGCCCCAGACGAGGTCCATCAGATTTTCGCGCGAGTAAACGCGGCGCGGATTCTTGACAAGAAGCTCGATGAGGTCGTATTCCTTGGCCGTGAGCTCGACGATCTCGCCGTTTTTGACGGCGACGCGCTGCTCGGGGTCGAGCGTGATGCCGCCCGCGGTCAACAGGAGCGTTTCAGGCTGCTTTTGCTGCGGTGCGGCGTTCGCGCGGCGCAGCAGCGCGCGGATGCGCGCTTTGAGCTCTAGGATGTTGAACGGCTTTGTGATATAGTCGTCCGCGCCGGACTCAAGGCCGATGATCTTGTCGGCGTCCTCGCTGCGGGCGGTCAGCATGATGATGGGCACATTGGAAAATTCGCGGATGCGCATGCAGGCCGTCAGCCCGTCCACCTGCGGCATCATCAGATCGAGGATGATGAGGTCAAACCCGCCGCTTTTCGCCATGTCGATGGCGGTCGCGCCGTCGTAGGCGGTCTCGACCGTGTAGCCCTCGTTTTCCAGATTGAATTTCATGCCCTTGACGAGAAGCTGCTCGTCGTCAACCACCAGAATTTTCATTGCCATCCTCCTCCGTGAATGTGATCTCCGCGCGGAATCCCTCGAGCTTCGCCTCTCCGATGCCCTTGACGTTCAAAAGGTCCTCCGCCGCCGTAAAATCGCCGTGCTCTGCGCGGTAGTCGATGATCGCCTGCGCGAGCGACGGGCCGATGCCCGTCAGCGTTTCAAGCTCCTCCGCCGTCGCGGTATTGACGTTCACAAGCGTCACAACGCGCGTGGGCGCGGTGATCTCGTCGGTCTTGTCCTGCGTCGTCACGGTGTAATTCCCGTGCGAGGCACCCTCGTAGGCCGTTTTGTGCAGAAAAACGAGCGAAACGGCGAACAGCACCGTCAGCGCGGCGAGCACAAGGTAGACGCCGCTGACTTTGGTTTTCTTTTCTTGCTTTTCCACGGTTGCGCTCGCCTGCCTTTTTTGCTATACTGATGTCGAAGCGTGCCGAACGGCGCGCTCCTCTTCACTGTATTCTATATTTGATTGTATCATACAACGAGGTATATTTCCATGAAAAAACGCCGCTTGTTTTCACTTTTTTTATCTTTTGCGCTCCTGCTCCCGCTCTTTTCACTGACGAGCGCCGACGCCTATGAGGACTTCACACTCGACGCGAAGGCTGGCCTTCTCATTGAGGCCGACACGGGCGAAATTCTCTATGAGAAAAACGCCCATCAGGAGAACTATCCTGCATCGCTTACAAAGGTGATGGTCGCGCTGCTGGTGTTTGAGGCCATCGACGAGGGCAAGATCGCGCTGACCGACTCCGTCACTGCGACGGAATCGGCGTTCGAGGGGCTGTCGAGCGACGGCAGCACGGCGAACATCGTCCCCGGCGAAACGATGACGGTCGAGCAGCTGCTCAACTGCATGCTCATCGTCTCGGCGAACGAGGCGTGCAACATTTTGGGCGAAACGCTCTACGGCTCGGTCGACGCCTTTGTCGCGCGCATGAACGAGCGCGCGGCGGAGCTTGGCTGCGAGCACACGCACTTCGCCAACGCCACGGGTCTTCACAACTCCCAGCACTACACGACCGCGTGGGACCTCTACCTCATCACGCGCGAGGCGCTGAAGCATGACAAATTCATGGAGATCTGCAACTCCAAGAGCTACACCGTGCCCGCCACGAACATGACCGACAAGCCGCGTGAGCTGCATTCGACGAACTTTCTCATCTCCAACTGGCGCGCCCGCGGTTATGTGTACCGCGACGCGCAGGGCATCAAGACCGGCTCGACACCCGAGGCGGGCTACTGCCTCATTTCGTCCGCCCTGCGCGGCAGCCGCCACATGATCAGCGTGGTGCTGGGCGCAGAGCGCGTGACGCTCGAGGACGGTGTGACCATCCAGACGCGCAGCTTCTCCGAAACGTCGCGCATGTTCGACTGGGGCTTTGACAACTTTGTCCTCCGCGACATTCTCTCCTCCTCCGACCTTGTGCAGGAGGTGCCCGTCGCGCTTTCGAGCGAGGCGAGCTACGTTTCGACCCACGCGGCGGAGGATATCGCCTGCCTGCTGCCCGACAATGTCGAGCCCGACATGCTCGAGCGCACCGTGACGCTCACGAACGACACGGTCGACGCGCCCGTTTCCGCGGGCGACGTGCTCGGCAAGCTGACGCTCTCCTACAATGGTAAGGTCTACGCCGAGACGGACCTCTTAGCGCTGAACGATGTATCGGCCTCGTGGTTCCTGACGGCGCAGCGCAGGGTGTCTGACTTTTTCGCAAAGCCGCTCGTCCGCATTCTGTTGATCGTGGTCGTACTGCTGATCGCCGCGCTCGTCGTCTATGTGACGATGTTCTCCCGCCGCCGTCGCTACGGCCACCGCCGCCGCGGCGCGGCACACGGCGGCTACCACGGGCGGAGAAGAAGATTCTAAGTACTTCAAAAAAGCGGTAAAGCCGCTTTTTTGAGAAAGGCCACACTCCGCTTTGTGCCTTGCCGCCGCTGGCGGCTGCGACACGCGCGGAGCGAGAGGTGTCGATCGCCACGCGCTGGTCGCGGCGATCGACCATCAAAATTCTTTGCGTCTGCGAACGCAAAAGCAAAAATGAAGGGACGCGAAAGCGTCCCTTTTTAGTTGAGTGTGATCACGTTGTTCCCCTGCGGGAACTCCACGAAGCGGATGGAGTAGATGTCGGCGGTGATGTAGGCGCTGCGGCCGGGGTGGAACAGCGTGATATAGTCGTTTCCGACCTCCTGCAGCGTGCCGACCGCCACGACCGTGTTCTGCGAACCGACGAGGAAGCTCACGATGACTGCGCGGCCGATGTTGCGCGCGAGCATCCCCTTCCACGAATTGTAGGCCATCTTGTCGACGGTCTGCGACTCTTCGATCTTGTCGGGCGTGGGCTGGAACTGCCCGCTCGCGCCGCCCTGCGGCACGAGCGACATGCCCCCCGCCCCCGACGATCCTCCAAGCATTTCCTCATAGCTCTGGCTCGCGTTGTTGTTACTGTTGTTATTACTGCTATTATTGCTGCTGCCGCTCTGCTGCGCGCTCGCCATGGCAGGCACGGCAACCATCTGCTCATAAAGGCACGGCATGCTTTTTCCCATCTGGATCATAAAAACGTCCTCTCCCTTTCCCGTTGCTGCTGATTTGCTTTTCTCAGGTGTCGTAATACGCGGCGGTGGGGTTATAAAAACAGTGGTCGCCGATACGCATGACGAACGTCCCCACATTTGAAGGAAAATTCGCGCGGCAGGACGGCGAAAACGGGTTAAAGAACCACAGCGCCGTTCCAAGGCCGTTCAATCGGTTGCCCGCGATGGCCCAGTCCGCGATCTCGTAATGGATATCGGTCGGGCGCATGTTGTAGATGTTCTGCGGGTTGTAGCTGCCGCGCTCGGTCTCGCTCGCGCAGACGAACTGCCCCGGCTGAAAGATGATATTGCGGATGCTGCCCTGCCCCACGCGCGCGTATTCGCCGCCCGTCGAGCGCACGCGGTTCATCACGACGCTCGCCACGGCTTTCATCCCATTCTCGCCCTCGCCGCCCGCTTCGCACTCGATGAGGCGCGCGAGCAGCTCCCTGTCGGAATAGGCCATGTCGATCTCCTCCCCCATTTCTTCTTCCCCGACAGTCTATGCGCTTCCCGTGCGCATGGAAACCGAGACACGCAAAAAAAAGCACCGCAGATGAAATTCATCTGCGGTGCTTTCGCTTTGTTCAGTTTTCCTCGCCCGGCGGCGGAAGCTCTTCCGCTTCCGGCGGCGTCGCGCCGTAGGCGCCCTTCATCTTGAGCTCCTGCCACTGCTCTTTCGTGATAAGCAGCTGGCGGGGCTTCGAGCCCTCGAACGGGCCCACGATGCCGCGCGTCTCCATCTCGTCGACGATGCGCGCCGCGCGCGAATAGCCGAGCTTCAAGCGGCGCTGGAGCATCGAGACGGACGCCTGACCGGTCTCCATGACCACGTCGATCGCGGCGGGGAGCAGCTCATCCACATCGTCGGCGGCGTTCTGATCGGGCGCGGCATTGCCGCCTCCCTTGCCGCTGCCTTTCTCCTTTTCGGCGACGGCGGCGTTGATCTTGTCGATGACGGATTCGTCGTAGTCCGTCTCGCCGTTTTCCTTGACGAAGTTGACCACGCGCTCGATCTCCTCGCTCGAGATGAAGCAGCCCTGCACGCGCTTGGGCTTGCCTTCGCCCAGCGGGGCATAGAGCATATCGCCGCGGCCCACGAGCTTTTCCGCGCCCGCGGTGTCGAGGATGATGCGCGATTCCATCGCGGAGGCGACCGCGAACGCGATGCGGCTCGGGATGTTGGCCTTCATCAGGCCCGTGATGACGTCCGCGGACGGACGCTGCGTCGCGATAACCAGGTGCATGCCCGCGGCGCGGCCCATCTGCGCCACGCGGCAGATCGACTCTTCGACCTCCTTCGCCGCGACGAGCATCAAGTCGGCCAGCTCGTCGATGACGACGACGACGCTCGGCAGCTTTTTGAGCGTTTCGTCCGTCTCCGCCACCTTATTGTAGGAGGCAAGGTCCTTGACGTTGTGCTCGGAGAACATCTTGTAGCGCTTCATCATCTCGTACACGGCCCATTGCAGCGCGCCCGCAGCCTTTTTCGGGTCGGTGACGACGGGGATGAGCAGGTGCGGGATGCCGTTGTAGGGCGCAAGCTCGACCATCTTCGGGTCGACCATGATAAAGCGCACCTCTTCGGGCGTCGACTTATAGAGCATCGAGACGATCAGCGAGTTCGTGCACACGGACTTACCGGAGCCCGTCGTACCGGCGATGAGCACGTGCGGAAGCTTCGAGATATTCCCGACGATGTTCTTGCCGCTGATGTCCTTGCCGACGGCGAAGGCCGTGGTGGAAGGATGGGTGGTGAACTCCGTGGATTCGAGCACCGTGCGGATGCTGACGGGCGAAACAAGCTTGTTCGGCACCTCGACACCCACGACGGAGATCTTGTCGGGGATGGGCGCGATGCGCACGCCGCTCGCGCCCAGCGCAAGGGCGATATCGTCCTGCAAATTTGTGATCTTCGAGAGCTTCACGCCCTGACTGAGCGTGAACTCATAGCGCGTGACCGACGGGCCGCGCACCACATCGCCCGGCTGGGCGTCCACGCCGAAGCTCGTGAGCGTCTGCGCCAAGCGGCGGGAGTTGTTGCGCAGCTCCGCGCCCGCCTCAGCGGCGTTCGTCACGCTGCCCTCTTTTAAGAGCGTGATGGGCGGATACTGATATGCAGGCGGCTGGGGCTGCGCGTCGCTGCCCTCGATCTCGCGCGTGACCTCCTCGCGCGCGGCATCGACCTCGGCGCGGCGGAGCTTGTCCTCCTGCTTGTCGGTCAGCACGGCGGGAACCGTCGTTGCTGCTGCGGCTGCGGCGACGGGTGCGCTCTGCACGCTCGGCGTGGGCGCGGCAAACGGCGTGTGCATCACAGGTGCGGGTGCCGGGACGACCGGCGCGGGCGCGCTCGGCGCTGTATCAAACGGCGGCAGGTCGAAGTCGTCGGCCTCCACCGTCACAGGCTTAACGGGTGCGGACGGCGCGGCGGCAGGCGAAACGGGTGCAGCGATCTTTGTCTCCGCGGCACTTCCGCCCGCTAACAGCTCGTCGGGGCTCTTGATATTATCGGACTTCTTGCGGAAGAAGCCGCCCGTGGGATTTTTCCTGATGACGCGCTCCTCGCCGTCGAGCGGAATGTCGATGGCGGCGTCCGGCGTATGGACCGGCGCACTGCGGCGCGGCACATGGGTGCGCTGCGGCGGAAGGTCCTCTTCCTCCACTGGCTCATAGGGCACGCGCTCGTGCGAGCGCACGGCCTCGATCACGGCGGCAGGCGTCAAGCGGAACGCCATCATCAAAAACGCGACGAACAGCACAACGAGCAGGACCATCGCCAGCACCTTTTTCACCAGCAGCACCAGCATGATCGCAAGCGATGCAGACACCGCGCCGCCGGACTCGAGCGCGTTGCCGCTCGTCCACAGAAGCTTCAAGATGCCATCCATGTTGACATACTTCTCTTTGCAGAGGGCGATGTGCATGATCGCGCCGAACACGACCGGCAGCAGCGCCGTGCCGACAAGGCAGGACGCGACGTTCCGCCCACGGTGGAAGAGCAGAATGTAGCTCCCCAGCAGCAGTGCGGGCGCGACGAGGTAATAGCCCCAGCCAAAGAGCGACCGGCACAGCTTCGCCGGCTGATCGAGCAGCCACGCGCCCGACTGGAAATAGCTAAAGCCCAGGCACAGCGCCAGCACCAGCAGGATCGCGCCCGCGACCTCGCGGCGGATGGGGCGCTTTTGATTCTTCTTCGCCGTGCGCTTGCCGGAAGACGAGGAGCGGGACGAACCCGTCGTTTTCTTTTTCGTTGTGGTGGTTTTTTTCTTCTGTTGTGCCATGATTCACCTCAGAATCAAAAATTAGTGCAGGATCGTGAGCACCAGCGTCAGCACGCCGGCGGCCCAGCAGTAATAGGCAAACGCGCCGAAACGGCCCTTGTCGGCAACATAGCGCAGCAGGCGGATGCTCGCATAGCCCGACACCGCCGCGACGACGACACCGACGAGGTACACGGGCACGCTGGAGAAGTCGATGCCCGCGTCGATCGCGTCTTTGAGTGTCAGGATGTTCGCCCCCAACACCGCGGGGATGGAGAGCAGGAATGCAAAGCGCACGGCAAACTTGCGCTCAAAGCCCGTGAAGCAGCCCGCCGTGATCGTCATGCCGGAGCGGGAGATGCCCGGGCACAGCGCGATGGCCTGACCGATGCCGACAAGCAGCGCGTCGAGCAGCGTGGCGGTCTTTTCCGTCTTGCGGCCATGGCGCACACGGTCGCTCGCAAAGAGCAGGATGCCCGTGACGATCAGTGCGCCGCCGATAAAGTACATATTATCACTCAGCTCCGTGAAAAAACGGCGAAACGGCACCATGACGAAAAGCGGCAGCGTGCCCACGATGATGAGCAGGATGAGACGGCGCGCAGGCGGCACGGGGTTCGGCGTGCGATGATGGGCAAGGTCGCCGATGCCGGTGAAAAACTCCACGATCATATCGCGGATATCATCCCAGTAAGCGGCAAACACCGCCACGAGCGTGCCGAGGTGGAGCAGCACGTCGAAAAAGTTGGGCACGTTGCTCGCGCCCTGCATGTTCAGCAGGTGCTCCGCGATGGCGAGATGTCCGGAGGACGAGATCGGTAAAAATTCCGCGATCCCCTGCACAAGGCCAAGGATAACGGCGGTCAAAACTGACATAAAAAACAACTCCTTTTGCGTTTTGTTCTGTAATGGCAATATTCTAACAGGATAATTATAGCACGCTTGTTCGCGGAATACCACCCCGAATTGCCGCATCTTCTTTTTCTTTCCTTTTTCGGTGCATCCCTTGCGAACGCAGGGCGAATGTGCTATGATTGGCGCGGACTATCAGAAAAGGAGAGATAGAAATGACCTATAACTACCGCACCAAGGGCGTTTGCTCCAAGGAAATGCACATTGAGCTGAACGATGACCACACCATCAAGAGCGTGGAGGTCATCGGCGGCTGCAACGGCAACCTTCAGGGCATTTCGCGCCTGGTCGAAGGCATGAAGGCCGAGGATGCCATCGCGCGCATGCGCGGCATCCGCTGCGGCTTCAAGAATACCTCCTGCCCCGATCAGCTCGCCATCGCGCTGGGCGAGGCGCTGGCGCAGGACAAGCAGTAAGTCGTCATTTTTTGCCCGCGCGGTGCATCGCACGGGCAAAAATGCATAAAATCCTGCAAAATGCCGTTTCCCTCTCTGGACAAACGGCGCTAAACTGTGTATACTGTTAAAAAATAAGCATTCAACGCACTATCAACGCAAAACATTTTGCTTTTGCCTGTCTGACGGGGGAACTTCATGGACATTGATATGGATATCAAAGAGCTCGAAGCGTTCGTCTACGTGGTGGAAAACTGCAGCTTTTCCCGCGCCGCGGAGCTGCTGCACCTGACGCAGCCGACCATCAGCTCGCACGTCTCCGCACTGGAGAGAAAACTGAATATCAAGCTCATCGTCCGCACCACGAAGGAGACCTACCCCTCCGACGCGGGCAAGCTCCTCTACAAATACGCCAAGGAGATCTTGCAGGTGCGCGAGAATGCGGCCATCGCGCTGCGCAACTTCTCGCAGGAGATGAAGGGTACGATCTCCATCGCGGCCTCCACGGTGCCCAGCCAGTATTATCTGCCGCACCTTTTGCAGGACTTCCGCGCCCGCTATCCGGACATCACCTTCAATATCCAGATGGAGGACAGTCCCAAGGTCGTGGAGCTCGTCGCCACGCGCAGCGTAGAGATCGGCTTCTGCGGCACGATGGTGGCGAGCCACAAATGCGTCTATCAGGATTTTGCCAACGACCCGATGGTGCTCATCACGCCGAACACCGAAAAGTATCAGGCCTTTGCGGGCAAGCCCTTCCCCATCGAGCAGCTCAAGGAAGAGACGTTCATCAGCCGCGAAAAGGGCAGCGGCACGTATCAGGCGGGCAAGGAACTCTTAAATGAGCTCGGCATCGACATCGCCCAGCTGCGCACCGCGGTCGAGATCCGCTCGACCGAGAGCGTCAAGCAGATGGTCAGCGAGGGTCTCGGCGTCGGTCTCATCGCGCAGAGCGCCGCGCAGGACTATGTTCAGTTCGGAAAGCTTCTCGCCTTCCCCTTCCCCGACTCGCGCTTCCGCCGCCAGCTCTATATCGTCAAGCACAAAAACAGCATTTTATCGCCCATTGCGCAGGTGTTTTACGACTATGCGCGCAAGGTAAAGGACAAAGCATCCGCCAAATAAGGCGGATGCTTTTTTACAGGGATCGCACGCTTTTTTGTCCGATTTTTTCGCGAAATTGTCATTTACTTTTTTCCCTCTCTGGTATATGATAATGCAATAGGTCAACGGCTGCGCTGCACCGGTAAAGCAGCAGGCCTTACGGGAGGGAGAGCGATGGACTGCCGCGATTCCGCACTGTTTACAGGTGTGGACGAAGCATCGTGCGAAAATATGCTGCGCTGCTTCAGCGCTTACGAGCAGCGCTTCAGCGCAGGACAGACCATCCTCACCTGCGGAGAGCAGCAGGATATGATCGGCGTGCTGCTCTCGGGCAGCGCGGCGCTTCTGCGCCTGCACGCCGACGGCAACCGCACCGTGCTTGAAAGCATGGACGAGGGCAGCGTCTTTGGCGAGGAGCTGGCGTTCACCGGCTTTCGCGACGGCAGCGCGCTCATCGAGTGCCGCGAGGACTGCCGCGTCATCTTCATGCGCTATGACCAGATCACAAAGCGCTGCGAAAACGCCTGCGCCTGCCACAGTCAGGTCGTAACGAACCTCTTCCAACTGCTCTCGAAAAAGTCCCTGCATCTGAGCCGCCGGATCGAGGTGCTCGCCTGCCGCTCCATCCGCGAAAAGCTGCTGTGCTTTTTCGAGCAGCTCGCCGACGAGCACGGCAGCCGGACGTTCCCCCTGCCGTTTTCCCTCAGCATGCTTGCCGACTACATCAGCGCCGACCGCAGCGCCATGATGCGCGAGATGCGCAAGATGCGCGAGGAGGACCTCATCAGCACCGAGGGCCGCAGCGTGACGCTGCTTTAGTTTTTTGCAAGTATTTTTCGTAAATGCAAGTTTTCCTGCATCGTCAGAATTTTGATATTCATTGACGCAAGAAAACTTTCATGATATAAATATAGCATCATTCCATATTCCCGGCGCTGCGTCCAGGAATCCCGCCTGCCGTTCTCCCCGGACGGCACGGCGCTGAATCTCAACAAAAAGGAGAATCATTCATGTATCGCATCGTGAAGAAAGAAGCGCTCAAGCCCACCGTGACCCTCTACGAGATCGAGGCGCCGATGGTGGCAAAGAAGGCCGAGCCCGGCCAGTTCATCATCCTGCGCGTCGATGAAAACGGTGAACGCATCCCCATCACCATCCACGACTTCGACCGTGAGAAGGGCACCGTCACCATCATCGTGCAGACGATCGGCGCCACCACCGAAAAGCTCAGACATAAAGCCGAGGGCGAGTACATTCAGGACTTTGTCGGCCCGCTGGGCCGCCCGACCGAGACCGAAGGCAAGAAGAAGGTCTGCGTCGTGGGCGGCGGCGTCGGCTGCGCCATCGCTTACCCCGTTTTGAAGAAGTTCCACGACTGCGGCGCGGAAGTCCACGCGGTCGTCGGCTTCAAGAATAAGGACCTCGTCATTCTTGAGGACAAGTTCCGCGCGGCATCCAGCGTTTTGAAGCTGATGACGGACGACGGCTCTTACGGCGAGAAGGGTCTTGTCACCGATGCGCTCAAGGCGCTCATCGACGCGGGCAACCAGTATGACGAGATCTTCGCCATCGGCCCTGCCATCATGATGAAATTCGTGTCCAAGACCACCGAGCCCTACGGCATCCCCACCACCGTTTCCATGAGCCCGATCATGGTCGACGGCACCGGCATGTGCGGCGGCTGCCGCCTCACCGTCGGCGGCGAGACGAAGTTCGCCTGCGTCGACGGCCCGGACTTCGACGGTCACAAGGTCGACTGGGACGAGAGTCTCAAGCGCGGCAAGATGTACTTCGACTGGGAGCGCCACAAATACGAAGAGACCTGCAACCTGTTCAGCAAGGAGGTTCAGTAATATGCCTAACATGAGTCTGAAGAAGAACGAAATGCCCTCGCAGGAGCCCAACGTCCGCAACAAGAACTTTCTGGAGGTTGCCCTCGGCTATACCGAGGAGCAGGCGCTCGACGAAGCAGCCCGCTGCTTAAACTGCAAGAACCATCCCTGCGTCTCCGGCTGCCCGGTGCAGGTCAAGATCCCCGAATTCATCAAGAAGATCACCGAAAAGGACTACGAGGGCGCCTATCAGGTCATCCACGAGACCTCCTCCCTGCCCGCCGTCTGCGGCCGCGTCTGCCCGCAGGAGACGCAGTGCGAATCGAAGTGCGTGCGCGGCATCAAGGGCGAGCCTGTCGGCATCGGCCGCCTCGAGCGCTTTGTCGCCGACTGGCACAATGCCAATGTCCAGGAAGCACCCTCCAAGCCCGCGCCCAACGGCCACAAGGTCGCGGTCATCGGCTCCGGCCCCAGCGGTCTCACCTGCGCGGGCGACCTTGCCAAGAAGGGCTATGACGTCACCGTGTTTGAAGCGCTCCACCTCGCCGGCGGCGTGCTGGTCTACGGCATCCCCGAGTTCAGACTTCCCAAGGCCATCGTGCAGAAGGAAGTCGACGGCCTGAAGGCCCTCGGTGTCAAGGTCG
>ENA-OUQG01000902-OUQG01000902.1-human-gut-metagenome-genome-assembly--contig:-NODE-902-length-17196-cov-3.703110_pt1 | contig 17196 bp, 10 predicted proteins | sample MGYA00237943_ERZ548823 | MGnify/ENA primary metagenome ERZ548823 (study PRJEB26490, sample SAMN05194731) | human gut metagenome | biome: terrestrial biome; feature: human-associated habitat; material... | reverse complement strand
GAGCAGATCTTTGCCCGCCGCCTGCGGGACGTGGACGATGAGTACATCCGGGAGCGCAGCGTGGATGTCTGCGATGTCTGCCGCCGCGTGGTGGATATTCTGGACGGCCGCCCGCGCCGCCGCCTGCATCTGAAGCGCCCCAGCATCCTGGTGGCGGACCGCTTCTTTCCCAGTGACCTGTTCAGTCTGGACCGCCGCATGGTGCTGGGCCTGGCCAGCGACCAGGACAGCACGGTCAGTCATGCCGCCATTATGGCCCGCAGCATGGGCATCCCGGCGGTGGTACAGCTGGGCGGCGGCACTGCGGCCATGGCCGTGGGCCACCGCGCAATCCTTGACGCCGATAACGGCACGCTTATTGTGGAGCCGGACGGTGCGCAGATCGCCCAGGCGGACTGTAAAATTGCATTGAGCCGCCTGCACGGCCAGAAGCCCGACCCCGTGGCCGCCCTGCCCTGCCTGACGAAGGACGGCACGGCCTTCCGCCTGATGCCGACCTGCAACATCAGCGACAGCGACGTGCCCCATACGCGCGGCGCGGCGGGCATCGGCCTTGTGCGCACCGAGACCGCGATTCTGTACGACCAGAGCGACGAGGTGCAGACCACCCGTCTGCGCGAGCTGCTGAAAAGCGCCGAGGGCGTGCCCGTGCTGCTGCGCACCTGCGATACCCGCGCCGACGACGATGCCCCCTGGGCCGGGGAGACGCAGGACCGCCTGCGCGGCAACCGGCTGTTCAAGCCGCAGATCCGGGCGCTGCTGCGCGCCGCCACGGACGGCGACCTGCGGGTCGTGTTCCCGATGATAAAAGATGTGGCAGACTGGGATCGCTGCGTTGACGAGGTCAACACCTGCCGCGACGAGCTGCTGGCCGAGGGCCGCGAGACCGGCTCGATGATGCTGGGCTGCGTTGTGGACATGCCGTCCGCCGCGGTCATGGCCGGGGATATGATGGAGCACGGCGCACAGCTGATGGCTGTGGATATTGAGGACCTGACCCGCTACACGCTGGGCCTTGTGCAGAATCCCACCGCCGCCGTGAACCAGCTGACGAACCCCGCCGTGCTGCGCCTTGTCAGCGGCATTCTGGAGCAGGCGCAGGAGCGCGGCGCACAGGTCTACCTCTGCGGCATCACTGTGGCCGCCGTGGATGCCATGCCGGCCTATTTAAAGCTCGGCATCCGCACCTTCAGCGCCGAGCCCGCGGCGCTATTGCCGCTGAAGAAGCTGCTGATGGAGCAGGAGCTATAAAATGGGAGCCTTCCCCCTCGGGGGAAGGTGCCTGCGGCCCCGCCCGCAGACGGATGAGGGCAGACCTTGCCACTGCCACCCGGTAACGGGCTGTCAGGGCACACTCTCCCCACATCAGTCCGCTTCGCGGACAGCTTCTCCCCCGGGGGAGAAGGCTTTTCCGCAAAATATAAATGAAAATGCCCGCCGTGTTCCCACGGCGGGCATTGTTCATGCGATCAATTACTGAGCAGCAGCCTTGTTGGCGCGCTTAGCCATGCGGCTGATCTTGCGGGCAGCGGTGTTCTTATGGATGACACCCTTGCTCTTGGCAGAGTTCAGTGCAGAGGCAACAGCCTTGATGGCAGTCTCTTTGTCAGCAGCGTTGCTTTCGATGGCAGCGTCAGCCTTCTTAATCACTGTTTTCAGGTTGGACTTGATGGCCTTGTTGTGTGCAGCCTCTTTCTTGGACTGAGCAACGCGGTCTTTCTGAGATTTAATATTAGGCATTCGTTCCACCTCCTTGGTTTACCCATAACAGTACAAATTATACTAGCATATATTTTGGCCGGTTGCAAGTGTTTTTATAAATTTTTTTCGTGTTTGGCGCTAATATTGCAATGTTTGCGGGGCGGGCAGGCATGGCTGGGGGCATATTGCCCGGCGGTGGGGGCATATCTATTCCGCAAGGGGGTGTTTGCCATGCGCAATGCGGGCCGTGTGCTGGGTGCGCTGCTGTGCACCGCGGCGTTAGCGGGCAGCGCCCTGGCGCTGCGTGTGGTGCCCGGCGGCAGGATTCTGGCCCTGCTGTTTTGTTCGCCCGGCGCGGCGTTCACGCTCTGGCAGCAGGCAGGGGTGGAACCTCCGCAGGCCCAGCCAGCTGCCGCCCTGGCAGAATCATCGGAATCACCGCCGCAGCCCACCCCGGAACCATCCGTCCAGCCAACCCCCAGCCCCACACCGCAGCCCACGGCGGAACCGGAAGCCACCCCGGCCCCAACAATTACCATACCGCCGGGGGTGCAGACGACAGCGCCCATCCTTGACCGGACTTTCGGCCAGGGCTGCGGGCAGGGATATATTGCCCTTGCGGCGGGCAGTATCAAAAATGCAACGGATGAACCAGATTCAACCATTGCCTCCGCGGCGCAGGGAGCGCTGCCCTTTACCGTTACCCCCGGCAGCCCGGACCCGCAGGTGCTGATCCTGCACACCCACGCAACGGAAACCTACCAGACCTGGGACACCCCGGTGTATGACCCCGACTTTACCGCCCGCACCAAAGATACCACCCTGAACATGTGCGCGGTGGGGGAGGCAATGACCAAAGTGCTAAACGATGCCGGGATCACCACCCTGCACGATACCACCCTGCATGATTCCCCCAGCTACACCGAAAGTTACGCCCGCAGCGCCCAGACAGCGCGGCGCTACCTGGAAGAATACCCCAGCATCAAAGTGGTGCTGGATGTACACCGCGACGCGATGGAAAGCGGCGATGCCCGTGTGCGCCCCCTGACAACGCTGGACGGCCAGCCGACTGCACAGGTCATGATCATTGCCGGGTGCAATAACGGCGGCACCGTCCAGCTGCCCAACTGGCGGCTGAACCTCTGCTTTGCCGCCAAGTGGGAGGAACGCATGGAAATGCTGTACCCCGGCCTGACCCGGCCGGTTCTGTGCGGGTACCGGTTCTATAATCAGGATGTCAGCCCCGGTGCGCTGCTGATCGAAATAGGCGGCCACGCCAACACGGTGCAGCAGGCAGTACGGGCCGGGCAGTACGCGGCAAAGGCACTGGCAGCCCTGTTTGGCGGCAGCGTGTAACCGCGGCAAAACGCCCTTGCAACGCAAAACAAAATAGAATATACTGGACAAAGATAAGGCGGCACCGCATGATTCCCGACGGACGGCATCCGGAACGATGCGGGACTGCCATAAAAACCGGGGTGGAACACCACCCGCCCCGCAGGAGGATACCATGCAGAACACCATCCTGATCCACGCACCGGGCCGCAGGCAGGGCCGCGGGGCGCTGGTGCTGGCTTATACGGCGCTGTTTGCCCTGTTGATGGGCATCTGGGCTGCTATTTTTGCGCTGAACGGGCAGAGCTTTATCCAATATGGCGATACCCTCAAGCAGCATTACCCGTTTCTGGTCTATTATGGCCGCTGGCTGCGGCAGGCCGCGCGCTGTGTGCTGACCGGCGCGGCGGTGCCCACCTGGGATTTTTCCATCGGTTACGGTGCGGATATCATTACCACGCTGAGCTATTACGGCCTGGGTGACCCGCTGGACCTGCTGGCAGCCTTTGTGCCCGGCCGGTGGACCGAGCAGCTGCTGGAGGGCCTGATCGTGCTGCGGCTCTACCTGGCGGGGCTGGCCTTTATGGCGTTCAGCCGCCGCCATGGCAACAGCCGCTTTGGCACCCTGCTGGGTGCACTGGCCTATGTGTTCAGCGCGTGGCCCATCCAGGCAGGGCTGATCGAACCGGTGTTCCTGGTGCCGATGTATTGCTTCCCCCTGATGCTGCTGGGAGCAGATGATCTGTTTGAGGGCCGCAGCCCGGTTTTGTACAGTGCCGCCATTGCGCTGATGGCACTCTCCAACTTTTTGTTCTTTTATATGGCTGCGGTGCTACTGGTGCTGTACGCCATTGCGGTGTATAGCAAGCGGTACGGGGCCAAAAACCTGCGCACCCTGCCGCCGCTGCTGGCAAAGTTCATCGGGTTTGCGCTGGTGGGCATTGCAATTTCAGCCGTCACCCTGCTGCCCACCGCGCAGGAGCTGTTCGGCAGCGCTCGCTTTGGCTTAACGCGGGAAACCGCGCCTTACCCGTTCTACCGCTTTTTTGAGCTGCTGGCCAACATGACCACCGGCATGGGGTATGATGCTTACTCTACCTATGCGGGGGTGACCTCGGCGGCGTTTTTGGGTGTGCTGGTGCTGTTTGCCAAGCCGCGGCAGAACACCGTGCTCAAGTGCGCGTGGCTGGGTCTGCTGGCCCTGCTGCTGGTGCCGCAGGCGGGCAGTGTGTTGAACGGGATTTCTTACGTTTCCAACCGCTGGGTGTGGGCGTTCACCATGCTGGAAGCCTTTATCCTGGCGCGGGTCTGCCCCGGCATAACGGCGTTTGAGCCGAAAGAAAAGCGCAACCTGTTTGCGTTGCTGGCGGTTTACTGCGTGGTGGCGTTCTGCGTCAAGCAGGGCCGCACGGAGACCGCCCTGCTGGGCGCGCTGCTGCTGGTGCTGCTGGCCGTGTTTGTGCTGGCGGCAGATGGTGTCAGCCGCCGCGGTGTGCAGGCTGTTTTACTGGTGGGCTGCTGCCTTGGCGTGGTGATGAACCTTGGCGGCTACTATGGCATTGAGGAAGCCGATGCCGTGAACGAGTACCGCCCCACCGGTTACGCCTGGAGCACCACCGTGCAGGACAACCCCGCCGTGACCCTGCATCTGATGGAGGACCAAAGCTACTGGCGGTATGACTCGCTGGTGAACGAGCCGATCAACAGCCCCATGCTGCTGGATGTGTATGGCACCGGGTACTTTTTCAGCCTGAACAACAGCTACCTTTCCAGCCTGTTCCGGGAACTGGGGCAGAACACCCCGGTGGAATATGATTACCGCGGGCTACAGAACCGCACCCCGCTGGAAACGTTGTTCGGCGTGAAATACGCCCTCTGCGCACCGGATTCCACCGGGGCGCTGCCCGCCTTATTTGACAGCCAGGCCGTGCAGGCAGCGGAGATCGGCGGCAGCACGGTTGCGGTTTACCCCAATACGGCGGCGCTGCCCATCGGCTATACGGCGCAAAACCAGATCAGCCGCGAAACCTATGACGCCCTGACCCCGCTGCAAAAGCAGGATGCCCTGCTGGACGGCGTGGTGCTGGAAGAAACCGGCCTGCTGCCCGAAGCGGAATTGACCGGCGATACGGTAAGCCCCGCAGCCGAAATGGAGCTGGACGGCGTGCAGCAGCTGGATGAAACCACCTACTATGCCCCGCAGGACGGCGGGCGCATTACCCTGACCATTGCCCAGCCGGTGGCGGATTGTGAGACCGCCTTTGTGGTGCAGGGCATGCAGTACACGGCCACCAGCCCGCTGGATGCGATGAACGAAGAAGAACTGAGCGCCATGAGCGCCCATGACCGCCGCAGCCTGCAAAAGCAGTATGCGCATTTCTGGCGCAAGGACAGTGTCTATCTGCGCCTGCTCAGCAACATTGGTGAGGGCCGTATTGAGTATAACCGCCCCAACAGCCAGTATTACTGCGGCCGGCATGACTTTGTGTATAACTTTGGCACCAGTGATGAACCCTTGCAGCAGATCACGATTGTACTGCCCTTTGCGGGCTATTACCAGTTTGACCGCCTGGCGGTGGAATGCCAGAAGCTGGATACCGTTGCGGCCCGTGCGGAGAACCTTGGGGCCGAAAGCCTGCAGAATGTGACCCTTGGCACCAACAGCCTGGGTGGAGAAATCACCACCACCCGCAGCAGCGTGCTGGTGGTGCAGCTGCCGTATTCCGCCGGGTGGAGTGTGACGGTGGACGGCACCCCGGCCCAAGTGCTGCGGGCAGATACGGCTTTCCTCGGCGTGGCGCTGGAACCCGGCAGCCATACGGTGGCGTTTACCTACAAAACGCCCGGTCTTACCGCGGGGGCAGCGCTCAGTGCGGCAGGAGTGGTGCTGCTGGCGGCCATCTGGGCCGTGCCGGCCCTGCGCAAAAAGAGCAAAAAGCGCCGAAAATAACAAGCGCTTTACTTTTTAAGCATCACACGTTATAATACATTTTATCTAGGTGTAGCTGAAAAGTCGAAAATTTAGCCTATTTCTACAATCGCAGCCGGATTCCGCGTTAAAAAGCCTTGGAATCCACAAAGGATTCCTGCGGCCTTTTGCCTTGAATCCGGCATGTGCTTGCGAAATAGTCGTCATTTTCTTTGTTTTCAGATACACCCCCTACATTTGCATTTTAGGAGTGGGAACACATGGAACGAGTTGAAATTGCATCGCTCTATAAGGCTACCCCGGCGGATGGCACCAAAGTTACTGTCTGCGGCTGGGCAAAAACCGTGCGCGATTCTAAAAAGATCGGTTTTATCTCTCTGGCAGACGGCAGCTGCTATAAGCCCGTGCAGATCGTTTTCCAGGCGGACAAGCTGGAAAACTATGCCGAGGTTGCAAAATCCGGCCTGTACACCAGCTTTGAAGTGACCGGCACCCTGGTGCTGACCCCCAACGCTAAGCAGCCGTTTGAGATCAACGCCGATACCGTTACGGTGCTGGGCACCTGCGGCAGCGATTACCCGCTGCAGAAAAACAAGATGGGTATGGATTATCTGCGTACCCTGACCCACCTGCGCCCCCGTACCAACACTTTTAACGCTGCGTTCCGTGTGCGCGGCCAGGCAGCTTATGCGCTGCATGAGTTCTTCCACAAGAACGGCTTTACCTATGTACACACCCCCATCTTTACCGGTTCTGACTGTGAGGGCGCAGGCGAGATGTTCCAGGTTACTACCCTGGACCTGAACGATGTGCCCAAGACCGAGGACGGCAAGGTGGATTACAGCAAGGACTTTTTCAAGCGCCCGGTCAACCTGACGGTTTCCGGCCAGCTGGAAGCCGAGGCCATGGCAATGGCCCTGGGCAAGGTTTACACCTTTGGCCCCACCTTCCGCGCAGAGAAGAGCTATGATACCCGCCATGCCGCAGAGTTCTGGATGATTGAGCCGGAAATGGCATTTGCAGACCTGACAGACGACATGGTGCTGGCAGAGAGCATGTTAAAGTATGTAATCCGCTATGTACTGGAAAATGCACCTGCGGAAATGGCATTCTTCAACCAGTATGTAGATAAGGGACTGATTGAAAGACTGCAGCATGTGGTAAATTCCGATTTCGGTCATGTTACCTACACCGATGCCATCAAGATTTTGGAAAAACACAATGATGAATTTGAATATAAGGTATTCTGGGGCTGCGATTTACAGACCGAGCATGAAAGATACCTGACCGAAAAGGAATTCAAGCGCCCGGTATTCGTTACCGATTATCCGAAGGAGATCAAGGCATTCTACATGAAGTTAAACGATGACGGCAAGACTGTTGCCGCTATGGACTGCTTAGTACCCGGTATCGGCGAAATTATCGGCGGCAGCCAGAGAGAGGATAAGTTGGAGCTCTTAGAGCAGAGAATGGATGAACTGGGCCTGAAGAAGGAAGATTACGATTTCTATCTTGATCTCCGCAGATACGGTTCCGTACGTCATGCCGGCTTTGGTCTGGGCTTTGAAAGATGCGTTATGTATCTGACCGGAATGGGCAACATCCGCGACGTTATCCCGTTCCCCAGAACCGTAAACAACTGCGAACTGTAATTTCTAAAAGATAAAAAGATTGCCCTGCGGGTGGGAAGGAGACCAATGAAAAAGACAGCTAAAAGACTTATAAACTGTATATTGGTATGTGCCATACTTTTTGGTACGGTGCTTCCTGCGTATGCTACCTCCATCGGGGAAATCCGGGAGAACATCAAAAACCATCAGGGGCAGCTTTCCAATATCAACGACAACATTGCAGGACTTGAAGATGAGCAGGATCTGCTGGAAGAGGAAATCTCCGATCTGGATGCGGAGCTCTTAAACACAATGGCAGAAATCGGCGTCCTCGAGGAAAACATCGCCACCAAGGAAGCGGATATTGAGACTACGGAAGCTCTGTATGAAGAAGCAAAAGAAAAAGAAGAAACGCAGTATGCTGCCATGGTCAGCCAGATTCAGTTCATGTATGAAACCGGCGAGACGGATTACCTGAACACCATTTTTTCCGCATCTTCCTTCAGTGAAATTCTGAACAATGCCAGCTACATAGAGGCGGTTTATTCTTATGACAAAAAGCTTCTGGATGAGTACGAGGCTTCCCGTGTGGAAACCAAGGAAATCTGGGACCAGCTTGAGGTTGACAAGGCAGCGCTTTTGGTGGATAAACAGTCCATGGAAGACCAGAAGGCGCAGCTTGACGTTCTGCTTGCGGAAAAGAAAAAGCAGTCTGCGGACTTTGATACGCAGATTGCCAAAGCAAGGCAGGAAGCCAAGGCTCTGACGGCGAAGATCAAGCAGGAGCAGGCAGACTTAAAGAAACTGCAGGATGAGCAGAAAAGAAAGAATGCGGCAAACGGTACCTACACCGTTAGCACTAATGTGGCGGAGATTATCAACAATGCCAAGGGAAGTGACTTAGGAAAGCAGATAGCCCGGTACGGTTGCCAGTTTATTGGTAATCCTTACGTTGCGGGCGGCACCAGCCTTACGAAGGGTGCGGATTGTTCCGGCTTTACCTACCGTATTTACAGTGATTTTAATTATTCTCTTCCCCGCACATCCTATTCCCAGCGGAGCGCAGGTAAGGAAGTTTCCTATGAAAATGCCCAGCCGGGTGATTTGATCTGCTATGATGGACATGTGGCACTCTATATCGGCGGCGGCTACATAGTGCACGCCAGCAGCGCAAGAACCGGCATCAAGGTAAGCAAGGCAACCTACAGAACCATTTTGTCGGTAAGAAGAATTTTGTAGGGAAAGGTTTTAGTATGAAATTCCATAAAAATGAAATAGCAAAAACGGTACTGGCCCTTTTGGTACCGGTTTTTGTGTTTTATCTGTTTGAATGGTTTACCCATAATCCGTTTAAGGATATGCGGACGGGTATCCAGATTTACAACATTATTTTCTTTGAGTTACTGATGGTATTGTTTTACACGGTAACCGGCAGACTGCGGATAGCCCTATTTTTGGAAACCGGCATCTTTTTTATATATGGTCTTGCCAATTATTTTGTATTGAAGTTCCGCTCACAGCCCATCCAGCCATGGGATTTTTATTCCATCGGCACGGCGTTAAGCGTGGCGGACAATTTTTCCTACACCCTGACAACCCGTGCGCTGGCAGCCATGATAGGATTTGCCCTGCTTGCAGTGGTGATTATTCTGTTCGGAAAGAATAAACTGAAAAAGGGATGGATATTCCGCAGTGTCAGTGCGTTAAGCGCGCTGGTGCTCCTAAGTGTGTATATCAATCTGCTTCACAATGAGGAATTCGTGGAGCAGGACATCAGGATGTACGACAAGCTGTTTACCCCGACGACCATGAGCTACAAGGACGGTACGGCGGTGGCATTTCTATTAGAGCTGCAGTACATTGATGTGGATGTGCCGGACGGCTACGATGCGGAGGAAGAAGCGGCGCTTCTTGCCGAAAAATCTGTAGGAGAGGTGACGGACAGACCCAATATCATCGTTATTATGGATGAAGCGTTTTCCGACCCGGCGGTGCTGGGCGAGGTAGATGCCAACATGGACTACATGCCGTTCGTACATTCCCTGCAGAACGGTGCGGAAAATGCCATTACCGGAAAACTGCATGTATCGGTCAAGGGCGGCAACACTGCCAATACGGAATTTGAATTTTTAACCGGCAATACCATGGCATTTCTCCCTCAGGGAAGTGTGGCATATCAGCAGTATATCCATGAGGAAACCCAGTCACTGGCTTCTTATCTGAAGTCCCTCGGCTATACCACAAGAGCTGCGCACCCTTACAAGGCTTCCGGCTGGGACCGGGAAACGGTGTATCCGCTGCTGGGATTTGAACGGGCGGATTTTATAGACAGTTTCCCCGAGACGGGCAGGCTGCGCAGCTATGTCAGTGATGAAACGGCGTTTAATTTTATCAAGAGAGCCTACGAGAAAAAAGGAAGCGAACCTTTATTTTTCTTCGAGGTAACTATGCAGAATCATTCCGGCTACACGGATAAATTTGATAACTTTACACCGGATGTGGCACTTAAGGATGGCGGAACGGACGCCATCAATACCTATCTGTCCCTGATGAAGCAGACGGATACGGCGCTCGAAAGTCTGGTGCGGTATTTCTCCGAACAGGAAGAAAAGACCATCATTGTTTTCTTTGGCGATCACCAGCCCACGGACTCCGTGGTGGAGCCGGTGCTTCAGGCAAACGGCAAATCCGGTGCGACGTTGACGGATGAAGAACAGAAGGAACGGTATGTGGTGCCCTTTGTCATCTGGGCAAACTACGACATTGCGGAAGAACAGGATGTGGAAATCAGCGCCAATTATTTATCCGGCAAAGTGATGCAGACGGCGGGGCTTCCCCTGTCGCCCTATCAGCAGTATTTAGAGGAGTTCCGGCAGGAAATTCCGGTTATCTCCGCGGAAGAAACCCGGTATACGGATGAGTCCGTTTCAGGGGAGGATGCTTTACTTTCTTATCAGAAATTGCAGTATTATATGCTGTTTCAATAAACTTATAACAGGCAACAATACGGGGTATTGTTAGGCAAAAACAGGAGGGGCACAGGCGAATGAAGAAAAAAACAGGTCTGATTTTGGCCATTACCGGAGCGGTACTCTGCGTAACCGGAGTAGTACTTCTGATACTGGCATACGGTAAATGGAACCAGGCAAACAAGCTTTTGACGGCTGACGGCAGTGCAGAAACCAGGGTGACTGCGGAAGCGGAAACGCAGCCTGCAGAGGAAAACGGCGAGAGCTCACCGGCGGAAAATAACGCAGGCGACAACAAAGGCGGAACGGAGAACGATGGCAGGGACGAAAGCCTGGCCGACCCGGAAAACGATAAGGATGCGGAGGCAAAGACAGCGGACTATGACCTGGCGGTACCTTCCGTATGCGGCGCTCTTTCCGTGGACGGTACCCAGCTTGTGGACGAAAACGGCAATCCGGTGCAGCTTAAGGGCATCAGCACCCACGGCATCGGCTGGTTTCCCACATACGTGGACCAGAATGCGTTCCGCCAGTTCCGGAACGAGTGGAATGTAAATGTCATGCGTCTTGCCATGTATACCCATGAAAACAGTGGTTACTGTACCGACGGCAATAAGGAAGATTTGAAAAATATCGTGAAGCGCGGCGTCCAGTATGCAACCGATAACGATATGTATGTGATTATCGACTGGCATGTGCTGAATGAGAACAGCCCGTTGGTCTATGAGGACGAAGCCAAGAAATTCTTTGAGGAAATGGCAAAAACCTATGCCGACCAGAACAATGTTCTCTATGAAATCTGCAATGAGCCCTGCGGCGGCACAAGCTGGAGCGATGTAAAGAAATATGCAGAGGACATTATTCCCATTATCCGCAAGTACGATGACGATGCCATCATTATTGTAGGTACTCCCAACTGGTCCCAGCGCGTGGACGAAGCGGCGGCGGATCCGATTACCGGCTATGACAACATCATGTATACCCTGCATTTTTATGCGGCAACGCACAAGGAGGATCTGCGCAACACCATGGTAAATGCCATTAAGGCGGGACTGCCTGTATTTATCAGTGAGTTCAGCATCTGCGATGCCAGCGGAAACGGCGGCGTGGATTATGACCAGGCACAGAAATGGATGGATGTGATTAACGAATACGGCATCAGCTATGTGGCATGGAATCTTTCCAATAAAAACGAAACCTCTGCGTTAATCAGCAGCTCCTGCAACAAGACTTCCGATTTTACGGAGAGTGATTTAAGCGAAACGGGAAAATGGCTTTATAAGACCCTGACCGGCAACAGCACCGTTGGAAATTCCAAGGATGCCGCAAAGAACAATCAGTCCGGCGGAAAGAACAACAGCCAGAATAACAGCAATAACGGACAGAGCAGTAACAACGGACAGAGTTTCTCCTTTACGAGCAGCGGCTTAAACGGAACTGCAGCCTTAAAGAGCAGCTGGGAGGACGGTGGCAAGACCTGCTACCAGTTTGATGTGAAGTTAGAAAATCCCGGAAGCTCCGACACCAGCCAGTGGGCAATCGACATTCACTTCAGCGGTGATATCGCTTTTTCCAGCGGCTGGAGCGGAAAATATTCCGCAAACGGAAATACCCTGCATGTAACCAATGAAAGCTACAACGGCGTAATTCCCGCAGGCGGAAGCATTTCAGACATCGGCTTTGTGATTACCGGACCGTCCGGTCTTACGGTAACGCCGTAAAGCCTTGCAGGCGGAAGCGTAATTCTCACAAAGCTGCTTCTGCGTGATGGGCGCTACAAAGCCCGGTGCATACAAAATCCGCTCGGCATAATGACACAGACAGGAAATATCACACCCTATGGACAGGAAGAGTTCGGAAAGTTCATGGGGTGTTTTACTTTTTAAATTCTCCCGGAAAACACGGCCTCCTTTTTTTAACAGGCGTTTATAGGCCAATAACGTGCCGTAGGGGACGGAAGTAATATGAAGACGGATACGGAATGCCCATTCCGTAAGAAGGGGCAGCAGGACCCGTAAAACGGTGGCAAGCACAGTCAGAACCACAAGGAAAAAGGCGATTACCGCCATTAAACCGTAGTCCACGCGAAGCCGGGATAAAAAGCGCAAAGGGCTGCCGTTTCCCGTAGAAGCTACCGTGGGTTCAAATACCATCCAGCCGATATTCTGGATAAATACCTCCGGAAAGGCATGGGAGTCACGGTTTTTAATGACATAACGGTTGCCGCCTTCTGCCTCGGGGGTGTATCCTTCCGCATAGCGGACGGTCAGTCCGGCGGCTCTGGCAAGCAGCACATAAGCGGAAGCAAAGTCCGAGCAGGTGCCGGTTTTTCCGGTAAACAGGAAATATTCCGGGGAATCATCCGGGGCATGATACTGCAAATCGTAAGTAAATCCGCCGGTCTGGAAAAAACTTTCAATGGCGGCGGCTTTTTCGTAGTCATTGGAAAGCCCATCCGTCAGAGACAGCGCAAAATCCTTTAATTCCGAAGAAATTTCCAAAGTATTTTCCGTACACAGCTCCCGGTAATAGTCGGCTTCAATCTGCTGGTGCAGATAGGAGGAGGCAGTATTGTACCAGACATCTTCGTTTTCCTGCAGCACGTTGCGGAGGTCCGTCAGAAGCTTCAGGGCTTCTTCATTGTCAAAATCCACACCGCCTGCCAAAATCCAGCTGTTGTAATAGACGTAGTCGGTGTAGTAACTGTAGGAGTACTGGAAATTGAGCGGATGGGCTCCCTCTTCGGAGAAAAAAGCCCCTCCGGGAGTTACCCGGCAGGAGTCCTGCAGTTCTCCCACATCCAGACAGATGACGTTAGAAGGAACGAGAAAATAAGAGGCACCGAAATTCTCCGACTGGATTCTTGTTGTCTGCAGAAGGCTTAGGGGCAGCCGCAAGTCCTTGATTTCATTTAAATGATGAGCCTTCAGAAAGCCCGGCTCATATTCTTCTGCCGCCAGCAGGGCAGAATGGAGGGAGGGCAGATTTTTGTACTGCTCCACAGCCTCCCAGCTTTCCGGTGTCGAATATGTGGTGGAATAGGTTTCATCCGCATACCAGCGGTCTTTTGCAAAGTCATAATAATCAAAATTCTGACGTTTTAAGTAGGAAGCGGTACTGCCGTAAAGGGAGTACATTTTCCGGTTGGACTGGCTTAAAAAGCCGGAGGCATCCCCGGAAAATTCGCTTAAGTCAGAAAAACTGTCTTCGATATCGGAGGAGGTGTCGCCGCCCATGAACAGGTCTTCAAATTCATCGTAGTAAGGAGCTTCCTGCTGTTTGGGAATAGCGGACGCCACAAGGAAAATCATAAGCATGAACACGGCGCCGGAAGCAATCAGCGTGGCCTTTTTGGTGATTTTTCCCATATCGCGCAGGGAATTGCGGTGCAGAATAAAGACAGCCACGTTGCAGAGGGCAATGAGTACCAGGCTTACGTTGTTGATTTCGGACATAACCTTTACATACAGTACACAGGGAATGAGGCTGATTAAGGTGAGAAAAAACATCCGGTACAATACCTTGGAAAAGTAGTAAACGGTCACGGAAAAGAAGAACGTAAAGAACAGAAACAGGGAAATCAGAAAAAATACGGCTCCTTCCGCATTGCTTCCCTTTGTCAGCATCCATTCCAGAAAGATCGCCTGATAGGCGCTCATGCCGTAACGGGAAAAGAACATAAAGAGCCTTACCACAATAAAAAACACAAATCCGAACAGGACAGAGCCGATAAATCTATGCTTTTCCACAAAGGCGCACAGAAAAAAATAAGCGGCACAGATAAGCAGTGTCCCGGGAATAAGGAACAGTGCGGCGGTTCCCGAAAAGGCATCATAGATGACAAACAGGGAAAAACACAGAGTAAGCACCAGAGCATAGGCGCCGCATTCAGTTTTGTGCTTGGAAAGAAAATCACGTATCATAGCAAAGCTCCTTTGCCGGTCAGGGCAGAATAAACGATGCAGCCGCGGAAGTCTGCATCGTCCGTTCTGCCGGGTGTGCAGATAAGCAGAGGCATATCGGATGTCAGATTATCAGGCAGAATCCGTCTTTCTGCGGAAAAAGAATAAGCCGCCAGTTCCTTTGCCAGTTCCGGAATATCTTCCTCTTTCCGGAGAGACATTTCCCGGAAATCACCGGTATCGGGAGAAAGGTACAGGTAGGAAACCGTGAGGCTGTTGTGAAGGAGTGCGCGGGCAATACCAAGGGAGGTTTCCATGGCGTTCTGGGCAAGAAGCGGCAGTGCCATATCCGGTTTTGCAATCGCATATAAATCCGGGGGCAGGTTCTGCAAATCTTCTTCCCCTGCCTGCAAGAGGGTGTCAAGTAAGATGCACACCCTGGAGGAAGCGGTTTCTTCGTCCAGACGCACGTAGAGTTTGTCCCTCTTGGCAGAAAGCTTCCAGTTAATTCGTTTTAAGGGGTCTCCCGGTATATATTCCCGGTGTTCAAAGCCCGGAAAGCCGCCAAACAGTGTGGAGCCGGCATCGATGGTTTCCTCACTGTCCCCGGTCTCTGTGGACTGCCGGTAGATTTCCAGAATATAGTCTTCGTCGGAAGATACCTCGGCAATGTCCGGGACTACATGGATTTCCTGTGTATCCGGTACGGGAGCGGTAAAAGAAAAGAGACCCAGATAATCCCAGATGCGGATTTCCTTAATACCGACAAAGGAGGCACCACAGACAGAGGCTGTAAAGTCAAAGAAAACGGTTTCGGTTGAACGGGGCAGCAGGGACAGGGTCAGAAGCGGTTCCCCACAGGTAAGATAGGGGGAGTCCGTAAAAGTTATGGTTATAAACGGAGAGGGCAGAAAGCCTTTACTTTGCAGGCTCACAGTGAGAATACCATGCTCTCCCTTGGCGGCAAGCGGTGTTTCCAGCCTGCACGCGGCGATAATCTGTTTGCGGAACAACAGGGTAAACAGCAGGGAAAGAATGGGAGCACAGATAAAAGTAAGCACCAGAAACCAGCCCACACGGCCACTGCAATACAGAGCAAATACAACACAGAGACCGATGGACAGAAGATAGCCCGGTATACCGCTCAGGCGGGAGTTTTTCTTTTCTTTCTTTTTTTCCTTCCAGGAGAAAAAGGATTTCAAGGGAAACATCTTATTCATAGGTAACCTTCTTTGTGTTACAGGAAATTTCCATTATTCTATTCGTATGGAATTTCGGCTATTCTGTAGGAACGGTAAGGGTGCGTAAAAGCTGGGCGAGCACTTCTTCGGGGGAGCCTAAGACGGATTTCCCTTTGGGCGAAATGATAATGCGGTGCGTCAGGACAAACGGTGCCAGAAATTTGATATCATCGGGCAGCACATAATCTCTGCCGCATAAAACGGCGTAAGCTCTTGCCGTCCGGTGCAGGGCGAGGGAGCCTCTGGGGCTGACGCCAAGCCGGATGTATTCGGAGTCTCTGGTAGCTTCCGCAAGATTTACAATGTATTCTTCCAGACGGGGGCTGATATGGATGTGCTCCACCTTTTCTTTCAACGCCACGATTTCTTCCAGGGAAATGACCGCGGACAGGTTGGCGGGAGCGGCATCCGCGCTTCTTCTGAGAATGGCAAGCTCCTCCTCCTTTTCCGGGTAGCCCATGCTGATCTTCATAAGGAAACGGTCCATCTGCGCTTCCGGCAGGTGGTAGGTGCCGTAGGTTTCCACAGGGTTCTGGGTAGCAAGCACCATAAAAGGCTGGGGCAGCCGGTAGGTTTTTCCTTCCATGCTGACCTGTCCTTCTTCCATGATTTCCAACAAGGCGGACTGCGTTTTGGGAGAGGAACGGTTGATTTCGTCGGCTAACAGAAAATTACAGAAGACAGCGCCTTCCCGGAATTCGGTCTCTCTCGTTGCCGGGTTTATCATGGTAAAGCCGGTGATGTCCGACGGCATGACATCGGGGGTAAGCTGCAGACGGTTGAATTTCCCGTTGCAGGAACGTGCCACTGAGGCAACAAGCTGGGTTTTTCCCACACCGGGAACGTCCTCTATCAGAATGTGGCCGCCCGCCAGCATGGCTGTCAGCAGCAGGGCAATGGAGGTCCGTTTGCCGACAATCACTTTTTCCACATTGTCCATTACGGCGGACAGTTTTTCGTTTTCCATCAGGTTTTCTTCCATTCGGAGCATCCTTTCTAAAAGCGTACAGTATCAGTATGGACAGAATACAGGATTTGTTTCAATGTATTCACTCACTTTCTTTCCCGCCTTTTGTTGGTGATGATAAAAGAAATCAATTGTTTTATGTGAGTAGTAGTTATAACATAACCTATGAAAACCAATATGTCAATTTAGAAAGGAAACATTTATGTCAGTAGAAGCTGTTAAATCTTATTTCAGGGAAAAAATATTTTGGAATTAGATGAGACGTCTTTACAAAAGCTCCGGGGAACGGAAATTGCAATGATCTTTCAGGATGTTGGAGCATCATTGGATCCCATACGGATTGTAGAGTCTCAATATCGGGAATCTATTCTAGCGCACAGGAAAATGGCAAAGGCTGACTGTCGGTCACTGGAAAAAGAAATGCTGGCAAAAATGCATCTGACAGATCCGGAACGTGTAATGGTATCTTATCCTTTTGAGCTTTCCGGCGGGATGAAACAGCGTGTTGGAATTGCAATGTCAATGACTGCAAGACCAAGACT
>ENA-OUQG01000886-OUQG01000886.1-human-gut-metagenome-genome-assembly--contig:-NODE-886-length-17323-cov-7.351633_pt1 | contig 17323 bp, 16 predicted proteins | sample MGYA00237943_ERZ548823 | MGnify/ENA primary metagenome ERZ548823 (study PRJEB26490, sample SAMN05194731) | human gut metagenome | biome: terrestrial biome; feature: human-associated habitat; material... | reverse complement strand
CCGCAACGCAAAGATGGAAACGTCCAGGACTTTTCCATCCGTATGCCGGAATGGTTCTGGACGTTTCCTGCTACGCGGTCATTTTGACGCTTACGCTCTAATGCCTCCACCGCTTGTCGCGGGCGGGGTAGACGATCCAGGCGGATGCGTAGCTTGCGATAAGGCAGACAATGACGCAGACGATGCTTGTCTGGAACCCGAATGAGTCATTGATAACGCCCCAGATTACGCTTGCGAAGCCAATGCCGAGGTCATTGGCGAGCAGGTACAGGGCGTTTGCGGCGCCCCAGCGCTCTGGCGGGGTGTTCTTTACCGCTACGCTTTGATTAAGTGGCATGCTTATGCCAGTGACGAGACCATAGAAGATTCCGGACGCCAGGAAGACAGGTTCCCCGTACGGTGCGGCAAGTAGCATAAGGCAGCAGAGGATGCCGCACGCGACGGCTCCGGTCATTGTTTTGATTGCAGGTACGGTGTCCATGAAATGCTTCGAAATCATGCGAATGATAATCATGCTTACCGCGCTGATGGTGTAGAAGAGACCGGCGTGGGTATAGCCGAGAGTAGTACCGTACAGACCAGCAAAGAAAACGCCAAAGCCAAAAGTGGGGCATATGATCATCTGTGGGATGGCGCCAGGCAATGCGCGCGGCTCGAAGATGTTGAATGAGTCACGCAGGGTTCTCTTGGACACCTGGTCACCTTCAGGATACTTTTCACTGTGATTTGTTTCGGATGTAGTTACTGTGGTGGGGCTGGGCGCCTGCCCGTCTTTTGAGTCGAGTTCGAGCCGGGTTTCCATTTTGATTCGGTATGCGCTGGAGCTTGGCAGAGTTTGCCATTTACTTTCATAGCGTGCGTTGAGGGCGATTACAAGCCCTGCAAACCCAACCAGGGCAAGGCCGACATAGAGGTTCGTTGAGGGATCGGTTCCTACTAGGTAAAGTGCGAAGGCTGGGCCGATGCTCATGGCGAGAGCCTGTCCGAGGCCGTGGTATCCAATGCCTTCGCCGAGCCGTTCTTGCGGTAAGACGCTTGCTGCGGCGGTCGAGGCTGCTGTTGTTGCTACGCCAAAGCCCACGCCTTGCAGCAAACGGCTGATTGTGAAGAGGGGGATGCCTTGAACGACAGCGGACAGTGCTGTTCCTGCTGTGAGGATAGCGATGCCGGCGATGATAACGAGTGAGCATTTGCCGTTGTCGATAACAGGGCCGATGAACAGTCGTGCTAACGCGGCGGCAATGGAGAAGACGAGTGCAAGTGCGCCGGCAAGGCTCGCACCGTAACCTTGGCCTGCCAGGAAGACGCTGGTTCCACTGTTGAGTCCTTGGCCCATGGCGAAGCAACAGAAGGTTAGCGCGATGATAAGCACGAAAATAAGCGACCACAGCTTCGGATGGTCGTCCTTACCGATATTTGGCATGAGAACCCCCCTTTGATTCCAGTACTCGTATTCTATGCCTGCAAAAAATGAGATGTATGCGCCAAAATGACCGCAACGCAAAGATGGAAACGTCCAGGACTTTTCCATCCGTATGCCGGAATGGTCCTGGACGTTTCCTGTACGCGGTCATTTTGGCGCGCAATTATTCCCCTAACGGGGCTTCCGGGGCGCCGATTCCATGCGGGAATAATGGAACAGCCCCCGGAGAACCGGAGGCTGTTCGCAAGGAAGTATCAATTCACCTGGGAAGATGTCAGAAAGAGGCCTTCCAATCGGCGTAAGCGGCCTCGTCGAGCTCGTCGCGCTCGAGCTCGGCGCACTTTTCCGCCCAGGCCTTGATCGACTGCGCGAGCTTGGGGGGGGGCATGCGGCGCCTTCGGGTCGACCGCCAGGCCCATGCCGTCCTCGCTGGGCACGAGGCCGTAGCCCTCCTCCAGCTGCAGCAGCAGGGCCATGAGGTCATGCGAGCCGTCGCCCGTGCCAACAATAGAGTTGACTGATATTGCGTACTTTCGGGAGGGCGATGAAGGGAACGAAGGGTATGCTCTTAGGTTGCCTTTTGAAAAACAGACTGAAGTGACTAGGCTGATTCTTGATAATCTTGGCCCATTTGTTAAACACGAGTCATGGTCTTATGAGCAAGAGGTGAGGATGGTTGCGACTGTGGATAAGCGGCTGCTTGATAATAGGGCCTCTTCCTATAAATGCATGAGGCTTCCTCTCGTTATTCCGCGTGATTACCCCAACCGTCGGATTTATAATTCCCCAGTTTCCGATAGCTCCCTTTATTGTGACAGCAACTTGGTTGGCACGGTGGAGTGGGATTTATGCAACGGGTGCAGATATAGAGGTAAGTAGATTGGGTTGTGCTTTGTACTATTCGAGGGGGAGATAAGTTTCAGGAAGTTGACCTGTAAAGGGCGCGGAGCTGAACGATGGATTCTGAGTTGATTGCAGCTTGCAGTTCGATATTCGGTACGATAGCCACCGTTCTTTCTACGATTGTGGCGTTGTATCTGGGGTTGAGGAGGCCTAGGAAGAGTTTATTGATAAACAGCTATTTCTATGAAAGGTCACAGGTTCTTCGTGGCAAAATTGAGCCCCGTTTTCTTATTTTTGCCCATGATCTGAGTAACGAAGAACCTGATGGACGGATGCTTGGATTCAATGTTTTAAACAACTGTGGCGAAGAAATTCATATCATTGGTTTTATCGAGCGAGCATATTTTAATCGCTCTATTAAGACTCTGGCCAAGAGAATAAAAAGGATATCGAAAAGAGACGTCAGCTGTTTAACTAGGCATGGATTCATATCTGTTGAGCTGAACTATGGCGACAGGCAGTATCTCTTTCATGAGCCGGTTATTCTTAAGCCCGGTGAACAACAGTTGCTGTGCATTGATTATGACGTAATCCAAGCCACCCAGATAAGCCGTGAGCAATCTGGCTTATTTAACCTTGAGAGACCTCTAACGTTTTACGCTCTTGACGTAGAGGGAAACATTTCAGAGTAGCATCCAAAATACCTGCTGAAAACTTTATCAAAGAGAAGACATGTCGGATGAGTAAGCATAATTGGCTTGAGTAATTCGGCGCTGCCTTCATTGGGCGAGTTCGCTTTGAGTTCAACGCAGACATGGATTACGAGGTGAATCCGTGAGCGCGGTAGACACTGAGACACCGCAGAGACGAGGAAGCATCACTGTATATAGTTTAATTACTGACTGGAAATAGCGAAATATGGGAATACAATTCCCATATTTGACCACATCATCACCGGATGAGATAATGCCTCCTATCGGAAGATGGGAGGCAATATGTATATAGCCAGGGAAATCGAAGGGACCATCGACAGGATGCTCGGGCAGGGCAAAGTGGTGCTGATCACCGGCGCCCGCCAGGTAGGCAAGACCACCGTCCTCAGAGAACACCTGGGAAGTTCGTTCGATTACGTCACCATGGAGGATCCCGCAGCGTATGCGCAGGCCAAGTCCGACGCCGTCCTTTTCTTCGAGATGCATTCCCTGCCGCTCATCGTCGATGAAATCCAACGAGTGCCCGAGCTGTTCTCGCCGGTGAAGTGGCTGGTCGACCAGTCGGCAGAGAAGGGCCGCATCGTGCTCACGGGATCCCAGACCTACCACCTCATGAAGGGCGTGAGCGAGTCGCTCGCGGGCCGCATCAGGATTATCGAGATGCCCGCATTGTCACTGCGCGAGCTTGCGAGCAAGGACGACAAACCCTGGAAATACGTGCCCTCCATGCTCAAGCCGAATGACATCTCCGTGCCCGATGGGTTTGACCTCTGGCGGCACATCCACCGCGGCAGCATGCCGGAGCTGCAGGACCCCGACGTGGACTGGGACCTTTTCTACACTGATTATGAACGCGCCTACCTGGAGCGCGACGTCCGCGACCTCGTCAACGTGAAGGACGAGGCGAAATTCTACAGCTTCATGGTGGCCTGTGCCGCTCGCACGGGGCAGCTGCTCAACGCCTCGGACATCGGCAACGCCATCGACGCCGACCACAAGACGGTCAAGGCGTGGCTGTCGATCCTGCAGGCTTCGGGCATCGTGCGCATCGTCGAGCCGTTCTTCCCGAACGTCGAGAAGCGCCTCACCAAGACCCCGAAGATCTTCTTCATGGACACGGGCCTGGTGTGCCACCTCACCCGATGGACGACCCCCGAGCAGCTGCGTGCGGGCGCGGTGGCGGGCCACGTGTTCGAGACGTTCGTGGTATCCGAGGTGCTCAAGAGCCACATGAACGCCGGCGCGAACCTGCGCGACGTGTGGTTCTACCGTGACTCCAAGAAACGCGAGATCGACCTGGTCATCCAGGACGGGCGAACCTTGCATCCCGTTGAAATCAAGACGAATGCACTGGTAAAGAAGGACGCGGTCAAGAACTTCAACTGTCTGGAAGGCATGGCCGACTACGAGGTGGGATTCGGGCACGTCATCTGCCAGACCCAAGAGCCGTACCTGCTGACCGAGAACGTTGAGGCCGTGCCCGTTTGGGCGATATAGGAATCAGGCAACCGCGCCTTCGCCCTGATTGCCGCCAACGCAAAACGGGGCGACGGGGGAGAGATGGCTTGCCTCATGAGTGAGGCGCTTCAGCATGCCAAAGACCCGAAAACTGTTTCTGCGCGAAAGCCCATAGAAGCGCTGGGGAAAATCTCCAAGCCATCTGCGACTTTGCTGCCGTCCGTCGCACCCAATACCCCGTGACCTAAACTTGGCCGCATCGATTCTCCTGAAAAACTGCGACTCAGCAAGATATAAACGACTTGAGAGACTGAGATTGACTTGAGCAAACCCAGTGAACTTTTTAACTACTGAGTGGGAGTAAGCCGATAGGGCTTTGACCTGCTCTTTTGAGCGCCGCACTGTGCCGCTGAGCTTCGTTTCGTACGAGAGTCACGGCAAAGCCACCAGCGACGGCGGTGAGTAAAAACGATTTCCTAGCCTCTGTTCCCTCGTTGGAACGGAGGCTTTTTCTTTGTCGTTTTACTCCCTTTCACCTGCGATTTTGCGATTTACTCCCCGTGTTTCAAGATGGAAGCGTTTGGTTGCGAGCCACGCCGGTGTGAGGGCCTGAGTCGTCAGGCCCCGCACAGGGGGACCGCGATGGTGGCCACCGCGCCGCCCGAGGGGCTGTTGGCGAGCGAGACGGAGCCCCCGTGGGCGCTCGCGGCCTCGGAGGCGGTGTGGAGGCCGAGCCCGTAGTGGCGGCCTCCGTCGCGTGAGGAGCGGGAGGAGTCGTCTGTGAAGAGGCGCTCGCAGCCGCGTTCGAGGGCGGCGGGAGAGAAGCCCGGTCCGTCGTCGGACACCTCGATGACGAGGTGCCCGCCCGCGACGTCGCAGGAGACCGCCACGCGCGAGCGCGCGTGCTCGGCGGCGTTGGCCACGAGGTTCGCGGCGGCTCGCGCCAGGGCGGTTCGGTCGAGCGGGGCCTCGGGCGCGCCCGCGACAGCGGGGCCCGTGGCCGCGTCGAGCGTCACGCCTCGCGCCCGGGCGATCTGGGCGGCCTCGGCGAGGACCTGTTCGCAGAGCTCGGCCGGCCGCATGGGGGCCCTCTCCGCCCCGCCGGACCCGCGCGAGGCCTCGATGAGCAGGCGCACGTAGCCGTCGAGCCTTTCGACACTGCCGGCTATGTCGCGCGCGGCGGCCGCGAGGTCGGCGTCTTTCTCGTCTTCCAGCTCCTCCGCCACGAAGTCGGCGTTGGCGCGCAGCACGGTGAGCGGCGTCTTGAGGTCGTGGGCGAGCGACGCCACCTGCTCGCGCTGCCCCCGCTCCGCGGCCCAGCGGGCCTCGAGCGACTCGGCGAGGGAGGCCCGCATGGCGTCCATCGCGGCGAGGACGTCGTTCACCTCGCGCACGTTGGTGCTGCCGACCGCGAAGTCGAGCTCCCCTGCGCCGACGCGTCCCGCCGCCTCCGCGAGCGGCGCCATCTTGCGCGAGATCACGCGGCTCGCGCGGCGCGCCACGAGCGCGAGCGCGAGCGCGCTTCCCGCCGCGGCGCCAACGAGCATGAGGTTCTGCGGGTTGGGAAGCAGGCCGGCGAGGTCGCGCGAGACCCACTGCGGCAGGTACTCGCTGACGAGTGCGCAGGCCCCGCCGCCCTTGAGCGGGAACGCGGCGTAGGTGAGGCCCGAGCCCCCGCCCTCGATCTCCACTGTGCCCGGATCCGCGGCGAGTGCCGCACGGGCCATTTCCGCCGCGTCCTCGAGCCGCGTGCCCTCGAGGTCTGTCATCAGCACGTATCCGTCCTTGTTCAGGATGAGGTAGCGGTACGCCGTCGGCACGTCCTGCTGCCCGCAGACGCCGTCGCGTGCCAGGCCCTCCGCGACCTCGCGCGCATTGGCCGGCCCCCAGCTTGCCTCGTAGACGAAGCCCGCGTTGATCGCCGCGGAGAGCGCCATGAACGAGGCGAGCCACGCCGTGGCGACCGCCGCGAACGCGTAGGCGAAGTAGCGCGCGATGACGAAGGAGAGCGGCATGCCCCCGCGACCTCGCGCCCCGGTCCTCAGAGCTGCCACTTGTACCCCATCCCCCAGACGGTCGCGATCGGGTCGGCGCCGGCCTCGGAGAGTTTCCTCCGGGCGCGGCTGACCTGCATGGATATGGCCGCGTCGTCGGCGTCGCTCTCCCAGCCGAGCACCGCCTCGCGGATCTGCGCGCGGCTCATGACCTGCCCGGGGTGGCGGGCGAGGTACTCGCAGATGGCGTACTCGGTGGGCGTGAGCGGCACGGCCTCGCCGCCCACGGCGAGGCCGCGCGCCCCGAGGTCGATCCGCACCTCCCCGAAGGAGAGGGCGTGCGAGCGCGGCCGGCGCTCACGGCGTAGATGGGCCGCGACCTTGGCGCGCAGCTCCGCGGCCCCGAAGGGCTTGCGGACGTAGTCGTCGGCGCCCAGGCCGTAGCCGGCCACGGCGTCCTCCTCGGCCACGCGCGCGGTCAGGAAGATGATGGGCCCGTCGAAGTCCGGGCGGATCTGCCGCACGAGCTCGAAGCCGTCGAGCCCCGGCATCATGACGTCGCAGAGCACGAGGTCGAAGCGCGAGAGGTCCATCCCCGGGACCGCCGTCGGGTCCGCTGCCTTGACGACCTCATGGCCGTCGCGGCCGAGGACGCGCGCGAGCGCGTCGAGGATCGCCCGCTCATCATCCACTGCCAGTATCCTCGCCATGTTCGACCTCCTGAAACTCCCGTCGGCATTGTACTTGCGCCGCGCTCAGCGGTCCAGAGCCCCGCGCGCAGCCGCGGGTGCCTCGGGCGCGGGCGCCCACATGGCGATCTCAGGGTTGGGCAGCACGCGGTCGGCGATCGAGCGCAGCGCCGACCCCCAGCCGGCGTCGAGCAGGGCATTCCCGCCCAGGACGAGCGCTGCGGAGAGGAGGGCGAGCACGGCGGCGAGCGGCTTCCTACGCATCTGCCCTCCCGTCCTCGAAGCGGCAGAACCAGGCGATAAGGACGGCGGCGGTTGCCAGGGTGAGCACGAGGCCAGCGAGCGCAGTCGTGAGGAGAGGGCCCGCCGCGCGTGCGGCGTCGATGAAGGCCTCTACCCCGAGCGACCCCAGGCGCGCGGGCCAGGCGAGCGGCACCCAGCTCAGGGGCGTCGCCAGGGCACCGGTGAGCTCGCCGGTCATGAGGCCGTGCGCAAGTCCGCCCACTGAGAAGAACGCGAGGAGCATCCCCGCCGCGCCGGCGCCGATGGCGGCGTTGCGGCCGAGGCGCAGGGCCACGCCGAGCCCCAGCGCGTAGAGGGGCAGGCTGCCCAGCACGATGCCCGCCCAGGCGGCCGCAAGCGGAGCGGGCCCGAGCGGCAGGCGCCCGGCGACGGCGAGCACGGCCCCGAACACGCCGAGCGCCACGGCCAGCGCGCCCGCGCCGAGCGCCGCAAGGGCGAGCAGCTTCGCCGCGACGGCGCGCCCGCGCGAGGGGACCGCCGTGAGGTTGGCGAGGCGCCCGGCAGCGCGCTCCTCGTCCACGGCGAGCCCGCAGACGATGGCGGACATGAGCGGCATGAGGGCGCCGAGGAACTGGGCGTAGGCGTCCGCGCCCAGCGCCGGGTCCCATCGGGTTACGGAGAAGTACTCGCCGCAGGCAAGACCGGCTGCCAGGCCGCAGACGAGGTGCACCGCCGTGAGCGGGGAGCGCGCCAGGCGCAGGGCCTCGGAGAGCAGGGCCCGCGGGAGAGTCATGCGCGGCGTCGGGTCGGAGAGTCGTGTCATGGCCATCACCTCTCCTCGGAGCGCGCGAACCAGGCCGCGCCCGCCGCCGTGAGCGCGGCGAACGCGAGCGCGCAGACCGCAAGGCCCGCCAGTGTGAGCATGCCGTCCGCCGTGAGCGCCCCGCCGAGCGCCATGTCCGCCGCGAGTGGCTCGCCGCTCGGCAGCACGGGGATGAAGCTCGTGGGGATGACCATGCTCGCCGACGGCGGAAAGAGCTGCGGCAGCGGCACCAGCGACCAGGCGAACCCACCCACGAGCTGCGCGGCGAGCGGGCAGAAGATGCCCGCGAGCATTCCGAGCCGCGCCGTGAGGAAGAGCCCTGCGGGGATCATCCACGCCGCGGTCACCGTGTTGGCGAGCGCGCAGAGGAGCATCGTGAGCGTGCCCGCGGCCGTGAGGCCCTGCGAGGAGAACGCCGAGCCCGCGAGGTAGATGCCGAAGACCACGAGGTTCGAGAGCGTGCAGAGCGCGAGGCACCAGAGCGCCTTGGCCCACCAGGCGCGCCCGAGCGGGAAGCCCAGGCCCAGAAGCCCCCGCATCCGCGTGCGCGCGTCCGCCCGCGCGACGCACGCCACCACGAGCGAGAGAGACACGGGCAGGAAGAGCGCGTACCAGTAGTTCCACGCGCTGAAGATCTGCACGCCCCGGTAGGGCATCGCGCCGAGCAGCGGCATCGGCAGCGCCATGAGCACGGCCAGGCGAACCGGTGCCGCGTGGCGCGACTTCAGGGCCTCAGCGCGCAGGCCCGCGAGCAGGCCGCCTTTCTCGCCCGTCATGCCGCCACCTCCCCGCGCGCTCGTCGCCCCTCCCGGCAGACGCTCATGAAGAGTTCCTCGAGGTCCTGCCCGGGTCGAAGCGCATCCTCGTAGGCGAGGCGCCCCCCGTAGATGATGCCGATGGTGTCCGCCATCTGCTGCACCTCGGAGAGGATGTGGCTCGAGACGATCACCGTCGTGCCCGCCGCCGCGAAGCCGCGGATCTGGTCGCGCAGCTCCTCGATGCCGATGGGGTCGAGGCCGTTGGTGGGCTCGTCGAGCACGAGCAGGCGTGGCCGGGCGATCAGCGCCAGCGCGAGCCCCAGGCGCTGCCGCATGCCCATCGAGAAGCGCCCGGCGCGCTTCTTCCCGGTGTCCGCGAGGTCCACGGCGGCGAGCACCTCATCTACGCGGCTCTCGGGAAGGCCCAGCAGCGTGGTGCGCACGCGCAGGTTCTCGCGCGCGGTGAGGTTGGGGTAGAGCGGCGCCTCCTCGATGAGGCTGCCGATTGCGTAGAGGTCCTCGCGGCGCCAGGCGTGCCCGGCAAAGAGGATCTCCCCGGCCGTCGGCCGCAGCATCCCGCAGATCATCTTGAGCGTTGTCGACTTGCCGGCGCCGTTGGGGCCGAGCAGCCCGTACACCTCGCCCTCGCGGATATGAAGGCTCACGTCGGCCACGGCATCCTGCGCCTGGTCGCCGCGGCCGAAGCGCTTGGTGAGCCCGCGCGTCTCGAGCATGTAACCCATGGGTTCGTCCTTTCTCTTCCGGGCGCGCGGGCCGAGTCGCCGTGCCCGCGCGCCTTACCTTTCGGGTTCACCATCCATGGTGGGGCGCGTTTCTAACGAAGCTGTAACGGCCGTTGGGCTCTTTTGGCGCCAGCCCTTATCGACCCGTACGCCACTCAGGGTATGTTTATCGCGATAACAAGGACGGAGGTGCCCGTGGCACGCAATAAGTACCCGGAGGAGACGGTCGAGAAGATTCTCGACGTTGCCGAGCGGCTCCTCGTGGAGCGCGGCTACGAGCACACCACGATGATCTGAAGAGCAATACGCTAAACCGAAAAAGGCAAACCCTGGAGACGTGATTTTCGCCATAACGAGCGAGAATATCGAAGATGTCTGCACACCATTGGCGCAGGAAGGGGAACAGCCGGTTGCAATCAGCCCGAAATAAGGCGACGATCGGGATCCTCTAACTCGGATTTCCCGCTCGGTTCCTAAGGCGCTTAGAGCCGGCTCATAAGGGCGAAAACAAAGCCACCCGCGACGATTCTTCCAGTCATCGCTCTTGTGCATCCCTTATGACCCGCGGAAATGCAAGACGTTAAAGCCACTGGCTACGATTCACTTTGCCAAACGGGTGTCGAAGAGGATAGTCGGCTGTTTTGGCGTTCATATCGGACGTTTCAGGGCCGCAAAACCAACCCGTTTTTGTCCCCGGGACAAAAATGAAACTGCGGGCTCGTGGTTTCGAAATAGTTTGTGAATTTGTCCCAGGGTTTGTGCCAAACGCCTACGCGAGGACACGCGGAGGGATTTGGCGGCAAGCTTGACAAAACCGACAACCAAACTAGATCCAATCGGAATGGCGCCACGACAAACGAGCGTGAAAGAGTGGGAGTAACTTATCGTAAAAGATGTATTAGTTTATGAGCTGATACAAGCTGTTTTGGAGTGGTTTTACCGCTATGGGTTTTACCGATTCGAGGTGAAATTCGTAAGAATAACCGAATAGACATAGAGCAAAGCCCGGGTAGATGACCTAAATCTACCTGGACTTCTTGTTTATGCAGTTACGCCAAGTGCTCTGACGTTGTCGAAAGTTGCACCAGAGACGCCCAGACTGCACTTTTGAAAATAGGAACCAAATGGGAACCGCCCGCCGGCTTTGGGAATCAACGGGCGGTTTGAACTGCGGAAATTAGTATTATTCATTACGTAGAGATTGCATGATGCTCAATTGCTTCGTCAAGCATATCGTTAAGCCCCAAGCGCTTTCCTGCAATGTAGCTACGATACATAATCCTTGCAGGCAACAGATATATCGATTGGGTAGGTCCTGCTTATCTTGCCGTTGACGGTTCGTACGCGACCTGGGCGGCAAGCTCCCTGTTGAACTAGCGGATGGCCTTGTAGGCATCTGGTCCGAGCAACCCATCTCCTCGACTTCGTCCTTGCCGACATGCTTGTAGTCGCGCGTAGATTTCTCCTTTGCTGATACGTCTTTACGACTTTCTGACTAGCAGTCTAGCCGTACGGACTTTACGGGTCAGTATCTTGTGATACGCTTTTTACTGGTTAATCATCTGGTGGTATCAGCTGTAATACGGAAAGCGCAAGGAGACGCGCGGTGGAGAGCGGAAGAGCCGACGGAAGAAGGTTCGCAGCCAAGCTCAGAAGGCTTAGAGACCTCAACGGGAGATGACCCAGGAAGAGCTGCACTACGCCTCCGGCGTCCCGCTGGACCTGACTCAGAACTACAAGCAGGAGAAGAGCCTGGCCAAGGGCGATGCTGCGGAGAGAATCGCCAAGGCGCTGCATGTCAGTTCTGCGGCCTTCTACGCCGTGGAGCTTGACAACAGGAAGTGCTCGACGAGGCCGCGCAGGTCCGCCTTGCAGCCCAGCTCATCTTCCAGCTTGCCGACGCCTACCGCCTAGAGCAGATCATCGACGGCGATGCGGTTGGTATCACTTCCTCTTCCGGATACATGGAGTACGCCCTGGCTGAGTAGGTCCGTCGCCGAGAGTCCGACACGAGCGACACGGAGCGCGCGTATACCGCCAGCTCCAAGGAGCCCGGGCAATATCGCGAGATCATGGACCAGATGGTCGAGACCTTCTCCGAGCTCCAGAAGCTCACGCTTGGCTTCTTGGATATGACCGAGAAGGCTGACTTCTGGAACCGGCCTGCAATGCTGGGAGAGACCCTGCAGAGGCTGCGCAGGAGGGCTGACATGACCCAGGGCGCTCTTGCAGAAGCCGTCAACATCAGCGTGTTCACCGTTCGCGCATACGAGCAGGGTAAGCGCTTGCCCAACGATGAGCAGAGGCTTGCCATCGCCGAAGCCCCCAACGTACCCGAGGAGGTCGTGGCGGGCTATGATATCAGGAACGCTAACGAGGGTTTCAACTACCCGCTTGAGCTGTATCATATCATTGGCGGGTACGCCTCGATGATTGGAGACAAGCCCGTCTGGCAGCTGTCCGATAGACTTGGTCGCAACAAGCTGAACAAGTTCGTCAGCGACTGGAACTTTGCCTGGGTTGAGCTGCAGAACACCGGCGACAGGGACGCCTGCCAAGACTGGAAAGACCATTACGAGGGGTAAGCTATATGAGCGAAAACGAGCCAGACGCAATATCTTTTAGACAGGACTTTCCGGCACTCGACATCCCCAGCGAAGAGCTGATTGGTTACAAAAGGACAATGTCGGAGTTCAATAAAACCGCCAAAACCGAAGCGAAACCTGATTCGTGTTACATATGCGGAAAGCCCATGACGAGTTTCTGCAATTCTCACACCATCCCCCAGTATTGCCTTAAGGAAATCGATGTTGATGGCAAGCTATTGACCACAGCCGCATTGATAGGCGGAAACCTCATCGACTCCGAAGTCGGAATTGCTGGAGCAGCAACTTTTAAACGAGTTTGTAGACAATGTGACTCGGAATACTTCAAGCTCTACGAGACACCGGAAACACTTCTTTCCGAGACTACATCTCAGGTTTTGGGTCAAATTGCAGCAAAGAATCTTCTTCGCGAAATTTCGAAAGGCAGGCTTGAGCTAGGCTTGCATACCGCCTTGGGTGAGCGGTCGAGCCCTGAGCTCGACACAATGATGGCAGTTAGAGCTGTTGATATGAAAGAAGACGAGAAGGCTTTTAAAACGGCCGTTAGGGTCGGCGGAAGCGAGAAGCCATCCAAGACATATCATTTGGTCTACTACAAGCTTCTTCCATACGTTGTCCCATTTGCCTTCCAACAAATGATTAGTCCAATGGCAGACTTCAATGGCGGGCTTATCAACAACTCATACAATCTCAGCACTAACTACAGGATGGAGCCTATCCATATATGCATCTTGCCATCCAAGGGTGCCACTGCAGTACTAATGTTCCGCAGTGAAAATGCCAACAGATACAGAAGATTTGAACAGCAATTCAGAAGCTTGAGCGAGCAGGCCAAGCTGCTGTCGATCGTCAAACTCGTATTTGCCTATTCTGAAGACGTCTTGTTGTCGAAGAAGCTCCCGCAGTCTGTGCTTAAAAATGAAGAATTGGCTTATCTTGCAAGGATGAACCATAACTACTTTGGTTTTGCTAATAGCCCAAATGATTACAAGAAGCACATCTATGAAACAGCCTTGGAAGACCATGCAATTAACAACCTGCCTGACCCTCCAAATCTTCTTCTCGAGGAGTACGCTCTGGGAAATCTATAGCTGGTTCCCAAATGGTTTCTAAATCCTGAAACCTCGGTGTTAGCAGGGACCGCAATTTGTCACAAGATGGCACCAGAAACCAACGGATATAGGAATTGACGATTGAGCGGGAGTAAACTGACATGGATTTGACCTGCACTTTTGAGTGCCGCACTGTATCGCTGAGTTTCGTTTCATACGTGAGTCACGGCAAAACCGCCAGCGACGGCGGGGGCAAAAACGATCATCGAGTCTCCGTTCCCGCGTTGGGACGGAGACTATTTCTTTGTCGTTTCACTCCTTTTACCTGCGATTATTTTCATTTAGGAGCTTGCGTGCTATTCAGGAGTGAAAAGACCCGACAGTGGTCTGATATTGAAAGCCCCACGCCCCCAGCGTAGGGCGAGAGTAGCCTTTGCAAACCCTCCCGATATTAAGTTGACAGCTGAATATAGCTGTTTACCCCGGGGTTATAATCGCCTCAACCATTAATTTCCCCTAGATAGGTTGCCCATGATGTTCAACACCGCCGAATCGCTTCTTATTGTCGAGGCCGGAAACACCGGCAAGTTCTCCAAGCTTCTCTACAACATGATTGGAAAGAACGATGATACAGAGGCTGGTCCGACCGGCCCCGTCGACGGCAGCGTCGATGCCTCCATCTTCAATGAGGACCAGTTCGCTCAGACCGCCATCTCGTCGAGCCAGAAGGTCGTCTTCATCGGCTGGCCGGAAGGCACTGGAGACTACATCGACGCGATTCGGCTTGATAACCCCGAAGCTATCGACGAGGAAGGCGTCTACATCGGCGTGAGCGGGAACCACGCCTGCATCACGGTGAATACCGAGCCGCCTTCCAAGGAGGACTATTGGAAGTTTCTCGAAAGGGCAAGAGAGCACGGCATGGAGTTCGACGACCTTCTCGCGGCCCTGCGTCCCGAAGAGGAGGCGGCGGAACCCGAAGAAAGCAATGATTCCAATCCCGTGCTTGGTCTTGTCAAAATGCTAGGCAAGACCATCGGGAGGGCTGCCGCCGATGGCGCGAACGGCATCAACCAGGCCGTTGTCCTCCATCAGAAGGCGGGCGAGATCCGCGACCAGCGCTACCAGTACGCTGTGAAGCGCTTCTACTACGAAAAGCTCAAGGGCTTCGTCGAGGCGTAGGGATGAACGATTTCGACAAAGGGTTCGAGTTCTCCGCGCGCCATGCCGCTGCCGTGCCCGCCGGGATTGATGCCGCGAGCTGGGTGAACAGCGTGGAGGCCGCCATCGAGGAGCTGTACTCCGCGATGAACTCCTACGACCACTATAAGAACAGCAAGGCGGCGCAGGACTCCCTCAAGGGGTTTCTGGCAGAGGAATGGGCCTTTGGGACGGCGAACGTCGACGCGGCCGTTAAGAGGGTCGACGCCAAGGGTATCAGGCTCGACTCGCACGACCTCGGGTCTGCGGATGTGGCCTGGGGCGCCGACCAGTACCAGCTCAAGTTCCTGACCGACCCGAAGAACATCGCGCGCAAGCTTGCGACGACGCTTCGCGATTCGTACAACGGCAGGCCGAAAAGATATGCGGATCTCTCTTTTGACGAGTGGGCTGTCGAAAAGGGCTTCGCGGGCAAAACCCCAGACGACTTGCTCTACGGCGACATGGGCGGCCTGATCCCGTCGGACAAGCTTGAAGCGGCCAAGCAGTACACGTTGATACGCATCGAGCGCGCGAAAGGTCGCGGCTTGGACGAAGAGGTGCGGCGCTGGACGAAGGTGCGCGACAACCTGACGGACCGAATCAAGACACCTGAGGGCGTCGAGGGCAGGCCCGCCACGAATGAGGAGATGCGCCGAAAGGCGATCGACGTCTCGAACAAGAAGAAGCTCGACCCTGCGGACGACGGCATGACCACGTCCCAACTAATCGCTGCGAGCGACATAGTGAGGCAATCGCTCAAGGCCGGCGGCACAGCCGCCGCCCTGAGCGCCGCCCTGAGCGTTGCCCCCGAGATCTATCGCGCCATTGATTACCTGATCGCAGAAGGAGAAATCGACGACGAGCACTTGGAGTCCATCGGGACGGCGGCATGCGCCGGCGCCACCAACGGGTTCGTGTCCGGATCGGCGACCGCGGCAATCACTGCCGCAGCAGCAAAGGGCGCCTTCGGCGAGACGGTAAAGGCCGCCGCAATGGGATCGAGGGGCGCGAACGTCGTCGCATCACTCGTCGTGCTAACCATGGAGATGTGCCGAAACTCCTATCTCGTGGCGTCGGGGAGAATCGAGCCCGTCGAGATGGCGAGCAACATGGGCCAATCCGTGTTCTCAACCGTTATGATGCTCGGCGGAGCCGCTGTCGCGACCGCCCTGACAGGTGGGGCGACCTTCCCTGTGCTCATCGGATCCTTCGTCGGCGGAGCGGCGGGAAGCATGGCGTTCAAGCCCGTCTCGTCTTGCATCATGAAGGTGTGCGTCGATTCCGGCGTCACGTTCTTTGGCCTCATCAAGCAAGACTACGAGGTTCCCAAGCACTTGCTTTCGATGCTCGGCATCAAAGGGGCGAGCATTAAAACGGCAAGGGTAAAGACAGCTGCCGTTTCGACGGCGCCCCGTCTCTCTGCGCCATCCGTGAAAACGGCGTGCCTGCATACCGCAGACGTCGTCTTCTTTGAGCGAGGGCTCGTCGGCGTCAACAAGGTTGCATATTCGTAGGGCGATGCCGGTGCGCATGAAATGACCTGCGGTTTCGCGAATCAATCGAGCCATTCCTGAACCCGCGAATAAGGGGTTGATTCGCACATCGGACACTTAAGACCTCGCGAACAGAATGTATGCGCTACAATGCAAACCAGTTAGCCCCGGTACGACCGCTGATGCAAGTCGCTGGGGCTCACTTGCTTCAGCAGGCAAGTTGCCCGTATGGAACACACCGACAATCGGCGGGGCATGCTGCACCTCGGAATCTCCAGTGCCAGAAACCCACCCGCGTTGCGGGAATCCTTGCATAGTCGGCTTAGATCTGGTATAAGAATTTTGGTGGCTGTTTCAGCTACCTCCAAGTGCCGGGGGCTTATCCCCCGGCTTTTATTCTATCTAGGGGCATATATTGGCGCGAGACCTGAGCATATTCGTCGACGAGAGCGGCGATCGGGGCGGGAAGGCCCGGTACTACCTTTTGACCCTCGTGGTCCACGACCAGTCGGAGGGCATTGCCGATAAGGTCTCCCGATACGAGCAGTCCCTCGCCAGCTCCGACCTCCCGAACATACCGTTCCATTCTGAGCCGCTGCTGAACGGCCACGGGCCGTACGAGGGGATCGACCTGCAGGCGCGCAAGAAGATGCTGTACTCGTTCAACGTTCTAGTTCAGCGTCTTCCCGTCTCCTATAGAACGTTCGTCTACCGCAGAAGCGAGTTCGAGGATCTGGCAAAGCTCACCTCGCGCATGAAGCGCGATATTTCGGGCCTTTTGTTTGACCGCCTAGAATTCTTTCAAAGCTTCGACGAGGTGAAGGTCTATTACGACAACGGCCAGGACATCGTGAAGCAGGCGCTCGACCAGTCGATCGGCTTCGTGCTTTCCAAAGGCGTCGTCGAGCGGCGCAAGACTTCGATGACCGACTACCGTCTCGAGCAAGCAGCGGACTACCTCTGCACCATCGAGCTTGCGGCGGTCAAGTACGCCGCGAAGGAAGACGGCGAGACCTACAACAAGTTCTTCGGCGGCATAGGCGCGTTCAAGAAGAACTGGCTCAAGCAAGCGCGCCGCAAGATGATCAAGTAGCGGGATGCTGCCAAGGGGGCTTTCCCGCCCCTGTCCCCCGATCTCCCGAATCACCCTTTTCCAAGCCACCCGCTACGAATCCCTGCGGAACCTCGGGAGTGATTAAAGAGGCGACCTGCGGTTTCGCGAATCAATTGAGTCATTCCCGAAATCGCGAATCAAGGGCCTGATTCGCCCAAATTGCGCACG
>ENA-OUQG01000883-OUQG01000883.1-human-gut-metagenome-genome-assembly--contig:-NODE-883-length-17340-cov-9.555221_pt1 | contig 17340 bp, 16 predicted proteins | sample MGYA00237943_ERZ548823 | MGnify/ENA primary metagenome ERZ548823 (study PRJEB26490, sample SAMN05194731) | human gut metagenome | biome: terrestrial biome; feature: human-associated habitat; material... | reverse complement strand
CTGGCAGAGGCCGGCATCAAGCTCTACGGCGGCGTCAGCGGCGAGGCGGACGCCGCGGTCGCGGCGCTGCTGGTCGGAAACCTCGGCTATGATCCTAACGTCCACTGCGACCACCACGACCACGAGCACGGCGAAGGCGACCACAACTGCGGCGACCATGGCTGCGGTCATCACAACTGCCACTGATATAGGAAATAGGCTGGAGCAGCTTTCCTTCTGATCCTCGCTGAGCGGGCGGGAGCAGGACATGGCGCAGCGCGATCACACTGCTGGACAGGGACGCCCTGAGCGATCTCAGATCGCAGCATGGCCGCTGCGAGTGTGGTCAAGGCCGCTTTCCACAGCAAAAATCGTGCTGCCCAACGAAAATAGATAAAATAGGAGGAAGGGCGTTTACCACCCTTTCTCCTATTCATTCTATGCCTCGTTGAGATCTTTATAATCTCCGTCTTCATGTAGGTCTTCCAAATCGTCGTAGTCCTCTCGCAGGTTGTGATGACGTTGATGCCGCGGGACACGCACTGCTCGATCGCTTCGTAGATATCGCCGATGAAGCTGCGGGTCGTGATGATGGCGACGTCGGCGTCGCACTCGTCGAGGACCTTTTCGGCATTGTCCGAGATGATGACACCCGTCTTGACGCCCAGCCCGGCCCAGTCGCCGATGTCCTGGCCGACGGACGCACCGTGACCGATGCCGCCGACGATCTGCGCGCCATGCTCATAGGCATAGCGGAGGGTGTACCTGCTCATCTTTCCGCAGCCGTACTGCACGATTTTGATTTTATCCATGATGATAACTTCTTTCGATTCCTTGCAATAAGATGCTCTGAAGCGTTCGGTAGAATATGTTTTTTAGTCCTGCTCCATAAAGCTGCGGATATAGCCGACGAGCATCTCCGCTGTCCTTTCGCAGCCGAGCACATTGCTCTTGACCGTCAGATCATAGCCGCGGGCGTCGCCCCATTTGGTGTCGCAGTAGTAATTGTGGTAGTTCTTGCGGGAACGGTCTACGTTCCGTATCTCCTCAATGGCCTGCTCGGCATTCAGCCCCAGCTTGTTCATCACGCGGTTGAGCTTGAACTGCGGGTCGCCGCAGATGAAGATGCTGATGCAGTTCGGATTATTTGCTAACACCTGCTCGCCGCAGCGTCCGATCACCACGAAGCTCTCGCCCTCCGCCGCCTTGCTGCGCAGCATGGCGAAGGTCTTTTCCGCCACGTTGACCTCAAGCGAATTGGAAAACCGTCCGATGCGGCGGGAGGTAAAAAAGTTGACGGGCTTTTCGTCCATCTCGCTCACGAGCTCTTCGCTGTAGCCGCCCGAGGTGATCTCCTTTTCAATGGAGACCTTGTCGTAGAGCTTGACGCCAAGCTCTCGTGCGATCAGATCCGCGATATAATGTCCGCCGCTGCCGTGCTCGCGGCCGATGGCAACAATGATCTGTTTTTTCATCAATCATGCTTCCTTTCTCTTACAGATAACGCAGGAACAAATACGCCGTGGATACCAGCATCACAAGGATCGTCGCCGGCACGCAGTATTTGCAGTAGCGCCCCCAACTGATGGGGTGGCCGCACTTTGCCGAGACCGAGGTGCCGACCACATTGGCGCTCGCGCCGATGGGTGTTGCGTTGCCGCCGAGATCGGTGCCGAGGGAGAGCGCCCACGCGAGAACGCCGATGTCCATTCCCTCCGCCGCGGCGATCGCACGGATGACCGGGATCATCGTCGCGGCAAAGGGAATATTGTCCACAAATGCGCTCGTGACCGCCGATACCCAGAGAATGATGACTACGATGACTGCCGCGCTGCCGCCGCTGACCGACGAGATAAAACGCGCGATGACGTCCAGCACACCGGTTTCCTCCAGCCCCGCGACGGAGACGAACAGGCCGATGAAAAAGAGCAGCGTCTTATGATCTATCCCTTTCACGATGCCCATGACCGTCTCCTTCCCGCTGGTCAGACCTGCAACAAGCATGGTCAGCGCCGCCACGATCACGCTGATGCAGGCGACAGACAGCTCCGTCTGCGCGTGCGTGATCAGCAGCACCACCGCCAGCAGGAACACACCGGCGCTCGCAAAAAATGCCGCTTTGTTCGTAACTGCTGTGGACGGCGCGGGACAAGCGGCTGCTCCACCGTTTTCCCGCTCGGCGCTTTTGAGCTCCTTGCGGAAGCAGAGCGTAAAATAACCAAGCATAAGCACAAAGCAGATGGCCGCGACCGCACCGGTATTGGTAATGAAGTCCGAGAAGGTGTAGCCGAGCGACGTGCCGATGATAATGTTGGGCGGATCGCCGCACATGGTTGCCGAGCCGCCGAGGTTGGCGCAGAAAACTTCGGACAGGATCATCGGCACAGGATCAAATTTCATCGTCTGCGCCAATTCAAGCGTAACGGTGGCGAGGAAGAGCACGACGGTGATGCTGTCGATAAACATGGAAAGCAGCGCCGAGAGCGTCATAAAGCAGACCAGCAGCGGCACGATGCGGTAATGTACGAGCCTTGCGAGCGACAGGCACAGCCAGCGGAAAAAGCCCGCCTTGCCAAGCCCCTCGACCATGATCATCATACCGGCGATGAAAACGATCGTGGACCAGTTGATGCCGACCGCGCTTTCCTCACCCGAGCCATACCAGAAGGCGCGTTGAAAAAAAGCCCCTAAATTCAGTGTCTCCCAGATGACGCGGAACGAGTGCATACAAACGCCGAATACCAGCGTCAGCACCAATGCGCCGCTGCCGAGCGTCACATAATGGCGCTCGAATTTATCGAGTATGATCAGCAGGAACATACCAAGGAAAATAAAGATTGCAACGATCTGCGCGAACATGATATTCCTCCATAATGCTTTTGATTTCTTCTGACCTGCGCATTATAGCGCGGCCCGGCGAAGAAAGAAAATGCTTTGTTGACATGAAGGATATATCACTTTGCTATGGCAAAACGCACACACTTCCACCCCGGATGCGGCAAGCGGCTGCGCCTTTTTCCGACGCAGCCGCTTGCCAGGGGGAGAGGTTTGATACTATGAGAGGAGTATCTTTGAAAGGTTTCTATATTTTGATCAGCAGAAAGCCAGCTTTCCACAAACCGCTGTTATTCAAGGCCCGCTGCTTTCTCTGAATGGTCGTGCAGGATATTCCATGCCTGCACCGCCGTATCCGGCAGAAGATCATAGCAGATCATCAGGTCGCCGTTCTTCTGCATCAGGGTCTCTGGTGTGATGGGGATATAGCTCAGGTCATGATCGCCGCACTTGTGGTCCGCACAGCTCACGGCGACCTCCCAGGCAGACTTTTCCAGCGCTTTTTCCTCTGAAAGACTATTATACGCCATGCGCCGCTGCCTGCTTTCCTTTTCCGTATACACGATGCCGAGGACACCGCAGATCGTCCCGGCCGCACCACAGAGGCAAAACGCTCCTTCGCCGTTCCAAAACAATGCCAAAATCACAATACCGAAAATCAGAATGGCGGTAAACGAAGCGAGTGCCTTTGCGCTCACACCTTTTAGGTTCTCTTGAAGCCGCTCCCGTGCGCAGCCCTCGCACACGCTGAAGCGCACCACTTCACCGAGCGCCTGAACGCGCTTTTCTCCGCTCAGGTCCCGGATATGCAGCGTATGGACCTCCAGCGCGCGAAAGTGATACCGCGCCGCGGCTCCGCATTTCATACAATCCGACATACATTTCTTCTCTGTGTGGGAGAAAGCATCGCTTGCCCCAATGCTTTCTCCCACGCAGCTACGCCGCCGTCAGAGCAGCGCCCCCAAGGTAGACAACAGCAGGCTACCGAGGATCAGGATGATCGCGCCGCCGAGACGGGACGAGATCTGCGCAAATGGCATGAGCTCCATGCGGTCCGCCGCGGAAAGAACCGCTACGTCGCCGGTGCCGCCCATATTCGCCATGCACAGGCCCGCGGTGATACCGGCCTCGACCGGATAGAAGCCGACCCACTTGCCGACGATCGCCGCGCCGAAGAACGCGCCGACGCAGGTGACAAGGCACAGGATCAGATAGGTAACGCTGAAGCTCTCAATGACGGTGTCGAGGCTCAGGTAGCACAGGCCGATACCGACGAGCAGTGTGGTCGTCAGGTTCTTCATTACAAACTGGAACCACTGGTAGCACGCGACTTCAATGTTCTCCGGCAGGAGGTTGAAGATCTTGCAGATGGCCACGGTAATGATCATCCAGGCGTAGGCGTGGATGCTGACGCTCGGAACGAGTTTCGACCAGAGCTTGGCGACGATGAAGCCCCACGCAAAGAACGAGTTGGAAACGAACAGACCAATACCGAGGTTTTTCACGTCGATCTTATCGCGCTTGGTCTGCATCTCGGGACTGATCTCCAGCTCCTTGGGATCGACGCTGCCCGCCTGCATCAGCGCACCCTGACCGTTCCACGTCTTGTTGGCGATGACCTTGACGATGATACCGGCAAAAACAATGGAGATCGCGTTGCCGATGGCGACCGCCGGTGTCATCACAGAGATGGCCTCCGCCGCCGTCATGGTATTGGAGCTTTCAAAGATCTTGGACAGGGGCACTGCGCCGGCGCCCATGCCGCCGCCCATGATGGGCAGGGCGATGAGCAGCAGCGCCTTGATGGTGCCGTAGCCCATGATGGCAGCCACTCCCATACACAGGGCAAACGAGAGGATCAGGCCGCCGAAGATCGCGGGGAAGTAACGCACCGCCGCCTTTTTCAGCAGCGTGCTGTTCATGCCGAGGATCGAGCCAGTGATCAGTGCGGCGATGTAAAAATCAAGGAACGCGCCGGTCGGCTGGAAAAACGAAGTGATGTTGCCCACAAGGTCAAAATTGCAGGCCATGTTGTAGACCTTCGTGCCGTCCTCCAGCGTACCCGTCAGCGCGGGCAGGAGATTAAAGTAATTCAAAAGCGCCGTACCGAACAGGACGACGATCGCGCCGCCGCCGAGGTAGGAGCGGATGATGGGCGTTTTTTCACCGATCTCATAGAGGATCGTGCCCAGCACGATCATGAATGCAAAGCAGCCGGACATGCCATTGGGCAGGTTGCCGGTATAGGTTGCGATCAGCACGACGACGGCAAAAATCGCAAAGTAGTACCACGGAAGATTAAATAGCTTATAGGTTTCCTTTTTCTCTGACATGGTGATCCCTCCCGAATTGATTTGATTTTTCAGGGAAACCGGTGTATTCTATAATTTGATTTAGATACGAGCCACGCCGCTCCTGCGTGCGGCCTCGGCGACCGCCTTCGCCACCGCGGGGCCGACGCGCGGATCGAACGCCGCGGGGATGATATAGTCCTCGCTGAGCTCATCGCCCACAAGACCCGCCAGCGCTTCCGCCGCCGCGACCTTCATCTCCTCGTTGATGTCACTGGCCCGCACGTCGAACGCGCCGCGGAAGATGCCGGGAAATGCGAGCACATTGTTGATCTGGTTGGGATAGTCGCTGCGGCCGGTCGAAATGACTCTTGCGCCGCCCGCCTTTGCCGCGTCGGGGAAGATCTCCGGCGTCGGGTTCGCGCAGGCGAAGATAATCGCGTCCTTGTTCATCGTTTTGACCATCTCGGTCGTGACGGTATTCGGCGCACTCACGCCGATAAACACGTCCGCGCCCACCAGCATATCGGCGAGCGTCCCCGCCTTGCGGCTCAGGTTCGTGGCCTCTGCCATCTCGGTCTTGATCCAGTTCAGCCCCTCGCGGCCCTGGTAGATCGCGCCCTTGCGGTCGCACATCGTGATGTCGCGGAAGCCCGCGGAGAGCAGCAGCTTCGTGATGGCGATGGCCGCCGCACCCGCGCCGGAGGTGACGACCTTCACGTCCTCTTTCTTCTTCCCGACGACCTTGAGCGCGTTCGTGAGGCCCGCGAGCGTGATAACGGCGGTGCCGTGCTGGTCATCGTGGAAGATGGGAATGTCACATTTTTCCTTCAGCTTGCGCTCGATCTCAAAGCAGCGTGGTGCCGCGATGTCCTCCAGATTGATGCCGCCGAAGCTACCGGAGATGTTGTAGACGGTCTCGACAAACTCGTCCACGTCCTTGGTCTTGACGCAGATGGGGAAAGCGTCCACGTCGCCAAACGCCTTGAAGAGCACGCACTTGCCCTCCATGACGGGCATACCGGCCTCGGGGCCGATGTCGCCAAGGCCCAAGACGGCGCTGCCGTCGGTGATGACCGCCGCCATGTTCCAGCGGCGCGTGAGCTCATAGCTCTTGCTCGGATCCTTCTGGATCTCGAGGCACGGCTGCGCGACACCGGGCGTGTAGGCCAGGGACAGATCGTCCTTCGTCTTGACCGGCACGCGGGTCACCATTTCGATCTTGCCCTTCCACTCGCCGTGGAGGCGGAGCGATTCTTTTGCATAATCCATAACAATACCCCTCCGTTTGAAACGTTTATCATCTTTTGATGATAAAAAAGTATACCTTTTCCACTGAAAAAGTGGAAATACGAATCAAGCATCCTTTATATATCGAATTGATATATCCCCCACCTTGACAGGAGGAGCACACCATGAACATCAGCTATGACAGCTACCGTGTTTTCTACTATGCCGCAAAGTACAAGAGCTTTTCGCAGGCCGCTGCCGCGCTCTACAACAATCAGCCGAACATCACGCGCATCATCCGCCGCCTTGAATCTGAGCTGCGCTGCGCGCTGTTCTTCCGCTCTGCGCAGGGTGTGCGCCTGACACCGGAGGGGGAAAAGCTGTACGCGCACATTGCGGTTGCGTTCGAGAGCATTGAGGCCGCCGAGGAGGAGATCTTTTCCGACCAGAGCCTGCAAAGCGGTGTCGTCCACATCGCGGCCAGCGGCCTTGCGCTGCGTGGCTGCCTGCTGCAGGTGCTTGCGCAGTACCGCAGCGAGTATCCGCACGTCCGCATCTGCCTGACCAATCATACAACGCCGCAGGGCCTTGCCGCCGTACAGAACGGCCTCGCCGATTTCGCCGTTGTATCCGAGGGAGCCGCTGTTCCGGATTCCCTCGTGATGCAGAAGGTCGGCGAAATACAGGAGATCCCCATCTGCGGTTCCGCCTTTTCCGAGCTGGCGCAGGAAACCGTGACGCTCGCTCGCCTTGCGGACTATCCCATCGTCAGTCTCACCGAGGGAACATCGTCCCACGATTTCTATTCCGACCTCTTTCTGCGGCACGACCTGCCGTTCAGTCCTGACGTGGAGGTAGAGACCATCGATCAAGTCCTTCCTGCTGTGCGCTGCAACCTCGGCATTGGGTTCGTCCCGCGCGAAATGCTCGTGGCAGTGCCGGAGCTCACCGGCGTCTATCCGCTCACGTTGGACGAGCCGATCGCACCGCGCAGCATCTATCTGTTCCAGCGAAAAAATCAGCCGTTGAGCATCGCTGCCAAGCACCTGCGGCAAATGCTGCTGGGCGATCGTTCCCGCGAGGTAAAAAAACTCCCGACGCAGTAAGCGTCGGGAGTTTTTTGTAAGTCGTTTTCTTTGATCACGGGCTATGATGCGTTGTCCGTGTCGCCGATAGGCGGGAACATACGGCTCATTTCGTTTCCTCCTCGTGGATGAACATGATGAGAAAGCTGACCGCCAGCAGTGCGCAGGACACCCAGATGCCGCGCTCGGCAAAGGCCCTCGTCAGCAGCGCGCCGAGACCCGCGCCCACGGCAAAAAGTCCGATCACGCCGAAGTAGGTCAGCGCCTTGTGCAGCACCTCGCGGTCGCGCGTGTGGAAGTAAACGCACAGCGCCTCCGTGCCGCTGCGCATATTGCCGATGCACATCGTGCTCGCGTAGGCGTGGTCGCGCACCTTGCGGAAGGTCTGCACCTGCATGGCGCAGACGAACGAAACGAGCGCGTTGGCAGCCGTGCTGCCCTCCTGCGGCAGAAAGCCGACAAGGAACAGCAGCACGATCTCCGCCAAAAGAATGAGCTGCCGCCAGTGTACCCTCTCCATGTGCTTGAAATGCCGATGAATACACTCAGCCACGAAAATACCAAGCATGAACGAGAGCACCGGCACAAGATAGCGTCGACTGTGCGTCCAGTCACCATCGAAAAGATAGGCGCTGAAGAGCACGATGTTTCCCGTCTGCGCGTTGGCAAACACCTTGCCGCGGCAGAGATAGGTATAGGCGTCCTGCAGGCCGCCGGAGAGAATGATGAACGCCGCCGTCAGCATGGATTCCGACATCTGCCCGCGCGGCCTGCCCAACAGCATTTTGCTCAACCCCAGACCTCCTCGGCGATCTCCTTGACCAGCGCGAGCTTGGCCCACTGCTGCGCTTCCGTCAGCTTGTTGCCGATCTCGCAGCTGGCGAAGCCGCACTGCGGACTCAGGCACAGGCGGTCGAGCGGCAGGTACTTTGCCGCCTCGTGGATGCGCGCGATGACCGCGTCCTTGCTTTCCAGCTCGGGGCGTTTGGTCGTCACAAGACCGAGCACAACCTTCTTCTCTCCACTCACAGAGGCCAACGGCTCGAAGCCGCCGCTGCGCGCGTCGTCAAACTCGAGGTAATAGGCATTGACATTCTCACGCGCAAGCAGCGTTTTCGCCACGCTGTCATACGCGCCGGAGCTGGCATAGGTCGAGTGGAAGTTGCCGCGACAGACATGCGTGTTGATAACAAGGTCATCCGGCTTACCGCCGATCGCCATGTTGTTGACGGTCAACATCTGTTCCTTGATCTTCTCGAGACCCTTGGCATCGGTATCGAAGATCATGCAGGCACGCGGGTCGACCAGCATCCCCCAGCTGCAATCGTCGAATTGAAGGTTGCGGCAGCCGACGGCGTACACATCCGCAATGACCTTGCGGTAGCCTGCGGCGAGGTCATCCATCAACTCCTGCACGGAGGGGTAGAATCTCTTTGTATTCTCCATGGCAAAGGGCATGACCATCTGCTCCAAAAACTGCGCGGGCGCGGGGATGGTCAGCTTGGCGACGGTGTTCTCATCTTCGAGCGCCTTGACAAATCGGAAGTGTTCGACAAAGGGATGCTCATCCACGCTCACCTTTCCCGTAAGATAGGTGTCGTCAAGCATCGCGGCCTCGCCCTGGAACGGAAGGCCAGTCTTGGTCGGTGTGTGGCCGACGCCGTGGAAGCCCCACATGAAATCGAGGTGCCAAGTTGCGCGGCGGAACTCACCATCGGTGATGACGTGGTAACCCGCCGCTTTCTGCTTGGCGACGAGATCGCGGATGGCGTCGTCCTCCACGGCTTTGAGCGCTGCGGCGTCGATCCTGCCGCTCTGAAAGTCGGCGCGCGCCTGCTTGAGTGCCGCGGGGCGCAGGAAGCTGCCGACGTAGTCGTAACGGAACGGAGTGTTGGTCTTATTCATGCTCTTGCTCCTTTGCAGTTGAAATTTGCCCCGATTATACGGCGACGGATCGGGCAAGTCAAGTGGGTGCTGACCGATATTCGGCGGCATCCGATGCAAAACAGCTCGCTTGCCCACCGGGCGCTTCTAGGCTGTTCGACCTTCCAACAGCCAATAGAGTAAGGAAAAATGGTTAATGTGCCATTCATACAGCAACAATACGTATTATCGAAATCATGAACCGATAATACGCATTGTGAAAACTACCTCCCACTAATGCGATGCAATATATTGTAAACGCTTCATCTTGACATATACATTATATTGTGGTATATAAGAATTGTTATTGAGTTTTGCACGATTTCCTCCTCGGAGGCGTAGACCGTCCGGCCTATGTGCGGAGAGATCCGCCTGTGCACGTAGTTAGGTTTGTACGTTATGTAGTTACTACTATAGGGGATTATTATGCCCTTTTGAGGAGCAGATCTGCTTTGTGTTTGTATGGATTTTTGCCGAATGGGTTTGCAGCTGCTCGGCATATCGGAAAGAGATGAAAGGCACTTCATGCCGTTTCGTCTCTTTTTGTATCTGCAGACTATGGAAAAACTCCAACTATACAGCCCCGGGCAAGTCTGATATAGTGATATCGTATTTTAGGGCGGAATAAGTTAGGGAGGAACGGCGGCAGAAAGGGGGCCATTGCGCCCTCTGCCAGACTCAAAAGAACCAGAATAAAGAAAGAGCTGTGCTGCGAACAGCACGGCAGAAGTGAAACAATTCTGAATAGTCAAGACACGAAAAGCATGGAGGTATCCATTGGAGATACCGCCTCTTTCCGTGTCTTTTTATATAGAGACCGCCATGGAATGCCAGCCATGGTCCAGCAGGAACAAATCGATGTTTGAAGTCTTATCGATCATAGCGCAAGCCGTCTGGACGGTACGGCAGGAAAACCGTCAAGGAAGTCCGGCATACTTCCAGCCTGTGGGACCCGCGAGGACGTGGGCCAGGCCCCGCAGGAACAGCATATCCCCGATCCGCAGCCGGTGCGGATCAAAGAACACCGGCAGCTGCTTCCGATTTGTCAGCAGCTGCAGCCGAGTTCAGCGGCCTGGTGTTCACCGCCGCCATCGCAGATGGCAGGGCGCACGCCCCACGCGGTATCGTACTGACCGAGGCAAAATCAATAAGAGACAGGTTCTTGATTGCACCGCAAAACGATAGACGCCGCAAGGCTTTTTCACCGTTCAAGGACCTCCGTTCCGCGAAAAAGAAGCGGAAAGAAACTCGTTTGCCAACGGGTGAAGTGCGCCCATCTGAACATGATAACGACTTCTAAGGAGATCTACATATATGGCTACGATAATCATGGTTTTTCTCTCCTTTTGATACTGTGGTGTATTTATCGCAAACAAAGCAAGGGGCTAGTTTTGTTAGAAAACGCAAAAAAATAACACTGCCTTTTGACCTCTAAAAGTCAAAAAACAGTGTGTTTTCAATGGTGCGCGAGGCGGGACTTGAACCCGCACGCCCGTAATGAGCACTAGAACCTGAATCTAGCGAGTCTGCCAATTCCACCACTCGCGCATATTTGATTTTTAAAAAGATGGTGCGGATGGCGGGACTTGAACCCGCACGTCCATACGAACACTAGCACCTCAAGCTAGCCTGTCTGCCAATTCCAGCACACCCGCATATTCATCTTTTCAAGCGGCTGTCTCTCAACGACCGCTAGGCTATTATAAGCCCAGAAGTGGCCAAATGTCAACCTTTTTTTGCAAGAAAAAGCAAAAATTTTTGCCGTGCAAAAAGCGCCGGAAAAGCACGGTATTCCCGAACTTTTCCGGCATCTTTTTTCTCAAATTTGCGCGAGCGTCTCCCCCACCGCACCGGTGATGACAAGATCCGCACCAAGGCCGCGGTCAAGCGGCGTCTTGTTGATGACAACGAGCTTGTGCCCGCGGTAATAGCGCACAAGCCCCGCCGCGGGATAGACCGCGAGCGACGTGCCCGCGATGATGAGCACGTCCGCTTGCGCAATGTACTCGACGGCGCGCAAAAGCGTCCTTTCGTCGAGCCCTTCCTCATAAAGCACCACGTCGGGCTTGACCCGTCCGCCGCAGGTGCAGCGCGGCACGCCGGTCGAGTTCTTAATATAACTCGCGTCGTAGAACTTTCCACATTTCTCGCAGTAGTTGCGAAGCGTGCTGCCGTGCAGCTCGAGGACATTTTTGCTGCCGGCCGCCTGATGCAGCCCGTCGATATTCTGCGTGATGACGGCCTTCAGCCTCCCCTCGCGCTCCCATTCGGCAAGCTTCAAGTGCGCGGCATTCGGCTTTGCACCTTCGCAGAGAAGCTTTGCGCGGTAAAAGGCGAAAAACTTCTCGGGATAGCGCTCATAATAGGTGTGGCTCAGGATCGTCTCAGGCGGGTCATCCCACTGCTGGTGGTACAGCCCGTCCACGCTGCGGAAATCCGGGATGCCGCTCTCGGTCGATACCCCCGCTCCGCCGAAAAACACAATATTGTCCGAATGGTCGACAAGCTCCTTGAGCTTTCTGACTTCTTCCGTCATCGTTTCTCCTTTGGCGCGCGTGCGCTCACATCACATAGCTCTTGTCGATCTGCACCACGGCAAAATAATGCGGGTCCAGCTCGTGTACCGCCTTTTTGATCTTTTCCTCCGCTTCCCTGTCGCTCATCTTGCAGCGGTACGGTACCACCGCGTCGAAGATGACGTTCGTGTGCGTCGGCCCCACGACCATACGGAAGTCGTGGATGGAAATGTTTTCATCGATGCTGCGCACGAGCGCGGCGATCTTTTCATGCGCGGCGTTCACCGCCTCGTCGTTCGTCACGATGGGGTCCATGTGGATGACGGCCTCGCAGCCGAGGCGGTCGTGCAGTTCCTTTTCCACGTTGTCGATCTCGTCATGCAGAGCGAGAATGTCGCCGTGCGCGGGGACCTCGGCATGCAGCGAGATCATCACGCGGCCGGGGCCGTAGTCGTGCACGACAAGATCGTGAATGCCGCAGATGCTCTTATTCGCCATGACGATGTCGTGGATCTGCTGCACGAACTCCTCCGTCGGCGGCTGGCCAAGCAGGGGCGAGAGCGTGTCCTTCGCCGCCTGAAAGCCCGCCCACAGGATGAGCAGCGACACGACAAGGCCGCACCAGCCATCGATCTGCCAGTGCAGAAAATGCCCCGCGAGCGTTGCAAGCAGCACCGCCGTCGTCGCCGCACAGTCGGAAAGGCTGTCCGCCGCCGTGGCCTGCATGGCGGCGGCGTTGAGCTTTTTGCCCACACCGTGATTGTAGCAGTACATATAGCACTTGGCGCAGATGGAGATAAGCAGGATCGACACCGTCAGCGCGCTGCACTCCACCGCCTCGGGGTGAAGGATCGCGCCCACCGCGTCGCGCAGCAGCTCAAAGCCCATGAGAAGGATGACGAGCGAGACGATGAGGCCCGAAATGTACTCGATACGGCCGTGGCCGAAGGGATGCTCGGTGTCCGGCTTCTGCCCGGCGAGGCGAAAGCCCAGCAGCGTCACGATGGACGCGCCCGCGTCGGAGAGGTTGTTGAAGGCGTCCGCCGTGATAGCGACGGAGCCTGCGAGCGTGCTGGCGAGGAGCTTGAGCGCGAAGAGCAGCAGGTTGATGGCGATGCCCACCGCGCCGCAAAGCACGCCGTAGGCGCGCCGCACCTCCGGCGCAGTGATGTTCTGATAGTCTTTTATCAAATGCTTTGCAAGCAGTCCGATCATTGTTTTTTTCCTCACTCGCTCTTGATCTTGAGCTTCATGCGGCAGCACAGCCGGTCGAGATCCTCGTCCGTCGCCGCGGGGATGCGCAGCCGCGCGCCGCAGCGGCGGCACACAAGGTCCACATAGGTGCTGCGGATCTCCATGGTGTAGTCGCTGCTGCCGCAACCGCAGGTGATGCCGTCCTTGCGCGCGGCGATCTCCTTGAGCTCGGAGAGCACCTCATACATGATGACGCTGTCGGCAAAGGCGGCGGGATCGTCGCCCTGCTCACGCTCCTTGGCTGCCGCGAGGGAGAGCTGCTCCATTTCGTGCTCCACGGCGTAGTCCTCGCCGATGAAGCAGCAGAGCATCTTCGTATCGGGGCAGGCAAGGCCGATGCCGCGCCCGTGCAGGAGCCTCTCCGCGCTGCACTCCGCCGTGTGCTCCTCACCGCACACGCCGCACGGCACGCGCAGGCGGAATTTGCTCTCGTCCGCCTCGATCTCAAGGCTCGACTGCCCGCATTCGCAGCTCACGACTGCGCCCGAGGCGCTCAGCGCGAAGACGCTCCGCTGCTGGATGACGCGCTTGCGGCACGCGGGGCAAAGATAGCCGATGGTACGCATTTCTTCTTTCATCCCGTTTTCCTCCCGGAAAGCAAAATCTTGCATGATAATTAGAATATTATACTGCATCCGCGCAAAAAAAGAAAGGGAGAAACCGCGCGTTTCTCCCTTTTCTTTTCTGTTTTTGCGTTTACGGCTTGACCGCGATGGCCTCGATCTCGACCAGCGCGCCCTTGGGCAGCGCGCTGACCTGCATCGCGCAGCGTGCGGGGCAGTCGCCGCTGAAATACTTGGCGTAGACCTCGTTGACAACGGAAAAATCGCCGATATCGATCATAAAGACGGTCGTCTTGACAACGTCCTCCGCTTTGCAGCCTGCTGCCTCGAGCACGGCCAGCAGATTCTTGATACTCTGCTCCGCCTGCTCGGCGGTATTGTCGGAAACAAAAGCGCCGGTGGCGGGGTCGAGCGGGAGCTGGCCGGAGACGAAGACAAAGCCGTTCGCCTCGATGGCCTGAGAGTAAGGGCCGACAGCGCCGGGCGCGGAAGTAGTAGCGATCACACGTTTCACAGGAATATCCTCCTCCTTTGATATATATTTATCATATCATTTTGTGCATATCGCGTCAAGTGCTCATATTTTTGGAAAAGCTGCGGAAACTAAGGCCGATTTTAGTGATTCAGTTGAAGTTAGAAAGGATGGCTGCCATGTCTTGCATGACCGGCGCGCAGACGCGCCGCCTGCGCAATGCCCCCTCCGTGCTCTCTTTTGCCGCCGTCGGCGGGCGCTTTGAAGGCGAAGGCCCGCTGCGCGACTATTTCGACGAGCTGAGCGAGGACCACTTTTTCGGCGAAAAAACATGGGAAAAAGGCGAGAGCGCCATGCAGCGCCGCGCGCTTTTCCACGCGCTTGAAAAGGCCGCGCTGCGCGAGCGCGACCTCGACCTCATCTTTGCGGGGGATCTTCTCAACCAATGCACCGGCTCGTCGTTCGCCCTGCGCGGCAGCCGCATCCCCTTCTACGGCGTCTACGGCGCGTGCTCCACGATGGGCGAGAGCCTGTCGCTCGCCGCGATCATGATCGACGGCGGCTATGCCGAGCGCGCCGCCGCGCTCACGTCCTCGCACTTCTGCACCGCCGAGCGGCAGTATCGTATGCCCGTGCCCTACGGCTCGCAGCGCACGCCCACCGCGCAGTGGACGGCGACGGGCAGCGGCTGCTGCATCCTCTCCCGCGAGGGCGAGGGGCCGTATCTCACGCACGTCACAGCCGGCAGGATCGTTGACAAGGGCGTGACCGACGCGAACAACATGGGCGCTGCGATGGCGCCTGCGGCCTACGATACGCTCTGCGCGCTCTTCCGCGACACGCAGACGGTGCCTGAGGACTACGACCTCATTGTGACGGGCGATCTCGGCAAGCTCGGGCATCACATCGTCGCCGATTTTTTTGCGCGCGACGGCATTTCCCTCGGCGAGCGCTTCACCGACTGCGGGCTGCTGCTCTACGATATCGATGCGCAGGACATGCACTGCGGGGGCAGCGGCTGCGGCTGCTCGGCAAGCGTTTTCTGCGGCTATCTTCTGCGCGGGATGCGCGAGGGGAGATGGCAGCGCATCATCTTCGCGCCAACGGGCGCGCTGCTCTCCCCCACCTCGACCTTTCAGGGCGAGAGCATCCCCGGCATCTGCCACGCGCTCGTACTGTCCAGCCGGAAGGAGGGATGACGGATGGACTATTTGAACGCCTTTCTCTGCGGCGGCATCCTCTGCGCCATCGGTCAGCTCCTCATCGACCGAACGCCCCTCACCCCCGCACGCATTTTGACGGGATATGTCGTCTGCGGCGTTTTCCTCACAGCCCTTGGCATTTACGAACCCATCGTCCGCTGGGGCGGCGCGGGTGCAACCGTGCCGCTGCTGGGCTTTGGCTATTCACTCGCCCGCGGCGTTGAAAAGGCCGTGCGTGAGCAGGGCTGGCTCGGCGTGATGACCGGCGGTCTCAGTGCAACTGCCGGCGGCATCGCCGCGGCGGTCGTCTTCGCGGTGCTGATGGCGCTTCTTTTCAAGCCCGGCGACAAGCGGTAGAAAATCAGGGAGAGGGCGAAAAGCCCTCTCCCTATGTCATATCATTACGATGCCCGCAGGCCGCTGCTCTCGATCTGTTCGAGCGTCATCACCTTGTCGTGCAGGATGGGCTTCCACTCCACCTTTGCAAAAAGCGAGACGATGCAGATGGGCACATACGTCAGCATGAAGACCGGGAAGGTGAAGGTGTAGAGCACCTTCTTCCACGCTGCGCAGCGGATCTTCCTCCACTCTGTCACAGTCGTGATCACACCGAGGACAAAAAGCGTCATATAAAGGCTCGCCACCGTCTGTAATACAGAGATGCCCAGCGCGGCCATCGAGCCGCCGTTTGTCACATTCGTGATCGCCGCGCCGACATTCACTGCAAGGCTCACCCCCGTCAGCACTGCTGCGGGCATGATATTCATCGTCATGTCGTAGCAGGAGAAGCTGCCGTGTGCAATGCCGGAGAAGAGCTGCACGGCATACTTGCAAAAGACCTGCAAATAGCCCTTCGACCAGCGCATCCGCTGCCGCCAGGACTGGGCAAAGCTCGTGGGCTGCTCGTCGTAGAGCACCGCGCCCGCCGCGTAGCCGACCTTGTGCCCGCGCACAACGTTGTCGATGGTAAACTCGATGTCCTCGGTCAGCAGGAAGAAGTTCCAGCCGCCGCACTCGCGCAGCACCGTGTCAGAAAAGAGAAAGCCCGTTCCGGAGACGGCGCAGCTGCTGCCAAGGCGCATCCTCGCGTTGTTGAGATACTGCGCCTCGCGCAGAAACCACAGCGCATAGCCTGCGGAGATCCAGTTGTCGCCGTAGTTTTTGGAGTTTCTGTAGCAGGTCACGATCTCGTAGCCGCTCGAATAGACCTTCTCGATCTCAGAGATGAAGTTCGGGTCGAGCACATTGTCCGCGTCCAGCACAAGATAGGCATCGTAATGCTTGTGGCCGGGGCGCTTGATGCGCCGCAGAAGCTCATTGAGCACATAGCCCTTGCCCACCTGCTCGGTGTTGAAACGCTCAAAAACAGTCGCGCCGTGCGCGCGGGCAACGCCTGCCGTGTCGTCCGTGCAATTGTCCGCACCCACGAAAACGTCCACTCGGTCCATCGGGTAGCTCTGTGCACGGATGCTGTCGAGCAGCTGACCGATGACGTTTTCCTCGTTGCGCGCCGCGATGAGTACGGCGATGCGGTGATACTCATTGCGGCCCGCGAATTTCTTTCGCTGCAGCAGCGCCACCGCCACATAATAAAACTGATAGGAATAGCAGATGAAAAAGAGCGCCATGATGACGGCGTTGATCGTTTCTACAGTATGCATAGCATGATCTCCTCAGCAGCCGCAGCGCAAGGCGCGCGGCGTCGTTTTTCTCTTTGGAAGCTGAGTATGTTATATCATGCCTTCTTTGCGATTCTATGATGGAAATCCTTAATAAGTTTCTAAGGAATTCCTTTGATATCTTAAAGAGCCGCAGTTTTCGAATCTCTTGGCAGTGCAACGCAGAAAAGGCAAAAAAAGAAGACCCTCGAACGAGTGTCTTCTTTTCGTGTTGGCGCTACCTATCTTCCCGGGCCGTCTCCAGCCAAGTATTGTGGGCAGAAGCGAGCTTAACTTCCGTGTTCGGGATGGGAACGGGTGGACCCTCGCCC
>ENA-OUQG01000882-OUQG01000882.1-human-gut-metagenome-genome-assembly--contig:-NODE-882-length-17340-cov-9.676887_pt1 | contig 17340 bp, 15 predicted proteins | sample MGYA00237943_ERZ548823 | MGnify/ENA primary metagenome ERZ548823 (study PRJEB26490, sample SAMN05194731) | human gut metagenome | biome: terrestrial biome; feature: human-associated habitat; material... | reverse complement strand
TCTACGGTCTCAACCACTATGAGGACAAGCAGTCCGCGCTGGAGTTTGCCGTGGCAGCGAGCTGCCTGAAGCACTCGGTCATCGGCGACTTCAACCGCGTGAATGTTTCCGACGTGACCAAGCTCATGGGCGGCGACGGTACCGGCAGAGTGCAGAGGTAAGGGAAAGGGGGGGATAATTGTATGGAATGGATTAATGAAAAAGCGAAAACGCTTAGTCAGGGCGCAATTCGAGCCATGTTTGATCGCGCAAATAAGATGACAGATGTTATCAGTCTGGGAATCGGCGAGCCTGATATGACTACACCAAAAGAAATCTGCGACGCCGCAAAACAAGCACTTGATTTGGGATATACGCACTATACCCCCAATGCAGGACTGCCTGTGCTCCGCAAAGCTATTGCAGAAAAGTCTTATATAAAAGGCCTGCACTATGATCCAACAAAAGAAATTATTATTACAAATGGCGGAATGGGTGCGCTAAGCCTTTTGTTCCTTGTTTTGCTGAACGAGGGAGATGAGATTTTAATTCAAGACCCTCAGTGGCTCAATTATGTTGCACAGGTCAAATATTGCAATGGTACTGCGGTTCGCGTACCTACCGACATAGCGCATAACTTTGAGATGCAGGGTGAGACGATTGAAAACTTGATTTCACCGCGCACTAAGGCGATTATGATCAACACCCCGAATAACCCTACCGGCTGTGTGATGTCTGAGGATTCCCTGTATAGAATTGCAGAAATCGCGGTTAAGCATGATTTGCTTGTGATTTCTGACGATGTGTACAACACGCTCATCTATGACGGGGCTGCAGCGCCGCTGATTGCAGCATTCCCCCATATGCGTGAACGCACAGTGATCGTCAATAGCTTCTCCAAGTCTTTTGCAATGACAGGCTGGCGAATCGGCTTTGTAGCGGGTCCTGCCGAAATAGTTGACCGGATGACTAAGTGTCAAGAGAATTTTAACGCATGCGCTAATTCGGTGGGACAGTATGCGTGTGCGGTAGCGCTTGATCACCCGGAACTGTCGGATATGATCTGCAAAACATTCGCGGATCGGCGCAGTGTGCTTTTGAAGGGATTGAAGCATATTGAAGGGATCAAGTGCAACTGTCCGCGCGGAGCTTTCTACGTTTTTGCGGATATATCGTCATTTGGGCTTACAAGCGCAGAGTTTTGTAATCGGCTTCTTGACGAGGAAAAGGTTGTTTGCATACCTGGGAGTGCATTTGGCACATGTGGTGAGGGCTTTATTCGCATTGCCTACACTTGTGCAGAGGAAGATTTGAATAAGGCAATCCTCCGTATTCAACGATTCTGTAAAAAACTGAGTGAAAAAAAGGGCTGATATAACGACCAATAGTGGTTAACTTGAAACTATTTAAGTTTGAATATCATTCCTTTCTACTGGGTTGTTTGGTCACTGTTCAGTATAAAGGATTTGAAAGAATTCCGTAATGGCTTTTTCTTTTGATCCGCAATTAGTTTTTCCTGCCGGACCTTTGGGGGCTATTTCGGCCGGACACCAATAGCGCTTAGTAACGGCACAGCTGGAACAAAGTAAGCGTAAAACAAAGCCGCGTAAAAAGACCGTAAGCGCTCAATAACCGCACGGAACTGAAAGCAAACATCAATGCACCGAGGGATCTCTAACGAGATTCCTCGGCTGTCTTTTATCCCATGCGGTTATTGAGCGCTTACCTTGGTAGCCACAACACATACCACAAATCCTTGAAGGATAATGTACAATAACGGAGCCGTTGACAAAGTCTTGATTTGAAAAAACAATGTTCTAAAAAATTTGAATTTTGAAGAAAGGTCAATGGTTATTCGCATAGTTTCCCGCAAATAATCAGACGATTTTTAGAAGATTGGACTTTGTCAACGTGCCCAAATCTTGACGGGACCTTGAAGAAAGCTATGATTTTTTCGGATATCTTCTTTGGTTACAGCGGTGCGTTTTTGGAAATGTCCTATTGTTTTCGGCAGCGCACAATATGCACCAAATTGCGTTGTCCCTTGGCGTTTGCCGGGTTAATAAAACCTCATTGTAAATTATCCTAAAATGTGTTATCTTCTTCACGGAAATACACACGCGAAATTCTGTATTTTTCACGCAAAGGGGCTTTTTATGAGCAAGATCCAATGCTGGTGCCGTGCTAACGCTATGCTGGTCATTTCATTACTGGCCGCAGTTGTAACGGCATTTTTTGTTCCGCCTGATAGGGACTACTTAGGTTATTATGACCTCAAGACGCTTGCTTGCCTGTTTTGTGTGCTGGCAGTGGTGGGTGCTTTGCGGGATCTGCATATCTTTTCCGCTCTTTCCCAGCGGATGGTACACACCTTTTCCACTGTCCGGGGCGTGTGTACGGCGCTGGTGGTTATCACCATGTTCGGCTCTATGCTCCTGACCAATGATACCGCCTTGTTGACTTTTCTGCCACTGGGCTGGTTTGTTCTTTCCTCCACTGGACAGGAAAAGCACACGGCGCTCCTGTTCATTCTGCAAAACTGTGCCGCCAACCTCTGCGGAATGATCACGCCCTTCGGCAATCCGCAGAATCTCTATCTTTTCAGCTATTACGGTCTTTCCACGAAAACGTTCTTTTCGGCAATGCTGCCGCCATTCATCCTGTCTACTGTTCTCATTCTCCTGTGCTGCTTAGTGTTTCCAAAAGAACAGCTTTCCGTGCCGGAAGCACAGGTCACGGTAGACTCATGCCGAGCCGTTATCTATGGTGGACTATTCTGTTTAGCCGTTGCCATGGTGCTGCGGCTGGTACCCTATGTCCTTGGTTTGACGGTCATTGTTCTGGCGCTCTGGTTTCTGGACCGGCACGCACTAAAAACCGTGGACTGGGGACTGCTGGCCACCTTCGCCGCGTTCTTCACCTTTTCCGGCAACCTTGCTCGAATGGAAGCTGTCCACATACTGTTCGCTCGCCTTTTGTCCCATGGAACCATTCTGATCTCCGCGCTTACCTGCCAGATCATCAGCAATGTTCCTGCTGCCATTCTGCTCAGCCGCTTCACGCAGGATGCCTGCGGGCTTCTGGTTGGCGTCAATGTGGGCGGCGCAGGAACGCTGGTGGCTTCTCTGGCAAGCCTCATTACCTTTCGGGAATATACTCACCATGTTCCTAATGGTGGAAAACAGTTCCTTTTTCTTTTTTCTGGGATCAGCTTTGCCTTCTTGACGATTCTTTTGGCTGCCATGTCCTTCCTGAACGGATGAGCCTTTATTGCCGGCATCTTTGGGAAAAATCCTTATTAATTTCAACAGTTCAAGATAGACACACTTTGTGCGGTCTTTCAACCTGTGGAATCAATGAAATTTCATTGAAAATCCTTGTTGCTGCTCCAACTCGTGATCGTCCGGCTTGTGGCCGAGGGCGACGCGTTTTTGCCGCAGCCGCGCCAGCCGCTTGCGGTCGATTTGGACACCGTTGGCAGCGGGAGCCGAGGCGTTGTCCCGGAAAATATTGCCCATGTGGTAGAGCAGCCGGGTGGCCGCCAGTATGACCGACGGCGGACGCTGCTCGCCATGGTCAATTCGATCCATGAACATTCCTGCATAGGTATGTCCGCCGTAATTTGTTCCAGCCGCAGCTGACCGTTGGTGCGCTTGACGGCGGCGATGCTCTTGGCCCGTTCCTGCCGCAGCACTTCCTCGCTCACGTTGAGGCTTTGCAGGAGGATGGACATTGCCATGTCCATCTCCACCGCCTGCTTGTAGAGCAGCGACGCGATGCGATCCTCGAAGAGTTTCAGCCGCGCGTCGATGGCAGATTGCACCGCACGGGGCAGCGTGGTGCTTTCGCCTGCGGCGAGCATATCCGCGTAGCAGTTCACCGCCTTTTCGATGAACTCGTTTTTGCTGCGGCAGTTATCTTCCTGATACCACCGCTCTATTTTGGCGGCTGTTTCATCCGTCATACGGAAGTTCAGCCTGTTTTCATTTTTGCTCATAATTCCCTCCAATCTGCCGTAAGGCACTCTCATTTTCGTTGAAACACCTGCGCTTGCGGGAACAAAGACGCCAGCCGCTCCAAAAGTTCTCTCAAAAGGCGCCACAACCGCCTGCGCTGAAACCCCCGTAAACTGCCCGCACTGCGGGCAGAAGTGATTGGGCAGAGCGTCGGTTCCGATGCCAGCCCTTTATCCTGCTATAGATAAAATCCTCCGATAATCGCTTGATCTGTCCGAAATACGCTGAAGGTGCGTCCCATACGGTAAGGGGAAAGCCCTTTCCAAAGCGGTTCTGGAATCACATTCGCACAAACGCCTCACGTTCGTTTTCACAGGTGAAAGCGGGTACACACTCGCCTTCGCCAACAGGATCGCACACAGCGGCTCACAGGGCGAAACAGGGGCGTTTCAGCGAAGAGTGCAGAGAGCCTGCGGGACAGCGACACGCTCATGCGCGTCGCTGTTCCGAGGCGTCGCGGCCCCGCTGGGCTGCGTAATCCCATTGCTGTTTCTCTCACCGCACCGATTGGCTTCACAATTTTGCTCAGCCGCATCGTTGCGCACAGAAAATTGAGCGCCTGTTCTTTAGTTACAGCGGTGCGTTTTTTGAACCGCTGTTTGCGTCGATCCATGCGAGAAACTTATCCTTTGGGACAACGATCCGGCTGCCGATCTTGAGCGCGGGGAAGCCGCTGCTCCGTGCCAGCTCGTAAGCGCCGGCGCGGGAGATCCCGAGCACAGCAGCGACCTCTGCGACGGAAAGCATCAGCGGCAGATCATCATAGCTTGTGTAGGCGGAATGCTTCATGGCGTTCGTCCTTTCCTCATGCTCCGGGCAGCAGATCCATTGCGGACAGCTTGCGCTGAACTCGCTGCCGCTCTGCTGCGCGCTCGACCGCAGATAGTTGGCGCGCGTGAAAGATTTCTATGGCTTCACGGATCGGCCGGATGGTGTAGCGCAGGTTGCCGTTCTTCTTGATGCCGGATTTTGTCAGGACAGAGGTTGGCTCTGTGGAGACGAGACCTTTCTCCGCGAGTGCGTCGACGTATCGCATGACCGTATTCTTTGCGCGGCCAACGGCATTGCCGATGGTGGTGTAGCTCGGCCAGCACTGGTAGGAGCTGCGGTTTTCAAGGCAGCGAAGATAGGCATACACCGCGATCTCACTTGCGTCCAGCCCAAGAGAGAAGATTTCGTTCGGCATTGTAAAATAGTTTTTGCTGGGAAATTGATTCATGGTCTGTCCTCCTATTCGTTGGGGTGGAAGAGTTGAATGAACTCTTTTGCGGAATGGACGATACCAAATTCCTTGAGCTGCTGGTAGCGGATCAGGTCACAGACGGTGCGCAGACTGATCTCCGCGTATTCCAGCAGCTTATCGGTCGCCAGCATCTGTTGGTAGGCGTCCAATTTAGTCGGTTTGTCCGGCGATTGGAAGAAGGCGAACAGTTCTTCCTCGGTTGGAATACTGCTCGGTGCCTCGCGTTGCATTTCCTGCCGGATGTAGTCGATGACCTCCCACTCAGCGTGGGAGGTTAGGAAGCGCAGAAGCTGCTGTGTGCTTTGTTCAAATGGATTCATAGTTATACACGCTCCTTTGTGTTCGGGTGAGGCGGTAAGGCTGCGGCCAACTCAGCCACGCTCCGATAGCGGAGCAGATTTGCCTCTCACTGATAAGGACACTCAGAGCGCGTTTGTAAACCGGAAAACAGAAATTTTTTCAAAAAAAGCTGGGAAGCCCTGTCATAAGACAGAGCTTCCCAGCTTTTTGTGCAGCTTTTTCAGTCGCTTTGATACCGCCATTTTGGAGATGCCGTAGATCTGACCGATCTCATCCATCGTCAGCTCACCGCTGTAACGGAGGGAGAGCAGGTTTTGACCTTGCACGTCCAGTTCTGTAATGGCTCCCCGCAGATTTTCAAGCCGAAGGTTCCTGAGCACCGCATCCTCCACGGGAGGCCTGACGCAATCCGAACCGGACAGCACCGTTTCAAACTCACTTTTACTCAGGTGCCTTGTGTCCTGCTTGTCCTGCGCCTGCTGCCGTTTTCAATCCTGCTCAAGGAAGTCCGCGACCTCCTTTGGCACCGATACTTGCTCACCATTATAGACGATAACGACGTTGTCGTTCATTTTGTGTCCTTTCCGCTTTCAACGGAAGGGTACACACCCGCGCTGCCGGTACAGCGCCAAAAACTGTCGACCTTCATGGAACTTCCTGCGTACAGGGTGGTCATAATGCCCTACGGGGTCCATGAATGCCTGAGGTCACACTTGCGGTGTGAACCTCACCGGAAAGCCGCGAGATTTGGCTTTCGCCTGTTACCAATATAAAGTGAACGCGGGGGATTGTCAAGTTCACGCCTATATGCGGCTATTTTAAATTTGGCGTGGATAGGGAGTTAAAAACATATCCCAACTGTTGTAAGATTTGGTGTGGATGGCATTTGTGACAGGGTAACGAGAAGAGCGATACCCCTTTAGACGGTCTTGATAACGATATGGATTTTCAGACTTTACGGTGGGAATGGGTTGCGTCAGCAGGCGGTTTCCGCTGCAAAGTCCGCTGGGATAGCTGCTGTGGCAGCGCAAGGGAGGCGCTCCCTTGTACGGAACGGAGTGACGCAAAACAGCCCGGACATTTGGCTGTCCGGGCTGTCTGCCTCGCGGAGCGCACATACTCCTGTCAGGAGAGTATAGAAGTGCGCCCTTCTGTTAGAATGGATTTTTACATTCCTTCGGGGTTACGCCAACGTTCGCCAAAGGAAGGTCACGATCTGTGCTCTTGTGCAGTCAGCATCCGGACTGAACGTGGTCGCGCCCGTGCCCTTGGTGATGTCATTCTTGACCGCCCACAGCACCGCGCCTGCGTAAGGAAGTGGTCCGTGACAGCGTGGAAGAGATGCTGAAAGAACTGCTGGAGAACGAGGCGGAGTCACTGATGCAGGCCGCCTGTTACGAGCGCAGTGAGACCCGTCAGGGCTACCACTGTAGCGACGATATGACCGGAATCTCACCACCACCTCCGGCGACACCACACTCCAATGCTCCGCCTTAGGGAATGCTTCTTTGATTGGTACATCGTTCAGGTATGGTTCCCCCATCATGTTGCTTTGTTCTTTATATTTAATTGATGAAGTCTTAGCAATTATCCTTTTTTATAGGTCGGAAATGACTGATGGCATAGGGAATCCCTGAAAAGCAATTGTCAAGCAGCCGCAAGAATTGGGATAAGTTACGAAGCAAAAAGATCTCGCTCTATTTGATGAATGGAGCGAGATCTTTTTTGGACAAAGGCGCTGCAAAAACAAGGATCAAAAATAAAATATTTTTGTTGCCGAACGATTTTGATCATGAGGGATGTGATCCCGCACTTGTTTCTTTACCGAATCTACACCGGAGAAATGCTATGGTATGACAATTTTTGCAGAAAAGCACTGTGCGCTTGCCAGTAGTCTTCACTTCTCGATGAAGGGGTATCGGCTCTCTAAACATCTGCGTCTGTCTTGGGACGCAAGTGTTGCCTCAGAGTTCTATAATTGCATTTTTGCATGAGAAAACGCACAAGGAGAGCAAGCACGAAATGGGCTTGCTCTCCTTACTTTAGTTAGGAAGCTGCTGCAGCACTGCTTTTAACAACTGGTATACCCTGTCGATCGAGGAAAGATTTACGTTTTCTTGAACTGTATGCGCGCAGCGAATGGTTGGGCCGATAGAAATCATTTCCTGAATGAAGGGGCAACGTTCCTGGAGAATGCTGCATTCAACACCGGCATGAACATTTTCCATAATGCAGGGCTGCTGAAATAATGATTGATAGGTTTGTGCAAACAGTGCGTGCAGCGGAACATCTTTTTCAGATTCCCAAGGCGGATAGTAATCCTGCTGAGAAGATTGAAACGATGCGCGGTCAGCGGTGTGAACGACGAGGTCTCTTCCTTCGCTGAGCAACGCCTGAGAAGAAGCACGCAGGCTTTCCACAATTTCAACATTATCGCCAAGCTGACGGACAGTGGCTAAATTACTGGAAAGCTGGATTATTTCCGGGGTACGCTGCAATACGCCGTGAGGCAGGGCGGCAAGCGTAGAGAGCAGTTGATCGCAGAAGGAATCCGTATATGCTTGCTTGCAGATCGGTGCCTCAAATGAAGTCTGAAGAAGAATCCCGTGATCCACAGATTCTGCCTGAGCGGTGATTGCGCTGGCGGCAAGCTTCCATTCTTCTGAAGATGTATCGCCGACCTGAATGAGAGCTTCTGCGCAAACTGGAATCGCATTGGAACGTGTACCGCCGTGCAGTTCGAGCAATTCCCAGTTTGAAGCGGGGCAGCTGCGAAGCCAGCGAGCCAAAATCTGAATGGCGTTGAGGTGTGGGGTTCCAATATCAAGACCGGAATGGCCGCCCTTTAGGCCGGATACAGAGAGCTTGAGGACCTTGGGGTTATGAAACCGCGACTGCTTATGACATTCAACGTAGGCATTCAAAATGATGTTGAGACCGCCTGCGGCGCTGATGGTGAATGTTCCTTCTGTTTCACTGTCCAAATTGATCAGCCGCGTACCAGAAACAAGAGATGCGTCCAATTCTTTGGCACCGGTCATACCGGTTTCTTCGTCTACTGTAAAAAGGCCCTCGATATTCTGTACCGTGTCGTCTTCCATCAGTGCGAGAATCAGAGCCATTCCGATTCCGTTATCTGCGCCTAAGGTCGAACCGACTGCGTGGAGACATTCATCGGTTTTGCGCAATGATACGCCCTTTTGATAAGGAGTTCCCGTCGATTCCCATACCATATCCATATGAGCCTGGAGAATTGTAGGCGGCGTTGTTTGGGAAATCGCTTTGCGGAGAACCACGTTTCCACAGCTGTCCTGATCAACTCCCAAACCGAGGCGCTTTCCTGTTTCGATTAAATACTGCGCTACGTTTGATTCATCGCCGGAGCGCCGGGGAATGCTGCAGATTTCGCGGAAGTAAGAAAGAACGCGCTGCATGCTATCCATTAAACTGCACCAGCCTTATTCTGGAGCTTCTGGTTCTGGAGCTTCTGGCTTACAACGTACAGCACCATAGCGACTGCAATGCAGATCAGGGGAACGGGGATCACATCACCCACCGCGACAAACCAACCAAGACCCACGGGGCGAGCCGTCATGGTAACGCCGATAAACGAAGCCACAGCCCACGACACAATGGCGTCCCACTTGATGCCCTGAGGAACGTCGCCGCCGTCATAGTTTTTCCGGTTGCAGATATAGAAGTCAGCGATCAGGATACCGCCGATCGGGGTAATGAACACGCCTAACAAGGAGAGGAAAGTCACAAAGTATTTATACAAGCCAACTGCAGCAATTGCAGTGCTGATCAAACCGACAATGAGGGTCAGGCGCATGCGTGGGACTTTGCTGATACCGTCCAGAGTATTCATAAGACCCAGTACGCTGGTGTACAGATTGTTGTCGTTCGTGGTCCACTGACCGATGATCAACACAAGAGCGCCGAACAGGCCCAAGCCGAGGGACAGAATCATAATCTCCACGATATTCCAGTTGTGGAAAGCGTAGTTGAAGAATGCACCGCACATCAAGATGGGAATATATCCCCAGCAATGACCGATGCTTACGCCGATCATGCAGTCCCGCTTGGACTTGGAGAAGCGGCTGAAGTCACCTACCATTGTAACACCTACGGCAAAGGAACCGACGACGGCGGCGACGCCCATGGGAATGGTGATCGGCGTGCTGACCGGCCCGGCGTTCCAGATGTCGCTGAAAGAAATCATGGAGCTTGTTTTCCAAACGGCAATGACGCAGAGAACCGCAAGCAGCGGCAAGCCCACTTCGCTGAGAAGCTTGATCGCCTTAAATCCGAAAATGGCGGTCAGCGACATGGTGATACCGCCGATAATTGTAAAAATCACAGAATTGACAGAGCTTCCGTTAACGTGCTTGATGACAGAAGCAATCGTTGTACCGAACAGGTCTGCCTGAAATGCGTACCAACCAAAGTTGGAGATGCAGAGAATAATGCCGATGATCTTGGCACCCTTTATACCAAAGGAGCGGCGGCAGGTAAAAGAAGTAGAAAGATGGGTATGCTCGCTAACAAGAGCATTGAGAGTGCCGATGATGGTGATGATAATAGATCCGATTATGCTGACTAAAAGCATATCCCGGAAAGAGAGACCGTCGGCAAGCACACCGCCGGTAGCTAATCCGCTCAGGCCAAATCCCGCGCCAAGCCATACCATGCCCTGCTGATACCAAGTTTGTCTGGCGGTTTCGGGGACTGGAGTTTTTTCGTAGTCGTTGTACTTTTCTTCCAACGGAGCCTTGGTTGCAGTGTTATTACTCATATTATTGCCTCCCGCAATACGTCATTTGGCTATTTCTGCCTCATATGATGATTCTTCCCTACTGTGATCGAATCTACTGCTTGGGTTTGAATTGTACCGAAATAGGCCGCCCTTTGCAAGATGTTGGCGTAAAAAGAGTGCTTGTCTATTTCGGTACAAATTCATTCCCTAAATCATAAGAGTTCGTTGCAGGTTTGTGCGATCAGTCCTGAAGGAAGACGCAGTCCATATCAAATCCAAAGAATCGGGGATTAAGAATCTCCAATGCGCGTTCGCGCGTCCAGAGCTCGTGGCAGTGGAAGCCGAGAACGGCAACCTCCATTCCCTCGACGCAGTTCGGATTGGTGATGGGGTAGCCGGTAGCTTTTTCCACCACGCAAATGAGATCCGGACAAGTGAGATTTACCTTGTCGTCGATCCACATTACCATGTTCTCGTTCTTGTACCAGATTTTTGAAGTCTGGTGTGCAAAAGCGCCTTCGCCGGCAATGTGAATTGTGCCAACGGTAAAGCCCTCCTTGATGCCCCATTCGGACTCGCCGGTGACGGTTCCCTGGAAAAGCAGCTTACCCTTTCCAGTGTCCAGGATCGCCTGAATGGGATCGGAACCGCGCTCAACAGCTTCTCTTTGGGCACGACCGACAGTAGCTGCATACGTTAATGCATTGGGAATGACCGCGTGACGCAGCTTATCGCCCTTGATCGGGTGATCGGTCATACCAACCAACCCGCCGGATCCGATCGCCATATAGCGGGAGAGCGCTTCTGCGCGAGCATCATTTTCAACGTTTGTGACGATCGCCATGTCGCCGAATGAAGTACCGACAGAGAAAGGCGTGATGGGATTTTCCGTCACATAATAAGTGGAAAACTGAAGCTCCGGCACTGCGCGGCCGGCTGCATCTGCATCGACAATGTATTTACCTGTACGAGCTGCGGCGGCCATGACTGCTCCGGTGTTTCCGCCACCATACTCAATCGAAACAAGGCCTTCGAACTGAACGCCCATGTACTCTTCCAGAGCCTTCACCGAGGTGGCGATCTCATCTCCGCGTTTCTGGCTGGTATCGCCCTTGGGGACGATAGAACCGCAATAATAAGGATTGGCATAGTAGCTGTCATCGTTGATTTCATCGAAGGAGAGCAGCTTGAACTCGTGCCCGGCGTTCCAGGCTTTTTCGACGGCCTCTAACCCGCTCTCTAAGGAGCCGCCGCCGCCTGTACCAAGAATGGTGCAGCCAACCAAAGTGTCCTTGATTTCCTGAAGAGTTAGTTTTTTCATAAAGAAGCACCTCCAAAAATTTGTCTATTTTGAACAATTCCCTTGTGGATCGCTTGACAAAATTATAAGATATATGCAAAGGCGCTTCAATGTGCCATAGTACAAAATTTGATTTAAATTTCTGTAATTTTTATAATTTTCCATTTATTCTGCAAGTATAATTTGACATCTTAAGAAGGCTTGATTATACTGATGCATAATTAAAGGCAAGGAGGTGCTTGTTGTGAGCGTTACGGTAAGCGATGTTTTACAGCTGGATATTCTTAACTCTGCCAAGGTAATTGCAGGGAAGAATGGGCTTGACCGGGAGGTTTTGCGGATCAACTTTACAGATTGTCCGATCAATCCCCTTGTGGATGCAGACTTGATTTTAAGTGGAGATGCTTTTATCTGTAGCTTCTATATGAATAAAGATATGGAGGCAAAGATATATGATGCAATTTCGTTTTATATTCAGATGGGAAGCGCTTGTTGCATTGCGCTGAATGAGTTTCTGCCGCAGTTTCCGCAAAGTGTGATCGAACTTGCCGATTCGCGGGATTTTCCGATTATTCACATTGACGGGACAGTTCCTTATGGTGCGCTCATACGTGACATTTCCGAACTCATCATATCAGATCAATCAGAGTTATTACTGGAAAATAAAATTTTCCACCTGCTGAGCAAAGAACTTTCTGATGCTGAGCAGCGGAACATTTACAGGCACCTTGCACCGCATATTCAATCTGACTACACCGTTGTGCATGCGACCTTTCAGGGGCTGAGTCATCGGCGGCTTCAAATGCTGAAGAAAGATGTGGCGATACAATTTAAAGTGCCCCTATTTAAATATTTGGAAGGAGTCTTTTTTGTGCTGCCTTGTCAGGGGCAGAAAGAAATCAGCAGTATGCTGCAGCAGATGATGCCCATTTTTTCCTATTATGTGCCAGAGCATTCCATGGGCTACAGCTCGGCTGCGGTGGGCGTAAAGCAGTTTTCTTCTGCATTTCGCCAGGCCCTTTCGGCGGACGAAATAGGAGGAGTATTGGGAAAATCCCCAATGGGATATGATGCGCTGTCTGTCTATCAGTTGCTGCTACCGCTGAAGAATCATCAAATTCTGAGGAATTTTTGCAGCAGCATTCTTGACCCGCTAATAAAGCAGGATCTCTTGGAAACAGTTTCTGTATACCTTGAATGCAATGGAGATGTCAAAAGAGCGGCAGGCAAGGTGGGGAAACATGAAAATACAGTCCGATTTCGAATCGGTCAGGCAAAAAACCTGCTGAATTTAGATGACTATGAATTTATTGAAAAAGTATCCATCGCGCTTAAAGCGAGAGATATTTTCGGGCAGCAAATGGGGACCAACTAAGACTCTGCTAAGGAAAATATGAATCCGGCGACGTATTTGCAACAATTGGATTTTGAACCTGCTTTCTGGTCCGGGTAACCGGCAGAAAGCGCACGTATCGCTTGCGCCCGGGGCGGTTCCAGATGCTACCAACGGATCAGCGGTTTCCGGGCTGGGTGCCTTGATGCCCTCGCGCTTTTTGTAGGCGGTAGGGTTAAGTACCTTTTCCTCCTGCAAGAGCTTTGCGATCTGCATCTGGCCTCTCCCTTCCATGCACAGCTTGAAAATGTGCTTGACTACCAATGCCGCCGCTTCATCCACGACCCACTTTGTCTTGTCCTCCGGGTCTTTACGGTAGCGTTCTATGGTGTTGCAGACACTGCCTACAATCCCACAGACAGATGTCAGAATATAAATAATCAAAACCCGGTATCCTGTTTTATGCGACTGCAGTTAGCAGGATACCGAGTTTTATTTTGATTTGTGCTGTAAATTGAGATTTTGTCAATTCAGCAAAGTTAAGATGATTGTTACAGTCTACTGATTTGTTGTATGGAGAGGATAGGGCGGTAGTTGTACTCTTTGTTTGCAGCGGTGCGTTTTTGGAATGAAAAGCCTGACTGCGTCAGATTCAATTTGCCACTTCATTTTTTGCAGAAACTGTGGTATGCTACTTAAGAGGTGAGGACTGTGCAGTTTCGACCGTCTGTTTATGATGCCGCCGATCAGCAGGTGTCTGTAGTTATTGAACCGGTGACACCGCAGGATGCCGTGACAACGACAACGGAGCGCGGTGGCAGACGGATTGGACCAGCGAATATATCTCAAAAGGTAAATTCGATGTCTATGGGCTGAAAACGCGGGTTGGCGAATTGGTGACCTTGGGAGCTTATGAGATCAGCGAAGATGTGGTTACCGTCCACATTGTCTATATGGAGAGTCAGGCGCGGCACCGCGGTATTTGATTTGTGACGAGGCTGCCAGAGGCATTTTTGTATCTTATTTAGAGGTGACTATGGAAGATGCGAAATGGTACTTCACGCACGAAACGGAAGAAGACAGATTATGGTATCGTATCTTTTTTGCGATGTGCCCGAAATTCGGCGTGTCGTGGTCGAAAGCTAGCGAGGAGCAGAAGGCTTTTATTGAAGAGATTACCCGAATCAATTATGAGAGAGAAATGGCAAAACGAAATATGACGGCGAAGCCTGTCCGCGGCTTCTTTGACGCAGAGGCGTCTGCTTGACCCACACCGTGACCCACACGGGGAAATGAGCGGACAAAAACAATGGAGAGGATAGGATGTACCTCCCACAATATACCGAGCGGAAAGGCTCCAAAATCCCTGAAAACCGTCAAATGGAGCACCCCGATACACTTCGTAATCAGCAGGTCATGTGTTCGAGTCACACCACCAGCTCCAAAATGAATGACCCTACCCAATTCGAACAAGTCGATGAGACTTAAGGATTAGGTAGGGTCATTTTATGTCCTGAAAGTCTTGGTATGACAGGGATTTCAGCGAGTGGCGCGCTGAAGCAAATATGAGACACGAAAATACAAACCGTCTCAAAACGTAGTAGAAAACGAGCAAATTAGGCGATTCGAACACGGATGTCTCATTTAACAGTTGCACAGCAGCTCTCTTCCATTTGGCATGGCGTCAGATTTTTCAATGTATGATGGGGGCGCTTAGTGTTATAAAACTCAATATAGGAAGCGACACTTGCTTGAAATGCTCTATCGGAAGGATGATCTTTCCGGTAGAGTTCTTCTTTTTTCAACGATGCGAAGAATGATTCTGCGACCGCGTTATCATGCGGCTTGCCGGGCTGAGAAAAGGATTGCTTCGTATTGTATTTATGCAAAAGCTGTTGAAACCGGTGAGAGGTATATTGCGCTCCACGGTCGCTATGAAAAATAAGACCAGACGGTGGCTGGCGTTCCTCATACGCCATTTTGAATGCTGCGGTGATAAATTGAGTACTGTTCCTTTTTGAAATTTTATGTGCGATCACTTTGCGCGAGAAAAGGTCAATAATTACACAAATATAAAAGTAGTGATCCCTAAGTTTAAAACAGGTGACATCGCTGACCCACCGCTGATTTGGCTGATCAGCAGTAAATTGCTGCTGCAATATATTCTTCTTTCGTTCCGTCTCACGAAGCTTTAAATATTCCTTTTTTGCTGTCGACCGAACACTGCTCAAGCCCATCTCACGCATGAGTTGTGAAATATATTCCGCACTGACCTGGTGTCCACGCTGAATGAGAATCGTTCGAATTTTCTCTGCACCCAACACCTGCCTATATTCGTCAAACACATCACGGATGATCTGGCAGTATTCTTGACGGCGTTTATCAAACCAGGCGTTGCCGCGCTTGCTGCGCAGTATGTGGTTATAAAATGTACCTCGGTCAACATCCAATGCTTCACAGATCGTATGGACTTCATATTTTCCATAGAACGGCTCTAAAGCATGCAGCTGCTCTTTCAATGGGGCAGATACCAAACAATCGGCAGACTTCAGAATTGTGATGATATTCTGCAATTTTTCAACTTTGCGTTGGAGTGATGCGTATTCTTGATAGGAAAACTTCAACGGCTTTCCAATGCTGTCCGAAGGAAACGATTTGAGCCAACGGTACAGGGTGCTACGAGAGATAGCAAGTTCATTGGAAAGAGCGGTGATTCTTTCGCCTTGCTGATAGCGTGCGACAATGGATAGCTTTTCTTCGTTTGAATACTTCATAGGATTCCCTCCTTCGAGGTAGAGGATAACATACAAAAGAGAGAACGAAAATTTACATAGTGTTGTTGCTAATAGTGCCGAATGGAATAAGCCATGCTTTCCAATTCGTAGATTCGACAAATGATTGCATTGAGCACGCTGATTTGATATAATTTAGGCCACAGCAGAGGGGGTGTCTACAGAATGCAAGTTCCAGAATTTACTGTAGTGGATTTCAATGCCGGCTTTGGCGGACGCTCGCTTGCGTTTCGCGATTGTGGCTTTTCTGTTGTAGCTGCCGCAGAAAGTGATCCCGTGAAACAGGAGATACTTCGCGGAATCGTTCCGGATATCCCTATTTTCACAGAGCCGATATCACTTGAAAATCTTTCATCGCTTCCGGGCACAGATATTCTGATGGCCGATATACCTGCGGAGAGCCTTGCAAGGCAGCGCGTGGATCAGAAAAAGGGCGATGTGGATTCTTATCTGCATTTGTTCTCCGAATTCATTTTGTGCAATCAGCCAAAAGCGTTTTTAATACAAATTCCGGCTGTGTTGGTTCAGGGTAAATCCGTCTCATTCCTCAGCACTGCCGCACGGCGCAGATATGTTATAACATACCGAGTATGCAGGGAGAGCGAGTATTCCGGTTTTCCAGTGAATGGAAGGCAAGCCTATTTTGTTGGAATTCGCAATGATATTGGCCCGGAGCGCTTCTGTTTTCCGAAGCCAATATATGAGTCTCCATATCGTATACCATTTCGGGAAGCACCGGAAGATGTGGAACCATGGTATCGCAATGTTCCAAGACGATTTGGGACGCATTCTCTTGAACGCCTGTTTCCCTTCTATAACAGAAATTTTAAGGGAGAAGTGGTCGGCGGCGAACAGGTATCCGTTCGTCCTTATGAGTGTTATCTTGTGGACGAGATCGGAATGCGGCGAATAACGCACAATGAATACGCATATTTAAAAGGCTATCCAAATTACCCTTTTAACAATTGCAAAAACCGGTTTAAAGCATATCGAATGCTTCAGTCGGCGCCAGATATCTACATTGTGCGGGCGATCGCCGCGAGTCTCCGAAATTATTTGGAGCATAATACAGAAACGCCGCACTTTGAAGACTGGCCTGCATACAGAGTACCTCTGGAAGAAGATGTTTCTGACAAAAGAGGCGATGCCTTGACAGAACAGAGAATTTCGACAGACAGAATTATAAAGCCACGAAATAAAATCAGACGCCTTCAGATCGAAAAACTGAAGGGATTAAAAAAGCTGGATATTCTGTTTGAGAAAAATCTGACGGCCATCATGGGTGTTAATGGAGTTGGAAAATCCACCGTTTTGCATGCACTGGCCTGTATGTTCTCCCCGGATGAAAAAGGCGAGGATCATAAATGGAAATTCTTTTTTACCCCGACACCGGATGCTTCCTGGCAAGGCAGTCAGATGGTATTGACCTATTTTGACGAAAACACACAGACGGAGAATCAGCGCAAGTATCGAAAAAGCACGGATCGGTGGTCCCCCAGATATACCAGTCGGCCCAAGCGGGATGTTTTTTATCTCGGGATTGATTCCGGACTGCCTGAAATCGAAAAAGAGCGTCAGACTTCCTATATCGACTATCACACAAGTGTCTCAGAGGATCGGC
>ENA-OUQG01000880-OUQG01000880.1-human-gut-metagenome-genome-assembly--contig:-NODE-880-length-17350-cov-5.733044_pt1 | contig 17350 bp, 14 predicted proteins | sample MGYA00237943_ERZ548823 | MGnify/ENA primary metagenome ERZ548823 (study PRJEB26490, sample SAMN05194731) | human gut metagenome | biome: terrestrial biome; feature: human-associated habitat; material... | reverse complement strand
GGGATGTCGAGGACCACGCTCGCGTAGGCGGCAGGGGGCTCGGGCGCAGGCTTAGACTGAGCCGAGGCAGCGGCAGGCTTGGGCTTCACCGGAGCTTCCTCCGGTTCCGGCGAACCAAACAGCGAAAGTTGCTCGGCCATGGCCCCAGCACCTCCTATCCCATGCGTCTACAGAAACAAGAGCCCCGCTCTGAGTGAACGGGGCTCGGATACATACGTTTGCGCAGCGATTACAGCGCCATCGTGCGGGCGCGGTCGATACGCGCCAGGCAGTCGTCACGACCGACGAGCGCCATGGTCTCGCCCAGCGGAGGGCTCACCATGTTGCCGCACACGGCAACGCGCAGCGGCTGGAACATGAGCTTGGGTTTGATGCCCATAGGCTCGCACAGCGCACGGCATGCTTCCTGCATGGGGTCGCATTCCCAAGCCTCGGCGTTGGCAAGCACCTCGCGGCACGCACGCAGCGCTTCGTCGGCACGGGCGCCTTCCTTCTGCAGAACCTTCTTCACGCTTTTGGCGTCGAGCACGACGTTTTTGCCCCAGAACATGTACGGCAGCTTCTCGGCAGCATCGCTCAAGCTTGTCTCGCGCTCAGCGAGCAACGGGTAAAGCGCCTCGTAGAACGCCGGGCGCGCCTCAATGTCGGCAGCGGTTTCGACAACGGCAGCAGCCTGCTCATCGTCGGAAAGCGCGAACGGCTCAGCCTCGGCGGCGTCAACCACCACAGCGCCCTCGGCGGCAGCCATGCCGGCTGCGCGGGCCTGCGCCAGCCACGGCGTGGACAGCTTCACCCATTCGTCGGCCTGCATGGTCTTGATGTATTGGCCGTTCATCCAATCGAGCTTGGTCTCGTCGAACACGGCGTCTTTCTTCGTGATGCGGTCGAGGCCGAACCTCTCGCACAGCACATCGCGAGGAATGATCGTGGTCTCGCCGTCGAGGCTCCATCCCAAAAGAGCCAGGAAGTTCACCATCGTGTCGGGCAAATAGCCGCGCGCAGCGTATTCCTCGACGCTCGTGGCGCCATGGCGCTTGGAGAGCTTCTTGCCGTCGGCGCCCAAAATCATGGAGAGGTGCGCGAACGTCGGAGCCTCAAGGCCCAATGCCTCATAAATCAGAATCTGACGCGGCGTGTTGGACAGGTGGTCGTCGCCACGGATCACATGCGTGATGTGCATGTTCGCATCGTCGCAGACCACGGCGAAGTTATAGGTCGGCGTGCCATCGGTGCGCACCAAAATCATGTCGTCCATGACGTCGGCCGGGAAACTCATGTGGCCATACACGGCGTCGTCGAACTCGATGGGGCCATGGTTCTCGGGCACCTTCAGGCGCCACACATGCGGCTCACCTGCGTCGATGCGCGCCTGCGCTTCTTCGGCGGAAAGCGAACGGCAGGTGCGGTCGTAGCCCGAATAGCCGCCCTCGGTTTTCTCGGCAGCCTCGCGCTTGGCGTCGAGCGTTTCCTTCGTGCAGAAGCACGGGTACACCGCGCCGCGCTCTTTGAGCTGCTCCAAAGCAGCCTTGTAGGTGTCGAAGCGCTCGGTTTGCTTGTAGGGGCCGAAATCGCCGCCCACCTCGGGGCCCTCGTCCCAATCGAGGCCGAGCCAGCGCAGAGCGCGCAGAATGATTTGCGTGTTTTCCTCGGTGGAGCGCTCGGGATCGGTGTCCTCGATGCGCAGCACGAACGTGCCGCCCGTGGCGCGAGCAAACGCCCAGTTGTAAATAGCCGTGCGGGCGCCGCCGATATGAAGCTTGCCCGTGGGCGAAGGCGCGAAACGAACGCGCACGCCAGAGGTCGAATCTGCCATACGAATCTATCCTTCCAATAGTCTCTTAGCGCTTTTGGGTTGACCCTTTGCGCAGCAGCCTTCCTATAGTAATGCAAACAACGCAGCACGCAACCGTGACCACGAGCCAAATAGCGCCCATGCCCACCCAAAATTCAGGCGGGTACATGCAAATGAGCAAAGAATCCCAGCTGAAAGTCCATGTGCCGGCCGCGAAGAACAGCGAGTGGAATTGCGCGAAGAAGCCGTCGAAATCGATAGCAACCCACGCCGCGAACAGCGCGAACACTGCCAAAACGGAAACGCCCGCACCTGCAAGCACACGCCCGAGCAGGCGCTTTCCGCCGCGAAACGCCGTAGCCGTGCAGCCAACGCACGCGGCTACCACGGCGGCAAGAAGCCACCATTTCGCAGCCTGCACCACGCCGAACACGTCGTCGAGATGGCTTACGGCGTCGGGCGTGAGCACGTAGCGCTCGCTCGCCGCATCGAATGCCGCCTCAAGCGCCGCGACCTGTTCGCCAGAAAGCTCGCCTGCGGCATAGTTCGCCGTCGCATCGATTTTCGGAGCACCCTTGCCAGCCGTGCCGGCGAGCGCCTCTTGCGCGTTGATCGCGGCGATGGTGGCGTACGCCGCGGCCTTATCGTTGTCGTCGATGGTGTAGTGTTTCGTTTGCACCGCGGCCGCGACGAGTTCGTCTTTCGTGAACGGCGAGGCGTCGTCGGTCGAATAAACGCTCGCGAGCGCCTTGGTGGAAACGTCGGGCACGGCGCACGCCGCAAAGCCGGCCGCGATAAGGCTCACAGCCAATGCTGCCGCCGAAATCACGGCCACAATGCTCGTCACGATGCGCGCCGAAGACTCGCTTTTCGCCATGCTATTCATCCACCCAAATAGTCGCGGCGGTAATGCCGTGCGTTTTCTTGCAAATAACCGGCTCAGGCCCCAGTCGGCTGAATACGCCGGTGAAGCGGCCGTTGTAAATGTAGAGGCCCTCCATATTGTTGTACAGCAAAGGCTTTACCGTAGCATCGGCCTCGGTGCCATACAGCGGAATGGCAAGCGTTTTGAACGGCGTGCAGTAGCGCTGGACCAAAAACGGCGCGCCCGCCTTGCTATCAACGTGGGCGTCGACGATTTCGACCCACTGCTCATCGGTGTAATTCGAACCAGCGAACACATCTTTAGAGCCGTATGCGTCGGTCGGCTTGATAATCCAGTTTTCGCGCGTAGCCTTCACGTTGCGTTCGGCCACCACGTCGCTCGTCAAAAACGAGGTGAACGGCACCGTATCGCGCACGAAGGCGTTTTCCTCGTCGGTGAGCAGCGCTTGGGTTTCGGGCATATGAAGCACTTGGAAAATCTGCTTGTCGTGCACCAAATGGCCCGCGAAGCTACCGATGAGCGCCACCTTGCGCTCGCGCACGGCCGAGATAAGCGCCTGCGACGCCTCCCAGTTGTCGATGATGTCGTTAGTCACGCTGCGGCGCCAAATGGCATCGATTTTCGCATTGTCGCGGCCATAGAACGCCTTTTTGCCAATAAGTTCGCCGTTCTCGAACGCCAAATCGCGCACGTCGTACACCGAGCACTCAATGCCGCGTTCAGCGAACAGGCCGGCGAAAATCTTGAACTCTTCGGTAATGGCATTTTCCAAGAAGTCGACGATTGCGACATGCGGATTGGCGACCTTCAAATCGTAGGTGTCGTAGATTTTGAGGAACTCGTCGACCCATCCGGCGAACAGCTCTTCGTTGCACGTATGAACGTGGTGGGCTGCGGCGAACGCCTTAAAGGGCTTGGAATTCGCGATGCTCGCGGTGATTTCGCGATTCTCGTTCATGCCCGAAGAACCGTCGGCGTTGAATTCGCAGAACTGCGCCGACATGTCATCCTCGTTCAGGAACAAGTCCACGCGCGCAAACGGCAGCAGCGCGTCGTAGCCGCGCGGCAGCAGAATAAGCTCCACCAAGCGCGGATCGATATCGTATACGTGACGATAGCTGGGGTTTTCCAAATACTCGCGCATGACCTTCGACAAAATCGAATAGGTGGTTTCGGCGATATACGCAAAACGCTCGTGCGTCTCGCGGTTGTACAGGCGCGGCACGTACGACGAGTCCACCACCTCGTGGTGATAAATCGCCGTCGAATTGTTCATGTGCTCGCGCGCGGCAAGGCGGCCCTGCGCGTCGCCGCCACGTTCAGCAACAAGCGCGAGGTATTCATCGGTGAGCTGGGCGTTAGTGGGCATGAGCTCTTCCTTCTTTCTGTCGTATACGCGCTTAGCATACGACAAGCACCCGAAGCAACGTGAAACGCGTGCGCATTCTCCCAAAGCGCACCATATCTGGCGGACGGTCGCGCTATTATAAAAGCTCTCTATAAGCATATTCAGGAAGGCGCGCGCGTGAGCAAAACCCAAGAAGATATCCCGAAGCCGTCATGGGCGCGCATCGCTGGCTTCGCATGCTACCAGGGCTTTGTATACGCCGCATTCTATTTGGGCACGAACCATCAAATGCAGCTCGGTCCCTTTTCGGTGGAGCGTGCAGAATTGCTGCTCACGCTCGCGTTCATGGTCGCCGCCTTCATTGGCGAGCGCCTCGCGCCCGATGTGGCCGAACGCGCCCTGTCGCGCAGCGGCACGCTTGCCGCGTTCGCGGCGTTCATGAGCGCCGGAGCCGCCATTTCGGCCGCGCCTGGCACCACCGCGGCCGAAGTTGCCGCAGAAGGCCTGCTTATTGGCGCTCCTATGGCGCTCACGCTTATGGCCTGGGGCAAAACGCTCGGCGCAAACCCGCCGCGCCTCGCCGCCACCGAAATTTTCGCCGCTACGGGCATTGCCGCGGCATGCTGCTTCGCGCTGTGGTTTGCGCCAGAGGAAATCGGTTTGGCGCTTCGGTGCGTGCTGCCATTCGCGGGCGTGGCGTTCATGGAAATCGCCCGACACGAGCAAAGCGGCGCCACGTCGGAAACGATGCACCCAACCCCCATTAAACCAGCTCGCGCTCGCACGCTTTCCGCCCGCATGCTCGCAGGTGCTCTTATCTTTGGCTTGGCTGCGGGCTTCGTTGAGACCTACCGAAGCGACCCCGGCTCGCTTTCCACGCCCACACTCCCCTATGCCATGTTCATCGTGGCTCTGTTCTGCGGCGGCGTTTTGGAAACGCTGCGCGCCTCAGGTGAGCGCGATACATTCTCGGCGAGCTACCGCATCGCGTTCACGCTCATGCTCGCCGGCCTTTTGTTCGCGCCCGTGCTCGTGAATGTCGATATCACGGGCGACGCCATTGTACTTGCAGGCTACCTGGGCCTGTGTGCAGCTTTCGCATCGCTGTTCTGCGCGAGCGCCCAGCTCGAAGGAACAAGCTGCGCGCTCGCCTTCGCACAAGGGTTTGCCGTGCTCTACGGCGGCGAAGCACTCGGCATTATCCTCGCAAACGGCCTCGACGCTACGAATTCGCTGAACACCACACCCTATGCCGCCATGGCCACCGCGGGCCTCGCCATGGTGTGCGCCTACGTGTTTCTGTTCACCGAGCGCGATTTCAGCGCGCTTTCCCGTGTCGTTGACGCCGTCGCCGTCGACAACACCGAAGATGTGAAAAAGGCCATCGCCCAGGCTGCGGCGCTTTCGGCGCGCGAAACCGAGGTGCTCTCACTCGCGCTGCGCGGCCGCACCAACGAGAGAATCGCGCAGGAACTGTACATCGCGAAAAGCACCGCCGACACGCACCTTCGCCGTATTTACTCGAAATGCGGCGTGCACAGCCGCCAAGAGCTGCTCGACTTGGCAGAAAAAACCGCCGCCAGCCTGCGATCGCGCGAATAGGAGAGCTCATGGGGACACCTGAAAAGATGAGCGAAAACGCCCGCGCGATGCATTCGATGGCGCCTAAGCAAAAAACGCAGAAGTTCATGGCCGATTTCTTGCGCGAGACGCAGGAAAGCTTTATTGAAGTGCCGTTCTGCCCCGTCGACAGCCTCGTGCTTTCGTCGCTCGTGTATTTGAACCTCGACGAATACCGCTACGGGAACGTGCATGGCGCAGAAAGCGTGCCCGTAATCGACATTCTTCGCTTCACGCCGCTGCGAAGCATGCTCTCGGGCGGCTGGCTCGAAGACGCCGAAGAACTGCCTGACTTTCTGCGCGCGCTTGCATGCAGCCGCCGCTATGCCGATTTAAGCGTGAGCCTGTTCGCAAACGAGACCGCCGAAATCATCGAGAAGCAGTTCTGCGCGTGCACGTTCACCGTGGGCGCGAAAGACGGCGCCCCTTTGGCCTACTTGGCGTTCCGCGGAACCGACGGCACCATCGCAGGCTGGAAGGAAGACTTCAACCTGAGCTACATGCCCGTGATTCCTTCGCAGAAAACCGCCACGGCATACGTGTCGGGCGTGCTTTCGGCGCTGCCCGGCGATATGCCGATATATGTGGGCGGCCACTCGAAAGGCGGCAACCTCGCCGAATTCGCCGCGCTTACCATCGACGAGGGCGGCTACGCGCGCATCAAGCGCGTGTTCAACCACGATGGCCCGAGTTTTTTGGAAGCGCCCTCGCCGCGCATCGACGAGCCCGAATTCCAGGCGAAGCTCGACAAAACCGTGCCTGAGTCTTCCGTATTCGGGATGATTCTGGAAAGCCGCGACGACTTCCGCATCGTGCAGTCGAACGCGATGGGCTTCTTCCAGCACGTGCCATTCACCTGGATTGTTGACGGACATGACTTCAGCACGCAGCGCACGCTGAACAACAGCGCGAAAATGTTCGACATCACGCTTGATCGCTGGCTGCGCAGCTGCTCCCAGCACGAGCGTGAAGTGTTCATCGACACGATGTACGACCTTATTACCTCGAGCGACGCGAAAAGCTGGGCCGATTTCCAGAGCAGCTTCATGTCAAATATGGCAACGTTCATGCACGACGGCAGAAACCTTGACGACCAAACCAAGGAAGTCATGGCGCATGCAATCAAGAACCTGGGCGATGTGGCCGGTCACACGCTGCGCGAACGCCTGGGCGCAACGATTGAGCGCATGAAAGAAGCCGTGCCGTTCATCGACACCGAACGCGGCGACGCACAAAGCGCGCGCAAGAAGAACTAAAAAAACCTCGAAAGAAGAGACCGTGGAAAGCACTACCAAACCCGAATACCAGAAATTCACCGTGAGAATGGCCATGCAACTGGCCGCTCCGCATACCTGGCCGGCAGCAATTCTGCCCGCGCTCGTAGCGACGAGTGCCGCAGCGGCAACGGGACACGCGATTTCGCCAATCATGGCGTGCGTGCTGCTTGCGATTTGCATTCTTATGCAGGCATCGGTAAACACGTTCAACGACTACTACGACTTTGTGAAAGGCACCGACTCGGCCGACGACGACGTTGAAATAAGCGACGCCACGCTCGTGTACAACAACGTGAACCCCGCGTGCGCACTGCGGCTGGGCATTGGTTTTTTAGTGGCGGCATTCCTGCTGGGCGCCTACGTTATTTGGCAGGCCGGTTGGATTCCCTTGGCGATTGGCGTTGTGGGCGCCGTGTTCGTAGTGGTGTATTCCGCGGGCAAAACGCCCGTTTCCTACCTGCCCATTGGCGAAGCCGTGAGCGGCGGCGTTATGGGCGGCCTAATTCCGCTCGCATGCTACCAGGCGCTCACAGGCGATTTGAATTGGCTCATGCTGCTGTGGGCAGTGCCCGAGATTATTGGCGTGGGCCTGATTATGATGACGAACAACACGTGCGATATTGAGAAAGACATTCCCGTTGGCCGCCAAACGCTGCCCGCGAAACTCGGCCGCGAGAAGGCTCGCAATGCCTACCACGCGCTCGTAGTGGCGTGGCTTGCGGCGATCATGGTGCTCGTAGGCGCGTTTTTCACGGGCGGCCTTATCGTGGTGCCGTTCATGCTGCTCGCCGCCATTCCGCTGCTGAAGGCGCTGTTCGCCAACCCGCTCAACTCGCACTCGCGCATTGGCGCCATGGCTCAGATTTGCAGCCTGAACATCGCTTTGGGCGCATTTTACGCTGCAGCGATTCTTGCCAGTTCAGGAGTTTGTTTTATGCTGTAAAGAAGATAACGCAAGAAACTAATCGGCCGTTTTACGGCGTAAAGCCAATGGATTAATTCACACAGTGGAGCCAAGTTCCCAAAAGAGAGCTTTTTCGAAGATGTCTCACACGACAACCAACTAATCAGTTATTGAGGTCCAGAAGACATCGCATCGAGCGACCGCTAGACCCACGAGTCAGCCCGACATAGGGCAACGATGCTAAAATGTACCAGGGCTCACATAAGAGCTTCTTCAACGATCATCCGTGACGATTGCATTGATCAGAGGTTTGACATGACTGTCGTCGAATACCACGTATCAACGTTCTTCAACGAAGATTCCTTTGAACAGGGAATCATTGACCACCTATGCACAGAACACGGGTACGAATACCTATTTGGACCAAATGTGTCGCGATCGTCCGATGCATTCGATGACGCCTTTCTGCCAGACGTCATAGGCCCCTCACTTGAGGCAATCAACACTTCCATTAGCCGACACGCCATCTACGCAGCAATAACCCAGCTCAAAGAAATCGAAGGTGGCACGCTCGTTAGTAAAAACCGTTCTTTCATGGACATGCTGCAAAATGGCGTCGAAGTTAGATGGTTTGACGGCGTCGAGGACCATACCGATATCGTTCGTCTTGTCGACTTCGACAATCCCAACAATAATACTTTTCACGTCGTCAACCAGTGGACGTATATCGAGCACGGCACCAACAAACGACCTGACGTAATTGTATTTGTGAATGGCTTGCCTCTTGTTCTTTTTGAACTGAAGTCTCCTTCTCGCGCCGAGGCCGACAACGAGGACGCATACCAACAGATTCAGAACTACAAGCATCAAATCCCTACGCTTTTCACGTACAACGCTTTCTGCGTCATTAGCGACATGCTGCATACGAAAGTCGGCACCATTACAGCAAACGAATCCCGCTTCGTGGAATGGAAAAGCGTCGACGGCAGCTACGAGGCAACCCAATACGCCGACTGGAAAACTCCTCTTGATGGAATATTTCCAAAGGAGCGACTCGTTAGCATCCTAAAAAACTTCATCTTGTTCTCAGAGGATGCAAAAATCCTCGCTGGCTACCACCAGTTTTTTGCAGTGAGTAAAGCTCTCGAAAGAGTTCACGACGCCATCGGCGGTGACGGCAAAGGCGGCGTCTTCTGGCACACGCAAGGCTCAGGCAAATCGCTATCGATGGTATTTCTTGCTCATCTTCTCGAAGAGAAGCTCGATAGTCCCACTATTGTGGTGATCACCGATCGAAACGACCTGGACTCGCAACTATTTGCACAATTCTCTAGATGCTCAGACTTTCTGCGACAAACGCCGGTCCAGGCACAAAGCCGGTCTGACCTTGCTCAGCAACTCTCAAGTCGCCGCGCCAACGGCATCATTTTCACCACAATGCAGAAATTTGAAGAAAGCGAATCCGCGCTTTCCGAACGCGAAAACGTTGTTGTGATGGTCGACGAGGCTCACCGTGGACAATACGGTTTCGAAGAAAAATTCGACCGCGACGGCAAAAAGCACACAGGCACGGCGCTACTTATTCGACGCGCCCTGCCGAATGCAACATTCATAGGCTTCACTGGCACCCCCATTTCCGCCGAAGACCGATCAACTCGTGAGGTTTTTGGCGACTACATTGACGTCTACGATATGACTCAGGCCGTGGAGGACGATGCCACGCGACCCGTATTTTATGAGAGTCGCGTTGTCGCGCTTAAACTTGACCAGGGCATCTTGGCCAAAGTCGATGACGAATACGAGAAACTCACCCAGCAGGCTAACGCCGAAACCATCGACGCAAGCAAACGCGATTTTGCGAACCTCGATGCTGTTCTGGGCGCCCCCGAAGTCATAGACGCTCTTTGTCAGGATATCGTGAAGCACTATGAAACCAATCGTGAGCACGAACTCACCGGCAAGGCGATGATTGTGGCGTACTCGCGGCCCGCCGCCATGGCCATATACCAGCGCATCTGCGAGCTGCGCCCTTCTTGGGAGGATGAGGGCAAACTCGGTGTTGTCATGACCATGGGCAATCAGGATCCCGAGTGGTGGTTCGACGTCGTAGGAAATAAGGCACACGTCAAAGAGATGGCGAAACATTTCAAAGACGACACCGATCCGCTTAAAATCGTAATTGTCGTGGACATGTGGCTCACCGGGTTCGACGTCCCCAGCCTTGCCACCATGTACGTATACAAACCCATGCGCGGCTACAATCTTATGCAGGCGATAGCCCGCGTGAACCGCGTGTACAAGGACAAAGTGGGCGGACTGGTCGTCGACTACGTAGGCATAGCCAACGCACTCAAGCGCGCCATGAAAGACTATACGAAGCGCGACCAGAAGAAATACGGGGACATGGACATCAGTAAGACAGCCTACCCTAAGTTCCTGGAGAAGATGGCCGTCTGTCGCGACAAAATGTTCGGCTTCGATTATTCCGAGTTCCTCACAACCGAGTCTGCAGCGCGTCGAAGCGAGCTCATAACAGGTGGCGTGAACCATATCCTTGCCCCCGGCGACGAGGACACCGCTCGCGATTTCGTGGAGCAGGCGGGCATCATGCTCAAAGCGTACGGTCTCACCAAGAGCCGCGCTACCGATGCGCAACGCGTCGAGGCCGGCTATTTCCAGGTTGTGCGCGAACTCATCCTGCAGCTCACCGAGCAGGGTGGCGGGCATGGCGATAGCGGCAGCAGACTCACGCTTAAGCAGGTGAACGAGCGTATCAACGCACTGCTCGAACAGAACATTGTCCACACCGACGGCGTCATTGACCTGTTCAAGGTTGAAGATGAGACGGTTTCCATTTTCGATCCCAAGTTCCTAACGAGCCTGTCCCGGATGAAGGAAAAGAACCTCGCCTACGAACTTCTGAGAAAGCTCATCGACGACCAAATCAAGGGCTACCGCAAGAAGAGCGTGACACAAGCAAAAAAGTACTCCGAGCTCATGCAGGGCATGGTGAACGGTTACCTGAACGGGCAGCTCACGAACGCCGAGGTGTTCGAGGAAATGCTCAAGATGGCCAAGGAAATGCTTTCCGAGAATCAAAAGGCAAAGGAGCTCGGGCTCACCGAGGAAGAGTTCGCATTCTACGAAGCACTGACGCAGCCGCAAGCCATCGCCGACTACTATCGAGAAAGAAACGACGAACTCGTATCCATCACGCAAGAGCTTGCCGCAAAAATGCGCGAAATGCGTACCGTCGATTGGCAGAAAAAGCAAAGCGCTCGCGCCGCCATGCGTGTTGCAATTAAACGACTGCTCAAACATCATAAGTATCCACCCGAGGGCATGGAATCGGCACTTTCGACCGTAATGGAGCAGTGCGAACTCTGGGCCGATAACGCAGCATAAGGAGTTAAGACAATATGGCCAAAGCCAAGAACGATAAAAAGAACACAGCCGATATTGGCTTCGAGAAACAACTCTGGGACGCAGCAGACGTGCTGCGCGGCAACCTCGATGCCGCCGAATACAAAAACGTCGTGCTAGGTCTCATTTTCCTGAAATATCTATCGGATCGCTTTGACGAACGCTACCAGGAACTTGTTGCAGAAGGATACGGCGACGAGGAAGATCGTGACTGCTACATGGAGCAAAATGTCTTCTTCGTTCCCGAAGAAGCGCGTTGGGCAAACATCGCCCAGGCAGCTCACACACCTGAAATCGGACAGATCATCGATAATGCCATGCGTGCCATCGAGCACGAGAACGACAAACTCAAAGATGTGCTGCCCAAGAACTTCGCCCGTCCCGAGCTAGATAAGCGCCGCTTGGGCGACGTAGTTGACCTATTCACCAACGTTCAAATGACCGACAACGAAAGCGAAAAAGATCTGCTGGGTCGCGCATACGAATATTGCCTGCAAAAGTTCGCGTCGATGGAAGGCAAAAACGCCGGCGAATTCTATACACCGTCGTGCATCGTACGCACACTAGTGGAAATCCTTCAGCCCTTCCATGGTCGTGTTTATGACCCCTGCTGTGGCAGCGGGGGCATGTTCGTGCAGTCGGCTGCCTTCGTTGAGCACCATGGCGGCAACGTAGTACAAGACATCACCATCTTCGGCCAGGAGAGCAACCCCACTACGTGGAAGCTTGCAAAAATGAACCTCGGCATTCGAGGCATCGAGGCCGATTTGGGCAACTACGCCGACACTTTCAGTGCCGACCAACACAGAAACGAAAAGTTCGACTACATACTGGCAAACCCGCCGTTCAATCTAAAGAACTGGGGCGGCGAGTCGCTGCAAGAGGACGTGCGCTGGAAATATGGCGTGCCGCCCACGGGTAATGCCAACTTCGCTTGGATGCAGCATATGATTTGGCATCTTAACGGCACAGGCAAGATTGGCCTCGTATTGGCAAACGGGTCGCTCTCAAGCCAGACGAGCGGTGAGGGCGACATTCGACGCGCCATCGTAGAGGACGATTTGATCGAGGGCATTGTGGCCATGCCAGGCCAGCTGTTCTACAGCACTCCAATTCCCGTATGCCTGTGGATTCTGAATAAGAAGAAAGCCCAGACCGGCAAGACGCTATTCGTCGATGCGCGCGAAATGGGCACCATGGTTTCCCGTAAACTACGTGAGTTTACCGAAGAGGACATCAACAAAGTCGCGTCCGCATTCGACTCCTTCCGCGAGGGCAAGTTCGAGCCCGAGAAGGGGTTCAGCGCCATAGCGGATTTAGATGAAATCGCCAAGCAAGATTTCATTCTGACACCCGGCCGCTACGTAGGCATTGCTGAAACCGAAGACGACGGTGAGCCGTTTGATGAGAAGATGGCACGCCTAACCAGCGAAATATCAAAGTGCTTTGAAGAGTCCAACCGCTTGCAGGAGCAGATTAAGAAGAACCTGGAGGCAATTGGTTATGGGATGTAGGACAACAATCGGCGAGCTCTGCGCACGAATCTGTTCAGGTGGAACACCAAAAAGGGATACTATCGAGTTCTACGAGGACGGCGATATCCCATGGCTTAATACAAGTGAGATTTCTTTTAACCGAATTCGCAAGACTGGTCAGCACATTACCGAAGCTGGCCTTAGCGGCTCATCCGCCAAATGGATTCGTAAGAACTCTATTGCTGTAGCAATGTACGGCGCAACTGCAGGTAAAGTCGCTATTACCAAAATTCCATTGACCACAAACCAAGCATGCTGCAATCTCGAAATCAATGAAGAGATCACAGATTACCGCTATATCTTTTACTGGTTTAAAAATCAGTACACCCGCGTGCTTGGTCTTGCGAATGGAGGCGCTCAGCAGAATTTAAGCGCCAAGACAATTAGGGCACTAGAAATAGAGCTGCCTACGCTGAGCCAGCAACGCCGAGTCGCAAGTTTTCTTTCAACCATAGATGACAAGATTGAGCTCAACGCGCAGCTAAATGGCTATTTATCTGCGTGAGGTCGACCTGCGAGACATCAATTTCGCCTGACATTAGTTTAGGAAGAAGAGCGTCACGGAGGGCAGCGAGTTCTCGGTTTTCTCGCTCAAGCGCTTCTTGCTGCCTAAGAATGGGTCCTGCAAAGAAGTCAAACTCGGCGCATAATGTTTGTTTAGGAATAGCAAGCTCAACTGACTTCATCATCTTGCCCGAGACTTCGGGAAAGGTCGTTCCTGCCCCCATATCGGCTATCCGCTGTTTGTTTCTGACCAAAAAACAATAGACGAACGCAGTGCCGATCTCTTCCTTCGGGACAATGGACTTAAATCCTTGATTTGTAGCTACCGCATCCGCCGCGATTGCTATATAGCCTATTGGGGCACGCGAGCTAAACAGAACGCTTCCTTTGGGCAAAAGCTTTGCGCTGCACGAGGCATAGCCCTCATCAGTTATATCATCCGTGCCATGGGCAATGAATTTATCGCTAGTATTCGATAAGTCGCGTGGAGTAATCCAACCGATTCCATTTGAGCAGTAATACTCAGACCTCTTCTTTGATGGTGTTGCTCCTCCGATAATCGTGCCAACATCGGACAGGATTCCAGTGAAGTCCGCGTTAACAGGGAATAGCTTGTCGTATTTTGCCAGCAAAAGCTCTTCTAAATAGCCATTTAGCTTAGTATTTGCGGCGATTTTATCGTCAATAGTTCCAAGGATTCCAACGATTTGCCTCTGATCTTCAAGCGGAGGCAGATCGATTTCTTGTTTAGACAGCGTTTTGACAGATAAACCCGGCTGAGCAGATTGGGCAGACAGATGCCCCAAATGCATAGTGGAAAGAAGATACGCCAAATAGCGCGAATCATTGCCCTCATCCGCGACGGCAACAACGGCATGCTCAGTCATATAGGCTTTACCCGAGTAGAAGCGAACGTTGCCGCAAGCGGCACCTTGCCGCCCTACGACGGCGCATTCTCCTTCAAAGTTAAAACTCTCGGTGTAGCCACGAACCCCGTTTCCCCCAATCACGGGATAGCTACCAAGCTCCTTGATTTCTGACGATTTGATTGACTTGCCGCTGCTTAGACGGCTGCATACATCCCCGAGTTTCCGACGCCTCATTCTAAATACTTCCTATGCGAAGCCTTCACATTGCTCTGGTTCACCATAGCGTAGTGCATGGTGGTGTCTATTTTCGCATGACCTAACAACTTTTGCACTTGCTCTATGGGCATTCCCTTATCAATGGCGTGAGTAGCCAGCGTACGACGGAACTTATGCGGATGCACACGCGAAACACCGGCTTTCTTGCCGAGGTTTCGTAGTCGCAATTCCATGCCACCAACGGTGATTCGTTTCGCTTTGGAATCAAGTGAAACGAACAATGCGGAGTTGTTGTCGGCGCGAGTTTCCAGATATTCCGCCAGGTGCAATTTTGCTCTCGCATCGAAGTAAACCGGCCGCTGTTTGTTTCCCTTGCCGGTAACTATACACTCACGCTCCTGCAGGTTTACATCGGCAACATCAAGCCGTATCAGCTCGCCTATACGCATACCTGTAGAGGCGAGCAAATCTACAACCGCTAGATCGCGTTTACTTTCGCAAACATCACGTAAGGTTTCCAGTTCTTCGTCGCTCAATGTCTCCTTGGCAAGCTGCGCTGTCTTAACGCGATGTATCCGCCGAACCGGACTCTTGACAATGTAATCTTCGTCCTCAAGCCAGGAAAAGAAGCTGGACATGATGCGTCTGATGTTGTCGATGGTGACCTTGGACGTGCGACGAACTGTCTCGTAGTCGTTGAGGTACTGGCGCAAGTCGCCGCTTTCGATTTTGGAAACGGGCTTGTTCAGGGTGGTGAGTGCGCGAGTCAGCGTGTCCTCGTAGTAGCGCAAGGTTTTCTGGGAGCAGCCTTCGACTTTTTTGGCGGTGAGAAAGAGAGCTAGGAGATCTTGAGTGCTCTCATTCCGTTGAGGTTCAAGGGCATGCTTCAATGCAGCCTTTAACCGTTGCAGTTGATCTGGCTTCAAGAATGATTGCATTTCCATCAGCACCGTATTGATAACGGTTTCCATGGCGTTCCTTCCTGTCGTGTAGCATCACCTAAGAAACACGATTTAACAGATGGAGGCAGAAATGGTAATTCCGAAGCGCGTAGACACTTCTTTGATAGGGCGTATTGAGGACCTCGAAAAGGCCTTCGCCGCAGGTGCGTACCTATCCGCCATCTCTCTCGCACTCACCATTCCAGATATCTGCGGAGATCGCTTGTATCCAAAGAGAAAGAATGAAACTCGCCGGCGATACGTTGATTGGTTTAATGCCTATGTCGCCTTTAACTATCTAGATGAAAAGAGTCTCGCCATAAATGGAAAGATGATTGCTAGTAAGTTCTACTTTGATGGCGAGGATTGCTATCAGCTCCGCTGCGTATACCTACATCAGGGAATCAACGCAACAGAGCCCAAGTCCAAAAAGACCTCATACAACTTGATCCAGTTCAGAATCTTTAGCGACGGCCCTGGAAGTTGCGATCATATCGGCAAAACGACCGTAAACGCGACCGGGGAGACTACTAGGCAAGTCGACCTCGATCTGAGAAAGTTCATTCGATGTATCAAATCGGGTGTGGGGCAATTCCTAAAGGAGCACCCCGAGATGAATGCCGATAACGGGTCTTGCAGCTTTCTTTACGGTCCAGTACTTGATTTTGAAAACGACAGAGAGCTGCCCTAAATGGCTATTTAGCTGCATAATGGTCTATGGAAGGCGTTAGTCATCCCATCTGTTGGCATCTGTCCATCTATAATCGGGATCAGGATTTCTTCGGGGATCTTTTTGCCAGCGCTCTGCGGAACGCCGACTCATCTCTCTACCGAGGCGCTTCATTTCTGGTGTTTTCTCGCCAGTTCCATCCTGCCCGCGCGAAAGCCATTCTTGACGCCTTCTCTCATAATCGCTTTCAAGTTCCTCATCGGTTCCGTTTTCAATTAATTTGTCGAAATCGCTCTTAAATAAATCGCTGAACCAGCCCATTCCGGTCTCCTTTTCGAAATGCCTAGATTAAAGTGACCTTCGAGACGTCAATTTCGCCCGACATGAGCCTTGGAAGCAGAGCGTCGCGAAGAGCCACCAAAAAACGTGACTGAAGTTCATTATCTCGTATCAGTGCATCAATGGGAGATGTCTCTTTTTCGAATGATTGAATCTCTCGTGTCTCTGGCAATGCAATAGGCAGGCTCTTTAGAGCTTTACCATTAATAGAACCGAAGACGGTTCCTTCTCCGTTGAAAGCATTCAGTTTATCATGAAGCGATCGCATCAGATAAAGGCAGAAAGATGGATGCTCAGAGTGAATAGCGGCGAGCCCACGGCCGATACAACAATCTTCGAAGGCTATATTGAGATCGCCGACAGGCGCGCGAACACTCATGAGCACGTCGTCGCACCTCGCCATGCGTTTTGGTTCAGTTGTGCTAAGCCTCTGAGACGGGTAGCGCCATCCAAAATCCGCACGCCCCTGATAGAAAACTGTCCCAACGCCATCTTCGTTATATGAGCTGCCGGCAGGTGATTGTCCCATGACGATATCTGCTGCATCTGATAAAGATGCATTGTCAGGAAGCCCTCCAAAGCGCTGCTTAAACAACGAATCCACAAGCTCTTCTAAATAGCCATTTACGTCACCATCGTATGCAGCACACAGCAGGATTAAAACCTAGACCGCCAGCAAATCTGGCCAAACCAAGACCGAAAATCAAACCAAATCGAAAGCGGAGTAAGGCGGTTTTGGGCCTTTACCCCGACTTTGTCAATCCGACAATTTATGTCGAATTACCTTGGAAAAAATCAGCCCCATCAGAACGACGCAGTTTTCATTCATGTTCCCCACCGCAATTTCCTTGCTTTTAGCGTCGCAAAAAGCGTCTATCGCCACTGAATCTGAACGAGGTCAGGAAACTTATCCCGCAAGCCGTTCACGCTGAACGTCTGCAATAGCTCTTCGGGAGTTGCGGGGTCGCACGTAGGAGCCAAGCCCGTGATGCCCGCGATGTGGCCGATAATCGCCTCGGGGGTTTT
>ENA-OUQG01000871-OUQG01000871.1-human-gut-metagenome-genome-assembly--contig:-NODE-871-length-17418-cov-4.367160_pt1 | contig 17418 bp, 18 predicted proteins | sample MGYA00237943_ERZ548823 | MGnify/ENA primary metagenome ERZ548823 (study PRJEB26490, sample SAMN05194731) | human gut metagenome | biome: terrestrial biome; feature: human-associated habitat; material... | reverse complement strand
TAATAAACATGACCAAGTGGGAACATTTGACTGGCAAGTTGTGACAATTCTGCAATGTCTTCACCATAGAAAATCACCGTATCAATAGCATCTGGTGTCAGGCTTAAAATCATCTGTGTATGAAGTTGTACAGACTGTTCACCGAGTTCTTTCATATCAGCTAGGACAGCGATTTTCTTGCCTCCTTCATTCTTAGGAATGGCTGAGAAGGTCTCCAAAACGAGCTTCATAGCTGTTGGATTGGCATTGTAGACGTCAGAAAGAATATCCGCTCCATTAGCCGCTTTTTTCCATTCGGTACGGTTTTTTGTGAGTTGCAAGTTAGCAAGAGCTGAGAGGATATTTTCCTCAGTTACACCCAAGTGTTTTGCGACATAGGCAGCAACCATGGCATTTGTGGCATTGTATTTTCCAGTGACTGGCAAGGTAACTTGTCCGTCGAGGAACTTTGTTGAAAAGGTAAGATGATCCTTGTATTCCGTCAACTCAGAGACTGTAAGCTCTGCACCATCTCCAAAGCGTACCACTTCAAGATTGCTTGGCAAGAAAGGATCAACGATTGGATCACATGGCACAAGCAAGAGACTACCATCAGGCATACCGTCTTGCATTTGCATTTTACCTTGAGCAATCTTGTCACGGCTACCGAAGAATTCCAAGTGAGCCTCTCCGATTAAGGTAACAACGGCTGTTTTTGGCTTAGCCAAGTTTGACAAGAGATGAATATCTCCCATATGGTCTTGCCCCATCTCAAGGACAATTTTCTCCGTATCATCAGGCATGTGGAGGGCTGTATAAGGAAGACCAATCTCATTGTTGTAATTGCCTTGTGTCTTGTAAGTGCGGTAGGTCGTTGCCAAAATGTCATGAATCATGTCCTTGGTGGTTGTCTTACCGTTAGAACCAGTCACAGCAATAACATCAACACCAGTCTTTTCAAGATAGTAGGCAGCTAGTTCTTGGAAGGCTTCAAGAGTGTCATCGACTAGGATGTGGGCTTGATCAGCCGGTAATTCTTTTTCTGTGAATGTCGCTAGAGCACCGTTGTCAAAGGCTGTTTGGATAAAATCATGCCCATCACGCGCACCTTTGAGCGGCAAAAAGAGATCCCCCGCTGTGATCTTACGGCTGTCAAATTCAATCTGGTTTAGGGCGACATCTTCATAGGCAGTGACATCATTTTTAGCACCAACAACCTTGGCAATTTCATGGAGTGTCAGTTTCATCTTAAAATCCTCTATTATATTTTTTACAAGTCTGACAAGAAATAAGATTTTCTTGACTTCAATCACTCCCAATTATATCACAAATCGGGCTAGCTTTTGCTTGGGAGATGAATTTGTTACAATGGTTGATGAAAGGATTAGGCATGACAAAGAAAAAAATCAATCAGTTTCTCTAACAAAGAGAAAGACAGAAGAAGTGACTGCCAAAGTATTGAAGAACCTAAAGCTAGCGCTTTAATTGGAGAATGGTAGTTCTACTAGAGCCAACATCTGGATTGATCATCTTATTAATACTAGCACTGCTATATGGTGGTTTATATTATTACAATCATTATACCGTCAACAAAGATAATATTTATGGTCTCTGGCAGTCTGATCATCATCAGTTAGTGACTTCCTGTAAGCATATTCGGAAACGAGAAAATATTGACTGGCAGGTCACACAGGATGGTAAGGATATTATCTATGCTACTAGAACTCGCCCAGTCAAGTGGCTTAATGACGGAACTCTTCACATGGAGCTCTACACTGTGGAAGGCTACCTAACAGACCTCCCCACCAAGGACGGCTTCAGCTATATGGATTTCTATCTTCGTAAAAACCATTATATTACCTATGATGGCGAGTCCTACAAACGAATAGACTCCGGAAACAGGTCCATCACTTGGAAAGATGATTCCACCAGCCCTTATGGTCAACGGAAAACCACTATAGATGAAGTTTTTGAATCCTTCTATTTGATACTTATTGGTATTTGCTCATTTCTTATCATTATAGAGGCTCGGCAAAAGAGGAGAGAGAAGCTCAATGAGACACCAAACAAAAAGAAAATACGCTGACCGAAAGAATCTCAATCGAAAATATCATCCACAAAAAGCATATCGGAAACAACAGAAACGCAAAACGGGATGGCGAGCACGCTGGGATAAATTTACAGACCGTTTAGCTAACATTTTTGGCATAGATTTCCTAATCCTCTTACCTGTAGTCATTATCTATGGTATTTTCTTTGGTCATGACGTTTATAAAGACGATATCCTACGGTCTTTGGCAATCTGAAAGCCATCAGCTTGCCATATCCTACGAAAGAGGTGGCGAGGGAAGTAAGATTGATTGGGAGATTGTTCAAGATGGAAATGTCCTCATCAAAAATACACGCATTGATGAGATTGAACGCTTTAATGGACGGTACCCTCATTGAAGTTTATGCCAAGGAGCACCTTCTTTCAGACCTTCCCGCTAAGAATGGCTACAACTATTTGAAGATGTATGTTCGTAAAGACAATTATCTGACCTATAATGGCGAATTCCACAAACTAGTAGATGATAAGGACAAAAGTATTACCTGAAAAGACGGTTCAAAATCCCCTTATGTCAACGAAAGACCTTGTTTGATCGTCTGAGACCTTATATCGTATTTGGAATGTTGGGTGGCTTTCTTATATATGTCCTTTTCGTTGAATGGAAGATCAAAAGAAACTATAAAAACAAGTAAAACCACTCCTGCTTCTAGCTAGACTAGATATAAGCAGGAGTGGTTGTTTATTTTTATTAAGCAAGACTTACCTCTCTAAGAGAGTGGAGTGTCGGTCTTATTTCACTTCGCCACCTTCAACAACGAGGTCATCAGCTTTAGCAGCATCACCGTAAGTTGGGTGAAGTGTTTTTTCATAATCTTTGTGGAAGAAATTCTCTTCGCCAAGTTTCTTAATGTCTTTATTGATAAAGTCAAGGAGTTCTTTGTTACCTTTTTGAACGGCTGGAGCGATAGTATCTGGGTCACCAAGTGATGTGATTCCGACTTCATAACCTTTGTTTTCTAGAGCCCAAGCAAGAACTTCTGTATTATCTGTTGAGAAGGCATCGCCACGACCATCAAGGAGTGCTTGGTAGGCATCGCTATATTGATCATACTTTTGCAATTTGATATTTGGGTAGTTCTTTTCAAAATAAGTTTCAGCAGTTGTCCCCTTAGTAACAATCAAGGTCTTGCCTTCAAGCTCTTTAACATCCTTAATGACCTTGTCTTTAGGTGACACTACACCGATTGAGACTTTCATGTAAGGAAGGGCGAAGTCCACTTGTTTCTTACGTTCATCAGTTACTGTAAAGTTGGCAAGCGTAATATCTACCTTGTTTGAAATCAAGAATTCTGCACGGTTGGCCGCATCTACTGAGACGTATTTCGGTTTAACACCCAAGTCTTTGGCCAAACGGTTACCAAGTTCAATATCGTAACCTTGGTAAGCACCCTTGTTATCTACATAACCGAAAGGTTTCTTGTCCGCAAAGACGGCGATACGAAGCTCACCACTCTTCTTAATTTCTTCAATAGTACGTGCTTTGGCTGTTGATTTACCAGAGCCACTGTTACTTGAGCAAGCAGTCACTGCCACCAAGGCAAAGACGAGGGCTAATAGGGCAAAAATTTTCTTTGTTAGTTTCATAATTCTCTCCTAAAATAATTTACTTTCACTAAAAACAATGGGTTACAAATAGGCACCAAACTGACTGAAATCAAAGACATTGAGGAACTCTTGAGCCCGCTGTGTCTTTGGATGATTGAAGAATTCTTCAGCAGTACCTTCCTCAGCGATGACACCCTTATCCATAAAGATAATACGGTCAGCGATGGCACGCGCAAACTGAAGTTCATGGGTTACAATCAACATGGTACATCCTTCTTGAGCCAGGTCATTGATTAATTCCAGAACCTCACGAACCATCTCAGGATCAAGTGAAGCCGTCACTTCATCAAAGAGGATAACTTCAGGATGCATGAGCAGGGAACGGACTATGGCTACCCGTTGCTTTTGACCACCTGATAGTTGTCGCGCAAAGCTGTGTTTCTTATCCAAAAGTCCCACACGATCCAAGAGTTTCTCAGCCTCTGCAATGACTTCATCCTTGTTACGCCCTTGAGCTTTGACTGGCCCCAAAATCAGGTTTTGCAGGATATCCAAATGCGGGAAGAGGTCATAACTTTGAAAGACCATTCCGATTTTCTGACGAATCAGGTGGAAATCCTTTTTACTATCAGTGATAGACTTACCATCTAGGAGAATATCGCCTCCTTGGATAGTCTCTAAGCCATTGATGCAACGTAGCAAAGTCGATTTCCCACAACCTGAGGAACCCAGGATAACAACGACTTCACCTTGCTTAACATCTAAGGAGATGCCTTTGAGAATTTGATTGTCCCCAAAGGACTTTTTCAAATCCTTAATTTGTAAAATGCTTTCTGTCATCTTAATTCCTCCAACGATTTTCAAGATATGTAGATAGCTTAGATACTGGGTAACAAATGGCAAAATAAAGAATCAAAATTGTACCATAAATCCAGAAAGAAGCTGTTGGAATAGTCAAGCGATTACTATCGATAATCTGCTGACCAACCTTGGTCACCTCAACCACGCCAATCAAAACCACCAAAGATGTGGTCTTAATCATCCGTGTCACCAGGTTAATAGCCTGAGGCAACAAGCGACGCAGGACTTGCGGAATAATGACATAGGTGTAGAGTTGCCCATTGGTCAAGCCAAGAGCCCTTCCACTCTCAAACTGGTGTCTCGGTAGCGACGTGATTGACCCACGCACCAAATCGCCCATCTCAGCCGTTCCCCAAAGGGTAAAGACGATAATAGCCGATAGCTCACCTGAGATATTGATGTTAAAGTTCCTAGCCAGACCAAAATAGACAATAAATAGCAAAACTAATTGAGGCATGATACGAATAAATTCTAGATAAATTCGTGACAAAAACCGAACAATCTTAGACTTTGAAGTCATGACAATCCCAAAAAGAGTTCCTAGTAAAAGGGAAAGAAGAACCGAAACGATTGAAATTCCAATAGTCACGCCTAAACCTTGTAAGATACGTAGGAAATTATTCCCCTGAAGAAGAACCTGAAATCCCGAATCCTGCATATCGTAACCTCCTTTCAATCCAACTAAAGACTAGAGAAATCGGTAGCAACATCAAGAGATAAGCCACCACCAACATTCCTAGAGCCACATCAGTTTCGTAGTAAAGACCCATCAAATCTTTAGCTACATACATCAAATCCGCCAAGGCTACCGCTGAGAATACTGATGTTTCCTTAATAAGGAAAATAACGTTGGCACTAAATGACGGAAGCGCCACAGCCACTGCCTGAGGAAGGACCACATAGCGAAAGACTTGAAACGGCGTCAAGCCAATAGATAGGCCCACTTCATGCTGGGTCTGACTAACAGCCTCTAGACCACTTCGGAAGGACTCCGCCATATAGGAACCACCCAAGAAAATCAAACCTACCACAGCACAAGCCTCTGAGGATAGAACCAAACCGATACGAGGCAAACCAAAGTAGAGAAAGAAGAGCTGAATCAAAAATGGCGTATTACGAGACAGCTCAATATAAGCCGTCGAAAGCTGACTCAAAATCGGCACTCGGTAATGACGAATAACACTCACCACCAAGCCCAAAAGAAAGGACCCAATAATCCCCATAACAGCAATATGTAAGGTTAAAAAGAATGCCTTCTGATAGAAGGGCAAATACTGTTGAACAATGGACCAGTCCAAAATTTACCTCCTCAAAACAAGATACAAAGGGCGTGTAAAAATCCGTGAGCACCCACTGACATCTACTTCTGGCCCTTTGACCATCACTCGTCTCTGACGATATTTACGATAGGTGAATCTTCATCAAAAACGAACAAATTGCTTTATATTATTATTTGAAACGTTAGCTTTATTCTACCACCGCTGAGTTTCTTTGGATAATATGTATTTTTTATCAAGGTGATAAAGAAAAGATATAAATACAATCTGGATTTCTATAAAGAAAAAAACATCTCAATCTCAGAGATTTCTCCGAGACTAAGATGTCTTTCTTATAAATCATCGTTCTTAAATCAAATGGCTTTCACGTTTGTCGAACATTTCTTGTCCCAAAACTACCAATTCCTTGATAAGATCTGAGTAAGAGAGTCCCATATTTTCCCAAAGTAGTGGGTACATTGACCATTGAGTGAAACCTGGCATGGTGTTGAGCTCATTAAGGTAGATGGCTCCATCCTCTGTCAGGAAGAAATCACAGCGGGCAAGACCGCAACCCCCTAGAGCACGAAAGGCCTTGGCCGCATAGGCACGCATTTGCGTCATGACTTCGACAGGCACGCGAGCTGGAATATCCATGGTAATCTTATTGTCAATGTACTTGGCTTGGTAATCATAGAAAGCCACGTCTTTGACCACTTCACCCGGATCAGTCGTTTTGACAGTCGTATTTCCAAGGATACCAACTTCGATTTCACGAGCAACTACACCTTGCTCAATCAAGATACGGCTATCATATTTGAGAGCAAGATCAATCGCTGAACGAAGCTCTGATTCATTTTCAGCTTTAGAAATCCCAACAGATGACCCCATGTTGGCTGGTTTGACAAAAACTGGGAAGGTCAATTTTTCAAGTGTCTCTGCTACTGCTGCTTCCAAATCTTCACCCTCGATGTAGACTGTGTAGGCAACCTGTGGCACTCCAGCAACTTCAAGAATACGCTTGGTCATAATCTTGTCCATAGCTACACTTGATGAAAGAACATTGGTCCCCACGTATGGCAACTTGAGGGTTTCAAGGAAACCTTGGATAGAACCATCCTCACCCATAGGACCATGAAGCACAGGGAAGACCACAGCATCTTCTTCGTAGATATCGCTTGGTTTAATAGCCTGACTAGCCTCAACAGTGTCATTAGTCATGAGCTTCTCATCATCACCTGGGGTTTCTATAAATTCTTGTGTTTTGATAAAATCACCAGACTGAGTGATAAAGTAGGTTTTAACCTCAAATGCGTTGTAATCTACCGCACGCATAACACTCTCAGCTGATAGTACAGACACTTCACGTTCTGCTGAACGTCCACCATAGAGAAGGATAAGGGTTTGTTTAGACATAGGTATACCGTTTTCTTTTCTTGATTTTCTAGTCTCAGTTTTAAAGAGAGAATAGTCTCCTTTTTGAGAACATAATTACCCTAATCATATCACAAAAGGAAGAGTTTTTCAAAAAGATTATGGACAGAAAAAACAGCCTAAGAGCTGTTTCATTCCTGTCTTAAATTTCGTCACCAAGCTCGAACTTAGTGCCTTTTAGGGCAAGTTTGAGAGACCATTTCCAAGGTTTCCCTTCGATAGTGACTTGTTTGTTTTCGAGGTCAACTTGGACCTTGTCTACACCTTTGACAGCGGAGAGTTTTTCAGTAACGGTGTTAACACATCCTTGGCATTTCATTCCTGTGATTTTATAAGTTTTTGTCATTTTTCTTTCTTCCTTTTCTTTAATTAGTTTTTAATACACACCTTAAGCGGCGGGAGTTGTAAGTAATCGACACTTAAATTTTGCAGCGCTTGAGACGCAGAGAATTAAGAACGACCGAAACAGAGCTAAAACTCATGGCAAATCCTGCTATCATTGGATCAAGAAGGGGACCTCCAAAGAGGTGGAGGACACCCATAGCCACTGGGATAGACAAGATATTGTAGATAAAGGCCCAAAAGAGGTTTTCTTTAATCGTTGTGATAGTCGCCTGACTAATTTTCAAAGCTTTGACCACATCCATGAGGTTGGGTTTCATAAGGACCATATCCGCACTTTCCATGGCAATATCTGTCCCTGACCCCATGGCAATACCGATATCAGCAGTCGCAAGGGCTGGGGCATCATTGATACCATCACCAACCATGATGACTGATTTTCCTTCTACCTGAAGGTCGCTAATCACTCTAGATTTTTCTTGCGGAAGCACTTGACTGATGACACGTTTGATGCCAACCTTTTGAGCGATGGCTTGGGCTGTTTGGTCATTATCACCAGTCAACATGATGACTTCCTTGCCCATTTGATGAAGAGCCGCCACCATATCTGCACTATCTGCTTTAACCTGATCGGATACACCAAAGAGTCCGATTAACTTGCCATCTTCAGCTAGGAATATAGGAGTTTCACCATCAGCTGTCAAGTTTTGGAAATCAGCTTGTGCTGAAGTCAAGTCGACTTTTTCCTCTGCCATAAGAGTTTGGTTCCCAGCTAGATAAGTCTTGCCTGCATAGCTGGCAGTAAGTCCTCGTCCAGTCAAACTTGAGAAATTGTCCATCTCTAACACGTCCAAGTTAGCATTTTCTGCTGCTACAAGAATTGCTTGACTCAAGGGGTGTTCAGACTTGGCTTCCAATGATGCCAAAAGTTGTAAGGCTACTCCACTATTGCCATAGGTATAGCTAGAAACCAACTGAGGTTTCCCTTGAGTAATGGTTCCTGTCTTGTCAAAAACGAGGACGTCAGCCTTGTGAGCTAGCTCGAGCACATCCCCACGCTTGTAGAGAATACCGTGCTCAGCGCCAAGCCCTGTACCAACCATGATAGCTGTCGGTGTCGCAAGTCCCAATGCACATGGACAAGCAATGACCAAGACACTAACTGCTACAGTCATGGCAAAAGTAAAGGTTTGTCCCATGATAAAGTACCAAAAGAGGCCAGATACAAAGGCGATAGCCATGACAACAGGAACAAAGACTGCTGACACCTGATCGGCTATCTTGGCAATAGGTGCCTTGGTTTGTTGGGCATCTTCAACCAATTTAATGATTTGGGAAAGCAAGGTGTCCTTACCAATCTTTTCAGCCTCATAAATTAAGCTACCTTGACCATTAATAGAACCTGCAAACACTGGTTTACCAACAGATTTTTCAATAGGGAGGGACTCACCTGTTAGCATACTCTCATCAATCGCAGAGCTACCTGAAATCACCTGACCATCCACGGCTATCTTTTCCCCAGGTTTGACCACAATATGGTCACCAAGAACAACCTTATCCACAGGAAGCTTGACTTCCTTACCGTCCCGAAGAACGGTTGCCTCCTTGGCTGACAAGTGCATGAGTTTCTTGATAGCATCTGAAGTCCGACCTTTAGAGAGGGTTTCAAAATACTTACCTAGAGTAATCAGGGTCAAGATAACAGCTACCGACTCATAATAAAGTTGGTGGGCGTGATGGACATGCCCCAAAGAAATGTGATAAGTACCAAAGAGACTATAAAGAAAGGCCGCTGAAGTTGCCAAGGCTACCAAAGCGTCCATGTTAGGATGACCCTTGGCCAAAGTACGAAAACCATTACTATAGAAGGAACGACCCAACCACATAACGGGCACTGTCAAAATCAAAAGCACCAAGGCATAGGTCAAGGCTGCATGGTGAGGAGACAAGAAGTTTGGCACAGGCAAACCGACCATTGGCCCCATAGCTAGATAAAAGAGAGGAATGGTGAAGACCGATGACCAAATGAGGCGCTCACGCACCTTGTGGATTTTGTCTTCTTCACGTTCTTCCTGACTTTTAGCTGTATCTGGATTGTAGACTTGGGCTTCATAACCAGCGTCAGCCACAGCTTTTTCAATAGCTTCTGGACTAACCTTGTTCCCAGAGTAATCCACAGACATTTTTTCCGTGGTCAGATTAACAACAGCCTTGTCCACACCATCCAAATTATTCACAGCATTTTCAACATTGGCCACACAGGACGCACAAGTCATCCCATTAACCACAAAAGTTTCTTTTGACATTTTCTAATTCACCTCCATATGATGCCCACAAGCGCATTGGCCAGGCACACAGTCACAAACCACCTGATCCACAGGTGCTTTTGCTAAAAGCAAGGCCTGCAACTTATCCACATCAGCTTGCGTCATTGGTGTCTTTGCGATGAGTTGACCCAATAAATCGCTATGTTTGGTCAAACAAATCTTGTCAAAAACAGCCTCTAAATCCTGAAAAATCGCTTCATCTTCACCTAGGATAGCTTGATAGATAAACCCGCGTCCTTGACGCTGACTAGTTAGGTAACCTTTATCCGCCAAACGTCCAATCAAGGTCTTAACTGTCGAAGCCGACCAGTCTAGCTTCTTAGCTAGAATCTCTATAATCTCTGAAGAAGTCGCTTGCCCCTTAGCCCAGAGCACTCGCATGACTTCCCATTCTGCAGATGAAATTGCCAGCATAATAGTTCCTTTCTGAATGCTATTATTTGTTTACATTTGTAGATTTATTTTCGATGAAAAATACTCCCCATTTCTGGAGAGTATCATCTTCTATTTTTCAAAATGTGAACCGAATGTAACAAATTCAGCGACTTCTTCTTCCTTACCGTCGTGCAGGTCACGGACAATTTTTGATCCCACGATAACACCGTCTGACACAGCATTAAAGCGTTTAATGTCTTCCTCTGTTGATACACCAAAACCTGTGAGAACTGGAATGTCAGCATGAGCAGTCAAGTTAGCCAAGTGTTTATCAAGGTCATCACTGTAATTACCAGTCTTACCAGTAACACCATTGATGGCAACGGCGTAGATAAAGCCTTCTGCACCATCAATCAACTGTTTCTGACGATCAATGCCTGTAGTCAAGCTGACCAAAGGCACGAGAGCAATATCACTGTCTTTCAAATAAGGAGTGATAAAGTCAGCATGTTCATTTGGCAAATCAGGAATGATGAGCCCCTTGACAGAAGTCTCTGCTAATTCTTTGACAAAGGCTTCAATACAATACTGATAAACTGGGTTGATGTAGGTCATGATAACCAAAGGCACCTGTGTCTTTTTTTCTTGAAGCTTCTTGATGATAGCTGTTAAAGTCACGTCTTTAGCCAAACTACGTTGTCCTGCTAGTTCAATAATGGGACCATCAGCCACTGGGTCAGACCATGGAATACCCACCTCGATAGCTGAAACACCGCTATTTTCTAAGAGAGTAATAGTCTCAAAGAGTCCGTCTAGACCTTTAGCGTGGTCACCAGCCATGATATAGGGCACGAAAATACCGCGTTTACTGTCTTTGATAGCTTGTAGGTGTTTTGTCAGTGTTTTTGTCATGGTTTATTTCCCTTCTGCTTCAGCTTCAAAACGTTCTTTAACCTGCATAACGTCCTTATCCCCACGACCTGAGAGGCAGACGATGAGGCTTTGGTCTGGCGACATCTTAGCTGCCACTTTTTGTGCAAGCGCAATGGCATGGCTAGACTCGAGAGCTGGGATAATACCTTCCAAACGTGACAGAAGTTTGAATCCTTCTAGCGCTTCTTCATCTGTGATAGAGTCGTAAGTCGCACGTCCTATTTCGTTGAAATAACAGTGCTCAGGACCAACCCCTGGGTAGTCCAGACCAGCTGAGATAGAGAAAGCTTCCATTATTTGACCATGAGCATCTTGGAGGACATCCATAAGCGCTCCATGAAGGATACCTGGGCGACCTTTGGCAAAGGTTGCGGCGTGTTTTTCAGTATCAAGTCCCAAACCAGATGCCTCAGCACCATACATAGCTACTGATTTATCATTGACAAATGGGTAGAACATGCCGATAGCATTTGAACCACCACCGATACAAGTCATTACAGCATCAGGCAGTTTCCCGCCAGAAATCTCTGCATATTGGCGTTTGGCTTCACGACCGATAACAGATTGGAAATCACGAACAATTTCTGGGAATGGTGCTGGACCAAGGGCAGATCCCATGATGTAGTGAGTATCCTCGATACCTGCAACCCAAGCACGAAGAGCAGCATTTACAGCGTCCTTAAGCACTCGTGAGCCATCGGTAACACTGAAAACTTTGGCACCAAGCAACTCCATACGGAAAACGTTAAGCGCCTGACGTTTCACATCTTCCTCACCCATATAGATGGTACAGTCCATGTCGAAAAGAGCAGCGGCTGTCGCTGTTGCGACACCGTGTTGACCTGCACCAGTTTCGGCGATGATTTTCTTCTTACCCATACGTTTAGCAAGCAAGACTTGACCGAGGGCATTGTTAATCTTGTGGGCCCCTGTGTGGTTAAGGTCTTCACGTTTAAGGTAAATTTGCGCTCCACCGATATAATCTGTCAAACGTTTGGCGTGGTAAAGAGGTGTTTCACGGCCCACATAGTTTTTAAGGAGGTCATCCAATTCCGCTTGGAAACTTGAATCTTCTTTGGCTTCACGATAGGCCTTATCCAATTCAATAACAGCTGTCATCAGCGTTTCGGGAACGAACTGACCGCCGAATTTTCCGTAAAATCCTTTTGCATCAGGTTGTTGATATGTCATGCTTTCACTCTTTCTATAAATGCTTTAATCTTCTTTAAATCCTTGTAACCATCTGTCTCTACACCTGAGGACACATCCAAGGCATAGGGATGGAAGGTTTCCTTGGCCTCTGCCACATTATCCACAGCCAAACCACCAGCGATAAAGTAGTCCTGTTCAATCTGCTTGTCAGCCAAGAGTTGCCAGTCAAAGGTCTGACCACTGCCGGCAATAGGAGCATCAAAAAGAAGATAACCCGCCTGGCTCTTGACTTGAGAATCACCATCCGAAATCTGAATTGCTCGAATAACTGGTACTGATATCTTTGAAATCAGATCTTCATCAAAAGTTCCATGAATCTGAACGATATCTAAGGGAACCTGACTAATCGCTTCTTCCAGTTCCTTAAGGCTTGGTGAAACAAAGACACCAACGATTTTTATCTGGCCTGTCACCCCTTTAGCTAACTCGTGAGCTTGTTCAAGACTCACTTGACGCTTGCTTTTGGCGAACACAAAACCAATATAGTCAGCACCTGCTTTAACTGCAGTGGCTACTGCTTCTGGTGTCGACAGTCCACAAATTTTAACCTTTGTCAATTTGCAACTCCTTGACCTTTTTAGCTACATTGTCAGCCGTCATAAGGGCAGTTCCTACCAGAATCCCATTAAAATATGGGGCAACTAGGGCAGCATCCTGACCTGTAAAAATAGCCGACTCAGAAATATAAACAGGTTTATCCTTGAAATGCGTCGATAACTCAAGACTGGTATTGATATCTGTCTCAAATGTCACCAAATTACGGTTGTTTACTCCGATAATTTCAGCACCAATACGGTGAGCCACTTCCAATTCTGGCAGATTATGCGTTTCAACCAAGACTTCCAAGCCAAGGCTAGTCGCAAAATCATAGAGCTCCTTGAGACGAGCTTCTGGCAAGGCCGCTACAATCAAGAGAATGACTGTCGCACCCGCATTACGGCTACGCACAATCTGTTTCTCATCAATAATGAAGTCCTTAGCCAAGGTTGGAATCGCTACCTGTGTCGAAATTTCTTTCAAATAGGAAATATCACCTTTGAAGAAGACTTCGTCAGTCAAAACTGAAATCATGGCTGCCCCATTTTCCTCATAGGTCTTGGCCTGAGCTACAATATCCACATCTAGGTTAATATCACCCATACTTGGACTGGCTTTCTTCACTTCAGAAATAATTTGCAACTTGTTTTGATTTGACTTGAGAAAATCATAAAGGCGATAGGTCTGACGCAAGGGCTGTAAGTCTTCCATGACCAACCGGGCCACTTCTTTTTCTTTTTGTTCTAGGATTGTTGGAAGAAAAGCTTTACTCATACTTGTACCTCTTGGAGTTTGCGAAGTTTCTCTAGGGCTGATCCGTCCGCAATTAATTGACGAGCAAGCTCAACACCTTCTTTAATGGTCCCAGCCTTACCATTGGCAAAGAAACCAAGACCTACATTAAGCACTGTTGTTTCAAGATAAGGACTAGCTTCATTTCTCAAGACACTAAGGAGAATCTCTGCATTTTCCTTGGCATCACCACCTGTGATATCAGACAACTCAACCTTTTCCATACTCAGATCTTCATAAGTAAAGGTGTGCTGGCTGATGTGACCATCTTCCAAAAGGGTGTAGGTGTTAGTACCATAGAGAGCAGCTTCGTCCATATTGTCAGGACCTGTGATAATAACCGCACGTTTTCTTCCCAACTGTTGAATAGCATTAGCAACAATCTCTTGCAGCTCCACACGATAGAGCCCCATGAGTTGCGTCTCAAGGTCAAGCGGATTAGCCAGTGGCCCAACCAAGTTCATAATCGTTGGAATCCCAAGAGCTTGGCGAGCTGGACCGATAAAACGCATGGCTGGGTGCATGGTTTGTGCAAAGATAAAGGCCAAACCAACCTCGTCAAGTGCTTTAGATAGGATTTCTGGTGATGCCGCAACGTTGATTCCAAGGACTTCAAGGACATCTGCCGAACCAGATTTAGAGGAAATCGAACGGTTACCAGCCTTAGCCATACGAATACCACCTGCTGCTAGGACAAAGCAAGCCGTTGTTGAAATGTTAAAGCTATAAGACTGGTCTCCACCAGTACCACAGTTACACATAGCATCTGTGAAGGTCTCAGGCAAGACCGTCGCATGTGATTTGAGGGCACGCACGATACCTGTGATTTCATCTGATGTTTCTCCCTTAATTTTAAGCCCCATAAGGAAGGAAGCGATTTGGCTTTCTGAGACTTCATTTTTGAGAATGCGGTCAAAGACTGCTTGGACTTGGTCTTGAGACAAGTCTTGTCGGTTTGAGATTTGTAGAAATATTTCTTTCATATCTGTTTTCCTTCTAAAGACGGTTCAATATTTTCCGATGCACGAGGAGATGTTTTGAGCCTAGATTTATCTAGTCAAAAGACTAACCAACTAGCCTGCAACAATTTTCACAAAATTTTCAACCATCTTGAGACCATCTGGACTTCCGATGCTCTCTGGGTGATATTGCAAACCATAAATTGGTAGCTCCTTATGTTGAATGGCCATGATTTCTTGATCATCTGTTGTGATGGCTGTCACATCAAAGCCCTCTGGCATTTGGTCAACAACGATGGAATGGTAACGCATAATTGGGACATCATTGTCAATGTCCTTGAAAATTGGCGATGGCGTTTCAAAAGTAATATTGCTTTGTTTGCCATGCATGACATTCTTAGCCAAGCCAAGTTTACCACCAAAAGTTTCCGCAATAGCCTGGTGCCCCAAGCAAATTCCCATCATCGGTTTTTTACCAGCGAAATCCTTAATCAAGACTTCCATTTTACCCGCATCAGCTGGCCAACCTGGACCCGGTGAAAAGACTAGCCCGTCAGCTTTTTCCGCCTCTTCATAGAGCTTCTCATCATCGTTACGTAAGACTTTTACCTCTGTAAATGTTCCTAGGTATTGTGCCAAATTATAGGTAAAAGAATCGTAGTTATCAACTAGTAAAATCATTGGACATCTCCTATTCTTGTCATAGCTTTCGCCTTATTAATCGTTTCATAAAATTCATTTTCAGGAACACTGTCATAGACAACACCTGCACCTGCCTGAACATAGGCTTTTTGATTTTTGAGAATCATAGTACGGATAGCAATGGCAAAGTCCATATCTCCTGTCGCAGACAGATAACCAATAGCTCCCGCATAAATACCACGTTTTTCCTGCTCAAGCTCATAAATACGACGCATAGCACGAATCTTAGGTGCTCCTGACACGGTTCCAGCTGGTAGAGTTGATTTTAGAGCATCAAGGGACGTCAACTCCGGTAAGAGTTGCCCCTTAACCACACTAGTAAGGTGCATCACATAGCGGAAATACTCAACCTCCATATACTTGGTCACCTTGACCGTACCATTTTTGACAATCTTACCAATATCATTACGTCCCAAGTCAACCAACATACGGTGTTCCGCAGTTTCTTTAACATCATGTGAGAGTTCATCCGCCAAGGCAGCATCTTCAGCCTCATTGGCACCACGAGGGCGAGTTCCAGCAATCGGATTGGTGAACACCTCTCCATTTTTCACTGAAACCAGGCTCTCTGGGCTGGCACCAATCACCTGATAATCTCCAAAATCATAGAAATAAAGGTAGTTTGATGGGTTGGTCACGCGCAAGTTACGGTAGTAATCCAAAGGATCTCCCTCAAAGTCCGCTGAAAAGCGTTGACTAAGCACACATTGGAACATATCTCCCTCACGAATGAGTTTCTTAGCCTTAGCCACCATATCCATGAAGACCTCTTTTTCGATATGATTCGAAAATTGCAAAGCTTGCAAGGCCTGAGGTGTAAACTCGTTTGGCGCCTGAGTCTGTAGGATCGTTACCACCTGACCAAGAGCTTGACGCACCGCATCTTTGTCACGTCCAGAGTAGATGTTGTCCTCAACCACATAAACCTTTTCCTTCTTGTGATCAAAAATCAAATAAGACTCATAGATGAAGAAATGCATATCAGGTGTCCCAATCGTATCTTCAGGAATCTCCCCGATATTTTCATAGAGACCAATCATATCATAACCTGCAAATCCGATAGCACCACCTGCGAAAGGTAGGTCAGACTTGATGCCCTTGACTGTTACTTGGTCCAAGTATTCGAAAGGATCCTGATCAATCGCCTTACCATTTTCATAAAGAACACCATCCTTGAAGGTTACTTCAAAGACCGGATTGTAGGCAATAATAGAAAAACGTGCATTTTCCTTCTCACGAGGAATAGATTCAAGGATAACCTTGTGTTCCCCTTGAACACGCATATAAGCCAAGATTGGTGTTAAGGTATCGGATGGTAAAATTTTTCTCATAGTATTTCCTTTCAAACTAGTTTATCGAGAGTAATAAGACTGATACAAGACTCCTTTATAGGATGTATCGGCACCATTAGTGTTCTTTGTTCACTTTCTCTTCCAAAGCAATAAAGGCTTGAATCATGCTTCGCCAAACACTTTCAGCCACATCTGGCGATAAGCCAAGCTCTAGTGCCTCCTTGCGACGGTTAGCTATGACTTGAGCAACACGATCATTCGCCCGGACTGCGGACTTATCTCCTTTTGGCTTCAGCCGCCCTGCCTTTTCCACAAGTATTGACGTTGGGTCAGGAGTCGAATTAACTGACTATCAATATTATCAATATCACTTCGAATACGGTTTAATGCATCCATAATACCCAACCTTTCATTGAATAATGAAATAATACTCCTTTAAGGTAAATAGACCTTTAAAGATAAAAGTAAGCAAAAAACCTCACAGAGAAAAACTCTGTGAGGGCATTAAATCTAGTTTAACACGGTACCACCTCAGTTAATGGTCTCCAAAAAAACGACCATCATCTCTATCTCCTCTAACAAGGAGTTGCACGGTAAGGGGTGCCAACCGAGAAGAATATGTGTTACCTTCTCATTATCATCCAATCAGCCCAATGTTCACTCATCTCGATTACCTACTCACAATCACCGCAGGCTCCCTGAAAATCTAAGACCTGTCTCTTATACACATCTGACGCTGCCGACGAAGAGGATAGTGTAGAT
>ENA-OUQG01000867-OUQG01000867.1-human-gut-metagenome-genome-assembly--contig:-NODE-867-length-17485-cov-3.065921_pt1 | contig 17485 bp, 22 predicted proteins | sample MGYA00237943_ERZ548823 | MGnify/ENA primary metagenome ERZ548823 (study PRJEB26490, sample SAMN05194731) | human gut metagenome | biome: terrestrial biome; feature: human-associated habitat; material... | reverse complement strand
CGGCATACTGAATCACCCCTTCCGCTCGCTCTGTGTTCCAAAATAAAAGGCCACGACCATTGTCACAATGGTCATGACCGTGTCAGGCTGCAGGCCGCCCCGCAATGCCATTACGGCAAAAACCGCAACGACAACCAGCGTCACAATGGTTTTTACCTTGATAAGCGCTGCCAGATTTTTCAAAAAATCGCCCATTGATATGCACTCCCTTTCAGCCAATCAGATGCTTTTGCAAGTCTTTCTTTGCTTTCTGCATCTGGTCAATGTTGTTTCCATCCAGATTGTGGTCAAGCAGGGCAAGCAGCGCCTGCATGGTCACGCGCTGCCCCTCGTCCATGCGGTCAAGCCGCAGTTTGTCGCTTTTCAAAAAGCCCTCCATAGCGTTCACACGCGCTTCCAACTTGGTAATGCGGTTGTCCTGGTCGGTCTTCGGCTTTTTTACGGCAGTGATTACTTTGCTGATAGCCACGCCCCCGGCATACAGCCCGGCGGCAGCGCCCGCCGCATAAATCAAAAACGTCCAGGCTTCCGCAAGTGTAAACGAAAATACATGCTGCATTGGCATTACACCTCCGCCCATTCAGATTTGTACAGCCCGGCATCCGTCAGGCCGCGGCTCTGGCACAGCAGGTAAATTGCATCCGCATCTCCCTGGCTCACCGGCCCGATGGTAATCACTTGTAGCTTCCTTTCAGGCTTGTCCACCGTAGGCAGGGCCTTTACCAGATGATTCAAATCAACTACGCCAGTGATGCCCGGCACGCTGCCCTTTGCGGCCTGGCCGTACTGGTGGATGTATCGCGGCAGCGTCTTGTCGTACTTCGTGCGCGTGTCGGCAAGCCAGCCGATGTAATCTTCACACAGGTAGGTGTAGTCGATGTTTGCGCTTGCGAACGCCGTGAATGTGTAGATGCCTGCCGTAAATCCGTGCGCTTTGGCCCTCTCACAGAACGCCATTGCAATTGCCGTGCGCTGGTCTTTGGTCAAGTTGTCCGCGCGGCCATCGTGAACGCCGGTCTTGGTTGTGTGTCCCCATTCGCTGTCGAAGAACAAGGGATAGCCTGTCGGGGCAAGGCTTGCGCAGAAATCAGCTTCCTCGCGGGCTTCGTCCACTGTGATGGCCTGCGAGAAAAAGTAAAAGCCGAACAGCTTTCCGCTCGCTTTCGCCCCTGCAAGGTTGGCATCGTACTGCTCGTCTTTCATCAGCTTTCCGCTGCCGTAGCCGCGATACCCGATGCGAACAATGGCGCGGTAGGGAACCTTTGCCCAGTCGATAGCGCCCTGATGGTGAGACACATCAATCAGCACTTCCTCGCCGCTGGGCTGTGCAGCGTCTGCGGGTTTTTCTACTGCGTGCTCGCCGGGGCGGTATGTAAACACCTGCCCGCTCGCCGTGGTGAAGTCGTTGTCCAGCCATACCAGCGGATTCGTGCGGCTACCGTTCAGAATGACTTCAAAATGCAGGTGCGCCCCAAACACATTGCCGGTAGTGCCGCTATAGCCGATGAGGTCGCCCTCTTTGACCTGCTGTCCCAGCTTGACGCAATATCTGCTCAGGTGTGCGTATCGGGTCTGCAGCACGCCGCCTTTGTAGGGCGCGTGTCTGATTCTCACCATGTTGCCGTAGCTCTGCATCCCGGTTTTGGTATGGCCGTCCCAGTCCTGCACCTGATCCACGGCGCCGTCCTCGGCAGCGTAGACCGGCTGCTTGCTGGTATTGCCGATCTGGGTGCGCAGGTCGATGGCTTGATGCAAGCTGCCGTCGTTGTAGTACCAGCCCTGCGTGATGATATGCTGTGCCAAAGGCCAGCGCAGCAGCACTTCACCGTTTGAAAGTCTCATTTTAACCTCTCCTCATACAGCAGATTTTGATCCTTCGTTACAGTATTTTTCAAGGTTCTCATCCTTCCTCGTCAGGTGCGCCGTCCACCGCATCATAATACGCCTGTGCCAGCGTCTCCACCTCGACAATGTCCGCCTCATCCAGCAGGCCGTTGTCAAGGTGCGTGTACGCCTTATCAAGCCAAAACGCAACATCGCGTCCTGCTGCAATCTCTCGCTTGATGCTGCGCAGCGTTAAATCGTGCCGTGCTTTACTCTTGATAGCCATTGTAATTACTCCTTTCATGTTTGAGATGCTACTGCGTCTTCCAAATCGGTAATCCGTTTAATGGGGTCTGCGCGTCCCGTCACAGTCGCGCTGTCGGCATCGGTCAGCACGGTGTTAGCTCCCGCAAGCGCGGGGATAGGCTGTGCGCCTGTCGCGGTGAAGGGCACAGGCTTCGCCAGCTTGTAAGCAATTTGTACGGGTGTGCCAGCGGAGTACTGGGCGGCGAGATAGGCTTTCCATTCATCCACAGAAACAGCTTGATCGTCACCGTAATTCATATAGATATTTTTAATGCTCGGATGGTCTGTGTACGTAAATTTTTTCATATTTACGTTATTAAAAGGGTTGCTATTTTTGGTGTTTACGAACTTGTTACAAACGGATGTGCCATAGCCAATGTCTTTATCGTCAATACTGAAATAAAAGCAAGATGCCCCTGCTTTTTCGGATACGTTGCCATACTTTTCCCAGCTTTCCGTACCATCCAGCGATACAGATTTCCACGTCTTCCGTCCCTCTCCCGTCACCGCGTCCACCTCACCGTCATACACGGTTTCAGGCAGGGTCAGGGTGTTGGTCTGACCAATGTATGGTTTGTAGGTGGTGGGGGCGGTGGTGCCTGTATAGTACATAAATCTGAACTGTATATCTACAGGTGTATTTGGTGATAGTGGGGACTGTAATACAATTGACTTATCACTTTGAATGAGAGTTATGCTATTTGCAACACCTTTCAAGACAAACAATTTTGCATTATACCCTTTGGTCAATTTGGCCAGTGTCACTTGGTCTGTAAATAAAACTCTGAAGGTAGCCCGTGGGGTGTCCTTATTCACTTTTGGTGTACCAAATACCCTTATAAGTCCAGTATCATCGACAGTTACAGTAAGGCCATACGCTGCACTGGGTGTTGCGGCTCTGCATTGTGCAACATCTAATAAGTTCTCCCCACACCGTTCGACCCTCACGCTGTCCCTGCCCTTGATGGGGCGAATGTTTTCGGGGCTTGGCGTTCCCGTGCCCTCCTGCATGGGTTCCCACTTCGCTTTTACGCCCAGCGCATATCCCGCAACGGGGTAGCACACAACAGGGTTGCCGCTTTCTTCCAGAGGCGGGCAGAGCATATTAATGATGTGCTTGCTGCTCCACGGCGCATCCTCGCTCACCGCCACATCATCAATCTGTACGCCGTCCTTTCCGGCAGGCCCTTCCGGGCCAACCTCTCCCTGCGGCCCCTGCGCGCCGGTATCGCCCTTCTCGCCTTGTACACCCTGAACGCCCTGCTCACCTTGGGGGCCGCGCTCTCCGGTGTCGCCCTTCTCGCCCTGTGGGCCTCGCGGGCCGGTTGCACCTGTTGCCCCGGTAGGGCCTTGCACTCCCTTTTCTCCTTGCGGCCCCTGCGGGCCTACGGGGCCTCGCGGGCCAGTATCGCCCTTGTCTCCTTTGTCGCCTTTGGCTCCATCCTTGCCGTCAAATTTGCCGTTAGCCGCATCATTCCGCAAGTCATCAGCCGCGCTCTTTGCTTCCGCGCTGTTCTTTTCTGCGTTAAGCGCAGCCTGCAAAACCTGCGTAAAGATGTGCAGTATTGGCAACGCCGCAATACACGATAGTGCCCGTACCCTCATTGGCGGTTGCTTCGGCAGGCACATCAATAAGGCCGTTTTCCGGCAAACGGATTTCACGGGGTTCGCCCTTCGGCGGGTTAAACGTTGCCGTTACAGCAAGTCCGCTCCACGTATCGTCAAGGGTCACATGCAGCTGCTCGATACCGTAACTGCCAAAAGTGCCAAGCGATAAGTTCCCGGGTCGAACACTGTATCCTTTCAGCTGTACTTCATGCAATGCCATTACACGCCCTCCAACTTAGCATCAGCAGCAACGCCCCCAACGCTCAGCGTCGTATCAGTGGGGGCAGCATACAGATTATTTGTTGCGTTCATGTGGTTCTCCTTTCACGCAATACGGCGGTATTTGTACGCTCCGATGTATGGCGGCATATTATTATGGGGCTGAGAGCCACCGGCTTGTAGAATAGCATTCTTATCTGCAAATTCGCCTGCCCTAGTAAGCATTTGGAATGGATAGAATTTTTGGCTAGTCGTTTGACCGTCTGTGGACATTACAGAGTGATTGTGGCTCGGCATCTCTGCAATAGTCAGTGTATGCTCCTTCTCACCGCCAGTACTACCCGCAGCATACTCCCCGCCAGCACCCACCGTCACCCGGTCAGTGCCGTACCGTGCCCACGTGCCGTACCCATACACAGCAGCAACTTTTTCGGGCGTGCTCAAATCTGGTGCGCCGGTCAGCCCGGTTCCGTCCCACTCGATAATGCCGCCAATCGGCACATACGGATATTTATACGGATTTTCTACCATTACTGGCTCACCTCCAAAACAAACACCGCCGCGCTCGTCGGCGCACTGTTCGCATAAAACTTAACCACCCCGGCTCCGGGTTCCAGCGCGGCTACCATCCGCACCGCATCCGTCACTCTCGTGCGGTCACTTACGGCAATCCGGCTGTCCGCCGTCACCCCGGCCACCGTGACAGTGGCGCAGGTGGTGTAGCTGCTCGTGCTGCCGTCGTCCCAAGACACCGTGTAGCTGCCAGCCGTCCAGGCGCTGGCTGCCACCGTAACGGTTTTGTAGCTATGCTTGTTTTCTGCGCCCACATCCTCCGCATTCAGCCATACCGATTCCCCGGTCTTTCCGTTCACGTTCTGGATAACACCCGGGTCGCCTTTCTCACCCTGTGGGCCTGTCGCGCCGATTGGGCCTTGCTCACCTGTCAAGCCCTGGATGCCCTGCGGCCCTCGCTCGCCGGTTTCTCCCTTTTCCCCCTGGATGCCCTGCGGTCCTTCCGGGCCAACTTCACCCTGCGGCCCCTTCGGGCCTGTCTCACCGGTAGCGCCTTTCGGTCCCTGTGCGCCCTGCGGCCCCTGCGGGCCTTGCAAGCTGCCGATTGGGTTCCATTTCTTGGCGTCTACATCCCACAGGTGCACAACGTTGTCGGTCTCGCTGCCTACCGCGTAAGCGTCGCCCTTGTTGCCGGTGGGGTGTGCCCCTTCCAACAGCGTTAGGCTGTTGTAGCGCCCCAGCACAACAAAGCTCGTGCCGTCTGCGCCCTTCTCACCCCGCGGCCCCTGCGGGCCTGTCGGGCCTGTTGCGCCGGTAGGCCCTTGCGCGCCGTTCAAACCCTGCACGCCGCGCGGGCCTTGAATCCCCTGCGGCCCCTGCGGACCAATATTGCCCTGTGCACCCGCAGGCCCCTGCGGGCCTACCGGACCTTGCGGGCCTTGTGCGCCGGTATCACCTTTGCGCAGCGTTATCTGTGTCATACCGCCATTGTCCGTCACAGTCGCGCCCATAAACTGCATCCGGCTTCGCTGCGGCATTTCCTCGCCGTCCTCGTCCAGTATCAAATGACCGCTGCTGCCGGTAGCCTGCCAGGTCTTGCCGTCGCTGCTTGTCTCAATGACTCTATCGCTGTTCAGCCGGATATACAGGCAGCCGCCCTCATTGTGGGTGCGGTTTTCCAGCTCCATTTCGTTCAGGGCCGTTACAAGCTGGTTGAAAATCGGCACAATGACTTCTCGCGGTATTTCGTCCATGACCCGCTGCATCTCTGCCGTGCTGTATCCCGGGGTGTCCGGTTTGCCAACGTTGCCCTTGCCGCTCAAATCGGCGGGGAATATTTCTCTAAATGCCATTTTCTCACCCCTTAAAGTTTCCGTTTTCCACAAATTCTGTGGCAATCTGCATCAGGCCAAAGGGCTGGTTTAGTTCCTCGTTCACAAATCGGAACCGCGCCTTGTCCACCCGCTTGATGCGTATTTTGTTGTGCAGCGTTCGCGCCGTCTGGTCGTTAGAGTAGGTGAACTGGTGGTACACCAACTGGGAATAGGTAAAATACCGGCTGTGTAGTTCATCTTTCCATATCTGGTTCCAGATGCCGCGCTTCATGGCAAACACTGTCACGCTCGTGGCAACACTGGGGGCCATTTGCAGCGCCAGATAGCGGAAACTTTTGTTCTTATAAAAAAGCGTGCCAGCTAAATCCGGTGTTTCCCATTCGGCATAAATCACAGCGCCGTTATCGTTGTAACTGGCAATATCATCTGGGTCATTGTAAAACTGGTATACATTCCCGTTGTCAGCGCCAAAATATAGGTCAGTCTCATCCACCCACATTACACGCGCCGGGATATTCGTCTCATAAAAGCAGGCATATTGCCGGGTCGAGTACGGCTCGTTCTTGTTCGCGCCCAAATTCTGCTGTCCGTCCAGCACGTAGGCAACACCGTTCAGGCACAACCAGTACATATCCTTGTATACACAGGCGTAGGCGTCGCCCTTTCCTGCTTCGGCCAGTAGCTTGCCGTTCATGTAGTAACTGCGGTTCTGGCTGAGTCTCTCGCCAACAATGTCACTGGGCGTGATTGCATAGATGCCTAAGTTTGTTAAAAACATTGGCTCGTTCGCGCAGTAGGCAAAACTGTATTTGGCGATTGCGCCCGGCCCCTGGATTGTGTTCGTAACAGGGAACGCAGGCTCATTGTCCACCAAATTGCCCTGCCGGATAATTACGTTTCGGTCTGTCTCGTTCTCATCCTTGTGCGCCGCAATGTGGTTCTCAATGATGGAATATCCCATGATGGCGCTTTTCTCTGTGCCTACCTTGCTGTACCCGGTGTCGGGCCAGTATGTCAAGTCATACTGGCCGCTGTACCAGTCCTGGTTTGGATAGTCAGGATTCCCGCTTAAAAACAGGCGGTCAGTCGCGCCGTTCACGCCGAACAAAATGCCGATATTACATTTGTTGATTCTGTCCGCATAGCCTTTCACGGTACGGCTTGCGGTGATCTCAATGTTATCCTCGCCGGTAACAGGGCTTTTCTCCGGCGCAGTGTTGAACGTTACCACCCCCGTTGACGCATTGCAGCTGTATCCGCCGGTCATCGTCTCCCAACTGCCGCTGCTCGTCAACTTGCGCACCGTCACATTTGCACTGTCCAGCCCGGAAAAACTTAAATGGTACTGAGTGCTGGTCCCATCTGCTAAAAAAAGTTCCTTGAACTTCGGCTGCAGCAGGTTCAACGCGTCATACTGCTTGCCGCCGCCGGACGGTGGTTTGGCAATCGTCAGCGTCGGGATTTTTGCATCGTCACTGGCTTTTTTTACAGTTTTGCCGTCATAGACCAGCAGGCACTTTCCGTCGGCAATAAACAGCTTATCGTCCATCTGCCAGCTTTTGCTGCGGGCATCTGCCATGTCACTGTACAGCGCCTTGCCCACTTCCTTGCCGCCCTCTGGCAGCTCGTATAGCGCCGTTCCCGCATGGATAAGGCTCTTACCCTTTAGCTCGTGGAAACCGTTCACACGGGCCGGAAACGCCGCTCGCAGCTTATATCCCATCCGTTTGCGCACCTTGCCGGGTTCTGACCGTATCATGTTCTGCGCGTTGGGGCTTTGGCTCACGCTTACATTGGCGGTGTTGCTGGTATAATCAATGCCAAGCAGTTTATCAATCGCAAGTTTGCTGCGGGCAACCTGGCTGGGTATCGTAAAAGTTGCCATGCTTACCACCACCCTGTATTGCTTGTAAAGCTTTCCTTACTTACGGTTCTCGGGTTCTTCAGTCGTTCAAAGGCGGTCTCAAACTCATTGCGGTAGTAAGTGGCAATGGCAATGTCATCATCCTTGTATAACTGGCTGGCAATGTACAGCGGCAGCAGTACAACGGCATCGTCCGGCAGGTCGATTTCTTTTGTGTCCGGCGTTTCCAGCGTCAGCGTTGCGGGCTTAGCATCGTAGAAAAACTCAAACTCTCCTTCAAAATCAGCCGGAAAAACCAGGTACTTGCCGCCGTACAGCTCCACCCCGTCTACAGGTTCCGGTGTATCGTCCACCAGCTTGTACACCTCATTAGCGCCCATCCGCCAGTAATCCGGCACCTGATAAACCAGATTCACAGTCAGCTTTTCGCCCTTGTCTTTGTCTACCATGTAGCTTTTGCGTAAATACCGCCCGGCAGTGCAAATCATTTCAATGGCTTCGTTGGCTGCCTGCGGCATCGCGTTTAAGTATTCTTTTGTCGCTTCGTCTGGGTTCGAGTGGTCTGTGCCGTCACTGGCGAACATCTTCTGCAAGGATGCCAGCTTGATTTGTTCCCATGTCATTTGCAATCACCCCCTGCTGCATGGCTTCCTGTTTGTCCATCTCCTCTTTGATGGATTTCTGCATTGTGGCTGCATACGGGAACCCGGTCTCTTTCAGGAAAGTCCACAGCCGGTACTGGCTTGCAGGCTCGGTAATGTTGCCAAAACCGCCCGCCTGATACTTCACATCGACCATATCCCACAGCCGTTCGCGGTTGCTTGCAAGGTTACTTGCCGGGTCTACCTCAATGATAAATTCATCGTTCCAGTACAATTCCCCGGCTGCGTCCCGCTTCAAAAACTCCATCCTGTCAAAATGCCCGAACTGCTGTTCGCCGTCCGTGTCGGTCTCGGTCATCGGGTACGGCTCATCGGCATACGCCAACAAAAACTCAAACATCATGCGGTACAGCTTCGCATAGGCGTTGTTCTTCATCTCGCGCTTGCTCTGCAAACGGCCTGCGCTCTGGTTCGCGCTGAACTGCTTCGCGCTGCCCGATGTAGCGGAAGAATCGTACTTGCCCTGGAATGCGTCTGTAATGCCCAAAGTGGATTTCGCCCAAGTGTAATTCATTTCCAGCATGTTCTGGTCGTTCTGCACATTGGGCTGCACATTGATAACGTCGATCATGGCTTTCTGGCTCGGGTTGTCCACGCGCAAAATTTTCAGCTCGTTATCGTTCAGCTCCGCGTTTACGCCCTCCGGCAGCACTACCCAACTGCCGCCTTTCAGCAGCTTTTCCTGAATCTTCGTGCCGTATTTGTTGATAGCCTGCTGCTGGTCAGCGATAATATCTACATCCGACACACCCAAAAACTTGTCCGATGCCGCAATGTTTATCCGCTCCACAATCGGGAACCCGTGCGGTTTGTAGGCCGGTATCTCGTTGGCCTCCATCTCGCCCGGCATCATAATGACCTCGCCGCTCTCGTTATCACGCTGCACACTGCCGTCCGGGTTCACAATGGGCACATCCTCGCCCGGCACCTGTGCAGGCAGCACCTCGCCGCTGCTAAGCACTACATCCTGTGTCAGCGTAAGGGTCTGTACCGGCTGTTCTTTGAACTTCTTGTTTCCGCAAACACAGACATCCCCCACGCGCCGCCGTCCGCATTTCGTGCAGACTTCTGCCGTGCGCGCATAATAATCGGGGAAATCTTCAAGCACCTGACACCCTACCCAGCTAAACATGCCTACTGTGCCCTTGTCGTGCTTGTAATAGACAATGTTCTGCGTCACAACGCCTGTGTGGGTGCTGTCATCGCCCCCGCGCGCGTCCGGCGCGTCCTCTGTGTCGGTCTCAATGGTAATGCCGTACCGCGCTTCCAGCGATTCCTTGCTCTTTGAAACCTGCACAAAGATATAATCCATATCCTCAATGCGGTACACGCCCGGTTGCGGTATGACCTGCCGTGGGTGACGCATCTCTACTTCAACATCGCCCAGCGTGCAGTGATACCCTGCAACCGGGTTCCACTCCACATGGAAAAAGTCCGCGCCCTGCACCGGCACTGTGCGTTCGCTTCGGTCATTCAGTTCAATAAACCGCATCCGCCGTGCCTGATTGCGCAGCATGTTTTCGGCCTTGCGCGCCAAGTCCCGGTCTTCCGCATGGATGGCTGTGACCTTCGGCATCGGGTAGCTGGAATCCACCTGACTTTCAATCAGCTCATAGATGATATTGCGCACATTCGTGGCGTTCTTTTTGGCGCCCTGTATCTCGTGGCTGCCGTAGTACATGGCCTCGCGCTTGCGCATCTTTTCCAGGGTGTCACTATATGCAGCTTTCGCGTTGGATAGCTTGCCCTGCCATTTTTCAAGGTCTTTTGTCTGCTTATCGTCTTTCTTCATATCGTCACTCCTGTGGGGTCACGCCCCCGCAAATGTGATAAAAAAGCGGCCCTGCCGTAGCAGAGCCGCTAAAAAATTACTGCTTCTTGGTTCGCCGTTTCCCCTTGCCACCATCGCTTGCAAGAGGAGTTGCCGCAGGCCGGGTGGTGTTCTCCACTGCCCGGGAATAATACGTCCCGTCCCCGTTCACGGCCTCCACAACATACAGCCGCTTGCCGTCCTCAAAGGTGTCCCCGATTTTCAGTCCTTTAGGAACCATGCTGCACCGCCTTAGGTCAGGGTAGTACCAGCAGCAGCGCCGCCCAAAATAACGTGCCGCCAATCTCCGAAACCGGCGCTGAAACGGCCACGGCAGGAAGTGATCAAATCCTGCGTCATCGTGTCCACATTCTGGAAGGTCTCCATCGCGGTACGGTCATAGAACACATTGCCCAGCAGGTCCTTGTTGGCCTGAGAACTCATGATGATATAGGGGTTGCTTTCCTCATCAGCCTGCCAATGGTGGTCAACAATCAGCTTCCACATGCCCTTGTTGACGTTCACATCGTTGAAGTTGCTGCCGACCTGCTGGTCACTGTTGGCGATCTTCTTTGCCAGCACGATCATCTCGGGGCGGTTGGCAGGCAGGATGATGGTGTCGAACACATAACCCATGTGGTTGCCGGAGGCATTCATGAAGTTGAAGCCGACATTCGCCAGCTTGTTCAACATCGCGTCATCGGTGCCCAGCGCATTGGTGAACACATTGCTCTGTGCGGCAACGCCGGTCTTGCCAGTATGATCTTTGGCAAACAGGGCCTTGCCGTCTGCGGTGGTGGAATCCAGCCCGGTCTTTGCGCCGTAAGTAAAGGTCGCGGCAGCGCTGGTCAGTGCGCTGGAAGCAAACACAGCACGGCTGCGCTTGTAGGCACGCACATAGGCCGCAGCGCGGGCAGCGGCCATATCGAACTGGTTGTCCTCGATCATCGTCTTGGTGATGCGGAACGCCTTCTTGAACTCCGAATGCTGGATAAGTTTGGGCTCAACCTCGCCGAAATCATCCAGCGGGCTTGACGCGCCCTCATCGACCAGATCAAAGTTGGAGAAGGTAGACATGCCCGCAATCTTCTCACCGAAACGCTTGGACTTCTTGACATTGAACAGCGCATTGACAAGCTCGTCATCGTTGTTCTTCTCGTTGTCTGTGTCCTTCATTTTCATGGTGAGCAGGTCAGCCCACTCATTCCAAAAATCATTGGCAAGGCCGCTTGCCTTGCTAAAAATAACTGCCATAGTCAGTCTCCTTTACATAAAAAATCAAATCGAGTTGTAGAGCTTCTGCAGCTCCTCATCGCTCTTGCCCGGGAAATACTCATGCGCTTTCGCAAGCATCCCGCTGCTCATGGTCTTTTCCTTGCCCGGCATATTGGCACCGCCGTGCGCGGCCAAGTGCCCCTTGCCGCGTGCCGCGTTGATAGCTGCCTGTTTACCGGCCTCCGTGCCGCTCTGCACGGCCTTGCCATAGTTCAGCGCCTTATACGCGGTCACCATGTCCAGCCCGTTTTTCTGCACAAGCTCGACCATCTTGTCAAAATTTTCAAGCTTGGCAAGGTCTGCGGTGGTTTTCAGGCTCGGCTCAATTTTTTGCAGCGCGGCAAAGTCAGCATTGAACGCTGCCTGCGCCTCGTCGTTGACTCTGGCGGCTTTCAGCTCCTCCATCTCGGCTTTCAGCTGTGCCTTTTCCGGGTCATTGTCGATAAGGTGCTGCAACGCGGCTCTCTGTTCCGCTGTCTGGTTCGCCGTTGCCTGCTCGATTGCACGCTGACGGTCAAGCTTGTTCTGTGCGTCCAGTGCGGCAAAATAGTCCTGCATCGACTTGACCGGCGCGCCGGTCTCGGGGTTTTTGTACCCGGCAAAGCGCTGTGCAAATTGTCTGTCCACACGCTGCTGCGCCTCTCGCTCGCTGCGCTGGCGGGCAATGGCCCAGACATTGTTGGGGATTTCCGGCTCTGTGGCAGTTTCCGTGTTTTGGGCGGCACTTTCCACTTCACTTTCCACAGTTTCCACATTTTCTGTCGGGTTGTCGTCAATCTGGTCGGCTACGCCAGCGGTCACGCCGTTTTCAAACTCGTCCATAGGTTCCTCCGCGTACAACGCCCGCCGGCTAAAAATTTGTATAAAAAAAGTGCCTACCCTTTCGGGTAGACGCTTCTTCTATCGTAATTTCCAAGCCTTCCCCTGTGGGGGAAGGTGGCCCGCATGCCAGATGAGGGCAAAGTGAATCTTACTCACCGTTTTCCTCGTCATTCACCGGGTAACTCACCCTCTGCACCGTTTCTCCCGGTGCCAGCTCCCCCACAACCTGCCCGAACCGCGGGCATTGCTTGCTTCGGCAGATAAATTTCAGCACTTCCGTGCTGGAATCCACGCGGCACTCCACGCCGCAAGTCGGGCATCTCATGCAGGGTTCCCCCATTTCTCAATCAGCATTTTGCGGTCTTTCGGGCTGGCGTTCTTGTAATCCTCGTACATGTCCGCCGTCCACGGCCTCTTTCGTATATTCACAGGTTTTTTCGCCGGGCTTGTCCACCAAACGCAAAATCCGCGCAAGGCATCTGGGAAATGCGTCAACCCGTGCGGGTTCTTCGCATACACATCGGGGTTTTTATCGTCCTTCTGTATCTTCGTCATGCATGTCCATAGTTCGTCCGGCTTGTAAAAGGTCAAATACCCTTTTCCGGTTTTCTCGTCCTTGCGCAGCCATTGTTTCATGGCAGCACACCCTGCCGAAAAATCTCGTGATGTTTGTACCAGTCCCAGCCCTGCTTCGCTGAACAGCTGTGCGCGGCTCTTGCCGCTCTCTTGGCTACGGCTCCACAAGTCAGATGGTGCAAGAAACATGTCAATTTCCTCGTCCGCAGAATCCCTTAAAATCAGGTCTGCGGCTTCGCCAATAGTTTTATTCGGACCGCCATCCTCTCTGTAAACGCAAGCATGGTTGTTTTCGTCAATGGCAATCCAAAGTGCCGCCAGCATATCAAGGCCATAGTCAATCGTCACATAGCGCCTAAGCGGCCCTGTGGGCGGTGCATCGACCAAGTGGGTATCTTTGTCAAGCTCACTAAAAAAGCGCCCTCCGGGGGCGGAGAGCGCTTCTTCTTCAGTTGCAGGGTACTCCTGCATCGTTTTATCCTCGCCCAGCGCAGCGACAGTCTGTGCGTACCACTTCTCACTGCGGCGTGGGTCTGTGCTCCACGGCAAAAACAGCTTTGCGAAACCGTTGCCTGGGTTTGTGTAGATTTCCTCAAACAGCGTGCCAAGTTTGATGGTTGACAGCCCGATAACCCGCCCGCCGAACGGACGGTTGATAACAGGGTATGCGGCCTGCCAGATTTCCTCTGCGTACTGCTGGAACGCCCATTCGTCTATCACGATCAAGTCAGCGGTAAACGAACGGCCTGCCGCAGGGCTTGACGGAAACGCCTTAAACACGCTCTCCGGTCCGTCCGGCCACATCACAACCACCTGCATTGTGCTTTTGTAGAATACAGGCCCTGTCCAGCCTGCAACGCTGCCGCCCGGCGTGTCCACCTCTCGGATAAGCCCCGGCATGTACCGCAGTATCACCGCAAGGCGGCGCACAAGCTCTTTGGCCTCGTCCTCTGACCGGCTCAAGCCAATCGCAGTACGGCCTGTGTTCAGCGCCACAAGCCGCGCCACCTCTGCCAGCGCCAGCCATGTAAAGCCCAACTGACGCGCTTTCAGCACGCAAACAAGCCGGTTCTCGGCAAACACGACCAACGCTTTTTTCTGCCCATCCCACAGCGTAAACGGTTGTATCAGCTCGTCAGCGTCCTTGTCCTCAATGTGGCAATATGTTTCGCAAAAATACACCGGGTCTTTCCTGCACGCCTCGCGCTCAAGTTCCCGCATCTCTTCCAGCGTCAACACATCACCCCGCTTTCAGCAGTAAAAGTCTTGCGTGGAAAACCAGCCAATCAAAACGGATTGCAAAGTTCGGTACCGCATACACCATGTTGTCACGCAAAAACGAAAGTGACGGCAACGGAAAGAATGATTTCCAGTAAATCTCAAAATCGAACCTGCAATCCATTTCTTTACCTCAAAATTCCCCATACCCGCCCTACCGGTTTATGCTATGCCGGTCTCACCCGTTGCAGATAGCAAGTCTGCAACGTTTTTACGGTTTTTTAGATGTCACCGCAAAACGACCTGTCCTTCTCCGCTTTCGAAATCGGTGTGCACCGGGTATGCGCCCTCTTGTTCTAGGCTATGCATCGTCGCTGATTCCGATGTGTCAGGTTATCTATCGCGTTTTGCCTGCGCCGGGCTTTCACCGGTGGGAGCGACCCAGCATGTGCCCTCAGCCGGACTTGAACCGGCACACCAAGGCTCTTGCCATTGAGTTACAAGGGCATGTGCGGCTTGCCGTTTGCACGACCATTGTCATCATTTGTGAGGGATACCGCACCCGCTCACACAGACTGGGCGCTACCCAGCCATCTGGCGCAGAACAGAGGACACGAACCCAAGCCGCCATCGGCAGCCAATCGGTTTAGCAAACCGTTCCCACTCCTCGCGGGTTTATTCTGCAAATAAAAAAGCGCCCTGCCGTAGCAGAACGCTTTGTATTGTGGCCGCTGGGTCTTGAAGCGGACGGCCCTAGTCCCATAAACAGTAGGAGGTACTGTCTCCGCGCCGTGAAACTCAAAATTTCAAAATTTTATTTTTTTTAGGGAACCTATTCCATTTTGGAATGAAATCTCGCATAGGGGGGATGCCCTATTTTTTCTCCAATCGCGTAAGCGTCACCAATGATTCTTTCCAAAAGTTCTTCTACAGTGAAGCCATCGTACCATGCAGGCCCTCGTTCTCCAACTGGTCCGGTGTTGTCGGCGTTGTATTTTTGCTGCTCCATTGCTCACACCTCTTAAATTTTATTTTTGAATGCGCTGGGGGAACGAACATATTCGTACTGGGCCGCGCAACCTATGAGCCCCGCCTTCCCCTTCATAGGGGGTATCCCCCCCTCCCCTGCTGCCGCCTGCCCTCTCCCGGCAGACCGCCTACAAAAAAATACCCCCGCCCGTCCTTCTTCATCTACAGCCCGTCCACGGTTTCCGCCTGCTGGTTCCGCCCAGCTCCGCACCGTTTCCGCCTGCTGCCGCGCTGCTTCTGGCCGCTATTTCGCTAAATACCTATTTAGCGAACCACGAATTCACGTATTATCGTTCTTTTGAAGTCGCTTCTGGATGTTATACATCAATTCTCTATCCGCATCGGTCACCGCTTCGGCTGTGATCTCCATCTGGTCAGCCGGTTTGTCGCCTGCGGAATCTCGCACAAACACCGCCGCTCTGACGTCTCCGGCCTTCGCTTTTGCCGCCATCGCAATGGCAATGCTGTCGTATACCGTCAGCGGTTCGCCCCTCTTTTGGGCCATCTTTTGAGCTCGCTCTGCTAGGTCCTGATCTTCTAGGCTGCTGATGTCGTCAGGCTGCTTCAGAAGATCGTTGTATATATCCCTAATAGTACGGCGTTTCGCTTGCAGCTCGTTGCTTGCTTTTGCACCGGCGCTCTGTATCTCTCTTTTCCGCTCCGCTGGTTGCTGGTCTAGCGTCTTCGGCTGCAGGTTGGCGATGCTTGCCGGATTCATCCGCCTGCCTGCTTTGCTGATAAGTTCCCCGCGCTCTGCTTGCTCTTTTGCTCGAGCGGCCCCGCGTTCTGCCTTGCTCATCTGCTGGACGGCCTGCGCCGCCTTCTTCTCTGCCATGTTGCCGCCCTCCTGCCTTAAAAAGCAACAAAAAAAGCGCCCAGCGGTAAAGCTGGACGCCCGAAACCTAATTTTCGCGTTGATACGTTAAAACTGTATAATGAGTGAGCCCCGCCGCGGAAGCTCGCTTCCTCGCGTGGTTCGCTCATTATACACATTTTAGCATGCAAGTGCGATTTTGTCAAGTGTTTTTCGGTTTATCGTGATTTTCAAGTTTTGCGCGTGATTTTGCCGCGCTGGCTATATAGCCGCTCAGGCTCTCCCCTGCTGCATCTGCTGCCCGCTGGATGGTTTCCGCGTCTTCCTGATTAAGCCGTACAGAAATTGCCTTGAACTTGGCCAAATACCGCGCATTGGCTGCCCTTTTCGCGTCCGTAGACATTTTGCGTACCTCCTTTTATGTAATACTTTCATTATAGCACATCCTGCCCAGTCATGCAACATGTACAACTTGCACAATCGGCATGTTTCATGTTTGTGCATATCTCCGAATGTGCATGAAACATGTTGACAGCATTGCATGAATCATGTATAATAAAGCCATCGAAACAAAGAACAGCCGCCCAGCGGCCCCACAGGAGGAAACAACATGACTACCACATATAAAACCTATAAATGGTTCAACCCCCGCCCCTGTACCATCACCGAAGGCACCGCAATGTACAGAGACCTTGCCAGCAAGCACCACCCCGACCACGGCGGCAGCGTCTCCGACATGCAGGAGATCAATGCCGAGTGGGACGAGCTGAAACCCACGCTCCCCCGCTTCTGTAGCGAACAGGCCAAGCAAGGCCGCCAGCAGTACGAGCAGACCAGAGCGGCAGAGGATGCCGCCAAGGCCGCACAGGATGCAGAGGCCGCCAAGATGGCCGAAGAACTCGCCAAGTGCCCCGGCCTGAGGTTCGACGTCGTCGGCTCCTGGATTTGGGCCGACAGTAGCCACAAGTGGCTGCACACCCTCGAAAAGCTTGGCTTCCGCTGGTCTGCTAACCGCTGCAAATACTACTGGCATCCGGCAGGCGACAGCAGCCGCCGCAACCGCCGCGCCTCTTATGAAGAAATCTACCAGAAGTACAACGGCACCAGCTACCAGACCAACAGCCGCGAAACGATCCCCGCCTGATACCTTGAGCCGCCGCACAGTAAAGCGACGGCATCCCACAAACCAAAGTAAAGGAGATTCACCACCATGAAGGAATACACCCCGCACCCTTTGCCGGACGTCACCGGCGACCCGTTGGAGATCAACTCGGATTTGTCAGCAACTGAGTGGGAGCTCACAACAGCGAAGCGCGAGCAGGCAGCCGCCGCCCCATTACCCAAAATCTGAAAGGAGTAACAAACCATGATCACCGGAATTAAAAGCATCGACCACCGAGCCGCCACCCGCACCCTGTACGAGCTGGAAGGCACCACTCCGCGCGGCGAGCGCATCGGTGTGGAGTTTACCGCCTGCACCAACGACGGCAGCAAGAACAGTCTCTGCCAAATCTGGTACAAGGCAGGATATACCCCCGCCCCTCTGCCCTCTTACTGGGTTGTTGATGTGTACGCCACCGACGCCGCCGGATGTTGGGGCCGCTACAACCC
>ENA-OUQG01000852-OUQG01000852.1-human-gut-metagenome-genome-assembly--contig:-NODE-852-length-17669-cov-8.451402_pt1 | contig 17669 bp, 19 predicted proteins | sample MGYA00237943_ERZ548823 | MGnify/ENA primary metagenome ERZ548823 (study PRJEB26490, sample SAMN05194731) | human gut metagenome | biome: terrestrial biome; feature: human-associated habitat; material... | reverse complement strand
ATATGATATAACACCCGCCGGATATGTGGCCAAATTACCCAGTGGTTCATAAATGCCAATATCCTTCTTCTCTTCTTACCTGTTCATACACTTCATTAATTGCTTCAATATAACAATTATAGGAAGGATGATTATCTCTATCCTGTCTGCTAAGATATCGATTTTTCTTTTCCAGATAAACCTGTCTAACACGCATCCAATGGCCAGTTTTTAAATACTTCTCTTTTTTATTGATATTGGTAAATTATATATTTTAAATAATCTATCTATAACCTCTTCATACTCTTTAGATATAATAAGTTTAATATTCTCTGGTTTTATATTATTTCTAATTAATTCTAATATCTTATCAATAACAAATATAACCTCTTCATCTATATAATTAAATTCATAAATATTCTTAACTTCATAATCATTATATACATAATCAATAACTTTATAATTAAGCCCTTCTAAAACTTTAAGATAATATTTATTAAGATAATCATATCCATATATATATATTTCTTTATTCTTAACATACTCTTTAAAATATTTATCATATATAAGTAAATTATTATCATCTAAAAACTTTTTCATATTAATAAGAGTATCCATCTTTTTATTATGAATATTCATATCAATATAATATAAATTCTTAATATATACCATAGCACTACTTAAATTAAGATTATATTCACGCATTAAATAATATATTGTTTTATTATTATAAGAAAAAGTATATTTCTCAATAAACTCTTCTAAAGATAAAAACTTAATATTATAGTTATAATATTTATTTCTAACTTCCTTAATAATATTTTTTTTAATAGAATTAGGTATTAATACTATATATTCCATCTTTATACCACCATATTAATTATCTCATAAAGAAAAAGAAAAGTAAATATTTTGTTTACTTTTCATTAATTACTACTCACTCACAGTAAAGTCTTCTAATTTACCATTTTCAAGCATTATTTTATTAACTTTTTCGCTAACTTCATTTAACTTATCAGAGCACTCTTTAGCTAGTTTCATCGCAGAAGTATACTTCTCTATTGCTTCATCTAGTGGTACCTCACCACCCTCAAGTTCTTTAACTATTTCTTCAAGTAACTTTATTTTTTCTTCAAAAGTCATTTCCTTTTCTTTAGCCATTTTTTTCACCTACCTTAATTATTTTACTAGTAACTTCACCATCATTTAATGTTATAGTTACTACATCATCCTTTTTCATATTTTTAACACTAGGTAATACCTTACCATCTTTTTTAATAATAGCATATCCTCTACTTAAAGTATTAAGTGGGTTAAGAACTTCTAATTTAGATATAATATGTTCTAATTTCTGAGTACTATATTTATATAACATATTAGGATTATTAAGAATATAACTATTCTCTAATGTATATAACTTAACCTTAGTATTCTCTAATTTCTTATTCATAGCTTTATTTAAACTATCAATAAGTATATCTAACTTCTGTTCCTTAATCTCATACATACTCATAGGTTTACTAAGAATATAACTATTTTTTATTGCATCTAATTTTTTATAATTAATATTAACAATATTAGTAAGTGCTGTATATCCCCTACTTCTAGCAGTATCTAAATATGTAATTATAGTATTAATATCCGGTACAGCAAGTTCAGCAGCTGCTGTAGGTGTAGGAGCCCTAAGATCAGCTACATAATCCGAAATAGTAATATCGACCTCATGCCCAACAGCAGATATAACAGGAAGCTTACTATCATATATAGCTCTTGCTACAATTTCTTCATTAAAAGGCCATAAATCCTCAAGTGAACCGCCACCACGACCAACAATCAAAGTATCAATACCATATATATCTTTTACCTCATTAGCCAGTTTAATTTTCTTAGCAATATCTAAAGCAGCATTATCTCCCTGTACTAAAGCCGGAAATAAAATAGTCTTACATACCGGATATCTTCTTTTAATAGTAGTAAGAATATCCCTAATAGCAGCTCCAGTAGGAGAAGTAACAATTCCAACAACATTAGGTACCCTTCTAACCTTTTTCTTCTTATCCTTATCAAATAATCCCTCTTTAGATAACTTCTCTTTAAGTTGTTCAAAAGCCACATACAAAGCTCCAAGACCATCAGGAGCCATCTCTTCAACATATATCTGATAACTACCTGAAGCCTCATATACATCAATCTTACCACTAACAAGAACTTTCATACCATCATATGGTACAAACTTCAAATTACGATTATTAAAAGAAAACATAACTGCAGCTATTCTAGAATTCTCATCCTTTAAAGTAAAATAATAATGACCTCTAGAATGAGCCTTAAAATTAGATATTTCCCCTTTTAAATATACTTTCTTAAGAAGTAAGTCCTCGTTAACTATCTCTTTAATATATTTATTAACCTCAGTAACAGTAATATAGTTATTATTCATAGGCATACCTCTCATTTCTTAGTCAAATAACTATTCTTTTTAATAGTATTAATAATATTACCTAACATAACATAATGTCTACTATAAGAAAGAAAAATTATATTCTTAAAATTACTTCCAAAATCAACTTTATTATTCTTTTCTACATCATTAATAATCTCTTCAAGTTTATTTGGTGTAAGTTTTTCATACATAGAAGAAAATCTAGTTAAATATTCCTTATTCATACTAAGTAATACATTTAAATTATCATATATAGATGAATTACAATATTCATTAACTCTTAACTTAGTACTACTAAAATTAAATATCATTCCAAAATCAGAATATGGAGACATTTTAGCATTAGTATCACTAGCCATAAACTCATAATTATATTTACCATTATCAATATTACCAAGTAATAAATCTAACATATAATAAGTAATAACATCATTATAAATATCATTTACAATAATATCTTTATTCCTATAATCATTAAAATAAATATTAAGTCTTTCACTAATATTATCTAAAGTCATTTCTTTTCCAAATAAAATATTATTAAACTTAATAAGTTTATAGCCATCTTCTCTATAGTCCTTAGAAGTTACTCCCTTAATATTAGTATCACTAGTCTCAATCATAGTTAATTTATAACTAGTATGTAAAATATTTAAATAATCCCCTATAGCAGTCCCAATAAGTTCATAATACATTCTATCAGTATCCTCTTTAAAAAATAATTTATCACTATTAATATAAAAAGAATACTTATATCTATTAAGTGGTGATATCACACCACTATTAACTAAATCATCATAGTTAGAATCAAATTTAATAATATTATAACTATTATTCACAATTATCCTCTATTTCATGATAGATCTTATCTAATACACCATTAATCATTTTAGCTACCTTTTCATCAGAATATCTCTTAGCAAGTTCAATTGCTTCATTAATACATACTAGATTAGGAGTAGAAGTATACATAAGTTCATATACAGATATTCTAATAATAGCTTGATCAGTAAGACCAAGTCTATCAATAGTCCAATTAGATAAATACTTAGAAATATATTTATCAATATTATCCATATTATTAATTACTCCATTAACTAAATCATTTAAAAAATTAATATCAATCTTCTTTCTATCCTCTATATCCATAGATTCAAGTATTTCATTAATAACATCATCTATCTTATAACTAATATTATTTTTATTATATAAAAAGATTTGATACAATACAGTCATTGCTTTCTCTCTTGTTATTGTTCTATTTGCCTTCATAATACACACCTCGAAAAAAATTATACCATAAAAAAAGAATATTTTAAATATATTCTTTTATATTTTTTTAGTTTTTACTCCTCTTAATAAGTTTAGCATGAACTACAGTTCTTTCCGTATCAGAATAACAAGTACTAAGCGTAAGAATCTTATCTTCAGCGGTAACCTTAGTCTTAAAATTATATATACTTCTATTCTTAATAGTATCTAAAAACTTAGTATAATCAGTATCACTATTAAATTTAGTAGTAATATAATAACTTTCTTCAGGTATTTTATATACCGAAAATATTTGCCACATCGTATTCTCTTTTTCCATAGATAATCTAATAATATGATTATCACGATTAGTAAACCAAGAAGAATGAAGTGTCTTACTAAGAGAACCAAACATCGTTTTATCAAGCCTACTATGAGCATATAAAATAGTATTCTTATTATCTAAATTAATATTATTACGATAATCCATAAATACCCATCCAGCCTCATTATAAGACTTATCATAAGAATGATTTAAATAGAAATCATTATCTTTATAATGAACAAAAGGATAATTAATATTTGTATTATTAACATTAATCCAACCAACAGTATCACTATTCTTACTCTTAAGCTTACTAATATCAACATCAATTAAAGGAAAAGTAATATAATACCAATAATCACTATTCTTATCTTCATCTTTTGATACCAATTCACTATCACTATCATCAACCTCTTTAATCATCGTATCAGAAGAAATATTATCAATCAAAGAAGAAGTCTTTTTATTATCCCTATTCCAAAATATAAGTTTAACTACACAAGCCAAAGCAATAAATATAAACATAAACATAATAACAGTCCATATAACCTTACTATTCTTTCTTTTTCTTTTAATATGTTTAATTTTATTACTATTTATATCATTACTATTAATATCACTATTAGAATCATTATGCATATTATCATTAATCTTATTATAATTATTAACAATATTATTATATACCTTATCATTACCCCAAAAATCATTATAATTATTATTTATATTATTATTCCAATTATTATATTGATTATTATCATCATTTGCATGCTTAGGAATATAATTATCATTATTAGTGTCATAGTCTTTATTCATATCATCACCATAATATAATTGTACTAAATTTTTAAAATATTTACAATAGTTATTTATCTCTTAATTTCAATTCGAGTCTAAGGTCTCTCATTGCTAGTTAAAGCCAAAGTCTTTAACTAGTTAATCATACAAAAAAGAAGTCGTATGACTTCTTTTGATTTAATTATTAATTATTAGCTTTAGAGTTTTTCTTTTTATAAGAAACAAATGCTCCAGCACCACCAAGTGCAATCATACCAAGTATTAAAGCTAAATTAATATCTGAAGTTTTAGGATTATCTTCTGCCTTTTTACCATCATTATTTTTAACTTCAGTATTGTTTTTAACTTCTTCCAATTTCATAAATACAGTTGTATCTTCATTCATTGGTTTAGTTAAATCAAATGCTGTAGTAAATTTGTCATCTTTAAAGAAACCAACAAATTTATAACCACTTCCAACTAAAGCATTTTCAAGTTCAGAAGTAAGTTCTGTTACTTCATCTGCAGTAAAGCTTCCACCTTTAGGAACAGCAACTGTTTCAGTTTCACCATTAGCATTAAATGTTAAGATTACTGCTTCACTAACCATATCACCGTTGAAATCATTTGACATATTTTCTACTGTTCCTTCTTTATAAAGAAGTGAAGATATAGTAGTAGCTTTTTCCCCAGGATTTCCACTTTGTCCAGGTGCAACATTTTTTACTTTACCACTTTTAATAGTAAGTGAAGCACTTTCAGTAACGCCTAATTTTTGATTAGCTCCTTCTGAAGATACATAAGCATTTTCTACATTAGCTCCATCTACTAACATATCAGAATTATTTATAAATCCTTTATTTACAGCTTGTAATACTTTTACATTACCACCATAAAGTTCAACATATGCTTCATCAGCATAACCATTAGAACCTCCAGCAGTAGCATAAGCAATATTACCTGTAAAAGACTTATTAACGATCAATGTAGCTTTTTTAGTATAACTAATTCCTTCACCACCACCGAATACATCAGTTAAAGTTCCACCATTTATTGTAACAATAGCCTCATCTACTACAGTAGTAGCTTTTTCCTTATTACCGTCATACCATGGTTGATGACATGTAGATCCAGAATATGAACTTGCGCCACCACCATGAACCTTACCAGTAAATTTACCACCATTTATTGTAACAACAGCAGTACCAACATAGCTTTTATGAAGACCACCACCAAATACATTGTGTAAAGTACCACCATTTACAGTAACACTAGTACTATCAATCTTAGCAGCACTATCATGGCTTCCACCAAATACTGAATTATCAGCAGGTAATAATTTTTCACCACCATTCCATTTTACTAAAGCACCAGCAACGCCATCTGTTCTAGCTTCAACAGTAACAGGTGTACCATTAGCAAAAAGTGCTTTATTCTCCTCATCATAAGTAGGAGCTTCAGCAGCCATAACACTTGGAACAAATAATGCTATAGCAGCCATTAAGAATAACATTTTCTTTTTCATTTTTTCTCTCTCCTTTTTTCTTTCAATCGGATCTAACTTCTATCCTATGATTAAAGTATATCAGAAATATTATTCTTTTTCAAGCATAATTTGACATTTTACTCACTCTTTACACTTTCATTTTTATCTTCTTCTATAACTTCCTTATATTCTGTAATATCCTCATTACAAGCAACAAATAAATTTAAACTAATTTTAGAAGAATCCTCACTTTCATTAATAGTAATAACCTTATCTATATCAATAATATCCTTATATTTATCCATAAGCTTATTCTTAGCAACCATAATAGCCTTCTCTTTAGCGGTATCATAAGTATAAATATCATTAATAACTCTAGTTTCATACTCATAATCAATACTAAGACTAATAGGAATAATACCATTCTTAAATATATATTTTCTATTAATATCAAAACTCTTATACTTCTTAAAATTAAATAAAGAATAACTCTTACTCAATATATTAAAAGAAATAACCTTTCTCTTTTTACCAGTATATAATACCTCATTATAAAAATAAGGATAATCAATACTAACATCATACCAAACTTCTCCTATTACCTTACCATTAGCCCCACTAAAAACCTTCTCATTATTAGGCATAGTAACATAAGAAGAAATAATCTCTTCCCCTTTCTTAACATAAGAATTAACTTCTTTTACTTTCTCTCCATTATAAGCAATAATACTCTTAATAACAGCATTCTTCTTAGCCACTATACTATAATTATTATCACTATTAATATCACTATTAATAATTCTCTCTTCTACCCTAACAATATACTTAGTACCACTTCTAATAATTTCTAACCATTCCAAACTATCTCTATTATCCTCTAATATTTCTTTTTTAATATTTTCAATTTCCTTATAACTTTTAACAAAACCATATTTCTTAATACCATGACTCTTAAGTTCCCCATCCACTAAAGATATAATATTACTATTAGAATGAATAATATCGATACTAAATATAATATTAGATAGTACATATATCATAATAATACCAATAATTAAAAAAGAAATAATAAAAATATTCTTCTTAATAAATCTAAGTAACCTAAGTTTACCATAATACTTAACAATTTCAACTTTATATATAGTCTTAATTCTATCAATCTTCTCTATATCATTATAATCCACTATAAGTAATACCTCTTTATAACTAACAGGTATTACCCTAATAACATTAATATTATTTTTAATAAGCCTCTTAATAAACAAATTAATATTCCTACCACTAACCCTAATCTTAACATTACTAGAAAAAATATATAATAACTTCTTCTTCATAATATCAGCCCATTTCTATTCAAAAATAATCTTACCAATACTACCACATATAAATATCTCATCATCCATCATCTTAGATATAACCAAATCATCCCCATATATAGAATAAATACATTTATTATATCTAATAGATATCTTACTAGAAGAAAAATCAAGTATTTCACTATAATTAACAATATCAATACCACCATTAGTATATATCATACTAAACTTCTTATCATTAATATAATTATCCAAAATTCTAACCAGTCTCATAATACTATATATGACAAATAGATAAAAATATTATAAAATACTAGGTATTAGTAGTGCATTTTTATAATTAATTAACATAAGTTATATTGAATATAAAAAAGGGGTGGATTATATGTGTAACAATGAAAATAATACTTGCGAAAATTGCATCGCAGATATCCTAAAAGTTATTTTAATATTACAACAAAGCGTATGTCAAAACGACTGCTGTTTAGAAACCTGTGATAGAGGCTTTTTAGGACAAAATAGTAGCTTGTGTTATAATACTAGACCAATCGTTCTATATACTTGTGGTAATGGTGGAACACCATTAGCAATGCCAATAAGTAAAGATCCAGCAGTATCAACTACATCTACAGTATTTAGATTAGAAAAATTAGACGGATGCTGTGCTACATGTAGAGTACTAGCACCAAATACCGATGTATCAAGCGTATTTCCTTACGAAGCAACCAATTCTTTCTTCACAATAAATCTAGGTTGCTGCTGCATACTAAGATGTCTAGATGATACATATGTAGAATGTATATAAAAAAATAGGTTATCAAAACCTATTTTTTTATTACATTAAATTAATTCCCAGTTAACCTATATGGATTACTTTGCGAACCAGCCCCTGCCACTATATCTTGGTCAGAACCAAGATAAAGGACTGGAGCGACACCATACATATACCAGACGTAGCCGTGGTTGTGGTCGACACAACCCGACGAGTACACAAAGAACGCCCTATCCGAATTGCCTGAGTTAGGGGTTAATAACCATCCACCGTTACTTTTACCAAATATAGGATACATCCAATCATTACTACGGCATGCATATGAATCTGTACTACTATCATAGTTAACTAAAGTTTGAGAACATTTACTTAAATCAGTAGCATAGCCATAATCAGATGGATATGATAATGCTATTTTATCAGTCCATGTTGTACTTCTTCCAGAATATACTGTTGTTCCCCTTTCTTTTTCATACATTACATTAGAATATATATTAGATGTATCCCATCCCCCAAGATTCCATGTTGTCTCTGCAATCATATTTCTTGTTGTATCATTTTTTATACCTGTATTAGTAAAATCATAAGTAATAGTGCTAGTATAATTTAATTTATTATAATAATAATTGTTAAGGATTTTTTGAAGCGATGAACTACTATAATCGTTTTGACCATTACCAGAATGTGCTAATAGTTTAGCAGTAACTTCACTATCATTATCATATTGAAGCATCTTAATCACTGAATTACTATCACTACTAGTAAGTTGCTGAAGATACGTATCCTGATAATCATCATCATATGACATATTATCTATTATTTCATTTCTTATTAGTTTCATTTTACCATCAAATACTCCTATTATTCGCCATAGTTCACAGTTAGTAGATGGATAACTATCACAATTAAAATATATATAGTTATTAGGAGAGGCTCCATAGTATCTTATATTACCTGCAGTATCTTGCATTAGGTTATTTTTAGTATCATACTGATATGTAATACTATTATTTGTTACTGGTGTCTTAGTACTATTATTATATAAATTATTTATATATGTAGTTTTTTCCCCTATATCTATCATACCAACTAAAGACTTATTCATCATACTAGAACTATTTTCTATATTACCATCTATCCAGAAATATAGTTTATAATTAGAAGTACTACCTTTAGCTAATAAGCCAGTATTTAATGTTAAAGTTTTACCATTTACTGCATTCTTAAGATTACCAGTTTGTACTACTTTATTATCTTTTAATAAAGTATATTTAAATGATTCACTCTTAAGTTCATTAGAAATACTAGTTACATCTAATTTTATTTCATAATTAAGATTATTAGTAGTACTATTATTCTTCATAACAAAAGTAGTACTTACTCCATCATTATAATTATATACAGGAGCTAAATTAGATATATTAATATCTGGACCACTAGTAAAAGTTACATCAGCTAAATTACCTATCGATAAAGTAACATTAGTATTACTAAAACTTTTCCAAGTAAACCAAGCATAAGTACTTGCTAAACCTACTAAAGATATTAATACAATCAATATACCAATTTGAATATATCTTTTACTCATTATTTCCTTAATATTTTTCTTAGTACTCATAATGTCACCTACTTTATATTACATTATAATTTTATCATTAATAACTATCTGTGTCAATAAAAAGAAGCAGACTTAACTACTTCTTACACTAGCATTATATTTCTTTTCAATCTCAGTAATAATCTTTTCAAATATAGGCATAACCTCATCTAAAGTCAAAGTCTTATTAGAATCTTCAAAATATAACTTAAATGCTAAAGATTTCATATTTTCAGGAGTACCTATACCTTTATATAAATCAAATACCTCTATCTTAGTAAGTAATCTACCTCCAGCTTTCTTAATAGCCTTAATTACTTCTTCTGAAGTAATATCATCTCTAAGTAAGAAAGCAACATCTTTAGATATAGAAGGATATTTACTAATCTCTTTATATTTCATTTTAGAAGTTCTAATACTCTTAAGTAATGATAAATTAATCTCACTAACAAAAATATTATCTTTTGTCACATTAGGATGTATCTTACCAATAATTCCTATTTTTTTATTATCAATATATATAGAAGCACTAACACCAGGATGTAATTCACTAGGAAGATCCATTACTTTAAAATAATATCTACCATTATAGCCTAAATAATTAAGTAATCTTTCTACTATTCCCTTAATAACATAAAAATCTACTTTCCTAATATTACCCAAAGTATGATAATAATTACCACTCATAAGAATAGATAATCTCTCTTCTTCCCCATATATATTATTCTTATTATAAAAGCCCTTACCTATTTCAAATAAATTAATATCAGTAATACCCCTTTTAATATTATAATCATATACAGATAAAAGTGAAGGAATAAGACTATATCTTAAAGTACATCTATCTAAAGTCATAGGATCCAATATCTTAACCATATCAAAATTATCAGTAGTATATTTATATACATCATCTTCTTTAATAAGAGTATAAGTAAGAGTCTCATTAAGTCCTAAATCACAAAGCAAATGTCTAATACTTCTATTAGTTTTATCTACATGACCACTTCTTACCGAAAGATTCATGTTTCTACCTTTAATATTATCAATACCATATATCCTTCCAACTTCTTCAATAATATCCTCTTCGATATTAACATCAATTCTTCTAGAAGGAACTCTAATAGTTACTTCTTCTTTATTAGTTATATAAGTAAATTCTAATCTATCTAAAGTATCAAGTATTGTATCTTTATCCAAATCAGTACCAAGTACTTTATTAATCTTATCATAAGTAATAGTTATTTCCTTATCATTAATATCTATATCCTTATATTCTAATAATCCCCCAATAATAGTAGCACCAGCATATTTCTCAAGTAAATGCATACTTCTTTCAATAGCCATATAAGTTCTATTAGGATCAAGGCCCTTTTCAAATCTATTAGAAGCTTCACTTCTAAGTATCTTCTTCGAAGTCTTTCTAATTAATGTCGGATTAAATATAGCACTCTCTATTACTATATTCTTAGTATCACTCTCTACTTCAGTAGATAAACCACCCATAACTCCCGCTAATCCAATAGGAGTATTCATATCATTAATAATAACCAAATCATTATCATTAAGAATTCTCTTTTCACCATCTAAAGTAGTTATTTCCTCATCATTATTTGCCATTCTTACCCCAATAGAACTACCAAGCTTATCAGCATCATAAAAATGAAGCGGTTGTCCAGTTTCAAGCATTACATAATTAGAAATATCTACAACATTATTAATAGGTCTAATACCAGAAGCAATAAGCCTATTCTTAATAAAATCAGGACTCTCACCAATAGTAACATTAATAGCCTTTTTAACTAAGAATAAAGAGCATTCATTAGTTTTAACATTCAAAGATAATAAATCTTTAATATTATTATTATTCTCTTTATAAGATAAATCAATATCTTTAACCTTATTATTATATATAGCGCCAAGTTCATATGCCATACCTAATATACTAAGTAAATCACCCCTATTAGAAGTAAGTTCAAAATCAATAACTTCATCATCAAGTTTCAAATACTTAATAGGATCCTCCCCAATAGGAGCATCATTATCAAGTTCACAAATACCATCCAAATCACTTTGTTTTAAATACTTATGATCAAGTCCAAGTTCTCCTAAAGAACATAACATACCATTACTCTCATATCCAGCTAAAAGAGATTTCCTAATAGTTTTATCAGGAAGAGTTGCCCCATCCATTGCTACTATTACCTTAATACCACATCTAGCATTAGGAGCCCCACATACAATCTGAAGTACCTTATTACCAACATCAACCTTACATATATGTAATTTAGTAGAATCAGGATGCATCTCACACTCAATAATCTTACCAATAACCAAACCACTACAAGGTATTAACTTACCTTCATAATCATATTCATTACCTATACTAGTCATCTTTTCAGCAATATCATGAATATTCTCATCTTTGGGCAAATCAATATAATCACTTACAAACTTTCTACTTAATAACATTATTCCTCATCCTTTCTATCAAATTGTTTAAGCATTCTAATATCATTAGTATATAAATACCTAATATCAGGAATATTATATTTAAACATAGCAAGCCTATCAAGACCAGTACCAAAAGCAAACCCAGTATATACCTTAGGATCATAACCACCCATTCTAAGTACATCAGGATGAACCATACCAGCTCCTAATACCTCAATAAAGCCAGTCCCCTTACATAAATTACATCCCTTACCACCACATTTAAAGCATGATAAATCAACCTCAACACTAGGCTCAGTAAAAGGAAAATAACTAGGTCTAAATCTTACTTTAGTATTCTCTCCTATTAATTTCTTAGCAAATATTTCAAGTGTTCCCTTAAGATCAGCAAGAGAAATATCCTTATCAACTACAAGTCCTTCAACCTGTCCAAATTGATGAGAATGCGTAGCATCATCATCTCTTCTATATACCTTACCAGGACATATCATTCTAATAGGTTCTTTAGAAATACTATCTTCCATAGTATGAGCCTGACTAGAACTAGTCTGTGTTCTAAGTAAATACTCATTAGTAATATAAAAAGTATCTTGCATATCCCTAGCGGGATGTCCCTCCGGAACATTAAGCCTCTTAAAACAATACTCATCAGTCTCAAGTTCAGGACCATCAACCACATCATATCCCATAGAAACAAACAAATCCTCTACTTCTTCAATAATTCTATTAAAAGGATGTAAAGAACCAGTACAAATACCATCGCTAGGAAGAGTAACATCAATAGCCTCTTCTTCCAATCTCTTATTAATAATATCCTCTTCTATTTTACTTTTAATTTCTTCATACTTAGAATTAAATAAAGATTTAACCTCATTTAATTTCATACCAAATTCCTTTTTCTTATCATTTTCTACTTCTTTAATCAAACCCTGAAGTTCAGTGATAAATCCCTTCTTACCCAAAAACTCACTCTTAATAGCATTTAATTCTTCCATACTATTAATACCAATTAACTTCTCTTCAATTAATTTTTTAACATCATCAATCTTATTCATCATATCCTCCTATTTATTTTCATATAACATTATAATTTCATCTTTAGATAAACTCTTCTCATAATTCTTAATAACATTAATAAATTCACTATGACTAACAATAAAATCATTAATATTATTATAAACAATCTTATCTATATTAGATACCCCATATTTAATTAAATATTTAATATTAAGATTAACATCAATATAATTATCACTAAGTAATCCTAATACATAATCATTATTACTATTTATAATTTTATTATATGTATCCATAGATACATATCTAAGTAAATAATCAATATTATATCCCATATTCCTCCTAAAAATAAAAAGATAGTACCATAAAAGGACGAATAATATCCGTGGTACCACCTTTCTTTATAACAATTGTTATACACTCAAATCTATAACCAGATAAACGGTTAAAACTAAAGGGTGAATTCATATTAGATATTTTATTAGGCTTCCACCATTCCTAACTCTCTATTAAACTTCTCTAATATTACTACTTCCTTATTATTGTCTTATTTTCTATTTATGCATCTAAATAATCTCTTTACCTCAGTACTTTGATTAGTTAGAATATCTTTTTTTTCTTCACTATAATAACCACTACTAATGTTCACATAACGTTCCATCATATTAGATAACATATCACTATCTAAACCATAATATGGTTCAATATAACCAAGCTGCTTTTTAGTAATATCATCTAAAAATAATGTTGTATTAAATCTTCCCATAAAAATATCATCTAAAATATTACTATTCTTATACTCAAAACGATACTTAGGATTACTATAAATCTCATTATATAATATTCTTATAACTTCTTTTTGAATTAATAAATTACTATCCAAATTATTACCAAAATAAGAAATATTATCCAATCTATAAATATCATTATTATTAGGTTCACTAATTAATTTCATAGCTAAACCAGCATCATATTTAACAATATCAGAATACATAATCTCACTAGGATACATCATACATATAGCCTTAGCAATAACTGGATCTTCACGTAAATATTTATATTCATTTCTTAGTATACTCCCCATCTTAGGATAATTATTATACTCAATACATAATCTTTCAATAGCCTTAGCATATAAATATGGTAATATATTTATATGCATATCCTGCATTTTATATAAATCATCCATTGAAGGAATAAAAACCTTTTTCATAACCAAACACCCCCACATAACTATATAGTCATCAAATCTTTTTCTTTTTCCTTTAATTTCTCATCAATAATTTTATTATATTCATTAATCAACTCTTGTACCTTTTCATTACCCCTTTTTTCTTCATCTTCAGGTAATTCTAAGTTTTCAAGTGCCTTATTAGCATCCTGCCTAATATTTCTAAGAGCAATCTTACCCTCTTCAGCAATTTGTTTAACCTGTTTAACAAGTTCACGTCTTCTATCCTCAGTAAGAGGAGGAATAACAATAAATATAACCTCTCCATTATTATTAGGAGTAACACCTAAATTAGCCTCAAAAATAGCCTTCTCAATAGCACCCAAACAAGATCTATCAAAAGGTTTAATAGATAATTGTCTAGCCTCCGGTATAGAGATATTTGCTAAACTCTTAATAGGAGTAGGAGTACCATAATACTCTACCATAACCCCATCAAGCATATTAGGATTAGCTCTACCCGCTCTAACATTTAAAAATCTATTTTCTAATGCCTCAATCGATAACATCATCTTCTCTTCAGTACTTAATATAATATCTTCCATAAAATCTCCTTTTTTTACAACTAATATTCTAACATAAAATCAATAAAAATACAAGACTTAAACATTAACACCAGGAATACTACCCCCATGAATAACAATTCCTATAAAAGTAATCACAAATATAAGAATATTCACAATAAAACCAAACAAAGCAAATTTACCACATAAACATGCCCTATTAGGCTTACTATTATTCAAAGACAAATACATAATAAGACCAAATAAAGGAACAAAGAAAGAAAAGAATTCTAATATAAAACTAGGTTTATCATCTTTATTTTTAATATAATCATCAGTATAAATACCACATTTAGAACAAAATATAGCCCCATCATCTAATTTATTACCACAATTAATACAATACATACCATCACTTTCCTTACAATAATAATTGTATCAAATTTATATAAAAAAGTCTATCATAATAACAAATTAAATAGATTTAATAAGCTTATTAAAAATATATTACAAAATAAAAAGTATTGAGACATTATAAATTCCAATCATTTTTATTCATAATTAACAAAGTAGTATCAATCATAATACCATTTTTTTCATAAACATTCTTAATAGTTTTATAATAATTAAAACCCAGTTTTTCTATAAATGACTTACTCCTAACATTACCAGTATCATAACCAATAATAATATTATCATAATAATTATCTAATAAATAATTAATAATACACTTAACCGCTTCAGTCATATACCCTTTTCTCCAATAGTTAGGATGCATATTAAAAGATAACTCTATTGAATTAATACTATTATCTTCTCTGTCCGCTACTACATTTCCAATAGGAGTACCGTCTTTTAAATAAACATACCAATCATACATCCTATTCTTAATACATTCATCATAATATTTCTCACTATCACTACCAATAAAATCTATTTTGTTTAAAGACTTTTCTAATACATTAATACCTCCTACTCCCCTACACTTTAACATATCATATTCATATACTTTAATGCAATCTTCACTAGTACCTTTTTTTAAAACCAATCTTTCACATTCTAATTCTTTAGTATCGTATTTATTTTTCATATTTAATTTAGTCTCCTTTTTATAATCTAAAATATTATTTCTCAATTCGGTATATATATCACAATTAAATTCATTTTTAATAAAATTAATAACACAATCTTGACATATTGAGTAATTTAAACAATTATCACATTTTGAAATTATGTTATTCTTATATAAATTAATATATTCTATCATTTTTGCTAAAGCCTGTTTAAAATTTCCATCAATTTTAAATCTAGCATTTTTGATTTGTCTAAATTCAAAGCACGGATAAATATAATTATCATATGATATAATCATTGAATATTTACCAGCCTTACAATCAAAACATTTTTTCTCACCACAATAATTCAAATCTAAATTACTCATATATGAAAGATTATTATTTTTAATAAAGTCTTTTACTTTCGAACTTCCCTTAATTAGATATTGTTTGTTATCTTCACCTGAATATTTATTAAACAATTCATCGGAATAGTAAAATGGTATATCATTTTTTTTTGTAAAATATAATACATCAAAAAAACTATTAAAAGTAATATTATTAATAGGCATTTTGCAAATCACATTAATGTTATTATCTTGTAATTTTTTACAATTATTAATAATATTTTCAAATCCAATATGATCTTGTATAGTATTATTATAGTACGTAACATTATCTTTTCCATAAATAGAAATTTCAACTTTAAACGGTTTGTATTTTTTAAATAATTTGATTTTTTCATTGTCAATTAATGAACCATTAGTTAAAATATTAACTAAAATTCCTTTTTTACACAAATACTCATATATTATATTAAAATCCTTATGTAGCAAACATTCTCCACCTGATAATGTAGCAAATAACATCCCATTATCAGTTAAATAATCTATATTTTCCAAAAGAGACTTTGTATCAAGAAAAACTTTCTTTTCTTTCGGTATATTTATATAGCAAAAAGGACAATTAAAATTACAACAATTAGTTAATTCAAAATAAACAGACAATGGAGAATAAGTTTTATTATAAAAAAAATTTAATATTTCATCTATATTTCCATATTTAAAATCAACTTTATTTTGAGTATCTATATATAATGCAGCATTACGTTCATCTATCATAACGTCAATATTATTAATTTTTCTATTAATCATAACAACACCTCTAAAAAAGTTGCATTAAGCAACTTTCTTGTAAATTTTTGGTTTTTCATTTTTGCGTTCCAACTCTGTTATTCCATATTCTGGTCTAAGTTGTCCATCTCTGCATGCCATTGTTAATTCCTCTGTTATTCCATATCCTGGTCTAAGTTGTCCATCTCTGCATGCCATTGTTAATTCCTCTGTTATTCCATATCCTGGTCTAAGTTGTCCATCTCTGCATGCCATTGTTAATTCCTCTGTTATTCCATATCCTGGTCTAAGTTGTCCATCTCTGCATGCCATTGTTAATTCCTCTGTTATTCCATA
>ENA-OUQG01000839-OUQG01000839.1-human-gut-metagenome-genome-assembly--contig:-NODE-839-length-17851-cov-5.080130_pt1 | contig 17851 bp, 14 predicted proteins | sample MGYA00237943_ERZ548823 | MGnify/ENA primary metagenome ERZ548823 (study PRJEB26490, sample SAMN05194731) | human gut metagenome | biome: terrestrial biome; feature: human-associated habitat; material... | reverse complement strand
TTCCGCATCAGGTGCTGTCGGCCAGCCTGACGGGCGGCACGCTGACGGCTGTCAGCAAGCACTATGATTTCCAGAATTTACTGACCGTCGTGACCGATACCCTGACGGACAACGGTAAAAAGCTGTTTTATCATTTCAACAATGACGGGCACGTCGTCAGCATCAACGATGAGCTGGGCTACGCCGTCTTTGCCCAGTATGAAGGGGAAAAAATTAACAAGCCCACCGCTGCCTCGGGCATGCGCAAGGTAGTCAACAACCTGCTGCTGGATCATGGCTTTGAGGATAACAGCTCCGTATGGGTGACGGGGGTCTCGCGCGGAACGGGCGATATCGTCCGCGACGAAGCGGTATATCATACGGGGTTGATTTCCCGCCGCATCCATGTGAATGCGGACAGCGAAGCCTATGTTCGCCAGGAGGTCGCTTAGATCTGCAGGCGTGCTACATAGATAAACTGAAGAAGAGAAAAACAGGCGGGCGCATCCTCAAAAAATAGAAAATGCGCGTGGCTTAGTTAAGGTCAGCCTTTTTTCTTAGATGCTCATATCTTAAATGGGAGGACACAGCCGGATCGAGACGAATATCCAGATTACCATGCCGGCGTGTCACAGGAACAAAAGCCCTGTATAATCTAGCTGGTGTAGTGCAGCCTAAATAATAAATGCACTCGGCTCAGTGTAGACCAAGAATATCCTATACTGATAACGTCAGGGGTTGGATGCAGAAGAATGACCTCAATAAGCCTAACCTGTCCGGACGGACAGTACATTGGTTAAAACTATCCTGCGGAAGGTAATCCGTTGGGGGAGATGGTAATATACCCCAGGGGGCGCACAGATCAATCGAAAGATGAAGCAAGTGGAATACTAGGCGGTGGAGCTTGTAGAAAGTGTGTCGGAAGCATGATCATCATGTGGATGAAGTCAGATATTCAGGAGGTATGGTTGACGCTCTTGCGATTTTCGCAGGGGGAGTCTGCCCGGAGGTAGCCATTAAAGAAAAATGCAGGAGTGGCTCTGGAGGTTTTTTGGTAGGTTTAGAGTGTAAAAGAGGTTGAACTTATACAGAAATGTCGAACCACAAAAACCACAAAAACCACAAAAACCACAAAAACCACAAAAACCACAAGAAACACAAGAAACACAGGAAAGTCTATTTACCCCTGTTTTCAAGTATGTTATATTATAATCACTGGAGGTGGATGAGAGACACCCTCATACAGAATTGTTCCTTACAAACTCAGCAATTTTGTAGCACCTCCAGTTAATAGCATTTTTCTTTTCCCCTTCTTTAATAGGGCAATGATAACCACGAATGAAAGTTCGTGGTTTTTTGTTGCCTTGCTAAAGGTGAAGAGTGGGTGCGGAGGAACAATTTAATAACAGGAGATTAAGCAAATGGCATTTGTCGTGAATCACTATGAGCTGCTGCAGCTTCCAATCAATGCAACGACTGAGCAGATCAAAGCAGCTTATAATGAAAAGATGGAGCATGCTACGCCTGCAATGGCAGAGCAATATAAAACTGCATATTACATTTTAACGGATCCGGTTCGCCGGCAGAAATATGATATGTCGCTAGGCATACACAAATATCGGAATGTGCCGGTAATATATCGAATAGGTAAGGCAATCGCAAGGGTGATTCTAACCATGCTGGATGCCTTATTTTCATTTTATTGGTGCTTTCTATCTGTAATCATAGCGGCGATAGCTGCTTTTTGGATATACAAATGGAGAACCGCGGGAGTTCTGCCGGATGTAGTGGCATTTTGCGCGCTGCATAGGTACGAGATCATCATGCTGGCGGGATTTGCCGCGATAGATCTGCTGGGACACTTTTATGTGCGCAGAGCAAACCGGTATCTGAAGCATTACAACTGGGAATATATCGTTAAGGAGGAAAAGAACAATGGACGAAAATTACACAGATGAATTTATGGATGAAGATGAGGATTTGTATGTTGAGGACGAGAATCCGGATCCGGAACAGGAAGCAGACATACATAAATCTATAGAGCCGGATCCGTCAGAAGAGGTTAGATCGCCCGTGATACATGAGAATGCGCAGCCACAGACGACTCAGCTGCTGCATGTGCAAGAACAAGGAGATCAAACAGAAGATGATATAGACAAGCTTCCATATAAAAGCTATATAACGTATCTATATGACCGCTTTTGTGATGTGAACAAGGGATTGGGACATCTGGATGAAGAGTGGAAGAAAGTACGCGCCCAGATCAATTCAGCGCTGCAGCTGAAAATTCCAAGAAAATACATAGAACGATTGATATCTCTGGAGTATAGCTATGAGCAACGCGAGGTTATCAAATTTATGTATTTTTCTGGATGCAGCGAAGAAATGGTCACAGATATGAAGCCGGCTCTCACATATAAGGAAATGATGGCAAAATATGATGCCACGAAGGTTGAGAGCGCGATCGTCAACATGCTGGACGCACCGCTCAATACGATGTCGCGGCTTGTGAACGAGTATAAAGAAGATCTGGCGAAATACCGGAAAGAGACAGAAGAAAAAATAGCATCTTATGAACAGCAGATGAAAGAAAAGGATATGGAGCTTGCTGAAGCAAAAGAGGAGCTTGCTAATCTGCAGGAGGAAAAGAATGCAGAACGAGAGAAGAAAAGTAAGGAGCAACTCATCCAGATGGAGGCAGAGAAGATTGCCCAGGAGATGTTTTTAGCAAAGAAGAAAGAGTACGATGCTGAAAACCGGCGCAATCAGGAAATGGAAGAGCTATATCATCGAATCGATATGCTTGAGCATGGAGCAGATCCGGGAAATGGTCGACAGAAAGAAAAGAGAGGATGGTTCACCGGGAAAAAGTTAAAAAAACAGGTGCTTGGTACATCACCACAGCGTTTCAGCAGAAATCTTCCTCTTCCAAAGGATTTCGATATCAGCACATATATGATGCAGAGCAATCTTTCATCATCCCAGCTCGATGTGATTGCAATGGCTGCGAAGTGTGGTCTGTCTGATCAGATACTGAAAGATATGATTGACAGTGGAAAGGATGCTCGCGCGCTAAAGCAGATTGTAGAAGTATTCCTAGCCAAAAAGGAAAAAGAGATGACAGCTGGAAGCGATATAAAACAGGAGGACATAGTCTATGATAAATAGCAAAGAAATGATGCAACAGATATGCATGGATCGCTCCGAAGCGGAGACAATCTTAACTGCGCTTGCACAGCTATCAGTGCTCTGCCAGAAATATGCGGTGGTCTCAACGAGTAGTGATAGCCTGAGACTGTTAGAGCTGGAGTATGAGCTTGGACAAGTGAATGATAAAATCAATAGAAGTATCATGGGCATTTATACTCACCGAACTGCGCTGAAGAATGGAATTACAACAGATGAGGAGAAATTATGATGTCACTAATAAAAGCAGTCTTAGTTATAATTTGTGTGTCTATAAGTGCACTTGCCCTTTATTGTGACTTTAGTCTCATAGAATTTATAGAATTTATTGAAGACTGTATAGATGCCGTGAAGGGACAGCATGTATATATCTACGTCTGTGATGGAAAGAGGTACAAAAAAAGAACTGTCCGGATCAAGAACGAAGAGATTGCAGGTCTATTATATCGTAAGTTAGAGAAACCTTTAACCAAATTAAAAAATGAAGCTAAGGATAGAAAGCAGCCATGTCATGAAGAGCTTGAACAGTTATTTATTTCTTTTTATCCGGAATTTGAGCTGCTATATACAGACCTTAAATCATGGGCGGACAGATACAATCATGCAGACGAGAGTGAACAGAACGCTTTGGAACAAGTCTTAGATTCTAAGATGGAAGTAATTGTGCAGCCAATCATGCAACTGCGAATAAAACGTGCTTCTATAAAGAATAGTTATGACCGGTATGTAGCTGATTGTGATCAAGCGGAAAGAGAGCTTGTAAGGAGAGAGATATCTGAAGACAAATGGTTCCGCAATATATCGTTGCTGAGTGAAAACAATAAAGAACTTGAGAAACTTCGTCAAAAATATGATGAGCATTGACAATATTCGTTGACAAAATATAGTTTAAGTGATATATTATAATTAGGGATAATATAGCATAATAATCTTACAAGATGGGAGGAATCAATATGAAGAAAGGTATGAAAAAACTTGCAGCAACACTTCTTGCAGCACTGCTCATGATCACGCAACTTCCGGCGGTTGAGAGCAAAGCTGCAACATCGATCGGAATGTCCGGAAAAGCGCACGTGCAGAGCTACGGTGACACAAACGGACGAATCATTTACGAGAATGGAATTGAGACGCTTGTGCTTGGCACGAGAGGACAGGCAAAACGGGTAGAATCAATCACTGTTAATCTGAAGAATAACACAGGTTACACAGGAACGATTCAGTACCGGGTACATCGACAGACATACGGATGGACGGATTGGACTACAAGTGGTCAGCCAGCTGGTACAACCGGACAGGGTAAGCGTTTGGAAGCGATGCAGATCCGGCTTACAGGAGAGCTTGCAAACCATTATGATGTTCGCTACCGTGTACACATTCAGACATATGGGGATAATCAAGGCTGGGTATATAATGGTGCGTTGGCAGGCACAACGGGCGAAGCAAAGAGACTGGAAGAGGTCAAGATTCAAATTATTCCGAAGAATACAGCATCTGAGACACCAAGCATCAACTACCGCGTACATAGACAGAGCTACGGCTGGGAAACAATCTGGGCGAAAGATGGAACGGTCAGCGGTACAACCGGACAGGGCAAACGTCTTGAAGGTATCAGCATTGATATTAAGGGAACGAGCTATAGTGGAAGCGTTGAGTATCAGACACATGTTCAGTCTTATGGATGGATGAATTGGGTAGCAGATGGAGCTATGAGTGGAACAAGCGGACAGGCGAAGCGTCTGGAAGCAATCCGGATCCGGCTTACAGGTGAACTTGCAAACCATTATGATATCTACTATCGTGTACATGCACAGACCTTCGGTTGGATGGGCTGGGCGAAGAACGGTGAGAGTGCCGGAACCGCCGGCTATGGAAAGCGGCTCGAAGCAATCCAGATTATGCTTGTGAAGAAGGGAGCTGCAGCACCAGGAGCAACTGTTAAAGGTATTACACAGACGACATCCAAGAGCTTCAATGATGCGAATGCTTCTGGATCAACAGAAAATCCGGGAAACAATCAGAGCAGTACTAAGCCTAGCACAGATACTAGCAAGCCGACATGGATTGCAGAGCAGACCGTGACGGTGACATATTATCAGTGTGATTACTGTAAGAAAATCTTCCGGACAAACGAAGATCTTCAGCAGCATTTTCAAACGAATGTTGAGAATAAGAAATGCGGCGTAATCAGCAAATGTGCGGACGGTAATGGTGGAGCAAAGACACAAACCTTCACAATCAGGGATGCATATTACAGCAATCAGGCAGCTCCGGCAACCAGGACAGTGACATGGGTACAGAAAGAAGCAACGTTCAGCTGGGAAGCTGATCAGTATGAAGAAGTACCATATGATGAATGTGGAACGTGTGGAAAAAGATTCTATGGACAAACCATTGATGAAGAACAACCTTGGGAACATGAATCAAAAACAAAGCATAACGGAACGATAGGAGGAAAAACTGAGAAGCGCTTGGTTGGACATATCACTCTTATTGAACCGGCACATGGATATTACGAAGTGAAATAAAGTGAATATATGATAGTGAGAAGGAACAATCTAAGGACTGTTCCTTTTTTGATGCTTTCTTTTGATCGCTTAGAAAGCTCCAGTCTGTATCAGGCAGGCTGTTTATATAAAAATTAAATCATAAAGGAGGAAGAGAGATGCTATCAAAACGAAAAAAACGAATAGCAGCACTAATCACAGCCGTGGTTCTATCTGTAACCGCGGCTTTTTCTTTGCCTGACAATATCCGGGCAGAGGAAACGGCAACGAATACAGATGCCGAAGCAGAAACAGCAGAAGATGAGGGATTGCAGGAAGGAGGAATTGCGGTACAGGATCTGGCAGATCAGGGAGAGACACTTTATATTCACAGCCGATACTGGGACGGCTGGTACTTGTCTTCGTATGTGGATATAACAGCAACAGACTATACACCAAGCCTGCACGGGGCCTTAAAAGCAACGGATGCATCAGGAAGAGAGACAGAAGCTTACTGTATGCAATCGACGAAAAGTTCAGCTAAATCTGATACGGCATACAAGGAGGGTCGACAGTGGCTGTCTGATCGCGACACTGCAGCAGACATCGCACTCTTGATGTTCGCATATGGTGGGCGTCGGGCAGATCCTAATTCAGGTGATGCCCGAAACACGCAGGATGGAGGTACGTATGGAACTTACATCATAGATGGTAAGCCGGTCATGGGTATCATGGTTGCCGGTCATGTCTATCCTATGACACAGGATGAAGCGAGGGCGTTGACGCAGGCAGCCGTGCATAGTACAGTATCTGACTGCGATATCAGAGCGGTTCGCGGAAAGGTAAGCGGGGAAAGTGTCAATTCAGCATTTAGTCATTTACGGTCGATCTCGGACAATGCCCGTCGCTGGTATGACCAGTATAAGGACTTTAAAGTTGTTGGAAATTATATCGATGCAACGGCAGCTTATAATCCGGAACAGACAATTACGACGCAGGTCTATAACGCAGCAAAAAAGACTTGGGAAATTTATAAAGGCAGTGAACTGACAGATGGTTATAAGGATGCCTCTGGCAACGTCACTTTCCGTGTCGTTTACAGCTCAACCGGCATGTGTAACAAGCTTCTCACAAATGCGAGCTCCGGAGCTGTCACAGTCAAGCATTCCGGCACAAAACTAAATGTGAATGGCACTAACTATTATGACTATCTAACAATTTCGGCAGATGCGTCTAATCAGGCTACATTTACAGCCGATTATGGTGCACTTACATCGACGACTAGAACGATTAAAGATACCTTTACAAACACAGATATAACACAGCACGTATTCGGGCAGACCGTTACAATCACTGCAAGCTATAAGGATATGCAGGGAAAGAAGCTGGCATTTACAGCTAAGACCGGTACAGGAGCAAGTCATGCAAAGTACTATGGAGATGGCGATAAAAACGGTGTATCCAACTATGCGGCGCGTATATTCTGGAGTGCATCTTATCAGGATGCATGTTTTGCGTCACCGAATGAGTCTTTATCCAAGAGTGCAAGCGTAACGGCTACGGCACAGGGAACCGGCAGCATTAAAATCCACAAATATTCCGCGAATCCGGAGATTACAGACGGCAACGCCTGCTACAGCTTAAAAGGTGCGGTGTTCGGGATCTTCAAAACAAATGCGGATGCGCAGGCAGGACAAAATGCAGTTGCAACGATTGTAACAGATGCAGATGGTAATGGTTCCGTCGGTAATCTTGCATACGGGACTTATTACGTGAGAGAGACGAAAGCATCACCGGGATATCGTTTGAACAATAACATTTATACAGCGGTTCTCAGCAGCGACACACCTGTGCAATTAGATGTACCTGAGACAGAGCAAAATGATCCTGCTGGTGTGCAGGTACGAAAGAAAAATTCCGTAAAGCCGGTTTACCTTAGTGATTGTATTTTTGAAATAAAGTATTACGATATCCAGATGGATACAGATCCGGCTTTGGCAGGGCAAAATGCTGTTAGAACATGGTACTTAAAAACAAATTCTAATGGAGAGGCAGACATAAGAAATCCGCAATCTGTACAAAGTAATAGTAGTCCTCTTTATTATAGCCGAACCGGATATGCAACGATTCCAATTGGAACAATAACAATTCAGGAAATCCAGGCTCCGGAAGGCTACGTGCTTGACAGTACAATTCACACATTCAAGATCACAGACAATCCTACTGGACTGCCGCATGTGGATGTCGAAAATGCACGTACAATTCCGAATAACATCATGAAGCAGCCGTTTGAGCTTGTGAAGCTTGCCGAAGGAAGAAAAGACACGACATATCCACTTGCAGAGGCAGGATTCATGGCATGTCGTACCGATGCATTGACAGAAGTTGCAGAAGATTACGAAGCAGGAGAGGACGAAGAGATTGTGACCGATGATGCAGGAAAGTATTATATCTGGGATGCATCAAAGGCAATCGTGCTTACCAGTGATAATAAGACAGAAATGTTTACAGATGAGGATGGTTATGCGAAATCTATTCCACTGGAATATGGAAAGTATATCGTGAAGGAAACAACCGTGCCTCACAATTTCCATCCAATCAAAGAATTTACGGTAAATATCACGCAGAACTCCGACGAGCCGGTTAAGATGGGATATTTCACAGATAAGAGTTTTAAGGCTTATATCCGGATTATTAAAAAGGATGATAAGACAGATAAGAAGATTCTTTCCGATGCTGCGACATTTAAGATCTGGTCGTACGACGATAACGATTATGTGAGTTTTGATGTAACTGCCGAGGACGGCAGCACAACAAAGGTATCTGAGTTTAAGACAAAAGATGGCGAGCTTATGACACCGGGAACGCTCATGCCGGGCAAGTATCGGATTGAAGAAAGCGAGTGTCCGAACGGATATTATAATAAATTGCAGACAAAGTCTTACGATATCACGATCGATGCGGATGCAGTCTATAAGATCTACGAAACGCCGGAAGGACAGGTCACAGACATGGGTGTATTCGAGTACGAGATCGATAACACAAGTCTGCAGGGCACGATCAAGATTACAAAGAACGGCGAGAAGCGGATCTACAACGAGACGAAAAAGGAATTTGAGACATCGACAGTGAAGCTTGCTGGAATCACCTTTAAGATTTACGCAGACGAGGATATCCTGGCACAGGACGGATCAGGCGACACTGTATATCTGAAAGATACGCTTGTAGACACAATCGTGACAGATGCCGATGGCAATGCAACAACAAAGGAGCTACCACTTGGCGAGTACCGGCTCGAAGAGGAAACGCCAGCGGAATATGAAGTATTAAAACCTGTAAAAGTTATATTATCGTCGGAAGGGGATAAGACTGTATCAACAGATGAAGATGGCAATATTATTGAAAGCATTAAATACGAAGTTACAATTAACAACAAACTTATAACCCCAGATATTCATACAACTGCGAAAGATGCGATAAGTCTTACACACAATGGAAGAAGACGGCACGATTCGGTGATAATTGATACAGTAGATATGAATAAATTAATTATAGGATCAAAGTATCGACTTGAGGGCGTAATCATGTCATATGAAACCAAAAATCCTTTTTTAACGGAGAACGGGAGTAAGGTGATTGCCGCTCGCGAGTTTACTGCAGATGAAACAAATATGGCAATTGATGTTACGTATCCATCTATTGATACGCTCGAATTACTTGGTAAGTCCTTAGTTTGCTTTGAACGCTTGTATCAAATTACAGAGGATGGAGAAATCCTCGTTGCGATTCATGAAAATATTGAGGATAAGGGACAAACGGTTACATACGATAGTTTTGTCGGTTATATCGATATGCGTGTTAATCTGCTGACGGGAGGTGGAGGACAAAAAGCTACCACAAAGCCAAAAACAGGTGATCCAACAAGGATTTCATTGATACTTGGAGCTGCATTGCTATCTGGTTGCCTTATATTTAGTCTGATTTATAGAAAAAAGAAGGAGGATAAGCGGCATGAAGATTAAAAGGAATATGGCAGCATTGGTGATTGCCGGGTGCATTTTTGCATCCGGCATTCCTGTATATGCAGCTTCGCAGATTGCAGATGCAGATGGAAATCTGTATGCATATTCAATCGAGGATGAGCAGACAGGGGAATCGGATTCTCCAGATGATTATACCTTTGATTTTGAGGATAAAATCGAGGATTCGGGCAAGAATTATACTTTAAATCATGTAGAGTATTCTGTGATCAGCGCATACGAAGAAAAGTATGGAGACGCGGAGATACCAGCTACGGAAGTAGTAAAAGAAGATAAGATCAAAGAGAAGGACGGCTATAAGCCGGAGAAGGATGTAATCGAGAAGAATGGTCTGAAGTATAGATACAAAAGTAGTGTATTCTCGGAAAGCAAGGATTCAGTGGAGAAACCGGTTGATCTGCAGAAATATATAGACTCTGATTATATTACCGGCTCCTTGGACGATGTAACAAAGCCGGTTACCATCTCCTATGAGTATGAAGGAAAGAACTATATATTATCTTATGATCATACAGATAAGATATTTGAGGGATGGAAGTCTGGATATTCTATTCAGGGAACCATCTATGATTATGATGCACCAACAATCATTGTAGGCTCTGCTGAGATTGAGCCTACAGAATTTACTACACTTTCGGCTGCAAATCTGCAGTCTTATGTGGCTGCGCAGGGATATGACACAGATACTTATCGTTTTAATACAGCATCATTTACCGGAGAGCCATATATCAATGCGGATAACAAGACATGCAGAGATTATATTATATCTGCAGAGGTTTATGTCAAGCAATATAGAATGTATTACACCTTGCATGCCACGGAAAAGGAAACATTATACACGGCTGAAAACACGTACGAATTGAGTGCAGACGATGTACAGAATCTTAAGAATCTAAAGGGAACATACACCGTGAAGGCTACGGCGTATTATGATGAAGCGGAGCAGAAGAAAACCGAAAAAACATTGCCGGTAGCGGCAAAGGTTGCAATCGCGTTTGGTGTGATCGTCGGACTTGTGCTGATTGCAGCCCTGATATTATATTTAGTGAAAGGGGGAAGAAAGGGTACAGATTATCGATCCAGAAGAGATTCAAAGAGAGATTATAAGAACTTGTAAAGCAGATAAAAAGAAGAGTATGTCCAATTGACGTTTGGGCATGCTCTTTTTTTATGCCAAAAATCAGAAAAAAAGGAGAGTAGAACGTATGAAAAATTTATTTGAGAAGGCAAAGAGATATGGATGGAAGGTGATTGCAGCGGTGGCTGCTTTGGTTGCGACCTATGCACCGGCAGTGTGTGCAGCGGAGTCGGCAGATGAAGTAGCAAAGCAGGTAACAAGTCCGCTTAATAGTCTTGTGGATGTACTGACATCAATCATGGCAGCCGTGGGTGCACTTATGTTTATCAAGAGCTTGACAGAGCTTGTAAATGCGATTCAGCAGCAGGATAACAGCGGTATATTTCATGCCGGACGAGGTATTGCTGCAGCACTGCTGATGATCAGTATCAAAGTGTTAGTCAAATTGTTTGGTGTGTAAAAAAGGAGGAACCAGATGGGGGTATTAGATACGATATCCGCCGTGACAAACTTCTTCGCAAACATCGGGGCTAGCTGCGTAGACATCACTAATGGTGCGCTGGAAGTGTTTTCAAAATTCGTTTTTTCGTCAGCAGACATGCTGACGAAGGACATTCATAGTGATGAATTCGCTGATTTCTGGGCGGTGGTAGATAATGTTGGAAGCGTGTTAGGAGTTATAGCATCTACACTGATGGTTTTACTTTTTCTGATCAATATGTGTACAGATACCTGGGACTCCCGACACGACTTAGATCTATTCGGTGTAATTAAAAAATGCGCGAAAATGATCGTGGCAATCGCCCTGGTGAATAATGCAGTACCAATCGTTACTGCCATATTCCAGCTTGGTGCAATGCTGGCAAAGGTAGTGATGTTTGGTACAGATTCCCAGGGCGTTGTTTATAGCAAGCTGAAGCTTGCGACGGATCAGTCCGCCTATATTGAATACGGTGTCAGCGGATTCAAGGGATTTTTGATGTTCCTGGTATTTTTGATTGCTGCGATTGCAATCATTGCATCCGGCGTGATGATAGCAGTAGAGATATATACACGGATATTTAAGATTTTTATACTGATTCCGTTCTCGACAATATCCTTCACGACATTTGTCATGGGGGACGGGAACCGCGGAAATGAAGTGTTCCATAGTTATCTGAAGTCGATTCTTTCGACAGCCATCGAAGCGTTGATCATTATGGTGTGCCTCAATTTTACATATTCGCTACTGATTGGAGATACAATGCAGAAGCTGATACCGGCAACCAAGACGGAAGCGTCGGAATCAATAACGGTGAATGGGGCGGAGCTAGCGTATCTGCTTGTATCGATCTCAGGAGATACATCGAGCGCAAACAGTGTGTTGAAGGAGCAAAAAGATAACATAAGCCAAGCGGTCAAGGAACTTGTAAATGGAAAAGGACGCGATAAAGCAATCAGCAAATACGGCTGCATAGTCACTTCGGATGGTCAGGTGTTAGAAGCATCCGGAGATTTATTATCAATGTTCACCGATTTAAGTAATGCAGTCGGCGCAGATGATTTGAAAAATAAATCTGTATCGATAAAGCTGTATCCTGCTTTCACATGGTCTGGCGTGTTCTTCACGATACTACAATTTTTATTCCCAATTTTCCTATGTACAGGAGGAGTAAAGAAAGTAGAACAGTTTTCAGCTTATGTATTAGGCAGATAGGAGGATGTTATGGAATTACCAATCAATACGGATCCGCAGGATCTGAACAAGAATATGCTCGGTGGGCGCAAATGGTGGCAATATTTATGCATTGCAATTTCGTTTGTAATTGCAATCGTATTTACAATCGTACTTCGAGGAAAACTTAATTCTTCGTTGAATGGCATTATCTGTGCGCTGCTGGTTGTTGTGCCGGGATACATTGGTATCTTTAAGAAAAATGATTTGGATTTCTTTGAATATTACAGACACAAGAAACTAAATACCGAAGGTCAGAATGTATTTTTTTATGTAAGTGAACCACCAAGGATCAACGTTGTTCACGATTCTTCGGAAAATAAGAAAAATACGAAAAGGAAAGGACGATAAGGATGGACAAGTGGGCGGTCTATAAGAAATGTGACGATTTTCGCGTGGCAGCACCGAAATCCGTGCAGGATCTTGTTGAGATCAAAGCAATATCCGAAAATGGAATTTTTGAAGTAGGTCGTGGAGGAATCTTCACTAAAACATATAAGTTTTCGGATATCAATTATGCGACTGCATCTGTGGATGAACAGATTGCAATCCTGGAGAGCTGGTGCCGGTGGCTGAATAGCAACTCGGCACCTTTTAAGATTACTTTTAATAACAAAAATAAGAACATGGCTACGCTGCGTGAACAGATTTTGTTGCATAAGAAACTGGATGAATACGATGTCTACAGGGATTATTTTAACGAGAGCATTGAGAAATGCATTACAGCCGGCAGACAGGGCATTGAGCAGGAGATGTACATCACTGTGCGCTATGATGTGTCAAACTCGTATGAAAATGCGAAAGCATACTTTACAACGCTTGAAAACTCTATGATTACAGCGTTTCGAGAGATTGGAAGTATACTGACACCTTTGGATGCGACGGAGAGACTTCGTATTCTGCATGATTTCTATCGCTTTGGCAATGAAGAGTATTTTCAGTTCAACTTCAAAAATGCTGTTGCGCAGGGATTTGATTTCAAAGATGCAATCATCAATACCCGGCTGGATTTTTCTGCAGAAACATACTTTAAAACGGATAACAAGGTTTGTTCCTGTCTGTACCTGAAGCAGCTTCCGGGGAAATTGACAGATCGATTCATTGTAGAACTGTCTAAATTGCCGGTTAAAATGATTTACACCATTGATAACTCTCCAATTGCGGACAAGGATGTCGATGACATGCTGAAATCAATCTATCTTGGTATCGAAGAACGAATTCGTAAGCAGAACAAAACAAGAGTGAAGCAGATGGACTTTTCTTCAGATATTTCCCTTTCCGTAAAGATGGAGAAGGACACGATCGAAACTTTAATCAAAGAAAAACAGGAACAGGATCAGCATTTCTTCTATACGCAGATGAATGTCTGTGTGGTAGCGGATAATCTGGAGCAGCTCAAAAAAGACTGTGATCTCGTAATCCAGACTGCAAAGAACTTAAGCTGCATCTTCGATTATTCGTATATGAAGCAGAAGGAAGCTCTGAATACCATCCTGCCGATCGGCGTGCGGCAGGTCAGCAATGGGAGAAACCTGCAAACCAAAAGTCTTGCAGCGTTATTCCCATTCAATGTGCAGGAGCTTACAATGCCGGGTGGTATGTGGTATGGAACCAATCTTGTATCGAAGAACTTGTGTCTGGCAAATCGGAAAAAGCTTGTAAATCCGCATGCATTTTATTTTGGTGAAACAGGATCCGGAAAGACAACCGCTTGTAAGCTAGAGATGGTGCAGGTATACCTGAAAACGGATGATGATATTATAGTGATCGATCCTAAAAATGACTATGAAGATGTGTGTGCGTGGCTGCGGGGCGGATATGTGAACGTATCTGCGAATAGCCCAAGCCATTACAATCCGTTAGAATACTTTAATGATGGCTCGCGATCAAATATCGCAGATGAGAAAGCAGAGCTGGTTAATTCGCTTGTAGAAACGTGCAAACGTGAGCCGCTATCCGCAAAGGAAAGCTCGATCGTGAATAAAGCACTCAAATACATTTATAATGAGGCTGCCTTAACAGGGAATATGCCGACCTTGACAGATCTGCACGCAGCATTAAGCAAGATTGAAGAACCGGAAGCGGTTGACCTGCAATGGGCGCTTGATCTGTTTGTACATGGTTCCTTCAATATATTTGCGCAGCAGTCGAATGTGCAGGTAGGCGGTAACCGGCTTTTTATGTTTGGATTAAAGGATATGGGAAAAAATCTCCGGGATGTATCAATGCTTGTTATGCTTGAGTGTGTGAAAGAGCGAATTATGCAGAATGCGAAAGCCGGAAGGGCTACATGGCTTTATATTGACGAGTTCCATGAAGTGCTGCATACGGACTACTCTCAGCAGTATATCAAGTCGCTGTGGATGCTTGTACGATCGCTTGGAGGTATTTGTACAGCCATGACACAGAATGTTACGGATGTGCTTTTGAATGATACTACAAAGGCGATGCTTGATAATTCGGAGTTTGTCCTGATTCTGAAGCAACAGCCGGGAGCTGCCGTGAAGCTGGAGCAGGAACTTGGACTTTCTAAAGAACTGATCAAATACTGCACAAAAGAAAGCGGATGCGCAAAAGGGCTTCTTCGATGTGGTCCTGTGATTATTCCAGCATCTTTGATGCTTGAACCGGGTACGGAGCTTTTTGGACTGTTTGATAAGAACTTCCATCGTGATGCAGATGCAACAGAGAGAAAACCTAAGTTTGTTGCTCAGCAGTAACAGATTGAGTAACAGATTGGGGGTGATGATAATATGCAGGAAGAAAATCATGGAATTGACGTAGAAAATAAGCAGATTGTGCATGAAGCACCGTCTGCAGTAGTTCAGACAGTTGAAAATGCGGCAATCAAACTAGCATCAGATAATGTACGGTTTATACAAATTAAGAAGGATAAGGGAGAAGCTGCAGATGATGCATCTGCGAATATTCGACAACAGGTTGCAAATGACAGTAAAAAGCAGATGGAAAATGCAAAATCAGCCAGACGTTCGAATGTACAAAAGAAAGCCCAGATTGAGAAAAAGGAAGTATTAAAGAAATGGGGCAATCAGAATCTGCAAAAGCAGTCGGATCAGGATGTTGTATCCGGTAATTCGTCTGCAATCCGTCAGATTGCTCAACAAAAATCTGTGATAAGCACAGTAGAAAAACAGAAGTATGGGATAAAAGCAGATTCCACGTTCCGGCAGATCAGTGAATCTAATAAGAAGGGCATTCGTATATCGACCAAAAAGATGCGCAATGTAGGAAAAGATGCATTGAAACAGTTTGTTCGCATGAAACGGATCGTACAGGTCGTATCCTCCGGAGATGCATCCAGTATGGTGGAATCGGCAGGAAAAGCAAGTATCCGCGCAATCGTATCTGGCATCGTGAAGGTTTTTAAGATGGCGCTCCGGGCTGTATGGTCATTTTTGCGCGTGCTGCTTGCTCCATTTGCTATATACCTATGTATTTTAATTCCGATTATAGTTGTAGTCGCGATGCTTGCCACGGACAATATTAATGCTGCAAACCGCGCAAAGAATCAGCAGAAACAGAGTTATATATTGTCAACCAATTTCCCGGCAGATGTCGAACAATGGCGGGCATTTGTAACGGAACGTTGCAGCGCGAATAACGATCCAAACAGCGATGTGGATTTAACGTTATTCGTGGATGCGATACTTACAACAATTTATCAGGAATCCGGAGGAAAAGCCGATGCAGCCGGTGTAAATGGCGATGTAATGCAATGTAGTGCAGCCGGCAGTTATTGGAATAAAGAGATGCCTGCAGAATGGTCAGATGCGCAACGGTCGATCGATGTTGGGACGAGGGTATTTTATGATCTACTCAAAAAATGGAATGTGACATCTGCATCGGATGTTGATGGTCTAACCATGGTTGCTCAGGGATATAACTATGGATCCGGGTTTCTGGATTGGAGCAGGAAAAAGGGATACGAGAAATGGTCGCTTGACATCTCAACGGAATTTTCCAACAGTAAGGGCGGACATTATGGCACAAAAAGCTATGGTTCCCAGTGGGCAGCAAAGCTCGAAGCCAGCGCGGTTATGATCGATTCAAGCATGATTGCAGGCGGGGAATATTTGTGGGCGGTTGATGCCAGCCATGTAGAGGTCACTTCGTTTTTTGGACGCAGACAGCCAACTGTCAGTTTTGCATCCAAAAATCATTTAGGAATCGATTTTAACGTCGGAGCAAATGAGCCGGTGTATGCGATCGCAGAAGGAATTGTGACAGCCAAGGCATATAGTTCATCGATGGGAAATTATGTATCTATATCCACTCAGACCAAAGATGGTACGCTTGTACACACATATATGCACAATAATTCATTTGCCAATATAGCGGTCGGTCAGAAGGTGGCTGCCGGTCAGCAGATTGCGTATGCTGGAAGTACCGGAAATTCAACAGGTGTGCATTGCCATCTCCGGACACAATTAAATGGATTAAGCGTGAATCCGCTTATTTACTGCTATGGGGGCATCACAAATATAAAAGCCAGAGATTCTGCGGGAAACATAACAACGATCAATCTCAATGTCAATCTTTCATCGGAGTCCTGGAGCGCACGTGCCGGAACTGCATGGAACACATATTATATGTACACTGCAGACGGTTATATCCTGGGAACCGGAAAACACGAATAGGAGGTTTAGAAAATGTTTGATGATTTATATGACAAATTAAAATATGAGCAGGAAACATATTTCTGCTACTTAAAGCTCATATCGAGAACAGAATTCTACACAAAATCGTATGAAATTACGGTGAAAAAAGCAATTTATGCAGCGTTGTTTGATGATCTGAATAACAATCATCTTGCCAATGATCTGGATGAGCTACTTCTCAGACAAGAAAATTCGGTTGATTTCATCTATATGAAAGCGGTCGATGATGCCGTGATCTGGAAGGAGAAGCTGACGCCGGAATCGTGGTCACTCATAAAGGCAAAAATTAAATTTTAGTAACAAATGGAAATAATCAAGAGCTATCAGCAAATGTGCTGGTAGCTTTTTTTTGGAGGAATATGGATGACATATAGAACACGGGAACAAATGCAAAACGAAACAGCTGCAGCAAGGAATTGTTCTATTCTTTTAATTGCTGAACACTTCGGCTACTCATTAAAACAGCATGGAAATTATTATTTTGCTGACGGTGAAAAGAGCTTGGTGTTTTTCACTAATACAAATTCTTTTTATCACTATTATGAAAGAGCCGGTGGTTCGGGCATCGATTTTGTAATGCGTGAACGAGGCTGTAATATTGGGGATGCAATCGCGTATATCAATACTGAGATATCAAGAACGTTCATTGATCTCCCTAGTAATACAGGTTATAAGAATGAAAATTACCAATC